>Ga0075105_1000352_pt1 | contig 25578 bp, 27 predicted proteins | sample AntDeeMetag02WF5_FD_69800 | JGI IMG/M metagenome (GOLD analysis project Ga0075105, IMG submission 69800) | Saline lake microbial communities from Deep Lake, Antarctica - Antarctic Deep Lake Metagenome 02WF5 | ecosystem: Environmental > Aquatic > Non-marine Saline and Alkaline > Saline | place... | reverse complement strand
GACCGCGTCTTCGAGGTGTTCCAGCGCCTCCACAGCCAGGACGAACACGCGGGCACCGGCATCGGGCTGGCGCTCTGCGAACGCATCGTCGAGCGCCACGGCGGCGACATCCGAGTCGACTCGGCGCCCGGCGAGGGGACCACGTTCTCGTTCACGCTGCCGACAGAAGGGACCTACAGCGGGTGACTCCAGTGCAGCCAGCGGCCCCGACTCCGTAGCAGGCCCACCCTCGCGGTGGAAGCGCCACGAAACCGCCGGAGACAGCCGGCGGTGTGCGATTTCGGGGCCGCCGGGAACTGGCGAATCACCGCCGACGACTCTTAAAGACCTTATCTATGAGACCGACAGCTCATTACCGTGGGGACGAATCTAAGTCACAATGACTGCAGACGAAGGTGTCAGGGTCGACCACGCTGCACTCGCCGCCGTCGACGTGGACACTGACGACCTCATGGACGTACTGTCCAACCCCCGTCGGCGCTTCGTCGTCGCCTGCCTCGCGGAGTACGACACCCCTCTCACGCTGCCGGACGTGGCCGACGAACTCGCCGTCTGGGAACACGACGCCCGCATCACCGAGATCTCCGCCGAGGACGTCGCCGCCATCCACACCGACCTCTACCACGTCCACGTGCCGAAGATGGCCGACGCTGGCGTCGTCGAGTACAGCCAGGAGCGTGAACTCGTCGCGCTCGCCGAACCCAGCCGCGAGCTAGCGACCCGCCTGGAGCTTCCCTCCATCCGGTGACGACGCTCCCCGACCGCGTGTAGAAACCGTTTTTCGGCGGCCCTGCGTAGGGCGCAGCATGGACTACGAAGCCGTCGCGGACCTCGGGCCGGAGCGGCGCCGCGCGCTGTTCGAGCGCGACGCGGGCGTCGACGCCGTCCGCTCGGACGTGCGGGACATCGTCGACCGCGTGCGGACGGAGGGCGACGTGGCGCTCCGCCAGTTCGCCAGCGAGTTCGACGACGTGGAGGTCGGCAACCTCGACGTCACCGACGCCGCCGAGCGCGCCTACGACGAGATAGACGGCGCGACGCGCGACGCCATCGAGGACGCCGCGGCGAACGTCCGGGCGTTCCACGAGGCCCAGGTGCCCGAGGACTGGCGCCAGGAGTTCGGTGAGGGGAGAGAGCTCGGGCGGCGGTTCCGGCCGCTCGAACGCGTCGGCGTCTACGCTCCGGGCGGTACCGCGGCCTACCCGTCGTCGGTGCTGATGGGCGTGATTCCCGCCCGCGTCGCGGGCGTCGACCAGGTCGCGGTGGCGACGCCGCCGGCGGCGGAGCTGAACCCGGTGACGCTGGCGGCCATCCACGCCGCGGGCGCCGACCGGGTGTACGCCGCGGGGGGCGCACAGGCGGTCGCGGCGCTGGCCTACGGCACGGAGACCGTCGACCGCGTCCAGAAGGTCGTCGGCCCGGGAAACAAGTGGGTGACCGCGGCGAAGGCCGAGGTCCGGGGCGACGTGGAGATCGATTTCCTCGCCGGTCCCTCCGAACTGCTCGTGGTCGCGGACGAGACCGCCGAACCGGGGTTCGTGGCTGCGGACCTGCTCGCGCAGGCCGAACACGACCCGGACGCGAGCGTCGTCGCGGTGACCGACGACGAGGCGACGGCCGACGCCATCTGCGAGGAACTCGAGGAAAGAATCGACGACCGGGCTCGCGCGGAAACCATCGAAGAAGCCCTGGGGAGCGACGCGAGCGGCGTGTTCGTGGCGCGCTCGATGAGCGAAGCGGTGCTGTTCGCCGAGGCGTACGCCGCCGAACACCTCTCCATCCAGGCCGACGACGACGAGGCCATCCTCGACCGCGTCGACAGCGCCGGGTCGGTGTTCCTCGGGCCGTACGCCCCCGTCGCGGCGGGCGACTACGCCACCGGCACGAACCACGTGCTGCCGACGAACGGGCTAGCGAAGGTCACCGGGGGCCTCAGCGTCGACACGTTCGTCCGCTCGACGACCGTCCAGCGCCTCGACCGGGACGCGCTGGAGGAACTCCGGGAGACCATCACGACGCTCGCGGACGCCGAGGGACTGGAGGGACACGCGGCGAGCGTCGACGCGCGGTTCGCGGACGAGTAGGGGCGTCATCCTTTTCCCCGCTGCTTGCGAAGGTGTGCTCATGAGCACGACCGTCGAACAGGGCGAGGGAGGGGAGGTCGTCACGGCCACCGAGTCCGCTGCCGAGCAGGCCACGGAGCTGATGGACAGCGAGGGGATGGACGAGGACGTAGCGGGACTCCGACTCTACGTCCAGCAGGGCGGCTGTGCAGGGCTCTCCTACGGGATGCGCTTCGAGAACGAGCCGGAACCCGAGGACGAAATATTCGAGAGCAACGGCATCCGCCTGTTCGTCGACCAGTCGAGCCTGAACTACGTCGGCGGCAGCCAGCTCGCCTACGAGGGCGGCCTGCAGGGTGCCGGGTTCCACGTCCAGAACCCGAACGTCGAGAGCGAGTGTGGCTGCGGCGAGTCGTTCCGCACCTAGCCCTCGAGTTCGAAGGCGACCTTCATCTCCACCTGGTACTGCCTGTTCTCCGCGTTCGCTATCTCGACGCCCTGGTCGACGACTTCCGCCCACTTCACGTTCTCGAGCGTGTCCTCGGCGCGGTCGATGGCGTCGTCCGCGGCGGCGTCGAAGCTCTCCTCGCTGGTGCCGATGAGTTCGATCTTCTTGTAGACCATCAGTACAGTGTACCGCCGCGCGCCGGATAAAGCTAGTCGCCGGCCATCCTGCCGTCGAAGCGGTCGCGGACGGCTGCCGAGACGTCGGTGAGGTACGCCGTCCCCCAAACGGCGACGAGTACGCCGCCGAGCGTGTTGAAGATGAGGTCGAGGATGGTGTCCTCGATGCCGTAGATGGTGAGGATGTTCCCGCCCATGACGGAGCCCAGATAGCCGACGACGAACTCGATGACCTCCCAGGCGACGCCGAACGCCATCACGAACAGCAGCAGGAAGACGAAGATGAACTTCGGCGGGAGGTCGATGTCGGCGTGGTGTTCGTCGAGTCCGCGGACGGTCGCGTAGCCAGCGGCCGCGACCAGCGAGGACGACAGCGCGTGGGTGAGGTGGTCCCACCACGAGATGCCGCCGGGCCCGTAGAACGTCGTCGAACTCCCGGGGAGGCCGACGGTGCCCAGCGCGTGCAGGAACACCGCCGCCGTAATCCAGAGGGTCAGCCCGGCGTCCATCGGGATGTCGTAGTCGCGTTCGAGCGCGGCCGGGACGTACGTGATGAGCAGGCCCAGACCGGAGTTGACGATGATGCCGGGATTCATCCGGTAGAACCCCACGAAGACGAAGCCGACGAGCGTGAGCTGCATCGCCCGCGAGAGCTGGCCCTGGCGGTGCTCGGAGAGCCCGACACGGTCGCGGAGCCTCATTCGACCACCTCCTCGACGTTTTGGGGGAGACGAACGCGGGGGTTGGCCCGCCGCCGGAAGTAGACCACGAAGATGGCGCCGGCGAGCACGCCGACGGCCGTCGCGGCGACGAAGTCCCACATCAGCGCGTTCAGCGCGACCGACTCCTGGGCCTCCGTCAACGGTGGCTCGGCGGGCAGGATGAACGAGGTGCCCAGGAGCACGTCGGAGGTCCACTGGACGACGGCCCACAGGCCCGCGGCCGCCATCGTCCCGATGACGACGAACAGCACCGCGAACCAGTTCGTCATCCCGACCGGCGTGAACACGTCGAGTTCGACGGCGATGACGAGCGCGAGACCGGCCACCGCGAGGTACGTCGCCACGTCGCTGGAGAGGCCGGGCGCGGTGAACGCGCGGCCGAAGACGGGCAGCGCGACGAGGAGGAGCACCTCCCAGGGTAGCATCGCGGCCGCGTTCCGGAACGCCACCGGCGGTACCAGCACGACGACCACGACGGCCGCGGAGAACGTCACCCAGACGAGGTCTTCGGGCGCGCTCTCGACGCCGACGAGCGCGACGAACAGGACCAGCAGCCACGCGACTACTGCGTTCGTCCGCTGGTCCTTGATCAGCGGCGAGAGGCGGTCAGTCTTAGTCATATCCAGAACTCACACCCCTCCCTTAACAAACGTCTGGCTGCAGTACCCGGGTCATGCGAGTCCCGCGGCGTACGCCACGGCGTAGGCGGCTCCGGCGACTGTGACCGTCGTCAGCCCGGTCACGAGCGCGTTGAACGGCGTCGGGCGGGGAATCGAGCGTCCTCGCGGGACGGGGACGGAGGCGACGAGGCCGACGGCGACGACGCCGAACACGAAGTGGTAGGAGACGTCGAGGGTCGGCGGTGGCATCACGAACACAGCGAGCGCGTACGCCGTGCCGGCCGCCGCGCGGCCGTCCATGTGGTCGGTGAGCCGGTGGTCGGCGAGCGCGAGCGCGCCCACAACGCCCACCCAGATCGCGACGAGTTCGACGCCGAACGCGCCGAGCAGGTGGAACGTGGGGTCCGCGGAGAGCGCGATGCGGCCGTCGAAGACGACGACATCGAGGGGGTAGAACAGGCGCGGCGGTTGGCCCGTGAACAGGTCGCCGAACGGGTGGCTGGCGAGCCCGAACAGCGCGACGCCGAACAGGCTCTTCCCGCGCACCCCGAAGCGGTGGCCGCCGACGGCGACGAGCCAGCCGGCGGCGGCGAACAGCGCGACGACGAACACGCCGAGGGGGCCGGAGACGAGGGCGACGGCCGCGACCATGGCGACCAGCACGCTCGCCGCGACACGCCGGTGCGTGGGCGCGAGCGCGAACCCCGCGGCGGCTGGCAGGGCGACGACGAGCGAGTGCGTCACCGCGCGGTGGACGACCGTCGAGGCGCCCCAGAACGAGTTGACGGCGGCGGACGGCGTGGTCGGGTCCGCGGCGACGAGGCCGACGACCGCGTACGCCATGTCCACGTCGGGGACAGCGGCGAAGAGGCCGGCGAAGACCCCGAGGACCAGCGCGCGCTCCCGGGACGCCCCGAGGCGGAGCGCGAGGAGGGCGATCACGCCGAACGCGAACGTGGCGTGGCCGACGAACATTATGTTCGGCCTACGGCGCGCCCACTCATAAGCACGCGGGTGCGGCGGCGCCCCCCGAAACGGGGCTCACTCGGCCTTCTTCGTCCACTTCTTCTCGACCTCCGCGTTGGCACGCACCACGGTGTCGTCGCCGACCTCGAAGCGCGTCTTCCGGAGTTCGATGGTCTTCACGGTGCCGGTCACGTCGCCCGCGACGACGGTGTCGCCGGGGTTGAAGTCCGGGTCGCGGAGGAGGTAGATGCCCGCGACGGCGTCGGCGAGCATCCCGGAGAGGGCGTAGGAGACGCCGAGTGCGAGGAACCCGGAGGCGGTGCCGAGCGCGGCCGCGATCTCCGGGAGGCCGACGGCGGAGAGGAACGCCAGCAGCGCCCCGAACCAGAGCCCGATGGACGCGAGCGTGCCGCCCAGCTGGACGTAGATGGGTTGGCTGTGGTAGATGCGACGCAGGAACCACCGCACGACGGCGACGACTAGCCTGATGAGGACCGCCGCGAGCGCGAGGAAGACGAGGCCGGTGAGTATCTCCGGGAGGGCGTCGACGACGTTGCCCAGGAACCCGTCGATGGCCCTGTCCACCACCTCCGTCAGCGACGACGGCGTGTCGGTCTGCATACCGGCCGTTCACACGGGGGTCACGTAACTCCGCCGACGACTCCCGCATCCCGAACTTTCTTGCTCGCTCCGGACGCGTGTGTTGCCATGACAGACGCGCCAGACGTGGGCGAGCTGAATCCGCCGCAGCGAACGCTGATGGGTCCGGGGCCGAGCCCGGTCCACCCGCGCGTGCTGAGGGCGATGAGCACGCCGCTCGTGGGCCACCTCGACCCGTCGTTCGTCGACATCATGGACGAGACCCAGGAACTGCTCCGGTACGCGTTCCAGACGGACAACGAGTGGACGATTCCCGTCTCGGGGACGGGGAGCGCGGCGATGGAGGCGGCCATCGGCAACCTCGTCGAACCCGGGGACACGTTCCTCGCGCCGACGAACGGCTACTTTGGCGACCGGATGGCGGAGATGGCGCGCCGGGCGGGTGGCGACGTGGTGCGCGTCGGCGCCCCGTGGGGGGAACCCCTGGACCCCGACGACGTGGCCGACGCCTGCGAGGAGTACGACCCGGACGTCTTCGGGTTCGTCCACGCGGAGACGTCCACGGGCGCGAAGCAGCCGAACGTGCCCGCCATCACCGAGGCTGCCCACGACCACGACGCGCTCGTGATCGCCGACACAGTGACGAGCATCGGCGGCGTCGAACTGCGCGTCGACGACTGGAACATCGACGCGGCGTACGCCGGCCCGCAGAAGTGCCTCTCCTGTCCGCCGGGTGCCAGTCCGCTGACGCTGAACGACCGTGCGATGGACAAAGTTCTGGACCGCGAGGAGCCCGCTCGCTCGTGGTACCTCGACCTCTCGCTGCTGGAGGGCTACTGGGGCGACGAGCGCGCGTACCACCACACAGCGCCGGTCTCGAACGTCTACGCGCTTCGGGAGGCACTCCGCCTCGTGGCCGAGGAGGGCATCGAGAACCGCTGGGAGCGCCACCTGGAGATGGCGGGCGCGCTGAAGGCCGGCGTCGAGGCGATGGGGCTCGGCCTCAATCCGGAAGACGACTACTGGCTGCCGAGTCTCAACGCCGTCCGCGTGCCCGACGGCGTCGACGACGGCGCGGTCATCGACTACGTGCTCGACGCCTACGACCTCGAGATCGCCGCCGGGCTCGGCGACCTGTCGGGCGACGTGTTCCGCATCGGCTGCATGGGCCACGGCGCTCGCCCGGAGAACGTGACCCTGGTCGTCGCGGCGCTCGCCGACGCCTTCGACGCGCTGGGTGCGGACGTCGACGCCGACGCGGGACTCGCGGCGACGCGGGAGTCCCTCCGGTAGGCAGCAGTTCCTCGAAAAATACCGCGGGCGTGCCGGTTACTCGACCGGCGGCGCGCGCGCTACCTCGTAGTCGCCGTCCTCTTCGACCCCCATCACCGCCCACTCGTAGGGCGGATCTACGCGGCGTAACTCTCGCTCGAGTGCGTCGGCCTCGTCCGCCCACGTGACGAAACAGCGATAGCCGCTGTCGTCGGGCGTGTCGACGTGCTCTGTGACGGCGGAGACTCGTATCTCCTTCCAGTCGCGAGTCGCGGAGAACTCCGCGCCGTCACCTGCGAGACTGTACCCGAGGTCGGCGAAGATCGACCGGGCCTGCTCGTCGGGAGGGGTGGTAACAGTCCCCATGCGTACTACCCTTCGGCAAAGCAGGTTATAAGCTTTCCCACCGTGTGCAGAACGTCGAAGAAAGACGCAGAAAACTGGACGAACGGAAACCAATCGGAGTGGAACTCTAGCTGTCCGATTCATGGAGTCGCCGGCGCTGGTAGTCGCAGTCGAGCCCAGCCGCCGTCTTCTCGCTGTCGACGCGGCTCGTGCACCCAGGTCCCGACACGTTGTGTATATCGTCCGGCTTGCGGGAGGACGGGCGCGCTACTCGTGAGCAGAGTCCCACTCGTCGGGCTTCTTGAAGTTCCCGCAGACGTTGCACTCGATGCGCCCCATCGAGTCCATCGCGTTGTCGACGGACTCGCAGTTCGTGCAAAACCAGCCCCACCGGCGTTCCCGCTCGGGCGTGCGGTAGACGACGAGGAACGGGCCGTCCTGTCCGCGCTCGGCCTCGTCCTCGGCGACGTACAGCGTCTCCCCGTCGTCGGTCGCCACCGTCAACATGGCTCCAGCTAGCCGCTACCGGCATTTATCAGTCGCGGTCGAAGCCCTCATTGGGGGTGCGCGCCTCCGGTCGACAATGGCGGTCCGCATCCTCCACTACTCAGACCTGGAGAACGTCTACGACACGCCCGAGCAGGCCGGGCGACTCGCCTCCCTCCTCCGCGACCGCGGCGACGCCATCGCCGCCGGGTCCGGGGACAACACGTCGCCGGGCGTGCTCTCGCTCGTGACCGAGGGCCGGCAGGCGCTCGACCTCTACGAGGCTGTCGACCCCGACGTGGCGACGTTCGGCAACCACGACTTCGACTACGGCGCCGACACCACGGCCGAAATCGTCGCCGACTCCCCACAGACCTGGGTGAGCGCGAACGTCTCGCGCGACGGCGACCCCATCGGCGGCGTCGAACCGTGGACCATCGTCGAGCGCGACGGCGTACGCGTCGGCTTCCTCGGCGTCCTCGACGACGCTACGCCCGCGCTGAACCCGATGGCGAGCGACCTCACCGTCACCGACCCGGTCGCCGCGACCCGTGAGGCCGCCGCCGACCTCCGCGACGCGGGCGCCGACTACGTCGTCGTGCTCTCCCACCTGGGGCGCGACGACGAGGAACTCGCCGCCGCCACCGACGTGGACGCCGTCCTCGGCGGCCACATCGCCTCGGAGCGCGTCGAGCGCATCGACGGGACGCTCCTCACGCGACCGGGGTCGGGCGGCGAGGTCGTCCTCGAAGTGAACCTCGAATCCGGGGACGTGACCCGCCGCGTCGTCGCCGACGAACCCGTTCACGAACCGCTCGCCGAGCGACTCCAGGAGCGGATGGACGAGACCGGGCTGAACGACGTCGTCGGGGAGGTCGAGACGCCGCTGGAGCGCACCGAGAAGACGCTGTTCCGCGGGGAGTCCCGCATCGGGAACTTCGTCGCGGACGCCTACCGGTGGGCCGCGGGGACGGACGTAGCGCTCCAGAACTCCGGTGGCGTCCGGGACGGCCCTGCCATCGAGGGCGAGGTGACGGTGTCGGACCTCGTCAGCGTCGTGCCCTTCGAGGAACCGGTGAGCGTCGCGGAACTGACTGGCGCGGAACTGCTGGACGTGTTCCGCGGCGCGCGCGGCGGGAGCCTGGGATTCGCGGAACCCGAGTGGTGGCACGCCCACGTCTCGGGCGCGGAACTCGTCTGGGACGCCGATACGGACGAACTCGTCGAAGTCACCGTCGGCGGCGACGCCGTCGACCCCGAGCGCACGTACACGCTCGCCACCACGGACTACCTGTTCTACTCCGACGACGAGTTCCCCGCCCTCGACGAGGCCCACCGCGTCGAGCGCCTCGGCGTGCAACACCAGGTGCTCGCCGAGTACGCCCGCGAGCGCGGCATCGACCCCGAGATAGAGGGGCGCGTCGAGATGCACGCCGACGACTGAGGCTTTCGGACAACCCCTCCCCAGTCCGGGCTAACGGCTAAGGACGTCGTCCCCGTTCTCTCACACATGGCCGACACACCAGTTCGCACCGAGCAGGCCGACTTCCACTACACGCACGACTCCACCCCGAACGACGCGCTGCTCTGCGGGTTCTCGCAGTATGGGCTCGCCGGCCTCACCGCCGCGGACTACCTCGTCGACCACCTCGAACTCGAACAGACCGGGCACGTCGTCGTCGACAGCCTGCCCGCCATCACCCCCTTCGAGAACGGCGTGCCGCGACACCACACGCGGTTCTTCTCGAAGCCGGGACTCGACGTCACCGTGCTCGTCGGCGAACTGTTCATCCCGTCTCTCGCGGCCGAACCGTTCGCGCGGTCGCTGCTCTCCTGGCTCGAGGGCCAGGACGTCGACGAAGTCGCCGTGCTCTCCGGCGTCCCCATCGCCCACGGCCCGGACGAACACCGCACGTTCTACATCGCCACCGACGACTACCGCGAGAAGCGACTCGGGGATGTCGACGTGCCGGCGATGGGCAACGGGTTCCTCGACGGCGTGAACGGCGAACTGCTCGGCCGCGGCATCGACTCGCAGCTCCGGGCCTGCGTCTACACGACGCCCGTCCACGCGCAGGTGCCGGACGTGGAGGCAGCGATTCGCCTCGTGGAGGCCGTCGACGGCGTCTACGACCTCGGCGTGGACACGGAGCCCCTGAAGGCGTTCGCGGGGGAGGTCGCCCAGCACTACGAGGACCTCAGCGAGCGCATGAAGGCCACCGCAGAGGAGGAACGCCCCGAGGACCGGATGTACATGTGAAACGCGCGTGGTCGTCCCCACGAAGCATTTACCGGCCACTGCCGACCGTCCCGGTATGAGACGCCGCGCCCTCCTCGGCACGCTAGCGTCGCTGGCAGTCGCCGGTTGCACTGGCACCGGCGCCCAGCCCTCGGGGACCGATACGCCGACGAAACGGACCGCATCGACCACGCCGACAACATCGACGACCACGTCGTCGGACGCGACCCCCGAGGAGTTGCTGTCACTCGGAATCCCGACGACCCAGAGCGACTGCCCGCTCGGCGACGAGGGCCGAGCGGTCTGCTACCCCGAGCAGACGGGAGCGAGTCTGTCGTTGACGCCGGCCGACGACGAACTCGACCTGCCCGCAGACTCGACGACGTTCACGCTCGCGAACGACACCGACTACGAGTACCACGCGAACTTCTACGGCTGGTCGGCGTCCAAGCGCGTGGACGGCGAGTGGTTCCACGTCGCGCCGCAGTTCTGGCCTCAGCCACTCCACATACTCCCCGCAGGCGCGTCCCACGAGTGGTCGTTCGCCGTGGACAACGACCAGTCGCCGACCGGTGGGTCGTCGACCGACCAGGACGTCACGCTCGCGGGCCTCGGCGGTGGCGAGTACGCGTTCACCGTCCAGGGCTGGTTCCCGCTCGGCGACGACCACGACTCGTTCCACGTGGCGCTCGGCGCGCACTTCGAGTTACTGGGCGACCCGGTCGAACTGACGCCGACCGACGACGTCTCGGCGTCGCGGGACGGCGACAACGTCGTCGTGACCACCGACGAGGAACCGACCGAAGAAGAGGAGCCGTCGGCGTTCGTCGTCGAACGCTCGGGCGTCCCGCCGGGGCAACCCGTCAGGGAACGCATCACCGAGCAGATTGTCCGGCCCGGTCCGGGGACGGCTAGCCGCCCGCTGTTCCGGAACACCATCCCGTTCTTCGAGGAGGGCGTCCAGACCGTCAGGCTGGAGGCGCCGGACGCGACGATACCGCCGTTCGGCGTCGACGAACCCCAGTACATCCGCTACGAGGGTGAGACGTACGAGATCAGCACGAAGCGCCTGGACTGAACCGCTCTGAGCGGCCCGTAGTCAGTACTCCTCGACGCCCTCGTCGGTCACCACGACGTCGAGCAGTCGGGTCGGCGTCGCGTCGTACGCCGGATTCTTCACCTCGAAGCCCTCCGGGGGTTCCCGGATGACCTCGCTGGGGTCGCGGTAATCGTTCTCGAAGCGGAAGCCGTCGTCGACGAGTTTCGCGCTCGACCCCGAGACGGTGACGGGCGTGCCGACGTCCGCGGCCGTCGCGACCAGCGGGTACGTCCCCACGCGGTTGTAGTACGTGTCATCCACGATGCAGTCCATCCCGAGGACCACGCGGTCGCAGTCGCCGAGATAGTAGCCGGAGGCGCCGTCCACGATGAGCGTCGGTTCGATGCGGTCGATCTCCGCGAGCGTGCGCGCCGTCTTCCGCCCGAGGTGGCGCGGGCGGGCCTCCGTCACGAACACCTCCAGGTGTTTGCCGTCCTGGGCGGCCAGCTCCAGCGCCTCCAGCACCGTCGAGGAGTAGTCGTGGGTGAGCAGCGTCTGGCCGTCCTCGATGCGCTCGGCGGTGGCCTCTGCGGCCGCGTGTTTCGCGTTCTCTACGGTCTCGACGACGTCCTCGATGGCGGCCGCAGTGACCTCCTTTGCCTCTGCGACGGACGCGGGGTCGGCGTCACGCACGGCGTCCACGACGGCCCGCTGAGTGGTCACGAGCGACGCGTGGGAGGCGTTCGCGCGGCGGAGGGCGTTGCTGTTCCGTTCGAGTGCTCGTACGTACTCCTCGACGGTCGGGTAGTCCTTGTCGATGAGGTCCCGGAGCGCGCGAGCGGCCTTCACGGCGACGACCGAGGAGGAGTGCGTCCGCATCTCTCGGATCTCCTCGGCAGTCTCGTCTATCATGGTAGATACGTCCGCGGGTGCGACAAAAGGCCTTCCGAAGTATGGCCCTTGTAAGCCGCTCGTAAGCCCTCCTCTCTCGCGAGCGGCGCGGAGCGCCGCTCGCTCGGTCGTCGCCCTTACAGTCCACCGGGAATCGAAGATTCCCGAGGTCTCGGGAGAGCGAAGCTCTCCCGGCGACCACCAGGCTACCGGCTTGTCGATAGCAATAGCACACTGCCGGCTGCGTCGGTAGCGATTGGCTGGCTGCTAGTTCGTCCGCCTGTCAGAGCACTCGCAGGTCGTCGGGGTAGTCGGTCAGGTTCTCGTAGCCGTCCTCGGTGACGACGACGAGGTCTTCGACGCGGACGCCGCCGACGCCCTGCTCGTAGAGACCTGGCTCGATGGTGATGACGTGACCGGCTTCCAGCACTTCGCCGTGTTCGGCGACGTGTGGCGACTCGTGGACGTCCAGGCCGACGCCGTGGCCGGTGCTGTGGAAGAAGCCGTTCTCGAGACCGTCGTGGCTGCGCGTCGTGGGGTAGCCGGCGTCCTCTATGACGTCGCAGACGGCGAAGTGGACGTCCTCGCCAGTCGCTCCGGGTTCGATGGCGTCCAGTGCCGCCTCGTACGCCTCGAACGCGACGTCGTACCACTCCTGGACCTGCTCGCTGGGGTCGCCCTTCACGAACGTCCGCGTCATGTCCGCGAAGTACCGCGTGCGCTTGTGCCGCGGGAAGATGTCCACGACGATGGGCGTGTCTGCTCGCAGCGGCCCGGAACCGGTGTCGTGGGCGCGAGCGGCGGCCGGCCCGCACGCGACGATGGTCTCGCTGGGTTCGCACTGGTGGTCCTGGAGCGTCGCCTCGATGCGGTCGCGGACGCGCTCGCTCGTCAATACGTCGCCAGCGTGGTGGAGCACACCATCCTCGACGCTCGCTTCCTCGACGAGGGACTCGGCGGCCGCCATCGCCGCCTCGTTCGCGCGCTGGGCCTCGCGTATGTGTTCGGCCTCCTCTTCGGACTTCACGGCGCGCACCTGCTCTACCGGGTCGTGGTACGCAGGCGTGACGCTCACGCCGTGGTCGCGCAGGATGTCCGTCGTGCCGGTCGGGAACGACGCGGGCACGGCAACCGACTCGACGCCGAACTCCGCGACGAAGTCGGCGACGACCAGTTTCGTGGCCTTCGGTGGCCCCACGTCCGCGGCCTTCTCGCGGTAGCCGTACGCGTCGAACTTCCGTACTTCGTCGGCGTCGCTGTCCTCGATTGCTCGCGTGTACTCCAGCCCCGAGACGAGCAGATGGACCTCGCCGTCGGTGTACAACGTGACGAAGTTGTCCGGCGCGTGGTAGCCCGAGAGGTAGTACTGGCTGCTGTCCTCGCCGTCGGCGTCGAGGAGATAGCCGTCCGCGCCAACGGCCTCGAGGTGCGCGTCCAGTTTCGGATAGGGCGGCGTCATGACCGCCGGTTTCGGACGCGCATCCAATAACCTTCCCACGGCTCGGGCCCTGTTGACAGTGCACGCTCGACGAGCAGCCTTTGCCCTTCGAGCGCGAATCCGTTGCATGGTCGCCGTGACGTACTACTGTCCGCGCTGTGGTGCCGTCGCCGAACTCGACCGCGACCCCTACATGGCGGACAAGTCAGTGACGCCGTTCCCGCTGGCGGGGTGGAACTACGTCTCGCCCGCCGAGGAGTTCGAAGCCGACGATGCAGACGGCGTGCAGCTCGTCTGCGGGCAGAGCGACGTCGAGTGGTCGCATCACCCAGAGACGGAGGGAGCGGACGAGCCCGGCTGTGGGGAGCCGTTCTACCTGAACTTCGTCCGCTTTCAGGACGGCGAGGCGGTGTCGGGCGAACCCGAATCGGAGTTCGTCGAGTTGGCCGAGGGCGAGGATCCGCGGGGACCACGTGGTCCGACCGGCCCGGGGTTCTCTCGCTGAGCGCCAGACCCGTCAGTCGGGAGACTGAAACCCACACGCTTTACTCGGCGGTGTTCCCACGTGGGTTGTATGCCACCCATCACGCGCCGGAACGCGCTCCGTGCGGGCGTCGTCTCGCTCGCCGCGCTCGCGGGCTGCTCCTCGGACTCCGGGTCGGGGTCGGGGTCGCAGAACCCCCGCCTCGACAGCGTCCGGGTCAGCAACTCGCTCTCGCAGTCGGTCTCGCTGGACCTCCAGCTAGAACTCGACGGCGAGGTGGTGTTCTGGTCGGACGTCGGCATCGAGGGGACCGACGGCGAAGACGCCGGCCAGAGCGTCCACGGCGCCACGTTCGAACCGCCGGCGTTCCCACAGCAGCGCGGCGAGTGGCGGGTCCGAGCCCGAGTCAGGGACACCAACCGGATGTACAGCACGCTGTTCAACAGCGAGACCACCGCGGAGTCCTGTCTCGCCCTCGGCGTGGCAGTCCAGGAGGACGACGTCGAAATCTCCTACGTAGCGACCCACGAGTGCGGCGACGTGACGACGACCACGCAGTCCTGACTCCAGAACTCTTCACGGAACCCTTTTCGCCGCAGTCGCAGTACGAGCGTCCATGACCGTCCGTATTCTCCACTACGCCGACGTGGAGAACGCCTACGACACGCCCGAGCGCGTCGGCCGTCTCGCCGGCGCCATCGACGCCCTCCGCGACGACCCCGCGGCGACGCTCGTCACCGGCGGCGGCGACGACACCGCTCCGGGCGTCCTCTCGCTAGCCTGCGAGGGCGCGCAAGCCCAGGAGTTCTTCGACGCGGTAGAGCCCGACGTCGAGGTGTTCGGGAACCACGACTTCGACCACGGCTACGACGCCGCGCGCCGTGCCGCTCGCGAGTTCCCGGGCGCGTGGCTGAACGCGAACGCCCACCACGACGGCGAGCGCTTCGCCGCCGACCACACGACGCCGACGGCGCTCCTCGACGTGGGGGACGCGACCGTCGGGTTCGTCGGCGTCACCGCCGAGTCGACGCCCGACATCAACCCGGTCGCGGCCGACCTGGCGGTCGGCGACGCGGTCGACGCGGTCCGCGACGCCGAGCACGACCTCCGGGATGCCGGCGCGGACCACGTGGTCGTCGTCTCCCACCGAGGCGAGGACGAGGACATCGCCCGCGAAACGACCGTCGACGCCGTCCTCGGCGGCCACGAGCACGACCGGATGGCCGACAGCGTCGAGGGTACGCTCGTCGCCCGACCAGGGTCCGGCGGTCACACGCTCCTCGAGGTCACGCTCAGCGACGGCGACCCGACAGCAACCCACCGCGAGACGGCCGACTACCCCGTCGACGAGGCGGTGGCAGCGGCACTCCGCGAACGTATGGCGGAGACGGTCACCCGCGTCGACGGGCCGGTACGCCGGACGGAGCGCCACCTGAAGGCGGGCGAGAGCCCGGTCGGGAACTTCGTCGCGGACGCGCTCCGGTCCGCCGGCGGCGCCGACGTCGCTCTGCTGGTCGGCGGCATCAGACAGGACGACCCGCTGGACGGCGACGTAACCGTCGCCGACCTCCACGGTCTCTGCCCGTTCGACAACGAGGTGCTGGTCACCGAGGTGGACGGGGCCACGCTGCTCGACGCGTTCGCCGACCTCCAGTTGGCCGCCGTCCACCCGGGCGACGACGTTCCCGACTGGTGGTTCGGCCACGTCTCCGGCGCCAGCCTGGTGTACGACGACCGGGACTACTCGGTGGTTGGGGCGCGCGTCGGCGGCGAACCGGTCCACCCCGAGGAGACCTACGAGGTCGCGCTCTCGGACTACCACGTCGTGACGGACCACATCGTCCGGGCAATCGACGAGGACGACGTGGTGCGGGCCGCCAGCAGCCTCAGCGACGCGCTCGTCGAGCGGGCGCGAGAACACGGCGTGAATACGGAGACGGAGGGACGCATTCGTCGCCCCTACCTCGAGGAGCCGGCGGTCCAGTAGCTATCCCTTGACGTTGCAGACCGGGAACGTCCGGACCACGAGGTCGCCGATGCCGAGCGCGTCGGAGACGCCGACCACTTCGTCGACGTCTTTGTAGACGCCGGGGGCCTCCTCAGCGATGGTCTCGCCGGAGGCGGCCTTCACGTATATCTGGTTCTGCTCGCGGAGGCTCGTCTGGACCGCGCCGCCGCCGTACTCCCGCTTGGCCTGCGTGCGACTCATCAGGCGGCCAGCACCGTGTGCGGTGGAGCCGAACGACCGGCGGAGGGACTCCGCGCCGCCCTTGAGCACGTAGCTCCCGGCACCCATGCTTCCGGGGATGATGACCGGCTGACCGACCTCCCGGTACGCCGTCGGCACGTCGGGGTGGCCGGCGGGGAACGCGCGCGTCGCGCCCTTCCGGTGGACGTAGAGGTCGCGCTCGACCCGCTCCCCGTCGCCCTCGAGGCTGTAGCCGTCCTCGACCTCGTACACGTCGTGCGTCTCGCGCTTCGCGATGTTGTGCGCGACGTCGTAGAGGAGGTCCATCTCCAGGGCCTCCCAGGACTGGTCGAAGACGTCGGCGAACGTCTCGCGGACGGCGTGCGTGATGAGCTGTCGGTTCACCCACGCGAAGTTGATGGCGGCGCACATCGCGCCGTAGTAGTCGTCGGCGAGTTCGGAGCCGGCGGGCGCGGCGGCGAGGTCCTTCTCCGGCAGCGACGCGAGGAACTCGGGGTGCTCGTCCTCGATGCGCCGGAGGTAGTCCGAGCAGATCTGGTGGCCGAGGCCCCGGGAGCCGCAGTGGATGAGCACGACGACCTGGTCCGCTTCGAGGCCGAACGCGTCGGCGGTGTCGTTGTCGTACACGTCCGTGACGCGCTGGACCTCGAGGAAGTGGTTACCAGAACCGAGCGACCCCATCTGGCTCGCGCCGCGGTCCTTGGCCTTCTTCGACACCGCCGAGAGGTCGGCGTCCGGCCGCATCCCCTCGTCCTCGCAGTGCAGGCGGTCCTCGCGAGTGGCGTACCCCTCCTCGACGCACCAGTCGACGCCGCGTTCCAGTGCCGCTTCGAGGTCGCCGTGGGTGCCGTCGTGGACGCCGCCCCCGCCGAGGCCGCAGGGCACCGCGTCGAACAGCGCGTCGACGAGTTCCTCCTCGCGACCCTGCACGTCCTCGTAGGTGAGGTTCGTCTTCACCATGCGGACGCCGCAGTTGATGTCGAAGCCGACGCCGCCGGGCGAGATGCAACCTTCCTCGGCGTCGAAGGCGGCGACGCCGCCGACGGGGAAGCCGTAGCCCTGGTGGCCGTCGGGCATGCAGAGCGCGGGCGCCACGACCCCCGGCATGCAGGAGACGTTCCGCAGCTGGTCGAGCGTGCGGTCGTCGCCGATGTGCTCGAGTAGCGCCTCGTTAGCGAGTACGCGCGCCGGAACGCGCATCTCCTCGTCGGCCTCCAGCTCCCAGACGTTCTCCTCGACCTCGTAGAGCGTCCGGTCGCCGGCGTCGAACGTGTTCATGGTCGAGAGTGCGCGCCTCTCGCTGGTAGGCGTTTCGTCTACCGGCTACTCGGTTGCCGGCCGCAGCGGCGAGTAGTCGGCGACGGCGCCGAGTCGCTCGTCGATGGACAGCGGGCCGGCGCCCGTGACGAACAGCGCGGACGTGAGCCCGAACAGCGTGACGTGGGCGAGCACCGGGTCGTCGGGCAGGCCGAACAGCGTCGTCGTCAACACGATGAACGCTGTCGCAGCGGTCGCCCGCGTGAACAGGCCCACGAAGAGGAAGACGCCGACCGCGAGTTCGGTGAGGCCGGCGCCGACGACCCAGAGTCCGGGGTCGACGGGGACGACCGCCGTGAGGTCGTACTTCTCGACCACTTCGAGCGCGAGGCCGGGGTTCGCGAGCTTCTCCCAGAAGCCGAGCAGCGCGAAGTTGAACCCCAGGCCGGCGCGGATGACGGTGGGCGCGTACTGCTCGTACGGTCTGACGAGGCCGTGGAACCGCTCGACGAGCGGGTGGAGTGGTTCGAAGCGGCCGTAGACGGTTCCTTCGGCGGCTGCCACCTCCTTGAGCAGGTGGTCGGCGCTCGGGCGCCCGCTCCCGAGTAGCAACACGCCGAGGAAGCCGCCGACGTACTCGCTGGCGAGCACGAGTTCGGGGCGCACCACGAGGCCGACCAGGTAGGCGGCCAGACCGACGAGCGCCACCGCCCGGGTGGCCAGCCCGAACAGCAGGAAGAAGCCCAGGGTCACCTGGAAGACGCGGGTCGGTGCCTGGACCGCCGGCGAGAAGAAGTAGCCGGCGAACCCCGCGCCGATCAGCGGCAAGCCGAGCGCGAGTCGGAGCATCCACGGGACGAACTCGCGGTAGCCAGAGAGCGTCGCCCGGAGCGCCCGCACGTCGGTGCTGGCGGGCCGGTAGCGGAGGAAGGCGACCATCGCGAACACGACGGAGAGCAGACCGCCGCCGACGAGCGCGGCGTTCAGTGGCTCGCTCAGCACCGCCGCGAGGAACTGCACGGCCCTGACGGTCGGTGCGCCGTCCACCACGTACCTGACGTGGGCGACTGCGTCGGCGACGGCTGCGGACATGCGCGGCGCTACGCTCCCGCGACCGAAAAGCGTGCCCGTTCGAGGTCTCTACACGTCGAAGACGACGTAGGCGTGCCAGCCGTCCGCCCGCTCTTCGAGGACCATCTCGGAGTACGTCACGGCCTTCAGGTCGCGGCCGTGGACCGCCGAGAGGGGGACGCCGCGCGCGCTCGCCTCGACCACCCACTCGTCGTCGACCTCGCGCACCACGGCCTCGTTGTCGACGGGCAGAACGCCGCGAACGTCCCGTTCGTAGATGAGTCGGTCGAGGTAGTCGTAGAGCGCGCGCTCGCGGCTCCCCGCGCGCTCCTCGACGTCGAAGCGGTCGCCGGCGTCCGGGACGTCCTCGACCATCGCGGCCGCCATCCCCTCTGCGAGGGCTGCGAAGACGCTCCCCAGACTGTTCGCCTCGGCCTCCACGGCGACGTCCGCGGTGTGCTCCCGGAGGGTGTAGCTCACGACGCCCCACCCGGGGTCGCCGCTGGCTCGGGACCCGGGGGCGCTGCGCCCCCTCCGTGCCCCGCGTCGCTCCGGTGCGTCCGGTGGACCTGTTCGGCGCCGACTCCGTCGTCACCTGGCATCGTCCCACCAGAGGGCGACGCGACGTGAAAGCATTTTGGCGCCGTGCGACGGTGGAATTATAGTCTCGGGCCTGCTACCCACTCCCAGTGAGCGTAACGGTCGACAAGCGCGTGGTGCCCCCGGGCAGTTCAGAGCACCTCGAGAGCGCCTGGGAACTGAAAGAACGCATCCGGGGCGAGGAAGGCCTCCTGAAGCAGCGCCGGGGCTTCTTCGCCAACGCCTACCGGCGCTCGTCGGTCCACTGCTTCCTCGACGGCGACACGCTCGTCGGCTTCGCCGCCGCGCGCTCGGACGGCTACATCCTCTTCCTCGCGGTCGCACCTGAGTACCGCGGCCACGGCTACGGCGAGCGACTCGTCGCGTCGGTCGCTGGAGAGGCCGGGGAGGCGTCTTGTCACGCCCGCGTGAGCAACGATAACGCCATCGAGTTCTACCGCCACCTCGGGTTCACCGTCGAGCGCGAGATCGAGGACTACTACGAGGACGGCGTCGGCGCCTACTACCTCCGACTCGGCGACCGCGACCGCATCCGCGACCGCATCTCCGAGATTCTCCGCGGCAACTAGTCGGCCCCACCCTGTACCCAGTCGGCAGACGAACGACACGCATTTACCACAGGTCGTCGTACCCGACTGTCGATATGGAGGAACGGACGCGAGCGTATCTTCGGGGTCGGTTCGGCGACTTCTACCGCCGAGCGGACGTCACGCTCCCGCCGCGGGCAGACGACCGCGAGTGGGGCCACATCCCGTGGACGTCGGGGCCGGACACGACGATGGTCCGCCACCAGTCCACGCTCGACCTCGGGGACACCTCGGCGTTCCTCGAACGCGAACGCCCCCGCCACGTCTACTTCTCCGCGGGATATTACGAGCACCCCGGCGCGAGCACGATGGAAGAGAAGCAGTGGCTAGGCTCCGACCTCGTCTTCGACCTGGACGCCGACCACCTGCCGAACGTCACCCTCGGCGAGGACACGTACGCCGAGATGCTCGCGAAGTGCAAGGACGCCCTCTACCGCCTGCTCGACTTCCTCGAACGGGACTTCGGTTTCGAGGACCTCACGGTGACGTTCTCGGGCGGCCGGGGCTACCACGTCCACGTCCGCGACCCGGGCGTCTACGAACTCGAACGCGAGCAGCGCCGCGAGATTGTGGACTACGTCCGGGGGAACGAACTCGACCTGGAGACCCTCGTCAGTGAGGAGACCGTCGAAGGAATCGGCCTGAAGAATCCGACTTCGAAGCGGACGCTCCCCGCGGACGGCGGCTGGGGCAGGCGGGTCACCGACCGACTCGGGGCGTTCGCGGACGACCTGCTCGCGCGCGGCGAGGACGACGCCGTGGAGTACCTCTCGGGCTTCGAGGGCGTCGGCGAGAAGTCCGCGCGCGCCATCTACAACGTCGTCGAGAACAACACCGAGGCGGTGAAGGCGGGCAACGTCGACGTCCACCCCGCGTTCCTCAAAGTCGCCCGGAAGTACGTCGCCGAGACCGTCGAGGCGGAGAACGCGCCCATCGACGAACCGGTGACGACGGACACGAACCGGCTCATCCGACTGCCGGGGACGCTCCACGGCGGCAGCGGCCTGCACGTCCAGCGGCTCACCCGCGAGCAACTCAACGACTTCGACCCGCTGGTCGACGCCGTCCCCGAGACGTTCGTCGGCCACGACATCAGCGTCGAGGTGACGGCCGAGCGCACGCTCGAACTGCTCGGGGAAACGCTTACAGTGGAACCGGGAGTCGTGTCAGTACCAGAGTACGCGGGCATCTTCCTGATGGCCCGCGGCGCAGCCGAGAAGGCCAAAGAATGAAACTCGAAGACCTACGCGCGGCCCAGACCCGCGAGCGAGCGACCGACGGCCTCCAGGAGCTCCGGGACTCGTTCTACGGCGACGTGGCGGAGTATCTCGCGGACCTGAAGGAGCGACGCGACGCCGCCGCGGCGGCCGCCGACGACCCGTTCGGCGACCCCGAAGTCCAGGAACTGACGGACAAGATCGAGACCGCCGAGCAGGTCACCGAGGCAATCTACGAGCGCCGGATGGGGAAACTCGTCAAGCAGGCGAGCCTCGCGGCGGCGGGAATGCCCGACGACGAGAACGGGCTGACCGCCGAGGAGCGCGACCTCTACGGGGACATCGTCGACCGCATCGAGACGAACAAGACCCACGTGTTGGACGTCATCGCCGGGAAGGCAGAGAGCAGCCACGACGCCGAGGCGGCGGGAGAGGCCCACGCCGAGACCCGGTCGGCGGACACGACGCCGCCCGGGGAGTCCCCAGCGAAATCACCGGACACGGACGCAGAGCCGTCGGACTCCTCGGCGGCCGCAGCGATGGGCGGCGGCATGGACGACGAGTCGACGGACGCGGAACCGGACCGGTCGGCGGACGCAGAACCTCCGGAGGCAGTCGCCGAGGACCTCGAGCGAGTGACCGGGGACGACGCTGCCGAGGACGTGGCGGACCCGGAGGACGGTGGCGCGGACATCGACCGCACGACGGTGCGCGTGACCCACGACGTGGGCGAAATCCTCGGTGTGGACGAACGACCGTACTCCCTGGAGGCGGAGGACGTCGTGACGCTCCCCGAGGAGAACGCCGCGCCGCTCGTCGAGAAGGGCGCGGCCGAGGAACTGGAGTAGCCCGGTCCACAGCACCGACCCGATTCTGGCCGTGAGAAGGTTCATCGGTAGCGACGGCGTACCTCTGGTATGCCGACGGTGTACACGAACGGCGTCGAGACGTACTACGAGCGCCGTGGCGACGGGCCGCCGCTCGTGCTCGTCCACGGCGCCATCCTCGACCACTCCCAGTGGGCGCCGCAGGTCGACGCCCTCGCCGACGACTACACCACCATCGCGTACGACGTCCGGGGGCACGGACGCACTGGTGGATCCCACCGGTCAGCGTACTCCATCGACCAGTTCGCGGACGACCTCCACGCGCTCGTCGACGGCCTGGACCTCGACCGGCCCGTCGTCTGTGGCCTCTCGACGGGGGGCTGCATCGCCCAGGTGTACGCGGCGACCTACCCGGACCGGCTGCGCGGACTGGTGCTCGCCGACACGTTCTCCCCAGACCTCGCCGGGTGGAGCGAGTGGCTCCAGCGCTCCGCCGTGCTCCGGGCGACCGTTCCGCCGGTCCGTCTCCTCGGCTACGAGCGCGTCGAGCGGGCGATGGTGTGGCTCCAGCAGCGTCTCCACGGCGAGAGCGTCAGCGGTGACTACGACAAAATTGAGCAGTTGCGGGCCGCGGGACCGAAGATGACGACCGCGGAGTTCGCGAAGGTGGTGCGCGCCGTCGCCGCGTTCCACCGGACGTCGGTCGACCTCGCCGCCATCTCGGTGCCGACGCTGGTGCTGTACGGGGAACACGAACCGCCGTTCATCAAGCGGCACGCGCCGATATTCGAGTCCGAGATTCCAGACGCGTCGATGCTGCAGGTGCCCGGGGCGGGCCACGCTTCGAACCTCGACAACCCCGAGTTCTTCACGGCGGCGCTCCGGGAGTTCCTCGCGGACGTCTACCCGGACGCCACGGAGACCACAATCGGCGAGAGGGAGAGTCCGCGGTAGCAAGTCCTCCCCGAGGGCGTCGGCGCAGTCGGGCGCTCAGATGGGGTAGTTCCGGGACTCGTGCTGGACGGAGATCCACTTCTTCTCCGTGACCTCGTCGAGGATGTCGGTGGCGTTGTAGCCGCCGACGCCGGAGGCCTTCGTGCCGCTGAACGGGACGTGCGCCTCGTCGTTGATGGGCTGGTCGTTGACGTGGACCATCCCGGTGTCCATACGCCCCGCTATCTCCATGCCCTCGCCGATGTCGCCGGCGTGGACGCTGCCGGAGAGCCCGTACTCCGTGTCGTTGTGTATCTCGACGGCCTCGTCGACGTCCGAGAACGGGATGACGGGAGCGATGGGGCCGAAGTGCTCGAAGCACGCCGCGGACATCTCGTTGGTGACGTCCGAGAGCACCGTCGGCGCCACGAGCAGGGAGTCCTCGACGCCGTCCATCTCGACGGTCTCGCCGCCGGTTTCGAGGGTGGCACCGGCGTCCACCGTCTCCTCGACGTAGTCGAGCATCTGGTCACGCTGGGACTCGTCTATGATTGGCGCGACGACCGTCTCGTCGTCATGGGCGCTGCCCACTGGCAGGGACTCGGCTCGCTCGGTGAGTCGGTCTACGTAGTCGTCGTAGACGTCCTCGTGGACGATGTGGCGGTTGATGGAGATGCAGACCTGGCCCTGGTGGACGAACGACCCGAAGACGGCCGCGTCGACCGCCTCCTCGACGTCGGCGTCCGCGGTGACGATGTGGCCGTTGTTGCCGCCGAGTTCCAGCGCGGCCCGCGAGAGGTTCTCGCCAGCCGTCTCGGCGACGCCCCGCCCGACCGGCGTCGACCCCGTGAACGAGACGACGTCGCTCTCGGGGTGGCCCACGACGGCGTCCCCGATGTCCGAGCCGCTGCCGGTGACGACGTTGAGCACGCCGTCGGGGAGCCCCGCCTCCTCGTACAGTTTCGCGAACAGCAGGCCGCCCGTGATGGGCGTGTTCGAGGCGGGCTTGAGCACGACGCTGTTGCCCGCGGCGATGGCGGGCGCGACCGCCCGCCCCGAGAGGTTCAGCGGGAAGTTCCACGGGGAGATGACCGTGACGACGCCCTGGGGTTCCCGCCGGACGAAGTTCTCCTTCCCGGGGATGTTGGAGTCGGCCTGCTGGCCCGTCATCCGCCGGGGGAACGTGGCGGCCTCGCCGGCCTGGTCGGTCACGATGTGGACCGACGTCTCGCCCATCAAGTGTGACCCGCCGGCCTCGGCCGCCAGCAGTTCGACAATCTCGTCGCTGTGCTCCTGGAGCGCCTGCACCAACCCCTGGGCGACCTGCTCGCGTTCGACCGGCGGCGCGTCGGCCCACTCGGACTGCGCCGCCGCGGCCGCCTCGAACGCGCGGTCGACGTCGTCCTCGGTCGCCGCCGGCACCTGCGTTACTTCCTCCCGTGTCGAGGGGTCCTCGACTGAGAGCGTCTCGTCGCCCGACGAGTCGACCCACTCGCCGTCGATGTACAGTCGGTTCCAGTCGGCGTCTATCGAGAGGTCTGGTACCATTGGACAAAGTACGTGATTGACGCGGAAAAGTCGTCGGGCGAAACAGCGTGAGAACCGACGGAGACCGTCAGACGAGGCGGTCGCGGTGGCGTCGAAGAAAGCGTAAGTATACTCGCCCGAAGGGCGAGTTTCACCCGTGCGAACGAAGGGAGCACGGGGGAGTTTCTAGCGTAGCGTTTCGCGACGAGTGGTGCGCGCTCCGCGCGCACCCCGCGCAGCAAAAAGGTCCTACTGGAACGCTCCGGGGGCGGGCTCCTCGGAGTCGGGCGCCTCGGCCTTCTCGAAGCGGCTCTCGATCTCCTGGTACTCCTCGCGGACCTCCTCGTCCACGCTCGGCTTCACCTCGCCGAGCGCGTTCTCGAAGTGTTCCATCGTGACGCGGACGTTGTCGACGGACTCGATGGCCTCCTCGGGGTCGACGGAGTTGATGAACTCCCGGGTGGCGTTCATCGTGGCCTCGCGGGCGAGCGCCTCGATGTCGGCGCCGACGTAGCCGTCCGTGCGGGTGGCCAGGTCGTCGAGGTCGACGTCGTCGGCGAGCGGCTTGTTGCGCGTGTGGACCTTGAGGATGGCGCGGCGCGCCTCCTCGTCAGGCACCGGCACGTGGACGTGGCGGTCCAGGCGGCCCGGGCGCAGCAGCGCGTTGTCGATGAGGTCGGGGCGGTTCGTCGTCGCGACGACCACGACGTCCTCCAGTTCCTCGATGCCGTCGAGCTCCGTCAGCAGCTGGCTGACGACGCGTTCGCCGACGCCGGAGTCGCTCATGCCGCGGCCGCGTTCCCCGGCGATGGAGTCGATCTCGTCGAAGAACACCACGGTGGGTGCGTTCGACCGTGCCTTCTCGAACACCTCGCGGACGCCCTTCTCGGACTCCCCGACGTACTTGTTGAGGAGCTCGGGGCCCTTCACGGAGATGAAGTTCGAGTTGGCCTCGTTGGCGACGGCCTTCGCGAGCAGGGTCTTCCCCGTGCCCGGCGGGCCGTACAGCAACACGCCCTTCGCGGAGTCGAGGTCCATCGAGGCGAACACCTCGGGGTAGTCCAGCGGCCACTGGATGGTCTCACGGAGGCGCTCCTTGGTCTCGCCGAGGCCGCCGACCTGGTCCCAGGTGACGTCCGGCACTTCCACGAACACCTCGCGGAGCGCCGAGGGCTCGATGCCTTTCAGCGCGTCCTTGAAGTCGCGCTCGGTGACGCGGATGGACTCGAGGAGTTCGGCGTCGATCTCGTTGGCTTCGAGGTCGATGTCCGGGCGGATGCGCCGGAGCGCGTTCATCGCGGCCTCCTTCGCCAGGCTCTCGAGGTCGGCGCCCACGAAGCCGTGGGTGCTCTCCGAGAACGAGTCGAGGTCGACGCCGTCCGCGAGCGGCATGCCCCGCGTGTGGACCTGAAGAATCTCCTTGCGGCCGTCCTGGTCCGGGACGCCGATCTCGATCTCGCGGTCGAAGCGGCCACCGCGGCGCAGCGCGGGGTCGATAGCGTCGACGCGGTTCGTCGCCGCGATGACGGTCACGTCGCCGCGCTCCTCGAGGCCGTCCATC
>Ga0075105_1000350_pt1 | contig 25637 bp, 25 predicted proteins | sample AntDeeMetag02WF5_FD_69800 | JGI IMG/M metagenome (GOLD analysis project Ga0075105, IMG submission 69800) | Saline lake microbial communities from Deep Lake, Antarctica - Antarctic Deep Lake Metagenome 02WF5 | ecosystem: Environmental > Aquatic > Non-marine Saline and Alkaline > Saline | place... | reverse complement strand
GGCCCAGAACATCGAGGTCCCCATCTCGCCGGTCTGGGGCCCGATGTTCCCCGGAAACAGCTTCTTGTGTTCGAAGTTGAAGTTGACCCGGTCGACGAACCGGTTCCCGTCGAAGAAGCCACAGATGGCCACCTCGACGCCCTCGACCTTGCGCTGTAGCTGGAACCCCTTCATCCGGTGGCCCCAGGCCTTCTCGTAGGCCGTCAGCACGTCCACCACGTCGCCACCGTCGTCGTCCCGACCGACGTACAGCAGGCGTTTGACGTTCTGGACTTCGCCGAGCGGTTTGATCACGTAGGGAGCCGGGTTCTCGCGGACGAACCGGATCCCCGCACCGAAGTCGTGGAACACGTGGTGCTCGACGGTGTTGACGCCGTGATCCTCCAGCACCGACATGGCGTAGTCCCGGTCCGCCTCCAGGCGGTCAGTGTTCGGCGTCCCGCCGACGACGGCCGTCCCCTCCGCGCGCAACTCGCGCGCCAGTTCACCGGTTCCGACGTCCGAACCGACCCAGATGTCGTCGAAGACCACGACGTCGGCCCACTCGACCGCCGCGCGCCAGTCGTCGGTTTTCGGGACAAACCCATCGCCGATCTCCCGGTCCTGCTCCGACTCAACGTAGTACTTGACGTCGTGGCCCTCCCGGTGGACCTGCCACGCGAGGTCGGTGATCAACGCGGCGTCCGCCGAGACGAAGAGGAACCGTTTCGAATCCATGTCCGGGTATTAGCCAGGACCGACTTGAGTGTACGTGGCAGCCAGCCGGGGTTCAGACGGAAGGCCCGACCGTGTCCGGCAATGACATCGCGTCGCAGCTGATACCCGAACTGTTTTGCTGGCGATGCCTCTACTGGCGACTATGACACGAGACGAACTCGCGACAGCGAGCGACCTGCTCGAATCGGCCGCCGACAGCACTGACGACGCCGACGACGCCGAACGGCTTTCGAGCCTCTCGGACCAGCTCGCCAACCTCGCCGACGCCGACCGAGGCCCAGACCACGGCCGCCTCGCCCGCATCGAGAACGCGCTCAACGACCTGGAGGGGAGCGCCGACGACGATGCCGCCGAGACGATAGCTGACGCTCACGACCACGTCACGGAGTACCGCTCCGGCGTCGAGGGCGTCTAGAAGCGGTCAGCCGACGAACCGCGTTCTCGGACCGCTCACTCACCGGAGCCGCTGGTACACCCGAACTGCGACAGAGGCGAAGGTCCCCAGCCCCGGGGCCTTCGTCGACAGCGCCGCGGCCCCGAGCAGCGCCGCACCGCGACGGGTGTTCCCGCGCCGGAGCGCCATCGCCGCATCGAGAACCGTCGTCGCGATGCTCAGCTTCTTCATCGAGTTCCCAGTTAGGTTCGCCATGAGTCGCTTCGGGTTTGGGTCGCGACGTGCTTACCGGACCGGCTTGTATCTGCCAGGGATGATGAACTGTCCGGGACTCGCTCTCGGACGATCACTACTCGGCCTGGGATGCGTGTTCAGTACAGGTGAGGGACGTAGCAAACGGGGAGTGCTAGAACCGGGCCGCCAATCCAAACAACTTGAAAGCCCTCGACGCGCGCTGAGCGGGATATCCTCGCTCCTTCGTCGCTCGGATAGGGCACTCTCAGGCCACGCGACCACGCCTCGCCCTTTCATTCCACCAGGGACAACGTTGCTCGCGCCACGTGGGCGCTCGCGATTGCAGCCACCAGACCTCCCCGAATTCGCGCCGTCCGGCGCGAATCACGCGTCCTGACCGCTCCGCATCCGCCCGGCCGGGAGCGAGTAGCCGAGCGAAAGCGAGGCTCTCGCGACCAGGGGAAGGGCAGGGCTGCGGTGCTGAACCTGGGGGACTGAAAGGGCGAGGCGGGCTCCGGGAACCCCGGGCCCGCAAGCACCGGAGCCGAAGGCGAGGAGCGCAGTGGGTCCGCGGGACCGGATCCCGCCGAGGGCTTTCGACGTCTTGCTGTCGGTGTTCGTTTCAACAGCTTGACCGTGAGCTACCAGAGCAATTCACAATCAAACGTACCGAACAGCGCATCGCACCGGACATCGCAGAACCCGCAATCAGCAGACCACCGAAATACTAGTCCTCCTCCAGCAGAATCTCGGCCAGAATCGGCACGAACGTCCCAGGATCCACCTTTTTCGGCGTCGGATGCGCTCCCTGCGGTCGCCCACCACTCGCCGAAAAACGTGGTCCACGCGAGCGAAGCGAGTGTGGGCTCGGGAGAGCTTGCTCTCCCGGTGGCGAAAAAGCGCGACTCGGTGCGCTCGTCGCGTTCCTACTCCTCCAGCAGACTCTCCGCCAGAATCGGCACGAACGTCCCGATGTCGGTGACCATCCCGACGGCCTGTGCGGAGCCACGGTCAAGCAGCTGGGTCACGGTCGCGGGGTTGATGTCCACGCACACCACCCTGGTCGTCGAGGGCAGGCAGTTCCCGACGGCGACGGAGTGCAGCAGCGTCGAGAGCATGAGCACCATGTCGGCATCGTGGGCCTGCTCTCGGATGGCGTCTTGGGCCTCGACGGCGTCGGTGATGGTGTCGGGCAGCGGGCCGTCGTCGCGGATGGACCCCGCCAGCACGAAGGGAACGTCGTTGGTGACGCACTCGTACATCACGCCGGACTCGACGAGGCCGTCGTCGACGGCGGGTTCGATGCCGCCGGCCCGGATGATCTCCGAGATGGTGTAGATGTGGTGTTTGTGGCCCTTCCGCGGGTGGTCGAGGCTCTCGGTGTCCATCCCGAGCGAGGTCCCGTAGAGGTCGCGTTCGAGGTCGTGGACGGCGAAGCCGTTGCCCGCCGAGATCATGTCGACGAAGCCCTCGTCGACGAGGCGGGCCAGGTCCTCGCGCGCGCCGGAGTGGATGAGCGCCGGGCCGCAGACGGCCAGGACCTTCCCGCCCTCCTGTTTGGTCTCCTCGATGGCGTCGGCGATCTGGTGGATCGTCGAGACCGACGGTCGCTCCGAGGAGACGCCGCCCTGCATAAAGCCGAAGGCGCCCTCCTTGTCGCGGGGCCGTTCTGGCGGTTCGACCTTGATGCCGGTCTCGCCGGTGACGATCAGGTCGCCCGCTTCGACGGCGTTGAGGACCTTGGTGTACGCTCGGGGACTCTCTCCATCCTCTACCACGACGGCGCAGTCCATCTCCACCTTCTCGACCGCGAGCCACTCGCCCTCGTACCGGATGAACGTCGGGTGGTTGGTGGTCGAGTAGAAGCCAGTTGGAACGACCTGGTCGCCCGGCGCGGGCGTCAGTTTGGCGTCCTTGGGGTCGGCGGGGTTCGCGCCGTTCTGGTGGAGTTCGTGGACGATGGACTGGAGCAGTTCCTCGTCGTCGGCCTCCACGAGGAGTCGCGCGTAGGAATACTCGGTCTTGTGTCGGCCGATGTCGAACTCCTCGACGGAGAAGGAGCCGCCCATGTCCATGACGATACCGAAGGCGGCCTGCATCATCCCCGAGTCGATGATGTGGCCCTCCAGTTCGATTTCGCGAGAGACGGTCATGGTCGTGGAATGGAGGAGCGGCGTCAAGACCGTTTTGGAGCGGGAAGCGCCGCCGGGCCGGAGCGGTGCTCGACCCGTCTGGCTCGTCCGTCGGGACGCCGACGTCGTGCCGTCACATCTATCCGCGCGAACGACGACCGATCCGAGTACGGCCCCAAACAGTTGGGACCAACAGCTATCACTAATGGCCCAGACTTCGGACGCAATGGCCGACGACGCCGACGGCGAGGAGCCGGTGTACTACGTCATCAGCGACCTGCACATCGGCGGCGACGAGCAACTCGAACACGTCGAGTTCCTCGATGAGTTGCTCGCGTTCCTCGAGCGACTCGAGTCGACCGACGAGAATGCCGAGCTGATAATCAACGGCGACGCGTTCGGGCTCTGGGAGTTCACCACCATCGACGGCCCGGCGAAGTTCGACGTCCTCGTCGACCGGTACCCAGAGCTGTTCGACCAGCTCCGCGCGACCGGCGAGTCGGTCCCCATCACGTTGCTCCCCGGCAACCACGACCACGAACTGGCAGCCTACGACGAATACGTCGAGCGCTTTGCCGCGTACAACGTGACTCTCGTGCAGGCCCGGTCGATGACCCGACCCGTCGGCGAGCAGGTGATCCACTTCGAACACGGTCACCAGCAGGACCCCAACAACGAAATCGAAGACTGGGGCAGTCCTCACGCGACGCCGCTGGGGTACTACTACAACACGCTGGTGACGAGCAGGGCCGGACAGCTCTCCGACCGCGGCCGGTACAACTGGCTGAAGGACGTCCAGGCGGTCACGCCGACCGAACGGATGCCGGTCTGGCTGCTCTCGAAGTACTTCTACCGCGAGATGAACCCGGTCCTGCGGTACGCGCTGGTGCCGTTCCTGTTGCTGTTCAACATCAGCGCGCTGCTGGCCGTGCTGGCGGGGCTCGACCTGGCGGGCGTCTGGTCGATGCCGGTCGACCAGACCGAGGCGTTCGTCGGCCAGTTCGGCCTGGCCGGCACCGCGGCCTGGTTCCTGCTCTCGGTCAACGTCGCCGTCGCGGGGCTGCTGGTACTCGTCGGCATTCCGCTGTACTTCATCCGACGGGACGCCCGCAAGACCATCCAGCGATTCGGCGTCTTCGAGACGGCGCTGACCGTCGACGCCGAGGCGCCCTACGCGGAGCGGGTCCACGACATCGTCGACGAACGTCCGGAGACCGCCGTCTACTGCTACGGGCACACCCACCGACCGAACGTCCAGACCGTCGACGGGCGCCTCCTGGTCAACACCGGAACGTGGTTGAAGCGGCTCCACCGGCGCGACGGCGTCATCGGGATCCTCCCACCGGTGTTCTACCCGTCCTACCAGCTCTGTGCCGTCCGTATCGCGGCCGAACCGGAGGGCGTGGCCGTGGAATACGAGGAGATCAAGAAGCCGAGTCCCGGCGCAGAAGAGCTCACCCTCACCGAACGGCTCCTCACGGTGGGTCGCGAGCCAGACCCGGACCTCCCCGACCGATCCGTCGTCGCCGAGGCGGTGCCGACGTCGGCGCCCAGGGCGGCGGACGGGTCCGGAGACGAGCGATGCGAGTAGCGGCCCACCGCCCGGCTCGATAGCGAACAGGCGACGAACGGCGTCCTGCGGAGTGAAACGACACAGGGCTCGGAAGACGAACGAAGTGAGTCTTCCGGCGAACGCGAAGCGGGACGTCGCACGACCGCGGACCGCTTCGCGAGGACTTCTCAGAACATAGGAGCCGCTGGTCCCGTCATCCGTGATAAACGTACGGCCGAAGAGCGCGCCACGTCCGTTTCTCAGGCCAGGTCAGTCCGGCATTGGACGTGCCAGTCGCAGTCGCTCCGTTCGGTCAGCCGGTCGTAGAATCGCCGCAAACCGGCCGACTCCGTCGACGGGAGCACGTGGAGGCGAACTGATCCGTCGCGAATCGAGACGCGGAACACGTCGGCCGTCTCGTCGTCGCGGACGAGCCACAGCGCCAACGGCAACTCCAGGAAGTCGCCCGACCGGTATGGCCCGTCGGCCAGAACATTCTCGACGATGGACTCCAGTTCGGGCCCGGTGAGGTCGGCTCCGGGAGTCAGGCGGAAGACGGTCTCACCTTCGTATTCGAGGCTCCCCCGCCTGGGGAAGTGGCGTTCCGGATGGGCCGGGATGGTGAACGACGGCTCCGACGACATGGGCTACGAACGGATTCGTCGCCATCGGATTTAAAGTCGCGGGCGGTCAGGACCGCCGGGCGGCGACGCCGTAGGCGGCGAGCGCGAGAACGAGAACGAGAACGATCAAGCGTCGCTCGGCACAACGAAACGAAAGAGGAACTATAGGGACTCGCCGAAGGACCAGGGCGACGACGTCACCGCGGAGCGGCGTTCACTCCGACGGATTGTTACCGCGCTGGAAGAGGTGCAGCATCTGCCACATCGCTTCCTCCGTGTCCTGGCCGTCGGTCGCGTCTTCGATCTGTCGGTACAGGCTGTCGGACACCGATATCTGCGGCATCACCAGTACCTACTACCCCAGATCCTATAAAGATCCGCGGACTCGGAATCGAGTAAATAGCAGACAGCGGCCGCCTACGACCGATTTTCGAGCGATGAGGGATTCCCAGATTTTAGCCGGAGCAGGGCCTGTCACGGAGGTGTGTCAGTTCGTCGTCGTGATCTCGACCACGTCACGGTGGTCGAGCACCGCGTCGGCCGCCACCTGCCGCCGGGAGCGGACGTCGTGGGCGTGGAGGAACCCGTCGCCGATGTCCGTGTGGAGGAAGTACGCGAAGTCCTCGGCCGTCGACCCGCCCTCGAGGACGAAGCAGTCCTGGAGGAAGGTGCCGTCGTCTTTCGGCTTGCGCGCGCCGGGGAACACCGCGATGGCGTCCAGTTCCTCGAACAGCGCCGTCTCGATGACCTCCTGGACGCCCGTCCCGTCGAACTCGCCGACGAACTCGCGGATCTGTTCGAGGCCGGCGGCCTTCTCCTCGGGGACGTCCGCCGTCACCTCGAAGTCCTCGTCGCCCGGCCGGTAGTCGAGCACGTCCTGCTCGTCCCCGTTCTTGAGCGCCTTCTCGGCGTGTGCACTCGTCGGGACGACAGTGAGGTGGTCGTAGTCGGGGTCGCTCGTAATCGCCTCGAAGTTTGCCTTCGCGGCGGGCGTGTCCATCTTGTTGGCCGCGACGACCATCGGCTTGGTCCGCTTGCGAATCTCGCGAGCGAGCGCTTCCTTGTCCGCATCCTCCCACGCCTCGGGGTCGAGTTCGAGGTCCAGCGAGAGGATGACCTGCTTGATCTCGTCTTCGTTCGTCCGGAAGGCGCTCATCTGGGTGGCCAGGTCCGCCTCGATGGCCTTCTCCTCGCCCTCGTAACCCGAGCGGTAGCGCTCGATGCCCTTCTCCAGGACGTCGAGGTACCACATGTCGAGTTCGTTCTCCAGGAAGTCGATGTCCTCGCGGGGGTCGTGGCCCTCGGTGGCCTCGCCCTCGATGTCGGTCGTGCCCGAGAAGTCGACGACGTGGACCAGCACGTCGGCCTCGTTCAGGTCGGTGAGGAACTGGTTGCCCAGGCCGCGACCCTCGTGGGCGCCGGGGACGAGGCCGGCGACGTCGACGAGGCGCACCGGGACGAACCGGACGCCGTCGTCGCAGTAGCCCGTGTTGGGCGTGCAGCTGTGGTCGAACTCCGGGGCGGCGCAGTCGACGCGAACGTACGCCTCGCCGACGCTCGGGTCGATGGTCGTGAAGGGATAGGCTCCCTCCGGGACGTCGTTCATCGTGGCGGCGTTGAACAGCGTGGACTTGCCGACAGAGGGCTTGCCGACGAGTCCGATGTCGAAACTCATTGGCACCTATCGGGGAATCGCGGGCTTAAACGCTGTCAAAGCGACCGGGAGCGCCTGAGAGTGACACACGTACGCCAGACCCTCCACGCACGCGGCGGTCCCGCGTCCGGCGCACCGTTCTCTCCCCTGATAGTCGGGCGTCAAGGCTAAGGCGACCGGTACGTGAGTGGTATCAAATCCGCATGCCGTCTGTGACTCTGAGCACTTCACCGACCGACAGATCGCCCGTCCGACAGCCCCGTCGTAGCGAGGTGCCGTCGTGAGCCTGACGCGCAGACTCGCCGTCGTCCTCGTCACACTGGTGCTCACGACCACGCTGGTGACGGGGACTGTCGTCGCCGCGGCCCACCTCACCGTGCTGGATCCAGAGTTCGTCACAACCAGCATGGAGGAGGAGGGCGGCTACGACTTCGTCGAGGCCGCCGTCGAAGACGCGGCCGTCGGCGCCGCACCGTCGGGGGCAACGGGACCCGTCGACACCAGCGAACTCCTCGCCGACGCCGTCTCAGAGGAGTACGTCGCCGCCCAGACCGACGCCAACGTCGACCGGGCTTACGCCTATCTCCACGGCGAGCGGGAGACGCTGAATCTCTCCATCGCGACCGGACCGATCCGGGAGAACCTCTCGGCGGGCGTCGAGCGCGAACTCCGGAACGCCTCGCTCGCGGACCTTCTCCGCCAGAGCGACGCCGAACTCGACGGCCCGGTCGACGCATCGACGGTAGCGCGCCTGACCGCCAACGAAAGTAGTTACCAGGCCACGAAGGCCGACTTCAGGGGAACTGTCCGCGAGCGCGTCCTCGACGAGGCGGTCGACCGCGGCTTCGAGCGGGCGAGCAACGACGAACTGCTCGGGCTGGTCGTCGAGGACTACGACCCACGGGACTACACCGAAGCAGAGAAAGAACGGATGGTCGCGGAGCGGGAACCCGAGATCAGGGTCGCGCTTCGGGACTTCATCGAACGCGAACGGGGCGACGAGATAGACGACGCCGTCGAGGACCAGATCGTCATCGTCCGCGAGCAGGGGACGACCGACCCCGCCACTGCGGAGACGGAGCTGGAAGCCGCCACCGCGTCGGTCCAGAACAGCGTCGTCCACGGCCTCACGACGAACGAGTCCTACCAGTCCTTCCAGTCGAACCTCTCGGCGGACCGGGCCGAACTCGCCGCGGTCGCGGCCGCGGAAGCCGACGCCCGCCTCGCCGCGGAGATGCCCGAGCGCGTCGACCTGACCGGGAACGCGACTGGTGCCGATCAGCAGGGCTTCGAGCAGGCCCGCACCGGCGTCCAGTGGCTCGACCGACTCGCGTTCGTCCTCCCCGTCGTCGGTCTCGGTCTCGTCGGCCTCCTCTACGCCCTCCGGCGCTCGGTCACCGCGGTGGCGTCAGACACCGGCATCAGCCTGCTGGCCGCCGGCGTGCCGACGGTCGTCGGCGTCGAACTCGCCCGGTCTCGGGTCCAGTCGCTGGCCGCCGACGCCCCCGCCGAACAGCAGCAGGCGATGGACGTACTGGTCGGCATCGCCGGGCGCGTGCTGGGGACGTTCGCGGACGTCGCTATCGTGCTCTCCGTCGCTGGTATCGTTCTCTTCGCCGGCTCGCTGGCCGTCCGTTACGGTGCGGTCGACGCACTCCGGAAGAAACTGGGCGACGGTGGCGACGACCGCGGCATGCTCTGAGGGCCGACTACCAGATCCCGCTGATCTATTCCTGCGACTCCATCTTCTCCCTGGCCGCCGCGACCACCAGCGGCAGCGTGATGGTCGCGTCGGCGTAGACGGAGACGTTGCGAGCGGCCTTCTCCAGTTTGCCCCACGAGCGTGCCTCGTCGAGCGTCGCGCCGGAGAGCCCGCCGGTCTGTGGCGTGTCCATCGTCAACTGGACCGCGAAATCGTAGGCGTCCGGCGAGACGAGCATCGTCTGGAGGACGTAGTTCTTCGGGACGCCGCCGCCGACGACGAACGCGCCCGCCTGGTCGGCCTCGGCCGCGATATCCGACAGCGGCGTCATGTCGGACAGCGCGTCGAGCGTGAAGTCGGTGACCTGGGACTGCATCCACGCCTGGATACCCAGCACCGAGTCCTGGACCGCGGGACAGTGAACCGGAACATCGTGTTCGTACGCCGTCGCGGCGACGCCCTGGTGCTCGTCGACGTCCTCGGCGTCGTTGACCTCCAGGTTGGCCCGGCCGAGTTCCTCGGTGAGCCGCTGGATGGAGACTGCGCCCTCCTCCTGGGACGCAGCCTCCAGCACGGGGAAGACCTCGCTCCGGAGATGGTTCTCGAACAGCGCGAAGTGCTCCTGCGGGAGGTAGACGTTGTAGATGCGGTCGACGCCCTCGTCGCGCAGTCGCTCGTCGTGTTCCCGCTCGGTCTTCCCTTCCTCGTGCACGTCGCCGTGGTGGTGCTTGCCGCCGATGGCCTCGATGGCGTCGTGGGTCAGGTTCGCCCCCGTCGTCACGAGCACGTCGACGTGCCCGTCGGCGATGAGGTCCGTGACGATCTGGCGCATTCCGGTGGGCACCATCGCACCGGCGAGACCCAGAAAGGTCGTCACGTCGTCGTCGAACATCTCGGCCGTGATGTCGACGGCCTCGTGCAGGTCCGCCGCGCCGATGCCCGCCTTCCCGTACTCGTCGGCGAGTTCGCCCACGGTCATCCCCCCGCGCGCTTCCGCGTGCCCGATGGGGTCGTGGTGGAACGTCTCACGGGGCGTCTCTTCGTCGTGGTCGTCGGTCATACTCGTACTCCCGGCCGGAGCGATTTCAACTGAACGATAGCGCGGAGTCCCCCTCTGCAAGCACGAGCGACACGAGTGGGAGAAGGTGAAGCGTGCGTTCGGGCTGTTGGCGGTCCCATCGTCAGTGATGTCCCGGCCCATTCGCACCCTCGCGTTTCCAGATCAGAGTCGACGGAACGCTTTTCACGGGAGATACGCATCTCAGAGGCAATGCGCGTCGTCCACGACCCGAACGGGCAGGCCCGCACGCTCGCGTCGACCGTCGAGACTGCGGACAGCGGCCTCGAACAGACGAAGGGCCTGATGTTCCGGTCGTCGATTCCCGAGGACTACGCGCTCGTCTTCCGGTTCGAGGACCCACCGTTCTGGACGCCCGACGCTCTCGCTCACTGGCGGTCGATCCACATGTTGTTCGTCCGGTTCCCGCTGGACGTGGTCTGGCTGCTCGACGGCGAGGTCCGGCAGGTCAAGACGCTCAGTCCCTGGCGTGGCGTTGGAATGGCCAAAGCCGACACGATTCTGGAACTCCCGGCGGGGGCGGCCGATGGCGTCGAACCCGGGGACGCAGTCGTCGTCGAGGACTGACGATCCCGTCGCGTGGCGGTCTCATCGCCCACTATTACTTCAGCCGGGTGTCACAGACTCCAGTAGTTCAGCGGCGCCGAACGCGGCGACGCAGGAGAGGAAGGCAATAGTGCCGAGCTTACCCCCAGCACCGGCGAAGGCGGGCGAGACGGCGACGAACACCAGCCCAGAGAGCGCGCCGGCGAGGGCGACGTGGCCCTCGTGGCCGAGTCGCTCCGTCGTCGACATGCCGACGAACGACGCGCAGAAGGCGACGGCCGCCAGCGTCGAGCCCATGTGGGGGACCAGCGGGGGCAACGATAGCCCGGCGACGAGGCCGACGAGCGCGGACCCGACGACCGCCCCGAGGTCAAAGCGAATGCTCAGGACGACCGTCGCCACGGCGCCGGCGACGGCGACAGGGACAACGACGCCCGCGCTGGTCCACGAGAGCCCGCTGCCTGTCGCGTACTCAACGCCGGGGAGTGCCAGCGTCGTCGCACAGCCGAAGAAGGCGATAGTGCCGAGCTTTCCACCGAAGCCGCCGAAGAGCTCCGTGGTGGTGACGAACGCCGCCGCGGCGAGGAGTCCGGCCACGAGGACGTATCCGGTGCCGGGGAAGAGTGAGGGTGAGGCCATGCCGACGAACGTGCCGCAGTACGCGGGGACCGCCACCCTGGGCGCGCCGACGCCGGCGACGAGTCCAACCGCGGCCGCAGCGACCACCGGCCCGAGACCGGCCGCGGTGCTCAGCAGGTACGTGACGACCGCTGCGACGACGACGGCGACGGCGTCGACCGCGTCACCCCGGTCGAATCCGGCGGCTTCCGCGCGGGCCAGTAGCTCTTCGCGTTCCTGAACGGCGGCTGCGCCACCCGTCAGGGCGACGCCGACGCCGAGCCCCAGCGTGCTCATCCGTATCGTCGACGGGTGAACCAGCGTCGCCGCGAGGAGCGCGACTGGGGTCACGAGCAGGGCGAGGAAGCCCGCGAGCCGCGCGAACCGGTACACACGCTCACTCGCCCACAGCGCGACGAGAAGATTGCGATCCGGTACGGGGGCGGGATTCCTCGTCCGGACCGGACTCCCGTCGGCCGTCGAACGAACCCAACAGATTAATTGCCGACCACCACAAGAACTCATGCAACTATGTCGGACAACGACAACGAGGATAGAGGAAGTCGCCTCACGGCGGCTGGCCGCGAAATTCTCCGGCGATCGTGATTCAGAGGACGAGTCTGTGAGCGGATCCGCACTGTTCGGACGGCACCCGCTGACGGAACCCCTCTCCGACGTCGGCGACGTACAGTTCTTCGACACGACGCTGCGCGACGGTGAGCAAGCCCCGGGCGTGTCGCTCTCGCCCGACCAGAAGGCCCACATCGCGGGGCTGCTCGACGACGCCGACGTCGACGTCATCGAGGCCGGGAGCGCGTGCACCGGCGCCGGTGAACGCAAGACTATCTCCCGGGTCGCCGACCTGGACCTCGATGCCACCGTCACGAGCTTCTGTCGCGGCATCCAGAACGACGTGGACCTGGCGCTGGAGTGTGGCGTCGACGGCGTGGACATCGTCGTTCCCGCCAGCGACCGCCACGTCGTGGACAAGGTCGGCACCTCACGGGAGGACAATATTCAGGACACCGTCGAACTCGTCGAGTACGCCAAAGACCACGGCCTCTGGGTCGAGGTCATCGGCGAGGACGGCTCCAGAGCCGACCTGGACTACCTCGAAGAGTTGCTCGGTGCAGCCATGGACGCGGGCGCGGACCGAATCTGCTGGGCCGACACCGTCGGCCACGCGACGCCGGACGGTGCCGTCGAAGCGGTCTCCCGGCTTTCGGAACTCGGTCCGGTGAGCACGCACACCCACGACGACCTGGGGCTGGCTGTGATGAACGCGCTGGTCTCCGTCGCCGCGGGCGCGGACATGGTCCACGGGACCATCAACGGCATCGGCGAGCGCGCCGGCAACGTCGCGCTGGAGGAGGTCGCCATCGCCCTCGACCACGGGTACGGCGTGGAGACGATGGACCTCACCAAGGCGTACGACATCGGCGAACTGGTGGCCAACACCACCGGGATGCCGCTGCCGCCGAACAAGGCCGTCGTCGGCGCCAACGCCTTCACCCACGAGTCGGGCATCCACACCGACGGAACGCTCAAGGACGACGCGATGTACGAGCCCTACCCGCCCGAGAAGGTGGGGCGGGAGCGTCGCCTCGCGCTCGGCAAGCACGCCGGTCGCGCCGGCGTCGAGGCAGCACTCGAAGAACGCAACTTCGACGTCACCGACGAGGAACTGGGCGAGATCGTCCAGCGCGTCAAGGAGATCGGTGACCGGGGCCGGCGCGTGACGGACGCGGACCTCATCACCATCGCCGAGGAGGTCCAGGGCGCCGAACACGACCGCCGGGTCGAACTGCTGGACCTGACGACCGTCGCCGGCGGCGGCACGCCCACGGCGAGCGTCCGCCTCTCCGTCGACGGCGAGGAGCGCAAGGAAGCGGAAGTGGGCTCGGGCCCGGTCGACGCCGCGCTCAACGCCGTTCAGTCGGCGCTGGGCCACGCGGCGGACACCCACCTCGAATCGTACCACGTCGACGCCATCACCGGCGGTACCGACGCCGTCGTCACCGTCGAAGTCGAGATGTCCCGGGGCGACCGCACCGTCGCAGTCACCGCCAGCGACTCGGACATCACCCGCGCGTCGGTCCACGCGATGGTCGACGCCATCGATCGCCTCATCGCCGACGACTCCGAACACGTCATCGCGGACGACTGACCGTTCTCGCCGGCGGTCCGCCGGCGCCCGTGTACTTCGGCCGGCTTCGTCGCCGATCCGGTGGACTGTCGCCCCGTAGTTATCTGGCAACCAGATGAGCCGGCCGAGCAGTGCCGGAGACGTCCGGGAAACGGCTCTGTAACTTAGTACGTGGACCCCCTGGTAGGTGTATGACCACTATTGCACAGCTCGGCCTGGGCGGGCTCGGTCGCACGCAACTCGACGCGTTCACCGACCTCCCGGGCGTCGAAATCCTGGCCGGCGCGGACCCCGTGGCCGACGCGCGCGACTCCTTCGCCCGCGACTTCGGCGCCCGGGGCTACCGGTCTTACGAGGAACTGCTGGCATCGCACGCGAACGAACTCGACGCCGTCAACGTGGCGACGCCACACGCGCTCCACTTCGAACAGGCGATGGCCGCCCTCGACGCGGGGCTGTCCGTCCACCTGGAGAAGCCGATGGTGACCGACCTCGGCGACGCGCTCAGGCTCACGGAGGCGGCCGCGCACGCGGATGCGACGGTCCAGGTGGGCTACCAGCGCCACTTCGACCCGCGGTTTCGCGCGATGCGCGAGACGGTCCAGTCGGGCGCCATCGGCGAGGTGGTCGGCGCGAACTGCTTCCTCGAACAGAACTGGATCCGGCCGGTGTCGGGCACCTGGCGGACCGACCCGTCGCTCTCCGGCGGCGGCCAGCTCTACGACTCGGGATCGCACCTGCTCGACGCTCTGCTGTGGACGACAGGCGCGCGGCCCCTGTCCGTCGGCGCCGTCGTCGAGGCCAACGACGCGGACGTAGACGTCCACAGTTCCCTCTCGCTCGCGCTCGAACGCGACGGTCGCTCGGTCCCGGCGAGCGTGTTCGTCACCGGCGACGGGCCGACTGGCCCGGACACCCGTGAGGGGCTGTGCGTCTGGGGGACCGAAGGGAGCGTCGAGTACGGGTCGGACGGGGTCGTCGTTCGCCGACGGGGGAGCGGACCGACTCGCGAGGACGTCCCGAAGTACGAGTATCACGAACTGGAGCGCCGGAAGCTCGGCGCCTTCGTCGACACCGTCGCCGGCGAGCGCGCCAATCCGGTTCCCCCAGAGGTGGGCCTGGACGTCATCGCTGTCACGGAGGCCGCCTACCGCGCCAGCGATGGCGGCGAGACGGTCGACGTCCAGCGACTCGTCCGGGATGCCCGCCGCGCGGCCTGAACCTCATCGTTTACCACTGGTAACGTCCCGTTACCCGGCTTCGACGACCAGCATCTCCGTCGCGCCAGGCTGGAACTCGTAGGGAACCTCTCGGAACTCGACGCCGTGGCCATCCGCGCGCAATCGCTCCACGACGGGCTCGACGAACTCTGAACGCTCCCGGTCGAGCGAGGCCAGCGTGAACACCCGAACTTCGCCGTCGGTCACTCGACTCAACTCGGCCATCGCCTCGTGGTGGAACCCCTCCTCCAGCCGGTCGTCGTACAGGAAGAGCAGGTTGGCCGACAGCGTCAGGTCGAAGGCGTCGTCGGCGAAGGGCAGGTCCGGCAGCGCGGAGGCGACGTATCGTTCCGGGTGGGTCGCGTAATCGGCCAGGAACCGCTCGGCGGCCGCGCGCTGGTACCGTCCCCTGGTCTCGACGTCGCCGTAGTAGTCCCAGACGAACAGGTCTCGCTTCTCGTAAAGCTGTTCGACGTTATCCGCGACGGAGCGACGACACAGCGGTTCGAGGTCGGTCGCCGTCGGGCCGTACTCCGGGTCCACGGCGGTCACGGAGTCGGCCAGTTCGGCGGCGACGGCCGTGAACGACCCCGGTCCCCCGGGGCAGTCCAGAACGTCTCTTCCCTGCAGCGATCCCACGTCGAGGTCGAACATCCGCCGGTACTCGGCGAACGTCCGGCCGAGGAAGGCGAATTCGTCGTCGACCTCGAAGGCCTCACTCTCTGACGAGTCACCCATGAACAACACTTCTGAACATCGATGTATAAATCTGTTCAATGTTCCAGGACCAGGGCGGTCCGGCGGGCGGAACTACAGCATCGACCGGAACTCGTCCCTGTCGTCCCAGCCGTGCTCGCGGGCGTACTCGTCGGCCAGGTCGCGGATCTTCGGGAGCCCCTGGTCGCTCATATCCATATACCACCCTATCGTTCCAAACCCACCCAGTTAGTAATAAACTGTGGCTCCCCCGTCCCAACGGAGGTCGTTTTGACTCCCCGTTCGGCGGATAGGCATGGTCGAGTCGGTCACGCCGTACCGCACATCGACGACCGACGCCACGACGATGTGACCATCGTCGACTGGTTCGCCGACGGCACGCTCGCTCACACCCAGGGGCTGTCCACCGTCACCTCGTTTTCCGAGTCCTCGCCGGCGAGCACCCGGCCGACGTCCGCGGCGATGTCGCGGCTGAGTTGCCGACGCGAGTCGTCCGAGTACCAGCCAACGTGGGGCGTCACGAGGGCGTCGTCGGCGTCGAGTAGCGGATGGTCGTCGGGGAGTGGCTCCGGGTCGGTCACGTCCAGCGCCGCGAACCCGATGGCGTCGTCGTCGAGCGCGGCCACGAGCGCGTCGGTGTCGATCACGTTCCCGCGAGCGGTGTTCACGATCACGGCGTCGTCGGCCATCGTGTCCAGCGCTGCCTCGTCGAGCATGCCTGCCGTCTCCTCGGTCAACGGCGTGTGGACGGAGAGCGCGTCAGCGGCGGACAGCAGGTCCTCGAACCCGACGGGCTCGACGTTGTGCGACCGAACGACGTTCTCGGGAACGTAGGGGTCGTGGGCGAGCAACTCACAGCCGAAGCCCTGGACCATCGTCGCGAGGCGTCGGGGTATTTTTCCGAACCCCAGGAACCCGATGGTCGACCCCTGGAGTCGCCGGATCGGCGCACCTTCGGTCCAGTCCCACTCGCCGCTCCGCGTCGAGCGGTCGTAGCGGGGCAGCCGACGGATGCCGGCCAGCAGGAGCGAGAGCGCGTGGGTCGCCACCTCGTCGATGCTGTACGTCGGGTGGTGAACCACCGTGACGCCGTGGTCCGCGGCCGCCTCCAGGTCGACGTTGTCGACGCCGATGCCGGCGCGCCCGACGACCCGCAGCGACTCGGTCGCGAGGATGCGCCCGGTCACGGGCACGCCCGCGTCGACGATGAGGCCGTCGACGCCGTCTAGCTCCGGGAGCAGTTCCGCTTCGGTCCGGGTGACGACAGAAGTCGTGGTCGCGTCGTACCCCTCGAGGACCTCCGTCTGGAGGTCGTGGTCGACGGTCGTCGACTTGCTGTCGCTGATCAGTACGTGGTGGGTCATACCCGGCGATTCCCGGCCGACCCACTTGACAGCTTGCGTCGGCGTGGGTGACTCGGGGTCGCCAGCGGACGGCGCAATTACGCTATCTCCCCGCTCGCCAGCCGCAGGTAGCCGCCGGCCAGGGTCCGCTCGCGGTAGTCGGTCGTCCGCGCGGCCAGCGCCTCCAGGCCGGTGTCGACGCGCCGGTCGTGGCCTGCGGCGACGTCCCGCACCCGGGACTTGTCGGTCGAGGAGAGCCAGACGAACGCGCGGTAGGCGGCGTTGACCGGACGGGCCCAGGCGCGCTCGCTTCTGGTGAAGTGCAACAGCGCGACCCGGCCACCGGGGCGGACCAGGTCGCACCAGCCGTCGACGATCGATCCGGGGTCGGCGAACATCGCCACGACGAACGTGCCGAGCAGCCCGTCGACGGGTTCGGCGATCGGTGGTCGTGCGGCATCGGCCTGGAGCAGGTCGGCGCTTCCCCGCCCGCGTGCGCGTTCGAGCATCCCTCTGGTGACGTCCAGCCCGACGACGCGGCCGTCGGGGCCGACCCGTTCGCGGAGGTGCGGGAGGTTCGCGCCGGTGCCACACCCCATCTCAAGGGCAAGATCGCCGTCGTCGAGCGCGAGTTCGTCGGTGGCGCTTGCTCGCCACGAACGTACTCCCGGAAGGGTCGCCAGGACGTCGTAGAGGCGGGCCCAGCGACCGTAGAAGGACTGGGTCGCGTCGCTCATCTACACGAGGTCGCGGACCGTCTCGGCGACGGCGCGGGCGTCGGCGCCGAGGACGTAGACGATGGGCTCGACGCCGAAGCCGCCGGTCTGGTAGAGGACGTCGGCGTCGGGGTCGTCGGCCAGCGCGTCGCCGACGGCGCGTTCCAGATCTCCGGCCTCGCCGTCGAACTCGACGGCCGCGTGACCGGCCGATTCGAGGTCGGCGACCAGGTCCTCGTCGTAGTGGACGTTGACAGTCGCGCGCGCGTCGCTACCGGCGGCGCGGGCGGCCAACAGCACGCCCGCGACGTGGGCGCTGACGCCGAACTCGGGTTCGGCCGGAATCGTCGCCCGGCCCTTCACGTCGACGATGCGGCCCGGGACCCCCGCCACGTCGTCGACGCCGCCGGCATCGGGCAGCGCCTGCACCAGGTTCGACCCGACGGCGGGGATGAGCGTGGTGAAGCCGCTGGTGTTCTCGACGACGCGGAGCCCCCGCCGGACGTCGGAGAGGGTTCGCTCGGCCTGGCGCATGCGGCTGTCGGCGTCGTGGACGGCGAACTCCCCTTCGTAGTCGGCCAGGGCGGGCACGGCCTCCTCGTGCAACTGGGCGAGCAGGCCGCCGCGTTCGAGTTCGCGGACGAACACCTCCGTCTCGACGAGCGCCTGGACCGGCGTCACGTCGCCGCTGGCCAGGCCCTCGGCGAGGCGCTCGACCAGATCCTGGAGCGGCTTGTCTTCGAGCAGTCGCTGGTTGCGCTCGACGTCGCCGTGAACGTATTTCGAGACGGCGCTCTGGCTGATGCCAAGCAGGTCCGCCACCTCAGACTGGGTGAGGCTGCGTTCTCGCAACTCCTCGGCCAGCATCGACCGGAACGTCGGAAGGAACTCGTCGACGACGACTTCTTCGATGAAGTGCATCGGTGCTACTGATCGCCTCCGAACTCTCGATCGCCCTGGATCTTCGACGCCTGTGGGCCGCGCTGGTCCTGGTACTTCGACCCGCGCTCGCTCCCGTAGGGGCGGTCGGCGGGGGTCTTCAGTTCGGTGAAGGTGAGCTGCGAGATGCGCATCCCGGGCGTGAGGGCGACCGGGGCTGTACCGAGATTCGACAGTTCCAGGGTGATCTTCCCCTGAAATCCGGGATCGCACAATCCGGCAGTGGCGTGGACCACGATCGCGAGACGACCGAGCGAGGAGCGGCCCTCGACGTGAGCGATCAGGTCGTCGGGAATCTCGACGCGCTCGTGGGTCGTCCCGAGCACGAAGTCGCCCGGGTGGAGGATGTACTCGCCGTCCTCGTCGACGACGGTCTCTTCGGTGTACTCCCCGGTCTCCTGTTCGGAGTTGGGGTGGATACAGGGGATGTTGGCGTGCTGGAACTCCAGGAACTCCCGTCCCAGCCTGAGGTCGACGCTCGCGGGCTGGACCTGGATGTCGGGGTCCGAGAGGGGCTCGACGACGAGGTCGCCCTCCTCGAGCCGCCGGAGAATGTCCGCGTCCGAGAGTATCATACGCCAATCACGGACGGGGGGCAGTGAAAGGGTTCCGTTCTTCGGGGCCGGTGGCTTCGATGGAGAGGACCGTCTACTCGACGGTGCTGTTGGAATTCGACGGGAGTGATATATCTGGGCCGGGACCCGCTCAGTACAGGTAAAGAGGTAGCAAACGCGGTATACAGGAAGTCGATCGATCACGGCAACACCTCGAAAGCCCTCGGTCCGCTCTCTGGAGTCGGAATCGAGATCGACAAGGACAAACAGAAAGCCCTCGGCGCGCTCGACGCGCCCTGAGCGAGATATCCTCGCTCCTCCGTCGCTCGGATAGGGCCCGCTCAGGCCACGCGACCGCACCTCGCCCTTTCAGTCCACCAAAGAGGACAACGTCGCTCGCGCCACGGAGGCGCTCGCGATTAACTCCCCATACCTCCCCGGATTCGCGGCGTCCGCCGCGAATCACGCGTCCTGACCGCTCCGCAACCGCTCGGCCGGGAGCGGCGTTCATGCCGCGACCAGGGGAAGGGCAGGGCTGCCGTACCTGGAGGACTGAAAGGGCAAGGTGGGGTCCGGGAACCCGGGCGCAGTAAGCACCGGAGCGGAGCGAGGAGCGTGGTTCGAGAGAGCTCCGCTCTCTCGTCATCACGAAAATCTTCGATTTTCGAACGACAGCAAGCCCCGGGACCGGAGCCCGCCGAGGGCTTTCTGGTTGTTCTCGTCTCACTTTCTTCCAACACCACATCCACAGAACCACCAGTTCGATAAACTACGCCCATCGACCGGCTGTTTCAGACGAAAACGCGGTTGCAAAATCGAAGTTCGACAGGGCCGACGCGACGAAAGCGCGGCGAGTTTCCCGAGTCGAACTGGCCTGGATTTACAGGGAGTGACGCGTTTCGTCAGTCGTATTCGTCATCCGACACCTGGACCATACAATACCTGGACCATCCGATCCCCCGGGAGAACCCGGCGAAAAGCGGGGGAGAGGCCAGCCCTTTATCCGTGGGACTCGCACTCGCAACTATGAAGCAGGCCATCGTCGCCAGGACCGACCTCGGAATGGGGGCGGGGAAGCTGGCGGCACAGGTGGCTCACGCCTCGCTGATGGCCTTCGAGGATTCGGACCGGCAGGCCCGCTCCGACTGGAAGGGGCAGGGTCAGAAGAAGGTCGTCCTGAAGGCCAGCGGGGAGAGCGAACTGTTCCGACTCGCCGACGTGGCGGAGTCGGAAGGTCTGCCACACGCTATCGTCAGGGACGCCGGCCACACCCAGCTCGAGCCGGGCACCGTCAGCGCGCTGGCCGTCGGGCCGGCGGCGGACGACCTGGTCGACGCCGTGACCGGCGACCTGTCCCTGTACTGATAGCGGGTTGCGCGACCCGCCGTTTCACGTGCGACGAGCACACAAGGGATATAAACACCCATCCCTAACCCTGGGTGAACACCAACGAATCTATGCAAGGACAGAACCAACAGCAGGCGTACGACCGCGGGATCACTATCTTCTCGCCGGACGGACGTCTCTATCAGGTCGAGTACGCGCGGGAAGCCGTCAAGCGCGGCACCGCCAGCGTCGGCGTCCGCACCGCGGACGGCGTCGTGTTGGCCGCGGACCGCCACGCCCGATCGCCGCTGCTCGAACGCGACAGTATCGAGAAGATCCACAAGGCCGACGACCACGTCGGCATCGCCAGCGCCGGTCACGTGGCCGACGCCCGCAAGCTGATCGACCTCGCGCGCCGCCAGGCCCAGGTCGAACAGCTCCGGTACGGCCAGCAGATTGGCGTCGAGTCGCTGACCAAGGAGGTCACCGACTACATCCAGGAGTACACCCAGACCGGCGGCGCGCGACCCTTCGGCGTCGCGTTGCTCGTCGGCGGCATCGAGGACGGCGAACCGCGCCTCTTCGAGACCGACCCCTCCGGGACGCCCTACGAGTGGCAGGCCGTCGCCATCGGCGGCGACCGCGAGGAGATCCAGTCGTTCCTCGAGGAGGAGTACACCCCGGAGATGGACCTGGAATCGGGCGTCGAGCTCGCACTCGAGGCGCTCGGCTCGGTCAGCGATGACGGACTCGACGCCTCCGGCGTCGACATCGCGACCGTCGACGTCGAGTCCGAGCAGTTCACGTCGCTCACCGAGGACGACGTCGCCGAACGCGTCGACGAGTTCGACCTCGAGGGTGAGGACGATGAGTGAGTTCACTGAGGACCCGTACGCGCCCGAACTCGGCTCGTTCGAGGACCTCCCCCAGAACGAGCTGGCCGGCAACGACGAGGACACTGTCAACAAGACGGGGACTACGACGGTCGGCATCGCCGTCGACGACGGCGTCGTCATCGCGACGGACATGCGCGCCTCGCTGGGCGGCCGGTTCGTCTCGAACAAGAACGTCCAGAAGGTCGAGCAGATCCACCCGACGGCGGCCCTGACCCTCGTCGGCAGCGTCGGCGGTGCCCAGTCGTTCATCCGGACGCTCCGGTCGGAGGTCGACCTCTACGAGGCCCGACGCGGCGAGGACATCAGCATCGACGCGCTGGCGACGCTCGCGGGCAACTTCGCCCGCGGCGGCCCGTTCCGGGCCATCCACCCCATCCTCGGCGGCGTCGACGACGAGGGGAGCCACGTCTACAGCATCGACCCCGCCGGCGGCGTCATGGCCGACGACTACACCGTCACCGGCTCCGGGATGCAACTCGCCTATGGCGTGCTCGAGGGCTCCTACGAGGAGGGGCTCTCGATGGACGAGGCCTCCACGCTGGCGGCCCGTGCCGTCTACGCGGCGACCGAACGCGACACCGGCTCCGGCAACGGCGTCTATCTCGCGCTCGTCACCGACGACGGCGTCGACATCACCGGCTACGACGACTTCGACGACGTCCTGTAGGCGCCGCTCCGTCTCGCATTTTCGACGGCCGTTTTCCGCTCGAATTCCGTCGCGAGAAGAACACTCTGCAGCGACTGGTATCCGGCGAGTTCCGAAGGGGCCCGCGTCGGCTTACATCCCCCCAACGATGCCGGCGACGGCGACGATGCCGTTGTAGAGGACGTACGCCAGGACGAGGACGACGGGGACCCGAAGCACCCAGATCCACACCGTCGTGAGCGTCTCGCCGCCCGGCATGCCCCTCCGGAGTTCGTCGCTGGCCTCGCTCGCGAAGAACCAGCCGCCGAAGATGGCGAGCAACAGGCCGCCGCCGATCAGGAGGATCTGGTTCGCGATAGCGTCGTACAGCGTGAGGTAGTCGAGGCTCATCGCCGTGGGGACGCCGACGAGGAAGATGACCGCCGCGATGGCGACGGTCGCGGGTCTCCGGTCGACGTCGAAGGTGTCGATGGCGAACGAGACGATGACTTCGAGGATGCTGAACGCGCTCGTCAGCGCTGCGAGGAACAGCATCGAGAAGAAGACGAAGCCGACGACCTGCCCCCCTGGGAGGGTCCCGAACGCGCTCGCCAGACCGACGAAGGTCGTGCCGACGCCACCGGCGCCCGGGTCGACGCCCTGCGCGAAGAGGAACGGGAACACCGCCAGACCGGCCAGGATGGCGACGAAAGTGTCGACGGCGACGATGAGCAGGCTGTCGTGGAGGAGGTTGCGGTCCTCGCCGAGGTAGGAGGCGTAGGTGATCATCACACCCATCCCGAGTGAGAGGGTGAAGAAGGCCTGGCCGGCAGCGTCCGGCAGCAGGCTGATAGCGTCACCGACGATGGTGCTCATGTCGGGCGAGAGGTAGTAGGCGTACCCCTCACTGGCACCCGAGAGCGTCGCGCCGTAGGCGGCGAGGATGACGAGCAGGCCGACGACGCTCGGGATCATCACCTTCGCGGCGCGTTCGAGGCCGTCGCGAACGCCGAGGGAGACGATCCCCGCGACGATGGCCATGAACAGCAGGTCGTAGGCCAGGGCGTTCGTCCCCTCCGCCGCGGAGCCGAAGAACGCCTCGGCGTTGCCGGCGTAGCCGCCGGTGACGCTGCCGACGATGTACTGGATCACCCACCCGCCGACGACGCTGTAGTACGAGAGGATGACGAACCCGGCCAGGGCTCCGATCGCCCCGATGAACTTCCAGGTTGGCGCGCCGATCTCCGGGAACGCGCCGACGACGTTCTGTTTGGCCCGTCTGCCGATAACGAACTCGACCAGCATGACGGGGAGGCCGATCACCACGATCAGAATCAGGTACGCGACGAGGAACGCCGCGCCGCCGGATTCGGCGGTCAGGAACGGGAACCGCCAGATGTTGCCGAGCCCGACCGCGCTGCCGACCGCGGCCAGGATGAAGCCGATGCGTGTCGCCCACGTCTCTCGTATCGCCATAGCACCCTGTGGTACACAGGGCCACAAATAATTTTCGAGACATATGGATGAAAACTGATCGTTCGGGCGCCACTCGAGGCCCGCAAGGAGGCTCCTCCCTCGCCCGCCGGTATTGTAAAATACCCTACTCGTTTTAACAGTGCTGCGTAGTCCATCGATTTCATTCTCCCGAACGCAGGCGACCACCGGTGCCGGCGCGTCGCCGGCATCGCTACGTCTTTACGCGTTCCGGAGCGACTTTCGGACGACAGAATGCGCGAGGCGCACCCAATCGAGCAGGCGGTCGGGATGGACTACTACGTCAGCGACGCCGAGGGGACGGGTGGCCGCCTGCGCGCCTCGCCCGAGGACTTCCGCGTCACCGAACTGGAGGCCTTCGACGTGCAACCGGTCGACGCCGACACGGGCGGCTACCAGCACCTCGTCCTCCGCGCGACCCTGCGCGGCTGGGACACCAACGACTTCGCCGGCCGGCTCTCGGACGGTCTCGGCATCTCCCGGGAGCGCGTCTCCTGGGCCGGGACGAAGGACAAGCGCGCCGTGACGACCCAGCTGTTCTCCGTCGACGGGGTCGAGCCGGCCGACCTCCCCGAGATCGCCGACGCGGACGTCGAGGTGGTCGGCCGGGCCGGCCGTCCCGTCCTGTTCGGCGACCTGGCGGGCAACGACTTCGAAATCGCGGTCCGCGACGTCGACCGGCCGGAGTCGGTCGCCCAGGTCACCGACGACCTCCGCGAGTTCGCGGGCGTCGCGACCGGGGGCGACGATGACGGCGGGGCGCCGAGCGAGGAAACCACCGTCGCCGTCCCGAACTACTTCGGCCAGCAACGGTTCGGCAGCCGGCGGCCGGTCACCCACGAGGTGGGTCTCGCTATCGTCCGCGAGGACTGGGAGGGCGCCGTGCTGGCCTACGTGGGGAGACCCCACGAGCGCGAACCCGAGGCGACGCAGGAGGCCCGAACCTACGTTGAGGAGACCCGCGACTGGCAGGGGGCCATCGACCGCTTTCCGCGCGCGCTCGGGTACGAACGGTCCATGTGCCATCGGCTCGTCGAGAACGGCGGCGAGACGCCCGAAGACTTCCGCGAGGCCCTCGAAGCCGTCCCGACGAACCTCCAGACGATGTTCGTCAACGCGGCCCAGTCGTTCGTCTTCAACCGGATCCTCTCGGAACGACTCGAACGAGGGCTTCCCTTCGACCGGCCAGTCGCCGGCGACGTCGTCTGCTTCAAAGACGCCGACGCTCCAGGGGGCCTGGCACTACCTGACACCGACCGCCTCCAGCGCGTCGACGAAGGTCGGATTCGGACCGTCGAGCGCCACTGCGAGCGGGGGCGGGCGTTCGTCACCGCGCCGCTCGTCGGAACGGAGACGGAACTGGCCGACGGCGAACCGGGCGAGATCGAGCGGTCGGTGCTCGCGGCGGTTGGCGTCGAGCCGGGCGACTTCGCCCTGCCGGGGGAGTTCGAGTCGACGGGGACGCGCCGGGCGATCCAGGTCCGGACCGACCTGGGCGTCGAGCACGAGGGAACGGACGCGGTCCGCTTCTCGTTCGCGCTGCCGAAGGGGAGCTACGCGACCGTCGTCCTCCGGGAGTACCTGAAGCGGGACCCGGAACACCTCGGCTGAACTGACAGGCGCGCGTCCCTCCCAGACACGCTCGCACGACCGGGCGCTGCGATTTGACGCGAGGCGGATATCGTGCGTATCACAGATGAGAGTGAGGGGCAACGCTTAGCAGGCCCTCGGTCGTGGATCCGACGAATGGGAGCAGTCCGATCGCAGGTCCGGATGGCTGTCGACGCTGCCGACACGACCAGTGCCACGGCGACGAGCGGTGCCCTCGCGGCGGTCCTGGCGGCATTCGGACTCGTTCAGTGGATCTCGTTTCCACAGCGTGAGGCGTTCTTCCTCGTCGGACCGGCCTTCGAACTGGTCGGCGTCCTCGCGGCCGTCGCTGGGCCGTTCGTGTTCGACTTCCTCCGGTCCGACCGGCGGCTCTACCGCGCGCTGCTCGTCGGCTGTACGCTGTTCGGCGTCTCGATGACGACGGCGATGCTGTTCGACTTCGTTGCCCAGCCCTTCGCCTTCAGGTTCGTCTTCCAGGGGGTCACCCTGGGCGTCGCGGGCGTCAGTTTCCTCTACGCGCTTGGCCGTTGGATCGAACGGGTCGAGGAGCGCAAAACGGAACTCGAGCGCCAGAACGAGCGTCTCGACGAGTTCGCCGCGGTCGCCAGCCACGACCTGCGGAGTCCGCTCCAGGTCGCCCACGGGAGCCTCCTCGCGGTCAGGGAGGACGGCGACGAGGTGGCGCTGGACCGGCTCGAACGCTCGATAACCCGGATGGACACCATCGTCGACGACGTGTTGCAGTTCTCCCGGGTCGCCAACGAGTCGATCGACCGGGAGTCGGTCCAGCTGTCTGCAGT
>Ga0075105_1000330_pt1 | contig 26588 bp, 26 predicted proteins | sample AntDeeMetag02WF5_FD_69800 | JGI IMG/M metagenome (GOLD analysis project Ga0075105, IMG submission 69800) | Saline lake microbial communities from Deep Lake, Antarctica - Antarctic Deep Lake Metagenome 02WF5 | ecosystem: Environmental > Aquatic > Non-marine Saline and Alkaline > Saline | place... | reverse complement strand
ACGAGTTCGTCGTCGAGGGCTCCGCCGAACCGCACGCGACCGACGACCTCTCCGCCGACAGCGAGGACACCGTGACCGAGAACGACGACGGGACTGTCACGGTGACTGGGTCGACCGGCGACGCGGCGGGCGACGCGTTCCTCGTCTCAGGTGAGATCGTCGAGTTCAGGCTCACGGGCGCCGGGTCTGGGTACGAACTCGTCTTCGACGGTGAGGACGTGACGGACACACTCACTGCCGACGGGGAGAGTGGGTCCGACACCGTCTCGCAAACTGGACTCCTGCGGAGTGCGCTCCTCGCCGGGTCCGACGTCGTGTTCGGTGACGTCCCGGCGCAGGTAGCGGGGAGTTAAGGTCCGCGGCGGCCGACCCGCGAGTATGGACAACTTCGAGGACCGAACCCGGCGCTGTCAGCGACGCCTCGACGAGCGCGGCGCGGCGGGGGTCGTGCTGTTCCCGAGCCAGAACCTCTACTACCTCGGCGGCTTCCACGAGGAACCCTCCGAGCGCCACCTGTTCCTCTTCGTGCCAAGCGAGGGTGAGCCGGCGTTCGTCGCGCCCGAACTGTACGGCGAACAGATCCGGGACGAGACCTGGGTCGAGGACCTGCGACTCTGGGCGGACGGCGACGACCCCGTGGAACTAGTCGGCGAGACAGCCAGCGACCTTGGGATGGCCTCGGGCGAACTGCTCGTGGACGCGACGATGTGGGCGCGGTTCACGCAGGACCTGCGAGGGGCGCTCCCGGACGCCGAGTGGGGGCTGGCCGACGAGGTGCTCGGTCCGCTGCGCGTGCGCAAGGACGCCGCGGAACTCGACGCGCTCCGGCGCGCCGGCGAGGTGGCCGACGCCGCGATGCGTGACGTCCGAGAACTCGGAGACGACGCGGTGGGGATGACCGAGGCCGAACTCGCCCAGTACGTCGAGGAGCGCCTCGCCGCCCACGACGGAGACGGTCCCTCCTTCGGCATCATCGCGGGCAGCGGGCCCAACGGCGCCAAACCCCACCACCGCCACGGCGACCGCGAAATCGAGTCGGGGGACCCCGTGGTGTTCGACTTCGGGACGCGCGTCGACGCCTACCCGAGCGACCAGACCCGGACGGTGGTGCTCGCGGGCGACCCGTCGTCGGAGTTCGAGACGGTCCACGACGTCGTCCGCGAGGCACAGCAGGCCGCGGTCGATGCCGTAGAACCCGGCGTGACAGCCGACGCGGTGGACGCGGCGGCCCGCGAGGTCATCGAGGCCGCGGGCTACGGCGAGGAGTTCGTCCACCGCACCGGCCACGGCGTCGGCCTCGACGTCCACGAAGAGCCCTACATCGTGGCGGGGAATGACCGCGAACTGGAGGCGGGGATGGTGTTCTCCGTCGAACCGGGCGTCTACCTCGAGGGCGAGTTCGGCGTGCGCATCGAGGACCTGGTTGCGGTCACGGAGGACGGCTGCGAGCGGCTGAACCACACCGACCGCGGCTGGTGAACGTAGTACGGCTCGACGTAACGATACAGACGCCCCAGCCCACTGACCTGTGCGAGATTTTATAACCGGCTAGTGTCGTGTTGGAGACCGTATGCCGTACTGTTCGAACTGTGGAGGCGACGTCGGCACGAGCAACGCGTTCTGCCAGTCCTGTGGAGAGTCGCTGGGGTCGGACGCGACTGGCGGGGGACAGGCAGCGAGCGGTGGCGAGTCCGGGGCGAGCGGTCACCAGCGAACGTCCACCGGAGAGCGTTCGGCAATCGAGGAGTTCCCGTTGCGACTGGGGTTTGTCGCGGGCATCGGAGCCTTCGCCGCGGGCTACCTGTTCACGTACGCCAGGAAGTCGGGGGAAGCACTCGACGCCGTCGGAAGCCTGCCGTCGCAGATCTCGTCGACACCCGAACCGTGGCAGGCCGTCGGCTGGGTGTTCATGGCGATGCACCACGCCACCGTCGAGGTCACCGGGTCGGCGGGGTCGCGGTCCGTGTCTGAGAGCCTGTCAGCGGGGGCGCTTGAGGAACAGTGGATGCTCCTCGTCCCGGCAATTGCGCTCGTCTTTGCGGGGTACTGGGTGGTGACACGTGCGCCAGACCACGCGAACGTCAGCGGCGCGAAAGCCGGTGCGTCGGTCGCCGCGGGCTACCTCGTCTGCGTCGTCGCCATCGCCTTCCTCTCGAAGTGGACGCTGAGTACGACGATGTTCGGCGAATCGGTCTCGATGGCCATCGGCCCGAAGTTCGTCGAATCCACCATCGTCGCGGGCATCGGGTACCCGGTCGTACTCGGTGCCGTCGGTGGCGTCATCGGAGAGTCCTGATTCGGCCGACCTTCTGCCGCCGGTTCCGACGGACGACGAAGAACTGCTCAGCCGTCTCCGAGCACGTCTGCCAGGTCCTCGCACCACGCGAGCAGGCGCTCGTCGTCGTCGAACCGGCCGGCGACCTGGAGGCCGACCGGGAGGCCGTCTATCTCGCCGGCCGGCAACCCGACCGCGGGGACGCAGGCGTGCGTCCACGGCACGTCCATCACCGGGTCGCCGGTCGAGTCGATTCCCGCCGGGGCCGGCCCCGGCGCCGACGGCGCGACCCAGGCGTCGAGTCCCCGCTCGCCCATCGTCTCCGCGAGGCTGTCACGGAGCGCCCGGCGGCCGTTCCGGCAGTCCACCAGCCGACCCACCGAGACGTCGCGGCCGTCGGTCAGCAGACCGGCGGTGCTGTCGGCGTAGTGGTCGCCGTAGTCGGCGTACAGTTCGTCGTGCGTGAGGGCGGCCTCTCCGGCGACCATGTCGTCGTGACGGTCGTTGACGCTCGCGACGTCCGAGAGCGCGTCTGTCCGCCGGATCTCGTAGCCGGCGGCCCGCAGGTCGTCGAGACGCGCCTCGAACTGTGCCAGCATCTCGTCGTCGGCCTGCGAGAGGTACGCGTCGTCCGGGACGCCGAGCACCGGCTTCGCGTCTGGGGTGGCGTCCTCCCAGTCGTCGTAGAACACGGGCGCCGCGTGGCGCGCACCGGCGACGTCCTGTGTGAAGTAGCCCGCGTGGTCGCCCGACTCCGAGAGTGGGACGATGCCGGCGGTCGGGATGCGGCCGTAGCTGGGTTTGACGCCGACGATGCCGCAGAACGCGGCCGGGCGCACGATGGAGCCGTACGTCTGCGTGCCGACGGCGAGGGGCGTTACGCCCGCGGCGACGGCGGCCGCGCTCCCCGAAGACGACCCGCCGGGCGTGTGGCCCAGGTCGTGGGGGTTCCGGGTCGGCCCGGGTTCGAAGTAGGCGAACTCGGCGGTGACCGTCTTCCCGAAGACGAGCGCGCCGGCGTCCAGGAGTGCGGACACGACGTCGGACTGCGGGCTGGCGAGCGCTTCGGGCGGCACCGAGGAGCCGGCGCGCGTCTCGAACCCGTCCACGTGGTAGATGTCCTTCACCCCGACCGGGACGCCGTACAGCGGCGGTCGGTCACCGTCGACGTACTCGTCCTCGACGGACTCGGCGGCGGCAAGGACGCGGTCGTTGCGCCCCTCCTCCGGGAGGAACGCGCGGATATCGTCTTCCGTCGCGTCGAGTCTGTCGAGTCGCGATTCGGCGTAGTCGGTGGGCGTCGTTCGGCCGTCGTGCAGGTCTGCGATCAGGTCTGCGAGTGGGTTGTGGTGTGTAGTCATCGTGAACCGAGAGGAAGAACGCGGAGTCAGTTCGCGGGCCGTCCGGCCCGGAGTGTGCTGCGATTCAGTACGGCAGGAAGTAGAGGCCGATCGCGAACACCGGCGTGAGCACGATGAGGATGATCATCGTGTAGCCGAGGATGTCGCGGGCCCGCACCTTCGTCAGGCCGAGGAGCGGAATCGCCCAGAACGGCTGGAACATGTTCGTCCACATGTCGCCGGTGCCGTAGGCGATGATTGCCTTCCCCGGCGAGACGCCGAGTTCGATGGCGGCACCGCCGATGATGCCCCCGATGATGCCCCACTCGCCGCCGCCGCTCGGGACGAAGAGGTTCATGACGCCGCCGAGCAGCCACGCGATGACGGGGAACGTGGCGGGAGTCGCGATGTCGAGCAGGCCTTCGGCGATGAGCGCGGAGAGACCGGAGCCGCTGATGATGCCGAGGATGCCGGCGTAGAACGGGAACTGCAGGATGATACCTGCGGCGCCCTCGGTCGCGTCCCGGATGGCCTCCATGTACGCCGATGGCGTCTTGTGGAGGAAGAGGCCGAGCGCGATGAAGATGAAGTTGAAGAGGTTGAGGTCGAGCGCCTCGCCGATGGTTCCCACCTGCGCGAGGTAGTCGACGATGTAGACGACCATCCCGAGGCCGATGAGGTATGCGATGATGCGGCTGTCGTTGATGCGGTCCGCGGGCGTGACCTGGTCGAGGGGGTCAACCTGGGCGGTCCCACCGTCGGCCTGCGGTTCGGGGTCGGTCGGTTCGTCGAGTGCGTCGAGGTCCTCGTCGTCGTCGAGGAGGCTCGGTGCGTACTCCTCGATGCCGGTCGCGTTCTCCTCGTTCGGCGCGAGGTAGTACAGCGTGATGGTGACCGTGACGAGAACCAGCACGGCGAGCCCGAACGCGTAGACCGTGAACACGGACTCCGAGAGCGGGACGATACCGATGGTGTCTACGAACGGGTGGTCATCAGTCGCCGAGAGCAGTCCGGCGCTCGAGGACGGCCCGACGTGCCAGATGACCTGGCTCGTGTAGCCCGCCGCGGCGAGCAGCGGGTAGTGGAACGTCTTCCCGCGCTTGTGGCCGGCGCGAGCGACGAAGATGGCGAAGATAGCGCCCACGATGAGGCCGACGCCCCAGTGGAAGTACCCGCCGATCATGCCGACGACGCCGGTTGCTGCTGCCGCCTGCGCGTTGTTGTCCGGCCACGACGCGAGACGGTCGAGGTAGCCGCTGACGAAGTCGGAGTCGGCGACCGCGTACCCCGTCACGAGGATGAGCACCATCTGCATCGCGAACGTGAGCAGTGTCCAGAAGCCGCCGTACCAGTTCCTGATGTTCTCCACCGGACCGTCCGGCGTCGCGAGGTTCGCCGCGATGTACGCGATGATCGTGAGTAACACCGCGAACAGGAACGGGTTCGGCACCCACTTCTCGGACCAGTTGGCCATCCGTTGCCCCATCGCCTGTACACGACTGCGGGATGTTGCCATAGAACGGAGACTATACCGAGTTGTGATAAAGCCTTGGGTGGAGGTAACATGGCGTCCGTTTTCTGTTAACATCTCTTACGGGGAGTGGAGCTACACCGACCGAGCGTCCGGCAGATTCGAACGGCTGTCCTGTGCGTTCGACCGCGGGTCCCGACCACCCCGAACCGTTTGACGGACCCCCAGTTCTTTCAACCCCCCACCGCGTAGCCGGCGCCGATGCGATGGAACCGTCGTTCGGACGTGTACGCCGGCTGGGTCGTCGTCACCGGCTGTTTCCTCGGGTCGTTCGTCGTCTTCGGGCTCTCGTACTCTTTCGGCGTGTTCTTCGAACCGGTCCTCGACGCCTTCGGCGCGCCACGGAGCACGACGTCCACGGCCTTCGGTGTCCAGACCGTAGCCCTCTACGTCGGCGCCGTCGGCATCGGTGCGCTCGTGGACCGCTTCGGCGCCCGCCGCATGCTCGTCCTGGGTACCGTCGTCCTCTGCGGGGGGCTAGTCGCAACCAGTCGCGCCGCCACCCTCCCACAGTTCGTCGTGGCGTACGGGGTCGTCGTCGGCGGCGGTTTGAGCGTGGTCTACGTGGTGGCGTACGCGACGCCCGCCCGGTGGTTCGACCGGCGGGTCGGTCTCGCCAGCGGCCTCGCCTCGGCCGGACTCGGCGTCGGGATGCTCGTCGTCTCGCCCGTCGCGACGGAACTCGTCGCGCGTGTCGGCTGGCGGGACGCACTCGTCGCGCTCGCGGCCGGCGTCGCGGTCGTCCTCGCCGCGGCGGCGGCGCTCGTCCGCGGTGAACCCGGTCCGGAGGAGGCGCCCACGGCGGAGTTCCCGAACGGCGTCGACCGCGCCGGCGACACGGACTGGCGCACCCAGCTAGCCGAGGTCGCCGCCGTCGCACGGACGCGGACGTTCGCGCTCACGTTCGTCGGCTGGATGACCATCTACGGGACGCTGTACGTCGTGCTCGTCAACCTCGTCGTCTTCGGCACGGACGTCGGCCTGACGCGAGCGACCGGGGCCACGGCGCTCGCGGTGGTCGGCGCGGCGAGCGCGGCCGGCCGGGTCGCCATCGGCTTCTTCGGCGACCGGCTCGGCCGCATCCGCGTCTTCGTCGGTTGCTCGAGCGCGATGGGAGTCTCCACCGTCGCGCTCGCCGGCGTGGAGACTGCGGTCGGCCTCTGGGCGTTCGCGGTCGTCTTCGGGCTCGCGTACGGCGGCAACGGCGCGCTGCTCGCGCCACTCACGGCGGACCTGTTCGGTCGCGCGAACATCAACTCGGTGTTCGGGCTGATCTCGGTCGCGTTCGCGCTCAGCGGCATCCTCGCGCCGTACCTCGCTGGCGTCGGCTACGAGACGTTCGCTACCTACGACCCGGTCTTCGTCGCGGCGGGCGTGGTCGCCGTCGGGGGCGCGCTCGCAGTCGCCGTCGCGGACCGCGTCAGCACTCGCGGGTGAGAACGGTGGTCGTCCCCGGTCCGCGGTGCCCGCTCCCGGAGACGGCTAGCTACCCCCAGACACCGACCGGATTCCGTACGCCTTTCCCGGTCCATGCCCGAGCCACCGGTAGCCGTGGTCCCCAACCCGTTCAGCTGGCTCCTCCGTGCCATCGGTCTCGCCATCGCGAAGCTGGGGCTCATCTCCGAGCAGCGGGCGCGTCGCACCTCGGAACTCGCGTGGCCCCGCATCGTCACCGGCGTCGCCCGGATGTCGAAGAGCGCGGCCGACGTGGCGATGGTTGGCGTCGCCCTCGGCAGCACCGCCATCGCGGGCGTCGGGTTCGCCGGGCCGTACTGGGGCGCCGCGTTCAGCATCGGTGGTGGCCTCGCTGCCGGCACCATCGCGCTCGTCTCCCAGCGCTTCGGCGCCGAGGCGTTCGACGAACTCGGACAGGCCATCCGGTCGAGCGTGGCGCTCGTCGTCGTGGTGACGGTGCCAGTCGCCGCCATCTTCCACCTCTACCCCGTCGCGCTCATCTCGGTGCTGACCGACGACCCCGCGGCGGTGCGCTACGGCGCGGACTACCTCCGCGTAGTCGCGTTCGGCGTCCCGTTCGCGGGTCTCAACCTCATCGGGAGTCGCGCGCTCATCGGCGCCGACGACTCCTGGACGGCGATGGTGCTCCGCGCGAGCGGCGCGGTTGTCAACATCGGTCTCAACGCCGTGTTCATCTTCGGCCTCGACATGGGCGTCGTCGGCGCCGCGCTCGGCACCGTCGCGAGCAACGTGGTCGTCGTGGCCGCGTTCGCCGTCGGCCTGACGCTCGGGCGCCTCCCCGGCGTCGGCGCGTTCCCCGTCACCGTCTCGCCCATCGGGCGCTACTGGCACTGGGGGACCTGCCGGGACGTCGTCGAAATCGGGCTCCCGGTCGTCGGGCGGAACTCCGTCTGGACGGCGGCGCGCTTCCCGCTGCTGGCGTTCGTCGGCCTGTTCGCGTCGCCGGTGGTCGCGGCGTACATCGTCACGCGTCGCATCCTCGGCATCATGAACACCCCCGGCTGGGGGTTCGGCCTCGCGGCGTCGAGCCTCGTCGGCCAGGAACTCGGGCGCAACGACGAGAAGACGGCTGCCTCCTACGGCCGCGAGATCGTCGTCTTCTCGGTGGCGACGTACGTCCTGTTCGCGGCCGTCGTGGCCGTCTTCGCCCGTGACATCGTGGTGCTGTTCGTGGAGTCGCCGAACGACCCGAGCGTCCCGATAGCGGTCGGGATGGTGTACGCGGCGGCCGTCGCGGTGATTCCCCAGGGCGTCAACGCGGCGTCGGCGGGCGCACTCGACGCCACGGGCGACACCCGCTGGCCGTTCTACGGGCGCGTCCTCGGCATGTTCGGCCTCGCCATCCCGCTGGTCTACCTCGGCGCGACGACCCGGCTGGGCATTCTCGGCATCTACCTCTCGTTCTTCGCCGAGTCCGGCGTCCCCGCAGCGGTCAACTACTACCGCTTCGCGACCGGGAAGTGGAAGGCCATCAGCCGGAGCTACCGGCCCGACGCGGCTGCCGACGACTGACGCGCCGGGTGTGGAAGCGTCGGTCAGTCACCCGAATCGCTACGTCCTTTAGGAGCGGCCACGTTCGACGCGCACATGGTCGCGCCGCTCGCCGTCGACATCGACGGCACGCTGAGTCGCGAGGACCGCTCCATCGACAGCCGCGTGATGGACGTGCTCCGGGAGTGGGACGCGCCGGTCGTCATCGCGACGGGGAAGGCGCTGCCGTACCCCATCGCGCTCTGCCAGTTCGTCGGCGTCGAGCAGCGCGTCGTCGCGGAGAACGGCGGCGTCGCGTTCGCCAACGACGAACTGTTCTACTTCGGTGACCGGGAGGGCGCGGACGCCGTCGCCCGGGAGTTCGTCGAGGCGGGCTACGACCTCGGCTGGGGCGACTCCGACGTGGTGAACCGCTGGCGTGAGACGGAACTCGCGGTGAGCCGCGAACAGCCACTGGACGTGCTCACGGAGATCGCAACGAAGCACGGCATGGGCGTCGTCGACTCGGAGTTCGCTTACCACGTCAAGGAACCGACGGTGAGCAAGGGCGACGCGCTCCTGACGGTCGCGGAAGAACTCGGCTACGAGGCCACCGACTTCGTGGCAGTCGGCGACTCCGCGAACGACGTGGAACTGTTCGAAGCGTCCGGGCGGGCGTACGCGGTAGCGAACGCCGCCGAGGAGGCGAAAGCCGCCGCTGACGTGGTCGTCGAGGCGTCGTACGCGGACGGCTTCCTCGAGGCAGTCGAACTGGTTCTCGACCGCGACGCGTAGCGGTCAGCCGACGAGCGACCGCAGCCAGGAGACGAGGCCGCCGCCTGCTCTGCGCTCGCGCTCGAACTCGTCGTGGAGTTCGTCGAGCAGGTCCCGGCGCGAGGAGAACTGCGTGCGAGCCGTCCGCTCGACGGCGGTCGACAGGGAGACGTCGTGGCTGTTCGGGCCACAGGGAATCCCCTGGTCGCCCATGGCCTCGACGACCTCCTCGGGAGTCGCCGGATACGAGAGGTCGGCGTCCCTAAGGTGGTTGCCGACGACCGCGATGCCGAACGCGTTCGGTTCGGGCGGGTCGTCGTCACCGACGGGTGGACGCGCTGCCATGGACGCCGGTAGCGAGTTGACCGACAAAAATCCACTGTACTCGAAGCGCCGCAGCGAGCGGGGCGTTCCTCCCTGTTCCCGGAGATCGTGTCAACCCCCAGTACGTATTTATGGGCCCATTCGGATGCCGTCGTATGGAGCGACGAGAGTTCGGGTATCTGGCAGCGCTGGCGGTGCTCCCGGGTTGTTCGAGCACGGCCGGTGACGGAACCTCGGAGGGGGAACAGGGCGGCGACGGCGGGGCAACGGTGGAGAGCGGCGACGTGCCTGGTCTCGGTGAGGACGGTATCGAGAACGTCGACGCGTTCCTCGACGCCCAGCGAGCGGCCGCCGAGGAGCGGTCCCACGCAGTTTCGTTGACGGAGACCGCAGCGGACACGTTCGAGGACGGGTTCAAGGCGCTCGAACTCCGGGCGAAGTACGACCCGTCAACGGGCCGGTTACATCTCAGGCAGTGGGCGCGCTACCCCGATGGCGACCGGAGCCAACAGACCGAGGTGTACTCCGACGGCTCCAAAGCCGGCGAACGCAGTATCCTCGGGGAAGACGACAGTCGTCTCGAGCGGCTCTCCTCGTCCGCGGCGCGGGACCGCTACACTGGCTTCCGCGAGAGCGTCAGGAGCCTGCTGGCGGCAGTGGAGTACGGACCCATGGAGGACGTTACGGCAGACGCCGGCGCGAGCTACCGACTCCCCATCACGGGCGTCCGCGACGTCGGCGACGAGAGCCGCGTCCAGGACGTGGGGTCTGGACACCTCCTGCTCAGCGGGGCGGGGCTCGTTCGGGCCGTCGAGCTCGACGCCCTCGTCTACGGGGCCAATCGCGAGCGCGAATCGAACCTGGCGTTCGAGGTGACGGGGGTCGGCGAGACGTCCGTGAGCGAACCGGACTGGTTCGGAGACGTCCCCGAGACGACGACGACAGACGGGGGTGGCGAGGGCGGGGGTGGCGAGGGCGGAGACGGCGGCGACGGAGACAGTGGCACCGTTGAAACCACCGAGACGACGACAACCACCGAGCAGACTCCCGTCCAGACCATCGAGGGGACAGACTACGACACTAAGGTAGTGGTCGGACCGGATGAGGAGCTCGTGTTCGACCCAGAGGTGCTACGTATCGAACCCGGGACGACCGTCCGGTGGGTGTGGGAGTCGGACAGCCACAACATCAAACCGGAGGACCAGCCAGCGGAAGGAGATTGGAACGGGTTCACGGAGATAGCCAACGCCGGCGCGGAGTACCAGTACACGTTCGAGGTGGAGGGGGTCTACGAGTACATCTGTCAACCCCACGCCGCATTGGGAATGAAGGCCGAGATCGTCGTCGAGTCGTAGTAGAGGCACCGACCGACTCGAATTCGGCGACCGGCGCGGTTCGAAGAAGTCAGCGACGTGCGAGGAAGGGGCAGTTTTACCCACGTGCTCTGCTACCGGTGAGCTAACACCGATGAGTGATTCGAGCGGGGTGACCGGCGAACTCGACCGGGGGCGACGCGTTCTCGCGGAGTTCGCCGGGCTGCTGTACGACGACGCGGACTTCTTCGCGGGCGTCCTCGACGCGGAGGGACGGCTGTGGTACGCCAACGACGCGGCGCTGTCGCTGGTCGACGCGGGCGAACAGGCGGTGTACGGGACGCCGTTCTGGGAGACGCCGTGGGTGACCCACGACCCCGCGGCCCGGGAGGTCGTGCGGGCCGGAGTCACCGCGGCGCTGGAGGGCGACCGCCAGCGGTTCACGACCACCCACCCGGGTGCGGGTAGGACGGACCGGGACGTCGAGATGGACGCCAGGCCGCTGTGGGAAACGCCCGACCCCGTCGACGCCTCGGAGACCGACGGTGTATTCGCCGTCGTCGTGACCGGCCACGACGTGACCGAGCGGACGAATCTCGCGGCCGCCCAGCAGGCGAACCTCGAGGCGCTGGAGGGGCTGTACGAGACGGCGGCGAACTCCGAGTTGACGTTCGAGGAGCGCGTGCGAGCACTGTTGCAGGTCGGCAAGGACCGTCTCGGACTCGGTGAGGCGTTCTACACGAAGATCGACGGCGGCGTCCAGATGGTGAAGACGTCCATCGCCGAGCACCCGCTGCTCCAGGAGGGCGAGCAGGCGGACCTCGCGGACAGCTACTGCAAGCGCACCATCTCCTCGGAGGAGACGGTGGCGATGAACGACGTCGGGGAGTCTGCGTTCGGCGAGGACTCGGCGTTCGACCTCTACGGCCTGGAGTGTTACCTGGGCGCGAAACTCGAGGTCGGGAACGCCGTCCACGGCACCATCTGCTTCGCGGACACGGAGCCACGAGGCCAGCCCATCCAGGAGACCGAGCGCGCGTTCGTGAAACTGCTGGCGGAGTGGCTGAACCACGAACTCGCCCACCAGCGCAACAGAGAGAGCCTCGAACGGCAGAACGAGCGCCTCGACGAGTTCGCGGACGTCGTCACCCACGACCTCCGGTCGCCGCTGAACGTGGCGTCCGGCCACCTCGACCTCGCCTCCTCGAAGGCCGGAGCCGACAGCGAGGCCGCCGAACACCTGGAGCAGGCCGCCGGGGCGCTCGACCGGATGGACGAACTGGTCGCCGAGGTGCGGTCGCTCGCGAAACAGGGCGAGGTGGTCGGGGACTTCGAGCCCGTATCGCTGTCGGCGGTCGCGCGGGAGGCCGCGGAGACGGCGCTCCCCGAGGCGGCAACGCTCGAACTCGACGTCGGCGCCGGGGACGAACTGCTGGCGGACCCGGAGCGCCTCCGGACGGTGTTCGAGAACCTCTACGCGAACGCCGCGAACCACGGAGGTCCCGACGTCGGGGTGACCGTCGAGAGCCTCGACCCCCAGTCTGGCGGCGGCGAGGCGGGGTTCCTCGTCGCGGACGACGGGCCGGGGTTCGAGCAGGACGATCCGTCGGTCGTCTTCGAGGAGGGGCGTACCAGCCGACCGGCGGGTACCGGGTACGGGTTGAGCATCGTGTCGGCCATCGCAGACGCCCACGGTTGGTCGGTGCGGGCCGAGGAGAGCGATTCGGGCGGCGCGTGCGTCGAGTTCAGGGCCGTGGAGTTCTCGCCGGACGTCGACTGATTCCGGAACGCGTCAGCAGTGCGGTTCGAAGACGTGGTCGTGGAGGCGGCCGGTGACCGTGTCCAGCAGCGTCGCGAGGTTCTGGGTGTCGTAGCGGTTGTACTCGACGAGGCGGTCGAGGGCGGCCTCGTCGCCGGACTCGTAGCGGTGCCAGAGGCGCACAGCCTCGCGGCCGTCGACGTCCATGCCGCCGCGGTCGATGCCCAGGTCGCGCTCGACCTGCTTGAGGCCGCCGTCGAGGTCCAGGCGCTTGCAGAGGTACATGAGGTCGAGGTGAGGGGCGTCGAGCGAGCAGTCGAAGTTGTGCTCGAGGAACGGGGCGTCGAAGCGCTTGCCGTTGAACGAGACGAGCAGCGAGGCGTCCAGGAGGTCCGCGAGGTTGTCGCTTGTGAGGTCGTCGCCGCGCACGAGCGTCGTCGTCTCCCCGCCGTGGTGGACGCTCACCGTCGTCACGTAGCTCGCGCGCTTGTCGAGGCCCGTTGTCTCGATGTCGAAGAACGCCACGTCGTCGGCGACGTTCTCGTAGAGGCGCCAGAGAGCGTTGTTCGGGAAGGCGTCGGCGAAGTAGCGGGTGTCGCCCGCGTCGAGGGCGGCCTGTGCCTCCTCGATGAAGCTGTAGATGTTCTCGGCGGTGGCGTCGCCGACGCCCGGACCGTCACCCTCGAACTCGTCCCAGTGGGTGACGCCGTGCTCCCAGAGTCGGCGTTCGGTGGTCTCCCCGACGCCGGGCGCGGGGAGGAAGGAGTTCTCGACGCGCATACCCGTCCGTGGGCGCTCCCTGGTACAAAGGCATCGCGGTCCGACAAAAGAGCGAAGGCCCCCGGCCGACCACACGGAGTATGGTGAAGATGGTCCAGTTGCTCGTCCGGCGCGACGACTACTCTCACGAGGAGTTCGTCGAGCGCTGGCGAGGCGAGCACGCCGAACTCGCCGAGTCGCTGCCGAACCTCCAGAAGTACACGACCGCCGTGCCGAACGACCCGGAGCGGTCGAGCCACGACGGCGTCGTCGAACTGTACTTCGAAGACATGGCGGCGCTGACGGCGGCGTTCGACTCGGAGACGGGACGAGAAGTACAGGCCGACGCCGCAGAGTTCGCGGACATGGAGGCCGGAGAGACGCTGTACGTCGAGGAGCGCGTCGAGTTCGAGGCCTAGTCGAGGGCGTTCGTGACGAGCGTCGTGACGCCCCGGCGGAGGCGCTCGCTGACGGCCTGCGTGGAGACGCCGAGTTCGTCGGCGATGTCCGACAGGGACGCGCGGCGGGGCACCTCGAAGTAGCCGGCAGCGACGGCGGCTTCCAGGGCCTCGCGCTGCTTCGCAGAGAGCCCTTACTCCCCGCCGAAGACGGTGTCGCTCTCGCCGTACACCCGCCGCAGCGTCACGTCCACGCCCTTCTCTTCGACCAGTGGATGGTACTCCGAGAGGCTCTCACGGTCCGGGAACCGGAGTCGCGCCTCGATGCCGTCCGCGGAGGATTTGACGCCGAGACGGGAGGCCTGGAGTCTGTCGTCCAGCGGATACAGCGGTAGCTCGGTCTGCTCGCTCACCTGTATCCGGTAGAGGCGGCGGTCGCCCGCGTCTTCGACCATCGTCAGGGACTCGACGGTGTCGTCCGCCGCGGCGGCGGTCTCGAAGGCGTCGAGGTCACCGTCCAGCGCCCACACGAACAGTACCGGCCGGTCCGGGTTCGACGCCACTGCCTGCTCGACATCGAGTTGGACTCCCGTGGCTTCGAGCGTCGACATGAGCGGCAGCCCCGGGTGCCGGAACGTGAACTCCGCGATGAGACTCATGCAACCACGAATGTCCTTTACACTGATATATCGATGGGTCGTCAAAAGCGGCAGTCCAGAGGCAGTGGACGCCGCACCGGTGTCAGAGGCACGTCCACCTACCGACCGCGTGGTCAGCGGTGAACAACGTAGGAGAGAACACCGACTGTTGTGAAACCACCCCTTTCTCAATCAGGTGTTTATAAGTGAGCGGCGGGGCAGGTTCACTCTCTCTGAACGCGCGGGTGTCGAGAGCCGGCCGGTGCTACCCGAACTGCTCGAACGGCTGCTCGCAGCCGTGGCAGTAGTGGATCGAGCGGCAGAGCCCCGGCCCCTTTGGGTGTTCCCGTTCGGTCTCCGTGGAGCCACAGTACGGGCACTCCGCCGGTTCGTCGGACGACGTCGTGGTGCTCGGGTCGAGTCCCCTCATACGCTCAGTCCGAACTCCCGGAGCTGTTCTCTGCCCGCCTCGGTCACCATCTCGACCGACCACGGCGGCGAGTACTGTATCTCCACGTCGGCGTCACGGACGCCGGACGCAGTGAGGGCGGCGCAGCGCACGTCGTTCGTGAGCATGTCCTTCGCCGGACAGCCCGTGTACGTCAGCGTCATCTCGACAGTCGCGTGGTCGCCGTCGACGCGCACGTCGTAGATGAGGCCGAGGTCGACGATGGACACCGGCATCTCGGGGTCCTCGACCTCCGCGAGCGCCGCCCAGACCTCGGCCTCGGCTCCAGTCGCGCCAGCGCCCGTGTTCGGGAAGCCCTCGGGGACTTCGCCGTCCTCGTAGTCGGTGTGCGCGCAGGCGTCACCGGTCGGGGCGCTCACGCGTTCTCACCCCGGAGCGTCGCCGGTTCGTCGAAGCCGAGTTCGTGGTACGTCGCGGTGAACTCCTCGTGGAGCGCGTCCCAGTCCGCGGTGTGCGTGCCGTCCCGGCCGACGGCGTCCGGTCGCTCGGTGTCGGCGGGGTGGGGAACCGCGATATCGAGTGACTCGAGGTACGACACGACCTCGTCCAGCCAGTCCGAACGCAGGTCCGACAGCGGACGGGTTCTGACGCCAGCGTCGAGAATCTCGGCCTCGTGTTCGGTATCGCTGAACAGCGTCAGCGCGTAGGGGAACAGGCGGTTCACGGCGGCCTGCACGCGGTCGTGGGACTCCCCGCTGCCGGTCAGGCGGTCGAGCCACGACTGGGCGTGCTCGCGGTGGTAGGACTCCTCGCCCTGGACCTTCGGCACGCGGTCGGCGATAGGTTCGTACGAGGAGTCGGCGAGCGCGTCCAGTCGCAGGCGCTCGGCAACGTCGTAGAGGTAGCCGCGGACGACCGTGTCCGCCCAATCCCCCTCGGGCGTTTCGAGTTCGACTAGCGTGCTGTGTCGGAAGTCGTCGGGCGCTCGCTCCCAGACGAGCTCCGACTCTTCGTAGCCGAACTCCTCCTGGATCAGGTCGTACCAGAGGCGCGCGTGGCCGAACTCGTCCTGCGCGATGTTCGCGAGCGCGAGGTCGGACTCCACGGTCGGCGCGTAGATCTGCCACTCCGTGTACCGCTCGGCGAGCACGAACTCGTCGTCGGCAAGCCGGAGCAGCTGGGCCTCCTCGGGTGACAGGTCGCTGTCTGGCGAGTCGCCCGGCATCAGACGTCACCCCGCTTCTGGGCGGCCTCCTCCTGCTCGGCCTCGCTCTCGGCGACCTCCTCGGCGAAGCTCGCGTCGATGTTGTTGTACGTCATGGCCCAGCGGTAGGCCTTGTCCGTCGTGCCGCCGAACTCCGCCTCGTCGGCGTCGACCTCCGCGATTTCGTCCTTCGGCGCGACCCACAGCGAGTGCGTCTGCATCCGCCGGCCGTGCTGGATCTGCGCGAACATGAGCGCCATCTCGCGGTCCGGCGCGTGGACGTTCCCGCAGTGCGTGTGGCGGTCGCCCGTCTTCTCCTGGCGGAACACTTCCCAGATCATGGTCAGTCGGCGGCCTGCGGGCTCCCCGCAGCGCCGGTCTCCCACTCGTCCATCGAATCGCGCACCCACGCGACGGCCTCGTGACGCCGCCGCCGGCTGCCGATCTGTTCGTGGCTCCCCTCGTAGTCGTTCTTCGCGATGGTCCAGAACTCGTCCCAGTCGAGGTCGTCTTCCCGGACTGCCATCGTGCCGTCGTCGCGCTCGAAGATGCGCGGATACTCCGGAATCTCGAGGCCATACTTCTCGGCCTTCGGCACGTACATGTTGAGGAACGAGTTGCGGAGTTCGTCGTTCGAGACCGTCTTCAGGCCGACCTGCTGGGCGAAGTCGTCGTGGCGAGACTCGTCGTTCGTCGGGCCGAAGAACTGGAGGATGCGCGGCCACCACTCGTCGAACACCTCCTGTGTGCGCTCCTGGTTCGCCTTCGAGGAGCGCATCAGTTCGCGGAGGATGTCCTCGCCGTGCTTGACGTGGAATCCCTCCTCGAAGCAGACCTTGTCCATCGCGTGGGCGTACGGCTCCCAGGACGTGTTCTTCAATGTCGCCTGCCGTCGCATCGCCCCGCCGTCGACGAAGAAGTCGATCATCGGCGCCTCGTACCAGCTGTCCACTGGGTAGTGGAAGCAGTTGAGGAACTTCCCGTCGCCCTCTTCGAGTTCGGTGAGCATCTGCTCGCGGGACTTCACACCGAGGGTCTCGGCGGCCCGGTAGAGCAACTGGGCGTGCCCGATCTCGTCCTGGCACTTCGCGGTGCAGGCGAGTTTGCGGTCGATCGAGGGCGCCATTCGTGTGAACGCCTTGTCGAGGTAGCCACCCATCACCTCGCTGTTGGCGTGGAACTGAATCATGCGCGTAGCGGCCTCCCGGTACTCCCGGGGCAGGTCGTCCGCCGGGCTGAACTCCCGGGGGCCGGCACGCTGTTTGACGGTCTCGATGTCCATGTACGATAGTGAGGGTCACGCAGGGGTAGCTGTTAACCCGTCTATGCACGGGGTTCAAATACGAACGGGGCGAACGTAGTACCCGTGATCGAGGAGTGTCTGTTCGTCGAGTTCGGCGTCGAAGGCGACGACTGTCCGCTCGCGGAGGCGACCCGCGCCACCGGCGCGAGCGTCGACTCGCGCCCACCCCAGTTGCGCACCGACGGCAACGCACTCCTGCAGTTCTCCTCGACGAACGGCGACGACCTCGCGGCCGCGCTCGACGCCGACGACCGCGTGCGCTACCTCCACGTCGCGCGCGACGACGGCCGCTACACGTACCGCTGCCTCTCCAAACAGCCCTGCGTCCTCCACGAACTCGTCAGCGCGGGGTTCCTCGCCGACAGCCTCCACTACCGCGGCGGCGAGGCCAGGTTCACGGGCGCCGTCGTCGGCCAGGACGTGCTCCGCGGCGTCCTCGACACCGCCGGAGACACCGTCGGCGTCACGCTCGAACGCACCTACCCCATCGGCGACCGGGGTGACGCTCCCATCGCGGACCGCTGGGGCGTGACGCCCGCGCAGGCCGAGGCGCTTCGCACTGCCTTCGACATGGGCTACTTCTCGGTGCCTCGCGGGACCGACGCCAGCGAGGTAGCCGCGACGCTGGGCATCTCGAAGTCCGCGTTCCTGGAGCGCCTCCGACGGGGCCTCGCCCGCCTGCTCGGCGAGACGCTCTAGTCGGGGTCGATTGCCGCTGTCGTCTCGCCGAGAGCGCGTACACGCGGTCCCCGACGACCGCGGTCTGACCGACGCCCGGGGTCGTTGCGTCCACGTCCACGGAGACGCGCTAGCGCCCTTCGTCGTCGAACCATCGCCGGAATTCGGTGACTGCGCGCAGTTGAGACGTGCGGTCCACCAGATGGTCCTGGTCCGCACAAAGTTATCACGCCCCGCGAGGTAGGCCGTTGCATGCACACCGAGACGAACGACGGCGTCCTGCGCGTCACGTTCGACCGACCCGAGGTGAAGAACGCGTTCACCACCGACCTCGCCGCGGACCTCGCGAAAACAATCGAGTCCGCCGACCCCGAGACCCACGACGCGATTCTCCTCACGGGCGAGGGGAGCGCGTTCTCCGCGGGCGGCGACATCCAGTCGATGGCCGCCCGCGAGGAGGACGTCCGCGACGCATACGAGCGCGTCGAGCGGACGTTCGGCCGACTCGCGGAGGCCGCGATGGAGTCCCGCGTCCCCATCGTCGCCCGCGTGAACGGCGACGCGGTCGGCGCGGGCCTCGCGGTGGTCGCGCTCTCGGACTTCGCGTACGCCGTCCCCGACGCTCGCTTCTCCTGTGCGTTCGTCCGCGTCGGCCTCGTCCCGGACACTGGCGGGAGCTTCCTGCTGCCCCGCCTCGTCGGCCTCCGCGAAGCGAAGCGCCTCGCGTTCACCGCCGAGTTCGTCGACGCGAACGAAGCAGCGGACCTGGGCCTCGTCAACGAGGCGGTGCCCGCAGAGGAACTCGACGACGCAGTGGACGCGCTGCTCGACACGCTCCGCGAGCGGCCCACCCGGACCATCGGCGTCATCCGGCAGGCGCTCCACGACAACCTCGGCCGCGAGTGGGGCGACGCGCTCGACCACGAGAACCTCCTCCAGAGCCAGGCCTACGACACCGACGAACACGCAGAGGGCGTCACGGCGTTCCTCGAGGGCCGGGAGCCGGAGTTCGACACCTAATTTATTTTAATATGGCAAAGGAGAATCCATCATGACAAACGGAGCAGATCTCGCTATCAGTCTCTTAGAAGCCTCAATTCTAGTTTTACCACTTTGGCTAGCAAGTGTTCGGTACACCATTGATGGCGATGATTCAGAGGTCAATGTTGAACACGGAGTTAGCTACATCACACTCGGATTTCTTGGTATACTTGTAATATCAGTAACTTCGGGAAAGTACCTACTTAGCAGGGGTTCTGAGTGGCCAACAACCCCAATCTACTCGGTGTGGTTCTTCTTGAGTGTTGTCGGATTAGCTGGATTGAGCCTGATGACAGAAGTAGACAACAGTTGGCTTGAGCGTGTACATTTGACTATGGGAAAAGCACTCCTTGGTGCGATTCTACTGACAGCGGTGTTGATTCTTTGGATTGAAATGTAACTACGCGAGGTACTTCTCCACGATGTAGATGGCCTCGGGGTCGCCGAACGCCTCGCGCACCGCCTCGACGCGCTCCGGGTTGTGGGCGCCCGGGGTGACGTAGAACTTCTGGACGCCGTCGTCCACGCGCTCCCTGAGGATTTCGAAGCCGAGTTCGCGGTAGTTCTCCGGCACGTCGTCGGGGTGGAGGCGGACGAGGATGCTCTCCGGTTCGTAGCCGTTCGCGAGGTAGAACTCGTCGACGTAGCCGCCCGCGGAGCCGAGGCTCATGCGCTCGTAGCCGAGGTCCGTGGCGGCCGTCTCGAAGGCGTCGAGGAGCCGCGAGCCGATTCCCCGGCGAGTGTACTCGTCGTCTACCGCGATACCGACGAGTTCGACGGAGTCCTCACGTCGCGCCCGTCCGACGGTGAACCCGACGAGCGCGTCGTCGACGTACGCTCCATGGAACAACTCGGGGTGTTCGACGTACCAGGCCTCGACGGCGTCGCGGTCACGGTCGCCGGTTCGGTCGCAGAGCATCCGGTAGACGGCGTCGAAGTCGCTCGGAGGAGCCTTCCGGACGTCGACCATATCGAACAGTCGCGTCGGCATTCGAAAAAATCTCTTGGGGAGCTGTGACGCTCCCCCTTCGTCACTCCAGTCGCTCGCCGAGTGCACGCTCGACGGCCTCGTCGACGAGTCCCCCGGTGACCAGGTCCGCGATGGCGTCCATCTCGTCGGCAAGCGAGCGGTCCTCCTCGACGGGTGGCGAGACCTCCCGGACGAGGTCGTAGACGGCGCGGGTGCCGGCGGCGTGGTCGAGGTCGTCGTCGAGGAACTCGCTGGCCTGCGCGCCACAGAGCAGTTCGACGCCGACCACCGATGCGGTCTTCTCGGCGGCCTCGCGGAAGCCGAGCGCGCTCCCGGCGCTCATGCTGACGTGGTCCTCCTGGTTGCCGGAGACGGTCGCGTTGTCCGTCGACGGCCTGCCCAGCGAGCGGAGGTCGTTGACGAGCGACGCGGCCGTGTACTGGGGGATCATCAGCCCCGAGTGGAGGCCGCTGTGCTCGGTGAGGAACGGCGGCAGGTGGTCCTCCTGGACGTTCGGGTTGAGCATCCGGTCGACGCGGCGCTCGCTGATGGCGGCGAGTTCGGTGAGCGCGCTGGTCGCGTAGTCGAGACGGAGCGCGAGCACCTCGCCGTGGAAGTTGCCCCCCGAGAGCACGGCCGCCGAGTCGGTGCCGCTGGCCCGCGGGTCGACGCCGTCGGCGTCGAAGACGAGCGGGTTGTCAGTCGCGCTGTTCAGCTCCACCTCGGTGGCCTCCCGGAGGTGCGCGAGCGCGTCCCGGACGGGGCCGTGGACCTGCGGGAGACAGCGAATCGAGTAGGCGTCCTGCACGCGGTCGCAGTTCCGGTGGCTCTCGACGATTTCGGACCCTTCGGTGAGGCGCTTGACGTTGCGCGCGCTCGCCGACTGGCCGTCGTGGGGCCGCACGCGCTGGATGTTCGGGTCGCAGTTCGCCGTCGTCGCCAGCGTGACCTCCGTGGTGAGCGCGCCCGCGGCGTCCGCCGCGCGGAGCGCCCGCTCGGCGTCGAGGAGGGCGAGCGCCGCCAGGGCCGCCGTTAGCTGCGTGCCGTTGATGAGCGCGAGCCCCTCTTTCGCCTCCAGCGCGACGGGTTCGAGGCCGACGCGAGCGAGCGCCTCCTCGCCTGGTAGACGTTCACCACCCACCACAGCAGCCCCTTCTCCGATGAGCACGAGACTCGTGTGGGCGAGCGGGGCGAGGTCGCCGCTCGCGCCGAGACTCCCGCGGGAGGGCACGACCGGGTGGACGCCCTCGTTGAGCATCGCTGTGAGCAGGTCGACGACCACCTCGCGGATGCCGGAGTAGCCCTTGACGAGCGCGTTCAGTCGGGTGAGCATGAGCGCGCGAACCGCCTCTCGTTCGAGTTCGTGGCCCGCGCCCGCGGCGTGGCTCCGCAGCAGGTTCGTCTGGAGCGCCTGGAGGTCCTCGCGGGGAATCTGCGTGTCGACGAGTTGACCGAAGCCGGTGTTCACGCCGTAGACGGCCTCGCCCGACTCGAGGACGTCCGCCACGCGCTCGCGGGAGCGCCGGACGTCCTCGCGAGACTCGTCGGCTATCCGGACCGTGGCGCCGTCCCGGGCGACAGCCTCGACGTCCTCGGGCGTCAGGGTCTCGCCGTCGACGACGACCTCAGTCACGCACGACCTCCCCGTCCTTGAGGACGGTCGAGACGGCGTTCACGCCGAAGTTGTACGGGACGTGAACGTGGCTCGGCCCATCTACGACGGCGACGTCACCGGGCGCTCCCTCGCGGAGCGTCCCCGTGCCGTCCGACCGGTCGATGGCGCGCGCAGCGTGGGTCGTCGCCCCGAGCAGCGCGTCCGCGGGCGTCATCCGCATCCCGTTGCAAGCCAGGGCGACCGCGAACCCCATGCTCTGACTGTAGCAGTTCGGGTTGAGGTCGGTGGCGAGCGCGACCGGCGCTCCCGCCGCCTGGAACTGCTCGGGGTCTGCGTAGGACTCGCCCAGCGAGAACGCCGTGCCGGGGAGGAGAACGGGTGTGACGCCCGCGTCCCCGAGCGCCTCGGCGTCCTCCTCGTTGGCGTGCAGCAGGTGGTCGGCGCTCACCGCGCCGAGTTCGGCGGCCAGCTGGGCGCTCCCGAGGCGGGTGAACTCCTCGGCGTGAATCTTGGGTTTCATGCCGTGCTCGCGGCCCGCTTCCAGGATGCGTCGGGACTGCTCGACGGTGAACACGCCCTCCTCGCAGAACACGTCACAGAACGCCGCGCTACCGCGTTCGGCGGCCGCTGGCAGTTGCTCTTCGACGACCTCGTCGACGTAGTCCGCGGCGTCCATCCCGTCCGGCGTGGCGTGGGCGCCCATGAACGTCGCCACCACGTCGACCGCGTGGTCGGCGGCAGCGCGCTCGATGGCGTCGAGCATCCGGAGCTCCGTCTCCGTGTCCAGCCCGTAGCCGGTCTTGACCTCCGCGGTGGTCGTGCCGTGGTCGAGCATCAGGTCCAGTTGCTCGGTGAGATTCGCGACGAGTTCGTCGTCGCTGGCATCGCGGACGGCTCCAACGGTGCGGAGGATGCCGCCGCCCTCCGCGAGAATCTCCTGGTAGGGCTTCCCGAGGAGCTTCTTCGCGAACTCGTCGGAGCGGTCGCCCGCGAACAGCGCGTGGGTGTGTGGGTCGACGAACCCCGGAATCACCGTCTTCCCGGACGCCTCGACGGCGGTGTCGGCGTTCTCCGCGGGGTACTCGCGGGTCACGTCCTCGCTGGCGCCAACCATCGCGACGCTCCCGTCGACGACGGCTACTGCGCCGTCCTCGTAGCTCCGGAGGGCGCCCTCGTCGTCCGGACCGACGACCACTTCGGCGGCGCCGTGGACGACCGTCTGCAGGTCAGCCATGGTAGCCTCCGAGGAAGTGCGCGATCGTTCTCGCGGCCGCGTCGACCGTGCGTCCCTCCGTGTCCAGCGACGGCGCCGTCTCGACGATTTCGAAGCCGGCGACCCGCGAGCGGCCAGCGATGCGGCGCACGAGGCGGAACAGTTCGCGCGGCTCGATGCCGCCCGGCGTCGGCGCGCTTGACCCCGGGTAAGCGGCGTCGAGCACGTCGATGTCCACGCTCACGTACACCTGGTCGACGTCGGCCATCGCGGCCAGCGCGGCGTCGAGCGCCCCGCCGGGGTCCGCGCCGACGGTCTCCGAAGTGACGACGCTGCCGCCCTGCTCGTCGATGTAGTCGGCGTACCGCGTGCTGGTCTCGAAGTGGCGCGCGCCGACGACGGCGAGCGCGTCGAGACCCTCATCGAACAGCTGCCGGTACGGCGTGCCACTGGACGGCTCACCCCGGACCTCCCGGCAGTCGAGGTGGGCGTCGAAACTCACGACGCCGAGCGACCCGCGGTCGAGCAGCGGGCTGGCGTTGGCGTACGACAGCGAGTTGTCGCCGCCGACGAAGACGGGGAACGCGCCCAGGTCGTGGACGCGGTGGGCGGCGTCCTGGAACGCTCCCTGTGCCTCCGAGACGCTGTCGGCGTCCACATCGACGTCACCCAGGTCACCGAGAGCGTTGACCGCTCCCGTCTGGAAGTGGTGGCTCTTCACGCCCGCGAGCGCCTCGCGGACCGCGGCCGGTCCGCCTGCCGCACCCTTCCGACCGATGACGGCGCCGTCGTACGGTTCGCCGACGAGTACGGCGTCGTAGTCCGTCGCCGTCTCGGGTATCGCGGCCTCTATCACGTCCCCGAACTGCTCGTCGTTCGGGTCCGACGACGTGCCCGCCCACTCGGGTGGTTCTGTGAGGTTCATCGGTCCTCCATCGGGACGTCGACGCCGGACTCGCGGGCCTCCGCGAGGGCCTCCTCGTAGCCCGCGTCGGCGTGCCGGATGACCCCCATCCCGGGGTCGGTGGTGAACACGCGCCGCGCCTTCTCGGCGGCGAGGTCGGTGCCGTCGAGGACGACGTGGTTGTTCGTGTGGAGCGCGTTCCCGATGCCGACGCCGCCGCCGTCGTGGACGCTCACGATGTCAGCGCCCGCCGCCGTGTTCAACAGCGCGTTCAGAATCGGCCAGTCGGCGATCGCGTCCGAACCGTCCTTCATGGCCTCGGTCTCGCGGTTCGGGCTGGCGACACTGCCCGCGTCGAGGTGGTCGCGGGTGACGACCACGGGGGCGCCGATTTCGCCCTCCGCGACGAGGTCGTTGATGCGCAGCGCGAACTTCGCGCGCTCCGTGAGGCCACCTTCCTCCTCTGTTTGGTACCCCAGCCAGCAGACCCGACTCGGGAGCCCCTGGAACTGAACCTGCTCCTGCGCGAGGTCGATCCAGCGGTGCAGCGACTCCTTCTCCGGGAACAGTTCCTTGACGGCCTCGTCCGTGCGGTGGATGTCTTCGGGGTCACCGGAGAGCGCGACCCAGCGGAACGGTCCCCGTCCCCTACAGAACTGCGGGCGGATGTACGCCGGGACGAAGCCGGGGAAGTCGAACGCCGTCTCCATATCGCGGTGGTCGGCGACCTGGCCGCGGATGTTGTTGCCGTACTCGACGGCGATGGCGCCCGCGTCCTGCATATCGAGGATGCCCTGGACGTGGCGCTCCATCGTGTCCAGGCTCTCCTCGACGTACGTCTCGGCGTCTCGCTCGCGGAGGTCGTCGGCCTCCTCGACGGTGTACCCACTCGGGTAGTAGCCCTCGAGTTCGTCGTGCGCGCTCGTCTGGTCCGTGACGACGTCCGGGACGAAGCCGCGGTCGAGCATTTCCTCGAGCATATCGGCGGCGTTCACGTGGACGCCGACGGAGTACGCTTCCCCGGCCTCCGCTGCTTCCTCGGCCTTCCGAATGGCCTCACCCACGTTGTCGGTCTTCTCCATGCAGTAGCCCGTCTCGATGCGGCGGTCGATGCGGTCCTCGTCGACCTCCGCAGCGATGCAGACGCCCTCGTTCATCGTCACCGCGAGCGGTTGCGCGCCGCCCATGCCGCCCAGCCCCCCTGTCACGACGATGCGGCCTTCGAGGTCTCCCTCGAAGTGCTGGCGGCCCGCCTCCGCGAGCGTCTCGTAGGTTCCCTGGATGATGCCCTGCGTGCCGATGTACGCCCACGACCCCGCGGTCATCTGGCCGTACATGATGAGCCCCTTCGACTCGAGTTCGTGGAAGTGCTCCCAGTTGTCCCACTTCCCCACGAGGTTCGAGTTCGCGATGAGCACGCGCGGGGCTTGCTCGTGCGTCTCGAAGACGCCGACGGGTTTCCCGGACTGGACGAGCAGTGTCTCCTCGTCGCCCAACTCGCGGAGTTCGCCGAGGATGGCGTCGTAGGCGTCCCAGCTACGGGCCGCCCGGCCCGTGCCCCCGTAGACGACGAGGTCTTCGGGCTTCTCCGCGACCTCCGGGTCGAGGTTGTTGTTCAACATCCGCAGGGCCGCCTCCTGTCGCCACCCCTCGCACTCCACGTCCGTCCCGGTGGGCGCGCCCTGATAGTCGCGCCACTGCTCGGACGGGTCGCCGACGCCGTGGTCGCCTTCGGTCTGCTGCTCCATGCCTCGACCTACGACCCCAGGAGGGTTTGTCGTTCACCCAGCATGTGAAGGGTCGTTTAAGAGAGGTGGCGCACTCGCTCCCCCTCCTCGCGGGCAGACCCCCAGCGCTTGCTTCCGTTCGTCGTTCCGGTGCGGAACACGTCGGCCAAGGGTAGAGCCCGAACACCACGACGTCACGCCCCGAACAGCAAGCCGACGAGGACGAGCAGTGCCGCGCTCCCGACGACGAACGCCGTGCAGACCAGCGCGACCGGCCGGGCGCCGGTGTTCAGGAGGTCTTCGACGTCCACGCTGAGCCCGAGGCCGGCGAACGCGACGAGGAACAGCCACTGGTAGGCGTTCGTCAACTGCTCGGTCGTCGTCGGGGAGACGAGCGCGGTGGACGTCAGCACCATCACGGCGAAGAAGCCGAGGACGAACTTCGGGAACGACGCCCAGAGCGCCCGCGGTGAGAACGCGCTAGCGCCGCGTTCGCCCTCCGCGTACCGCAGGGAGTAGACGCCGACCAGAACGCCGAGCAGGAGGTTCCGCGTGAGTTTCGTCACCGTCGCCCAGTGGCCGGCGGTCTCCGAGAACGCGAACCCGGCGGCGGTCACCGGCCCGGTGCTGAACATCGTGAGGCCCGCCCAGACGCCGAACACCTGGTCGGACAGCGACAGCACCGAGCCGAGGACGGGGTAGACGAACAGGGTGACGGCGTCGAACAGCAGGATGGTCGCGGTGGCGTAGGCGACGTGGTCCTCGTTCGCGCGGATGCTGCCGGCGACGCCCGCCACCGCGGAGACGCCGCAGATGCCGGAGCCCGCGGCGAGCAGCGCCCCGAGTTCCCTGGGCACGTCGAACAGCGTCCTGGATAGCGCCTCGACCAGCAGCACCATCCCGGCTGCAGCGACGACGACGAGCAAGGTGAGTTCGACGCCCGCGCCGAGCAGCGACTCCACGGAGATACGAGCGCCCATGAGCACGATGCCAGTCTCCAGCCAGAGCTTGTGCGTCGCGACCCCCGGGTCGAGGACGTCCGGGACGCCGACGACGTTGACCACGATGATGCCGATGGCGACGCTCGCCAGCAGCGCGTTCACGCCCGGGACGAAGAGCCCCGCCGCGCGAGCAGCCAGCGCGACCAAGACGAGCAGCGCGAGTCCGGGTAACCGTGCGACGACGGCGCTCGCTAACCCGGGCGCGTCGTCACTCGCCGCGGGCTGGTCGTCCACGGTCGTCACCAGGGAATCTGGTCGCCGGTGAGTGTGTCGTTCGTCATGGTTCGATTGACGAGTTCGCCTGGTCCGGCAAACCGGCCGCCGGACGGACATCTCTACGTCGAGGAAGGGGTGGCGCTCGTAATAAATTCCCCACTCCGGAGTGAGGAGGAAGGCCGTGGGGTCTCGGGGAGGAAGGTGAGCGTCTTCGGCAAATTCCGGGCCGCCAGATCTGGGAGGGTGAGAT
>Ga0075105_1000329_pt1 | contig 26625 bp, 27 predicted proteins | sample AntDeeMetag02WF5_FD_69800 | JGI IMG/M metagenome (GOLD analysis project Ga0075105, IMG submission 69800) | Saline lake microbial communities from Deep Lake, Antarctica - Antarctic Deep Lake Metagenome 02WF5 | ecosystem: Environmental > Aquatic > Non-marine Saline and Alkaline > Saline | place... | reverse complement strand
AACGGCCTCGGCTGTCGCCAGACTGGTGCCGAGTGGTCCTTCGACTACCTCCACGACCATAGCACGGAAACGACGATTTCCGGCGGTTCTCGGTCGACGTCTGCTCGGGCCGCCGAGACCTCGGACTCGTCAGCAGAATCGCTATCGTGCTTCCGGGTGGTGATGTGGAAGTAGAAATCGTCGGTCGCCTTGTCGTATTGGAGTGTACTCGCTCGGAACTCGTACTCCTCAGAGAGCACGTACTGTTCGTACGGTGTCGGGCTATCCGCGGGGAGCTTGAAGTCACACTCAACGCGACCGTTAATGGTCGAAAGGGACACATGATCGCGGTAAAATGTCGCACTTCGCTTGTCATAGACCATGCTCCATGAGGTGAACTCCGGTTGACTCACTCGTTTGCCCTGCTTCCACCGTTCAACGCACCCTTTCGTCGCTTGAACAGCGCGTCTAATAGCCTCTTGAACGAGGTTGGCGGTGAGATCAGTTTCCTCCCGCAGCTCCGCATAGAGTGCATCTCGCGCGGTCGAATTCGCAGTGATGCAGTTCATGTAAGAACTGTCGTCCCAACAGAACTCGGCGGCACGATTCGCACAGTAGAGGAACTGCTCAGCGGTTGCGTGGAGATCGTCGCGGCGCTCATCGGGAATGATGAGTTTGACCGGTGCAGTTCGACGCACCCCCATATTTCAGATTGCTACCGTACGGTACTTATACATTTTGGAGTTGGATGCCTGTCATCATGCGGTTGCGTCGGTCTTTGTCGGTTTCCTCTCCGACCTACTCACTACGTTCGTTCCTTGAGGTCGGAGGCTCCACCTCGAATTATGCTGAACCCGCTCTGGAAGAAGGCGATGCCCATCATCAGCCTGAGCGCGAGGATGAACCAGACGCTCAGGGTGTGCAACTTGCCGCTCGCCGTGAACCCCGCCACTGTGCTCTCTAACCTGATTTCTCCGGTAGACATGGTGTAAGCAAAGACCACAGTATGGAGGCTCTTAAGTGTGGTCGCCCAGACCGGCTCGAATCCGTTCGCTGGGCGCGCTGTCGGTCGCGTGTCGGCGATTCCGGCCCCGGCGTGTCTCGATCACTGGGCCGCTCGCCCACTGCTCCCCGAACGACTCTGGCAGGACCGGCGGGCCACTACTCCCGGTCGATGACGCTCGTTCGCTGGGTGACCGGGTCGACGTAGACGACGTACGACGAGTCATCGCTCTCGGCGTCGACGACCCAGACGCTGACCTGGCGCTCGGCGCCCGTGACGGTCGCATCGATCCCCTCGCGTTCGAGGGCGTCGGTGGCGATGGCCGTCGCCTCGTCCTTCGAGTCGACCGTGACGTCCGTCTCGCGGAGGCGGACGGTCATGACCGGACACGTCGCGTTGCGGACGACGCGCTCGGCGACGCTGCCGATGACGCGCCGCTCGATGCCGGTCCGGCCGTGGGTCCCCGCGACGATGAGGTCGGCGTCGATGTCGGCCGCGTACGCGACGATCGTCTCGGCCGGGTCCCCCTCCTCGATGGCCGTGGTCACGTCGACGCCGTGGGCCTCGGCCATCCCCTCGATGCGCTCGACGGCGCGCCGCCCGTCCGTCTCGAGCGCGTCCTCGCCGGAGAGTCCCTCGACGAGGCCGCGGAGGTCCTCGTCGACGACGTGGAGGACGTGTATCGTCGCGCCGTACTGCTCGGCGAGGTCGATCGCCTGCAACGCGACGTGGGCCGTGCCGGCGCTCCCGTCGGTGGGAAAGAGGATTCGCTCGTACATGCTCGACTGAACGGTCTCCGGGGGTAAGAAAGCAGGCGTCCGTCGTCGCGAGCCGAGGCGCCGAACGCGAGTGCGCCCCAGCTACTCCCCCGGCTGGACGTCGGCGCGCGGCGACACGCCGGGGAGATTCGGGACGGAGAGGTCGACGCGGCGGAGCAACTGCGCGTTGACGGCGACGATAACCGTCGAGAGTGACATCAACAGCGCGCCGATGGCCGGCGAGAGCAGGATCCCGATGGGCGCCAGCACGCCCGCGGCCAGCGGGATGGCGAAGACGTTGTAGCCGGCGGCCCAGACGATATTCTCCTGCATCTTCCGGTAGCTCGCCCGGCTCAGCTTCACCAGCCGGACGACGTCCATCGGGTCGTTCTTGACGAGGATGACGTCGGCCGACTGGACGGCGACGTCGGTGCCGCTGCCGATGGCGATACCGACGTCGGCCCGGGCCAGCGCGGGCGCGTCGTTGACGCCGTCGCCGACCATCGCCACCAGTTTGCCCTTGTCCTGGAGTTCCCGCACTTTGCCGTCCTTGTCCTCGGGGAGGACCTCCGCAAACACCGTGTCGATCCCCAGTTCGTCGGCCACCGCGCTCGCCACGTCCTGCGAGTCGCCGGTGAGCATCGCCACCTCGACGCCGAGGTCGTGGAGTGCGTCGACGACCCGGAAACTCGACTCGCGGACGACGTCGGCCATCGCGAACGCGGCGATCAGCTCACCCCCGCGGCTCGCGGGTCCTCCGTCCCCGCTCGCCCGTTCCGGGGCCTCACTTCGCTCGGCTCCGCGCACCAGGTACACGACCGTTCGGGCGTTCGCGCCGGCCTCGTCGGCGAACGCCCGGAGTTGGGACGGCACGGTACTATCGAGCTGGTCGAGGAGGTTCGGGCCACCGACGTAGACCTCCCGGCCGTCGACGGTCGCCCTGACGCCTCGGCCCTTGATCGCCTCGAAGTCGCTCGCGTCGGGGACGGCGACTCCGCGTTCGGCGGCGGCCTCGCGGATGGCCCGGGCGATCATGTGCTCTGAGTCGCCCTCGACGGAGGCGGCGAGCCCGAGCGCCTCGTCCTCGTCGACGCCCGCGACGGTCGCCGTCCCGACGACGCCGTGTTCGCCCTCGGTCAGCGTCCCGGTCTTGTCGAAGACGACGGTGTCGAGGTTGCGAGCCTGCTCCATCGCGACGCGGTCGCGGACGAGCATCCCGTTGCGGGCCGCCAGCGAGGTGTTGATGGCGACGACGAGCGGGATGGCCAGGCCCAGCGCGTGCGGGCACGCGATGACGAGGACGGTGACCACGCGCTCGATGACAGCGGCGTCGAACGACGTCGCGACGGTCCAGGCGACGGCGGTGACGGCCGCGGCACCGACGGCGACGTAGAACAGCCACCCCGCGGCCCGGTCGGCCAGGACCTGCGTCTTCGACTTGCTACCCTGGGCCTCTTCGACGAGTCGCACGATGCCCGCGAGGGTCGAATCGTCACCGACCGCGTCGACCCGCACCCGGAGGCTCCCGTCGCCGTTGGTCGTTCCCCCGATGACGTCGTCACCGGGCTCCTTCGAGACGGGTTTCGACTCGCCGGTGATCATCGCCTCGTTAACGTCGGAATCCCCTTCCTCGACGACGCCGTCGGCGGGCACGTTCGCGCCGGGCCGGACGAGCACGAGGTCGCCTTCAGAGAGATCGCTCACGGGCACTTCCTCGGTCTCGCCCGACTCGGTGAGTCGCTCGGCCGTGTCGGGCATCAGCTTCGCCAGTTCGTCGAGCGCGCTAGAGGCCCTGCGGACCGAGCGCATCTCGATCCAGTGGCCCAGCAGCATGATGTCGATCAGCGTCACGAGTTCCCAGAAGAAGGCCGACTGGGTCGGGTAGACCACGCTCGCCAGGCTGTAGACGAAAGCGACGAGGATGGCCATCGAGATGAGCGTCATCATCCCGGGCGAGCGCTCCCGCAGTTCGGGCGCCGCCATCCGGAGGAACGGGACGCCGCCGTACGCGAAGACGATCACCGCGAAGACGGGGGTTATCCACTCGCTGCCGGGAAACGCCGGGACGGCGAAGCCGAGCCACTCCTGCAGGGTCTCGCTGTACAGCAGGACGGGTATCGACAGCAGCGTCGAGATGAAGAAGCGCCGGCGGAACAACTGTTCGTGGCCCTCGTGCATGCCGCCACCGTGGCCGTCGTCGTGGTCCGTGTGGTCGCCGTGCCCACCGCTTCCGTGGCCGGCGTGGTCGTGGCCCATTCCCGGCTCGGTTCGATCGTGACTCTCATCTTCGGCCTCGTCGGTGTCCTCGGCCTCGTCTTCGAGCATGGACTGCTCGAACCGGTCGGTGTCGGCCGCCTCCCCCGAGACGCGATCGTGGTCGTCGTGGTTCGCCGCGTCGTCGCGATCGTGACGGTCGTCCATAGTTCGTGTTCTTGCCGTGACATACCGACGCGAACGTAATGGGGGTTTGGTTCACGCGGACAGCGTCACCGAAAGAGCCAGCGAGAGCCGGAAAACTCAGTCCACGATTTCGTCGAGGCGTCGGGCCAGGCCGCGACCGATGGCTTCCATCCCCGCGTCGCCCGGGTGGAGGAGGTCCGCGGCCAGCCCCGACACCTCCATCAGTTCGGGACCGTCCACGATGGAGAGGTTGTCGTGGGGCGACTCCGCAACGATGGAGCGCAGCGACTCGCGGTAGGCCGCGGCGTGGTCGGCGTCGCCCGACTCGACGAGGTCGTCGAAGTAGGGGAACAGCGTCACGCAGGCGATGGGCTTGTCGGGGTGTGCCGCCGCGATGGTGTCGACGAACGTCTCGGCGCGGTCGTGGAACACCGCCGGTTCGAAGCCGCCGGTGTTGGCCATGTTGACCGAGAGCGCGAGCGTCGCGACGTCCCAGTCCTCGCGACTGGCGATGTACTCGGCCATCGCGGCCTCGCAGTAGGCCGAGCCGGAACTCCCGAAGTTCAGCGCGTCGAAGCCACACTCGCGGGCGACGTGGGTGACGTAGTCCGTGTGGGTCGCCGACGCCGCGGCGCCCTCGGTGATCGAGGTCCCGTAGGCGAGGTGTCGGTGGTCGGGTAGTTCGTCGGCCGTCGGCGGGCGACAGTCGCCCGCGACGTCATGAATCGCCGCGGCCGTCCGCCGCTCGAAGCGGATCCGGCCGACCCGCGGGTCGAAGCGTCCCGTTCCGTCGCTCGTGGAGAGTTCCCGGAGTCGCTCGGGAACGGTGAACGTGAGCGTCTGGGGCTCCGGGCCGATCTCGGTCGGCTCCCAGGGCTGGAACTCGCCCCAGAACTCCCGTATCTGCGTGGGCTCGACCGCAGAGATGGTGAGTTCGATCGCCGCCGTCTCGTCGGTCGGAACGAACCGGATCTCGCTCCCGGTCGGGTGGCGAACCCGTTCGCTGGCCATCTCGTTCAGTTCCGCACCGACGTCGGCCGGGACGCGACAGAGCCTGTCGCCGGTCTGGTCCCACTCGGCGGGCACTGTCTCGGCGACGTTGTGCAACGAAACCGACGGATACGGCTCCCCCGTCATCTGGATCGGATTACCAGTTGGGGAGCGACCACATGGGTCTGTTGGAAACGGCCGCGTCAGCGGTCAGCGAGGACGACGGACGGCCGTCGCCGACGGGGCGCTGTCGGCCGAGAGAGATCCACGGATCCAGGATCATCACGCCGCAGTACCGGGATTCTTTCGGAGGAGTTATCCGTTACAACACCAAGTGTAAAACGCTGGTACAAGCACAGGTACTGGCATGGGACGCCCCGGCCATCGATAGCCACCCACCCCCAATCCACCCCACATCGGCCATCGCGCCGGGGCTTTTTCGATACCTCCCGCCGCGAATCGTTCGCGCCTGGACGGGCTGTCGGCGACACCAGCGATCACCCAGTAACCGATCACAGCCCCTGCCCCGTCGGTTCCGTCCCGTCTGCTCGGCCAGCCGCAGGTGAAGACGGGAGAGTGCGGGGGACCGTTTTCCGGCCCAGAAGTTCGGTGTCGCTTTTCTTTACAAAGGGGGTTCCACGATCAGACGCCAGCACGCCTGGCAATGCCCCCCTGGAAGTCCCCGAATAGCCTCTGACACCGCTATCCGCGGCCTCTTTCCGGGGTTTTTCGTGACGAGTGTGTGGGAGAGAGTGACCGCGCAGCCGTCCGAGAGTGGCTTCGATGTGACTCAGCCCCAGTCAGGGAGCCATCGTCGACCGATGCAGCTGTCGCCGCTACCGCGAGATGTACGAAAGCGGCGACACCCTGGCGATCAGCACGCTCGCGGCGAGGCCGCTCAGGAAGCTGATCACGACGCCGAGGACCAGGCCGCCGACCAGGATTTCGGGCGAGAGCTGTACGAGCCCCTCGAACCCGGCGATGGCCTCGGCCACCTCGTTGACCACCGCGACGCCCGGGTAGGTCAGGACCAGTCCCAGCGCGGCGCCCAGGACGCCGACGACGAGGGCCTTTACCGTCGTCACGGCGACGAGGGTTCGGGTGCGCCAGCCGATGGCCTTGATGGCGGCCAGGCGGTCGCGGCGCTGGTACACCAGCGAGAACTGGAGATTCGTCGTCAGCGCGACGCCGGCGGCGACGGCGAAGGCGACCAGCGAGACCCCGCTGGCGATCAGTACCGCCTGCTCGCGCAGCGTCGCCTCCAGTTGCTCCTCGTTGGTCCGGACGTCGTAGGAGGGGTAGTCGGCCTGTATCTCCCGTTCGACCTGCGCGACGTCGGCGCCGTCGTGGACGTCGATGGAGATGAACGTCGCCCGGTCCGAATCGGTCGTCCCGGTCACCGCCTGGAGTTCGCTCAGGTGCATCGTCACCGTCGCGGAGCCGACGAACGCGGAGAACGTATTGGAGATGCCGACCACCTCGAACTCGTTCTGGCGGGCGGCGCTCAGGGTGCCGCCGACGTAGAGGGAGTCCCCCACCTCGACGCCGAGCTGGTCGGCCGTCCGCTCGTCGATGACGATCTCGTGGGACATCGGCCCGGCGTAGGTGCCGTTGGCGTAGTGAGTGTCCTTCGTCGAGAATTCGCTGCCGTCGATGACGTTGACCGAGGGGCCGCGGGCGGGCGCGCCGACGCCGACGACGGTCTGGAACTCCTCGCCGTCGGTGCTGGCGTACACCGTCTGAAAGCTCATCGGCACCGCCGTCCCGACGTCCTCGCGTTGCCCGATGTCGTCGGCGACGCGGTGGGAGTCGACGAGCGTGTTCTCGAAGCCGCCGACCGACCCGGGTGAGAACTTCAGCGGGCCGCCGGTCACCCAGAGGTCCCGGCCGGAGGTGTCGAACTTCTCCTGGCCGGTCTCGACGACGCCGTAGCCGACGCTGGCCAGTATCGTCGTCGCGAGCACGGCCAGCGCGACGGCGACGATAGCCAGCAGCGTCCGTCCGCGCTCGTGGCGTAGCTGTGCCATCGCGATGCCCAGCACGGCGCGGAAGCGCGACCCGATCATTCGGAGAGCACCTCCAGGATGTCGGTCCGGCGACCGAGATAGATCGGATAGACGCTCCCGACGACGCCGACGACGGCGGCGACGACGAGGCCGTAGGGGATCAGTAAGGGGTCGAAGACCGCGACCGCCGCGATGCCGAACTGCGCGCCGACGACGCGGTTGACGACGCCGATGCTCGCGGCGCCCAGAGCCACGCCGACCAGGCCACCGACGACGGCGACGACCAGCGTCTCAGCGCCGATGAGCAGCGAACGCGAGCGACTGGCAAAACCGAGCGTCGCGAGCGTCCCCAACGTCGCCCGGTCGGAACTCACCTCCAGGCCCATCAGCGTCGCGATGAAGAGGACGCCCACGACCAGCGCCGACAGCAGCGCCGACAGCCCGACGGCCAGTGGGAGGTTCGACGTCGAGGCCTGCTGGGCGGAGATGCCCCGCTTGGTGACGACCGTCGTGTGCGGGTACAGCGACTCCAGGTCCGAGCGGACGGCGGGGTCGTTCGTGCTGACGAGGATCTGGTCGGCCTGGTCGCTTCCGGCCAGCCCCGTCACCGACTGCAACTCGCTCAGGTGGACGATGGCGATGGGCGCCGACCCGAAGCCGAAGCCCGCCTCGCCCTGGGAGACGTTGAGTACGTGAAACGACCGGTTCGTCCCCGTCCGGGCGACCTGGAGCTCCTCGCCCTCAGAGGTGTTCGTCACCGACGCGGCGGCGTCGTTCACCACGGCCTCGCCAGTCCAGGGCCCGTCGTAGCTCCCGTTCGCGTAGTGAGGGTCACCCGGCGCCAGCGGCGTCGTCGAGAGCCCGAACAGCTCCTGACCCTCCCGGGGGACGATGCCGGCGGCCAGGACGTACTCGGTCTCCCCCGTCGTCCGGTCCGTGACGGGGACAACGCTCAGCGCTACCGGCGTCGCGTAATCGACTCGCTCGTCGCGCTCGATGCGCTCGCTCACGGCGTGGACGTCGCCGAGTTTGACGCCGCCGCTCGACACCGCGACGGACTCGGCCGTCGACTGCTCGGGGACGACCCAGAAGTCGGTGTCGTCGTTCTGGACGACGGACTCGGCGGTCAGGCCGAGCGCCACGCCCGTCACCGCGACCACCAGCGCGACGGCCAGCGCGACGCCGAGCACGCTCAGGACGACGCGCTGGGGGGAGGACCGCAATCGACCGATCACGCGATGGACAGCGAGCCCTACCAGCGCACGCCGGCGTCGCAGCCACACCCGCCCCGGCACCCTCATCGGGCGGCGCCCTGCACGCGGCCGTCGCGGAGGCGGATCACCCGATCCGCGATGGCCAGGGTCGGCTGGTCGTGGGAGGCCAGAACGATGGCGTGGTCCTCGCCCAGGCTCTCGAACAGGTCCAGCACCTGCCGGCCCGTCGCCGTGTCGAGTTCTCCCGTCGGTTCGTCGGCGATGAGGAGGGCCGGTTCGGTTGCCAGCGCCCGTGCGATGGCCACCCGTTGCTGTTCCCCACCGCTCAACTGTCCCGGCCGGTGGGTCGCCCGGTCGCCGAGGCCGACGTCGTCGAGCAACCCCTCCGCGCGCTCGCGGCGCTTTCGCTTGGACCACCCCAGTTCGACCAGCGGCAGGGCGACGTTCGCCCGCGCCGACAGCGACGGCAGCAGGTGAAAGCGCTGGAAGACGAGGCCGACGTGTTCCAGGCGAAGCTTTGCCCGGCCCCGCTCGGAGAGGCGCCCGACGTCCTCGCCGGCGACGCGCAACTCGCCCGCCGTCGGCGTGTCCAGCGCAGCCAGCAGGTGCAACAGCGTCGACTTGCCGCTCCCGCTTGGCCCCTCTATCCCGACGATTTCGCCGCGGCGGACCTCGAGGCTCACGCCGTCGAGCGCGCGCACGGTCGGCAGGTCCCCACCGCCGAACCAGCCACCGCCCGACCCGCGCGTGTACTCCCGGACGAGCGACTCGCAGGAGGCGATCACCTCCCGCTCGCTCACACCCTTCCGTGTCACACCCAGCTCCTGGTTCCGGGAACTCATTCCTATCCGCACTCTGTAACGACAGCTGTATAACATTTTGGCGTTGGGTGCGACGGTGTCGACGGGTCGGGCATCGGCATTCTGGAACCCGGCGCCTGGTTACAGGATTCCCTTTTCCCTCGTTTCGTACTCTCGGACAGTGTCCGAGTACGTGAAACGAGGGATAAAGGCCCGGTTCGACGGAAGCGCGAAAACGGGCGTCTGCCTTTCATTCGACGACTGCCACCGGACCAGGACCCGACGATAAGACCACACCGTTTCCAGAAAAGACGGACCGACGAGACAAGCGCCGCTCAGATCGCCAGGTGACTGGCGATGGCGTCCTCGTCGGCGATTTCCGCGCTCGTCAGTTCGTCGACGATGGTGCCCCGTTCCATCGCGTAGCACCGGTCGGCCATCGTCTGGATGACGCCGAGGTTCTGCTCGACGAAGAGGACCGTCGTCCCGAGTTCGTCGTTGATGGCGCGGATGTCCTCGCTGATCTGGTCGACGATAGAGGGCTGGACGCCCTCGCTGGGTTCGTCCAGCAGGAGCAGGTCGGGGTCGCCAACGAGCGCTCGGCCGATGGCGAGCATCTGCTGTTGGCCGCCCGAGAGCGTCCCGCCGTCCTGGCCGGTGCGCTCTTCGAGGACGGGGAACAGATCGTACACCTCCTCGTAGCGGGTCACGTCGCTGTCGGCGTTGACGTGTTCGCCCATCCGGAGGTTCTCCTCGACGGTCAGGTCCGGGAAGATGTCCCGGCCCTGTGGGATGTACCCGATGCCCGAGCGGGCGCGTTCGTCGGCCGCCAGCCCGGTAATGTCACGGCCGTCGTAGGTGATCGTCCCCGTCATCGGTTCGAGCAGGCCGACGACGGTCTTCATCAGCGTCGTCTTGCCGACGCCGTTCTTGCCGACGACGCCGACGATCTCGCCCGCCTCGATGGCGAGGTCGATCTCCCGGAGGACCGGGGTGTCGTAGCCGACGGTGACGCCGTCGAGTTCGAGCAGCGTCATTGCCCATCACCTCCCGAGTCCTCGTCAGTGCCGAGGTAGATCCGCTTGACCGCGGGGTCCGACTCGATCTCCTCGATCGAGCCCTCCCGGAAGATGTCGCCCTTGTGGAGGACAGTCACCTTGTCGGCGATCTCGGCGACGAAGTCGGTGTCGTGTTCGATCACGATGAACGCGATCCCCTCCTCGCGGTTGAGCGTCGTGATGCGGTCGGCAATCTCGGCCCGTTCGTCGACCGAGAGCCCCGCGACGGGTTCGTCAAGCAGGAGCAGATCCGGTTCGAGCGACGCGGCCATGCTGATCTCCAGTTGCTGTTGCTGGCCGTGCGAGAGGGTGCTCGCCTCGTCGTCCTCGTGGCCGGTGAGGCCGGCGGCGTCGATGGCCGCCTGGACGCGTCGCTCGCGTTCGTCGCCGTCGGCGAACTGCTGGATCGGCAGCCGCGCGTTCTCGCGGACCGAGAGGTCGCCGTACACCGACGGTACCTGGAACTTCATGCTGATCCCGCGGGAGACGCGCTCGTTCGGGGCGAGTTCGGTGATCTCGTGCCCGTCGTAGTAGACGCTCCCGTCGGTCGCCGAGAGCGTCCCGGTGATCAGCTTCAGCAGGGTCGACTTCCCGGCACCGTTCGGGCCGATCAGACAGCGCAGTTCGCCCGCCTCGACGGAGAAGTCGACCGAGTCCGTCGCCGTGAACCCGCCGAAGGTCTTGACGAGTTCGTCGGTCTGGAGCAGCGTGTCCGTCCGGTCGCCGGTCGCGATCTCCGCGGCCGTCTGGCGGACGTTCGGGTCCAGACTCTCCTGGCTGGTCGAGTCGCTCACGAGTCGCTCACCTCCGCCGGACCGCCGGGACTGTCGCCGTCCGAGGCGACGAGACGGCTGCGAGCGATCTTTCCGTCGACCCACGGGACGACCCCGCCCGGCAGGAACAGGATCGACAGCAGGAGCAACGCGCCGACCGCGACCAGCGCGAACTCCCCGCCGAGCGAGAGCCGGAGGTATTCGACGGCGATCGTGGCAGCGACAGCGCCGAGCAGGCTCTTGCGGCCACCGACGCTCACCCAGACGACCGGGAGCGTCGCGAAGTACAGTTCGAACACCGACGGGTCGATGTACACGTTCCGGGCCGCGTACAGCACGCCGGAGAGGCCGGCGAGGCCGCCACCGATCGTGAACGCGACGAGCTTGGCCCGCTCGACGTCGTAGCCGAACATCATGGTCCGGTCCTCGTCTTCGCGGATCGCGACGAGGACGCGCCCGAAGTCCATGTTGACCAGGACTCGCAGGCCGAGGTACGCCGCCACGAGCAGGACGAGCACCAGGTAGTAGAACGGGTCGAAGACCCGCGTTCCGAGCAGCGGGATGAACACCTCGTACTCGTTGTACACGAACTGGAAGGAGAACAGGCCCTCGATACCGAGCGTGAACAGGGGCATTCCGGGCATGCCGTTGAAGCCGCCCAGGGCGGCCTCGCCGATGGTCCACTCCGAGCCGGCGGTCTGGGCCATGAACGTCAGCGCGACCAGCGTCGAGACGAGCGTGATGATCGTCACGTAGACGTCGCGGACGCCGCCGTAGAACATGAAGTAGCCCAGCAGCGCCGCGAGGCCGGCGCCGGCGACCGTGCCGGCGACGACCGCGCCCGTGATGCCCGTCGGTGACGGGAAGTTGATCGAGACGACGCCGAACGTGTAGGCGCCGACCCCGAAGAAGACGGTCTGGCCGAAGCTGAGGATGCCAGCGTATCCCCAGACGAAGGATAGCGAGAGACCGAGGAGTCCGAGCACCAGGAACAGTGAGAACTGTCCGCCGGTGCCGCTGCCGACGATCGGAATCGCCACGAGTACCGCGAGGACGAGCGCGAACCCGACCCAGAACCACCGGGAGTTTCCGATGGTGTTCGGTCCCTCCAGTCGGTTCCGGAGGCGGGCGATGGCCGCGGGGGCCGAACGGCTATCTGCGGCGGGCGATTCGGCCGCCATCTACGATCCCCCCTCGCGCATGGTCCGAACGCGGTCGATGAAGCCGGTGATCCCGCCGGGCAGGAATCGCAGGGCGAGCATCGCAGTCCCCAGCAGGGCGATCCGGCCGGCGAACTCGCCGAACTGGTCAGAGAGCACGGCGTCGATGGGACCGAGCAGCAGGCCCGACAGCGACGTGCCGACGACGACGCTGGCGCCGCCGACGACGACCGCGACGAACGCCTCGACGAGGAACTGGTCGCCGATCGACGGCTGCATGGACAGCAGCGGCGCGAACAGCGCGCCGGTGAAGCCGGCCAGCCCGGAGCCGATGGCGAACGTGTACATGTACGTCCGCTCAGTGTCGATACCGAGGGCTCTGGCCGTCTGTTCATCCTGCATCGTCGCACGCACGCGTGTCCCGAAGACCGTCTGCGTGAACAGGACGTAAACCAGCGCTAACACGCCGGCGGTGATACCGACCAGCGCGATCCGGTAGTCCGGATAGCCGGCAGTGCTCCCGAACGGGACGCCGATCTGGTCGATCGAGTTCCCGAAGAGGATGCGGGCGCCCTGGACCATGATCAGGCTCAGCCCGAACGTCGCCACCATCGAGTCGGCCAGCCGGTCGTAGAACGGTTTGATCAGGTCGCGACCGACGGTCCGCTGGCCGATCCAGTTGGGGACGTACCCCGAGATGATGACCCGCTCGACCACGAGGCCGAAGACGGCGGTCACCAGCGCGCCGGCCAGCATGGCGACCGGGAGCGGGAACCCGCCCGCCGTGACTGCGAACGTCGTCACGTACGCGCCGACGAGAATGAACTCCCCGTGGGCCAGGTTGATCACACCCATGATCCCGAAGATGATCGCGAGCCCGATCGCCGCGAGGACGACGAACGAGACCGCATACGAGATCCGGAAGGTGAGGTTCGGGCTCACGAAGGCGCCGAGGACGAACAGTCCCGCGACCGCCACGACGGCAGCGATGCCGTAGCGGACCTGAAACGCGGCGTGTTTCAGGCCGGTTGCCATGCTACTCCGCCTCCTCGAAGTAGTCGACCGGGGTGTACTGGGTCTGTTCGTCCTGCTGGGTGAGGTCGCAGCCGACGGTGTTCGAGAGGAACTGTTCGGGGATCTTCTCGTTTTTCACGGACTCGATGTTGTGTTCCTCGTCCGCCTTCATGACCCACATGTGGTGGTCGACGTGGTGCGTCGCCGGGTCGAGCTCGATCGTCTCGCCCGCTGGCGCTTCGGGGGCGCGCTCGGTGCCGAGGCTGATGCCCGACTCCAGGGCCTCGATGACCTCCGGCTGTTCGAGCGTGCCGGCCTGCTCGACGGCCTCCTTGTACATGTACGTCGAGAAGTAGTTCGTCTCGGCCTCTTCGTTGAGGTACGGCGCGTCGGGGTACATCTCGAAGTAGCGGTCGACGAAGCCGCCGTCGCCCGTGTTGCTCTCGGTGGGGACCTCCTCCATATAGTTGACGCCGGCGTAGATGTTGGCCATCGCCGGCGGGTCGATGCGGCGGTGTTCGTACCCCTGGGCCATCGCCGTCGAGGTACCGATGGGAACGTCCAGCCCTGAAGAGGCCTTCTGCTCGTAGAAGGCCGTGTGGTTCGCGCCGACGAGCATCGACATGACGAAATCGGGGTCGGCGTCCTGGATGCGGCTGATCGTCGAGCCGAAACTGGACTCCGAGAGCGGAATAAACTCCTCGCCGAGGACTTCGGCGTCGTTCTCGTCGGCCAGCACCTTCACCCAGTCGGCCGACAGCTGGCCGAAGTTGTAGTCCGCGGCGATGGTGTAGATCTCGGGGCCGAACTCCTCGCGCAGGTACGGGAGGACGGTCCCGAGTTGCTGTCGCGCGGTCGGGCCGACGGCGAACGTCGTCGAGTCACAGACGCCGCCCTCGTACTGGGTGGTGTAGAAGTACAGCTGCTCGTTGCGGTTGATGATCGGTCGGATCGCCTCCCGCGTGGCCGAGGAGTAGCCCGCCCAGAGCACGTCGACCTCCTCCTCGTTGATGTACTCGCGGGTCAGTTCCTGGTAGCGCTGGTTATCTGACTGGGGGTCGGCGGTGACCGGTTCGATCTGCTTGCCGTCGATGCCGCCGTCGGCGTTGATCTCCTCGATGGCGAGCATCGAGGCCTTGTACTTGGGATCGCCGACGAGCGCGAAGTTGCCTGACTGGTCCTCGAGGACGCCGATCTTGACGGTGTCGGCGCTACTGGTCGTGTCGGTCGACGCGCCGTCACTGCTCCCGTCGCCAGCGTCGCCACCCTCGCTCTGGGAACAGCCGGCGAGGCCGGCCACCATCGCGGCACCGCCTGCGGTGACGAAGCGGCGGCGACTGAGACGGTCGTTCATTGGCCGGCCTCCGCCAGTTGTACGGCTTCCGTGACGTCAGACGGCGATACATTAGTCAATTCACTGCTTTTCGCTGAGATTACGCGACGAACGTCCATCATATGATTCCACTCCTTTCCTTTCGGACGCCGTAAATAAGGGTTGCCAATCCAATCTTATATTCATCCAGTTCACCTTAGAGGCGTATAAGGGATACATTGCTGTTCGGGGTGTTGCTGGACGATTGTATATTTTCCAGCGCCGAAGGTGGCGTGTATTGTCTTTTTCAGATCTGATCTGGGGCCGAACTGCCGGCGTGTCCATCGCGGGGCCGACGTGACAGTTCTGTGTCGTGTCCAGAAACGGCGGGCGATACTCCCCGGATCGTCACAAAATCGGGTCGGCGGCCGCTACTCGCCCACGACGACGACCTTCACCTGGCGAACGCCCTTCACCGACCGGAGCCGGTTCGCCAGGTCGCTGATCTCGGCCCCCGGCCCCTCGACGGTGATGGTCTCCATACAGCGGTGGTGCGAGAGGTGGACGTGCTGGACGGCGGTGATTATCTCCTCGGCGTCGTGCTGGAGTTGCTGGAGCCGGTCGGCCAGGCCGTCGACGTGGTGGTCGTGGATGACGACCAGCGTCCCGTAGTGGGTCTCGCCGTGGTCGCTCTCCCACTCGTAGGCGGTGAAGAAGTCCCGCAGCGCGTCTCGGACCGCCTCCGACCGGCTCGCGTAGTCCCAGTCCGTCGCGATGTCGTCCAGCCGGTCGGTCATCTCCGGCGGGAGGGTGAGGCTGATACGGTCGAGGTCCTCGGTCATGCACGGCCGTTTCGCGCCGGGCGCCAAGAGCCTGTTCCCGGTTCGAATAATACTGCACCAAGGAAAAGTATTATCGACGGGGCGCCGGTGATACGGGTATGCACATCCCCGACGGCTTTCTCGACCTGACGGTCGCGGCCGTCTGCGCGCTGGCGTCGATAGCCGCCCTCGCCTATGCGGCGCGGCGCGTCGACGGCGAACTCTCCGACGCGCGGGCGCCGCTGCTGGGCCTCGTCGCGGCGGGCATCTTCGCCGCGCAGATGCTCGACTGGCCGATACCGGGGGGCACCAGCGCCCACTTCGTCGGCGGCGCCTTCGCCGCCATCCTGCTCGGCCCCCACCTTGGCGCGCTCTGCGTCGCGACGGTGGTCACCGTCCAGGCGCTGGTCTTCGGCGACGGCGGTATCGTCGTCCTCGGCGCGAACGTGTTCAACATGGCCATCGTCGAGGTGTACGTCGGCTACGCCGTCTACAGGGCGCTCGCCGGTCACAACGAGGTTGCCGCGGCCTTCGCCGCCGGCTGGCTCGGCATCACGGCGGGCGCGCTCAGCGCGGCCGTCCAGCTCGGCCTGTCGTCGGCGTTCGCCTACGAACTCGGAACGGTCGTCCTGATCATGGGCGTCGGCCACCTCGTCCTCGGGCTGATCGAGGGCGCCATCACAGCCGTCGTCTACCGTGCCGTCGTCGACGCGCGACCGGACGTCCTGCCCGCGTCCCCGCTCCGGGAGGTGCGCGCGTGAGCCCCCTGGACCACCCCTGGTTCCGGACGGGGCTCGCGATACTGCTCGTCATGGTCCTCCTCGCGCCGGCCTTCGCCTGGGCGGCCGGCCAGGTCGGCTACGCCGAGCCCCTGGAGAACGCCGCCGAAACGACTGGCGCGACGGACGCCGCGGAGACGCTCAACCCCGGACTGATGCCCGATTACGGCGTCCCCGGCCTCGGGGCCGCACCCGGCACGCTCGTCTCGGCGCTCGTCGGCACCGCACTGACTCTCGTTCTCGCGATGGGGATGGGCCGGGTGCTGGCGGACTGAGATGGTCGTCGACGCCCTCGACCGCACCGTCACGACCGTCAGCGACCGGGCGACGGCGTTCCTGCTGTCGGCGACCCTCCCCGAACGCGACGGCTTCCTCCAGGCGGTCCACCCCGTCGCGAAGCTCGTGGGCCTCGTCTCGCTCGTCGTCGTCACCGTCGCCACCGACGACGTCCGCCCCCTCACAGCGCTGCTCGGTCTCGCCGTCGCCCTCGCACTCGCCTCACGGGTTCCGATGAGCACCTTCGCCGAACGGCTCGCCCTGCCGACGATACCCTCACTCGTCGTCGTCGCGCCGCAGGCCGTGTTGATGGACGGCCCGGTGGTGGCGACGCTGCCGCTGCCGGTCGTTCCCCTGACGGTCACCGAGCCGGGCGTGGCGTACGTCGTCATGTTCGCCGTCCGCGTCGCCGCCTGTGTCGGCTTCCTGTCGCTGTTGCTCCTGACGACGCGGTTCTCGGGCGTGCTGGCCGCGCTCCGGCGGCTACGCGCGCCTCCACTCGCCGTCACGCTCATCGCCGTCACCCACCGGTACCTGCTGCTTTTCTTCCGCGAGTTGACCAGAATGACGCTCGCCCGCCGGAGCCGCCGGTTCGCGCCGGAGTCGCTGCGGTCGTCCTGGCGGCGCTCGGGGTCGTTCCTCGGGACGTTCTTTCTGCGGACGTTCGAGCGGGGCGAGCGGGTCCAGCGCGCCGCCGCCGCCCGCGGCGGGACGCAGATGACGCCATACGCCCGGCCCCACCCGGTCGGCCTCGCCGACGCCGCCTTCGTCGCCGTGGTGGCCGTGACGGTCCTCGCCCGGGTGATAGTAGCGTGACCGACCCCGTCGTCGAGACCCGAAACCTCGCCTACGCGTACCCGGACGGCACGGCCGCCGTATCGGACCTCGACGTCGCCGTCGGCGCCGGCGAGCGCGTCGCCATCCTCGGCCCGAACGGCGCGGGCAAGTCGACGCTGTTGTTGTTGCTCGGCGGATTGCTCGACCCTGACGAGGGGACGGTTCGCTTCTTCGGCGAGAACCAGCCCGCGGACGACGTCCGCGAGCGCATCGGCGTGCTCACCCAGGACCCCGGGGAGTACCTGTTCAACCCCACCGTCCGGGAGGACGTGGAGTACGGCCCCTCGCAGTTCGACCTGCCCCGCGAGGAAGTCGACGAGCGCGTCGACGCCCTCGCAGAGCGGTTCGGGCTGACGCACTTGCTGGACCGGCCCCCGTTCCGCCTCTCCGGCGGCGAGCAGCGCCGGGCCGCGCTGGCGAGCGTCCTCTCGTTCGATCCGGAGGTACTCCTGCTGGACGAACCGCTCTCGAACGTCGACGGGGCGAACCGGGCGGAACTGCTGGATTTGCTCGACGACCTGGTCGACGACGGCGTCACGCTGGTCGTCTCGACGCCGGACGCCGACCTCGTCCCCGCGGTGGCCGACCGCGTGATCCTCATGGATCGGGCTGGCGAGGTCGCCGCCGACGGGCCGACCCGCGAGGTGCTGACCGACGTCGACGCGCTCAGGCGGGTCGGGCTCTCCGTCCCGACGGTCGTCGACCTGTTCGACCGGCTCGGAGTCGACGATCCGCCGATAACGGTCGCCGAGGCGCTCGAAGAACTGGACGATCGGTGAGTTCTGACGTCACGGAGTGCCAATATTGCGCAGAGCGTCGGTGCTTTAGTCGCGACAGGGGAATCTCAGCGCAGATGACCGACAAACGACTACCCGCGGAATCGGCGTCGAACCGCGCGACGAGGGGAGGTGCGTTCTCGTGACCGACGACGTGGTCCCCGGCGAGGTCCGGACTGGCGAGGGGACGGTGACTATCAACGAGGGTCGCGAGACGGCGACGGTCAGCGTCGCCAACACGGGCGACCGACCCGTCCAGGTCGGCTCGCACTTCCACTTCTTCGAGGCCAACGCAGCCCTCGAATTCGACCGCGAGGCCGCCTTCGGGATGCGACTGAACATCCCGGCCGGGACGGCGGTCCGGTTCGAGCCCGGCGACGAGAAGACGGTCGACCTGGTCGCGCTCGGCGGGAACCACATCGCCCACGGGATGAACGGGCTCGTGAACGGGCTCGTGAACGGGAGTACCGATGGCGACGCCGCGGCGGCCGTCGAGCGGGCCGAACAGCGGGGCTTCGGCGGCATCCCGTCCCAGGCGGGTACCCTCGACGACGGCGGCGAGGGGGCCGACGGCGAGGCGGCGGACGAGACCGCTTCGGCCGACGACGAGGCGGAGGGTGAGCGATGACCCGCGACGTCGACCGGGAGACCTACGCGGAGCTGTACGGCCCGACTGTGGGCGACAGGGTCCGCCTGGGCGACACCGAGCTGTTCGTCGAGGTCGAGGGAGACCTGCGGACGCCCGGCGACGAAGCAGTGTTCGGCGGCGGGAAGACGCTCCGGGACGGTCTGGGACAGTCGCCGGGCACGACCCAGGCGGAGGGTGCCCTCGACTGGGTGCTGACGAACGCCCTCGTTATGGACCCTATCCAGGGCATCGTCACCGCGGACGTCGGTATCCGGAACGGGAAGATAGCGGGCATCGGCAAGGCGGGCAATCCCGACACGATGGACGGCGTCGACATGGTCGTCGGGGCGTCGACGGACGTCTACCCCGCCGAAGGAAAGATCGTCACCCCGGGTGGGCTGGACATCCACGTCCACTTCAACTCCGCGCAGCTCCACGAACACGCCCTGGCATCGGGCATCACGACGATGCTCGGCGGGGGGTACGGCGGCGGCGCAACCACCTGCACGACCGGGCCGGAGAATATCAAGCGGTTCCTCCAGGCCGCCGAGGAGTGGCCCGTCAACGTCGGCTTCTACGGGAAGGGCAACGCCTCGAAACCCGACCCGCTCGTCGAGCAGGTCGAGGCCGGCGCCTGCGGGCTGAAGCTCCACGAGGACTGGGGGTCGATGCCCGACGCCATCGACACCTGCCTCGACGTCGCCGAGGCGGCGGACGTTCAGGTGTGCATGCACACGGACACGCTCAACGAGGCGGGCTTCGTCGAGAACACCTTCGCCGCCGTCGACGGGCGGACGATGCACCTGTTCCACATCGAGGGCGCCGGCGGCGGGCACGCCCCGGACATCATGGAGATGGTCGGCCAGTCCAACATGCTCCCCTCGTCGACGAACCCGTCGATGCCGTACACGGTCAACACCTTCGACGAGCACCTGGACATGGTGATGGTGTGTCACCACCTCAACCCAGACGTCCCAGAGGACGTCGCCTTCGCCGAATCCCGCGTGCGCGCCGAGACCATCGGTGCCGAGGACGTCCTCCACGACGAAGGCGCCATCTCGATGATGACCTCCGACGCCCAGGCGATGGGCCGGCAGGCTGAGGTGATCTGTCGGACGTGGCAGACCGCCTCGAAGATGAAAGCCCAGCGCGGGCCCCTGCCGGAGGACGAGGCAGCTGGCACCCACGACGAGGCCGACAACGTCCGCGTCAAGCGCTACCTCGCCAAGTACACGATCAACCCGGCCATCTCGGCGGGCATCGACGAGTACGTCGGCTCCCTCGAACCCGGGAAGCTGGCCGACGTGGTGGTCTGGGACCCGGCGTTCTTCGGGATCAAGCCCGCGATGACGTTCAAAGGCGGGTTCCCCGTCTACTCGGAGATGGGCGAGGCCAACGGCTCGCTGATGACCTGCGAGCCCATCAAGCAGCGGCCGCGCGCCGGCGCCGCCGGGAAAGCAAAACACGGCCTCTCGCTGTCGTTCGTCAGCCAGGCCGCCGCGGACGCGGACGTCGGCAAGGCCTACGGCCTCGACACGCCCGTCGTCCCCGTCTCCGGCACCCGGACGCCGGGCAAGGACGACATGCACTACAACGACTACTGTCCCGACGACGTCGAGATCGACCCGGAGACCTTCGAGGTGCGGGTCGACGGCGAGGTCGTCGCCTGCGAACCGAGCGAGGAGATATCGCTCGCCCAGCGGTATATGCTATGACGGGCCGGACGTCCAGTCTCGGCGCCACTATCTGGACGTATTTTCACCTTCCGCAAGAGCCATGCGTACTCTCCGGAAATACCGCTACCAGAACGATAAATATGAAGTGTATCCCGAAATTCCCGGACGTCCGAAGGGTTCTTCCCGGTAAGCATGATCGAAAATCCGGTTCGTGGGGGCGTCGATGACGGACCCGCTGGTTCCCGGTGAGATCCAGCCCCGGGGCGACGGCGTCCGGATAAACGAGGGGCGAGAGACGGCCACGCTCCGGGTCGCGAACACGGGTGATCGGCCGGTACAGATCGGCTCGCACTTTCACTTCTTCGAGGTGAATCGGGCGCTGTCGTTCGACAGGGCGACGGCGTTCGGGCTGCGCCTCGACGTCCCCGCGGGCACCGCGGTCCGCTTCGAACCCGGCGACGAGAAGACGGTCGACCTCGTCGCCATCGGCGGCGACCGGATCGTGACGGGAATGAACGACCTCACGAACGGACCGATCGACGAGGCGACGAAGGAAGCGGCACTCGAACGCGCGGCGGCCGGCGGATTCGAGGGGGCCTGACCGATGCGGGACCTCTCTGCCGACCAGTACGCCTCGCTCTACGGGCCGACCGAAGGCGACCGCGTGCGCCTCGCCGACACCTCCCTCGTCGCCGAGGTCGAGGCGGACCGCATCACCCGCGGCGACGAGGCCGTCTTCGGCGGCGGCAAGACGCTCCGCGACGGGATGGGGCTCAAGCCGGGCCACACGGCCGCGGAGGGCGCGCTCGATTGGGTGCTGACGAACCTCACGATCCTCGATCCCGTGCTCGGCGTCCTCAAGGCCGACGTCGGGATCAAGGACGGGCACATCGCCGGCGTCGGCAACGCCGGCAACCCGGACACGATGGACGGCGTCGACGACGACCTCGTGGTCAGCGCGAACACCGAGGTCATCTCGGCAGAGGGCAAGATCGCCACGGCCGGCGGACTCGACATTCACGTCCACTTCAACTCCGCACAGCTGCCGAAACACGCGATCAGTTCCGGCGTGACGACGATGCTGGGCGGCGGTGTCGGGCCGTCGACGGTCGGCATCATCACGAGCGGGAAGCGCAACCTCGAACTGATGATGAAGGCCGCCGAGGAGTGGCCCCTCAACTTCGGGTTCTACGGCAAGGGGTCGTCGAACGAACCCGAAGTCATCCGCGAGCAGGTCGAGGGCGGCGCGGTCGCGCTGAAGATCCACGAGGACTGGGGCGCGATGCCGGCCGTCATTGACACCTGTTTGGAGGTCGCCGACGAGACGGGCGTCCAGGTCGCCATCCACACCGACACCCTCAACGAGTCCGGCTTCGCCGAGGATACGCTCGAGGCTATCGACGGCCGGACGCTCCACGCCTATCACGTCGAGGGCGCCGGCGGTGGACACGCCCCGGACATCATCGAGATCGTCGGGAAGTCCCACGTCCTCCCGTCGTCGACGAACCCGACGATGCCCTACACGGAGAACACCTTCGAGGAACACCTCGACATGGTGATGGTGTGTCACCACCTCAACCCCGACGTCCCCGAGGACGTCGCCTTCGCCGAGTCCCGCGTTCGAACCGAGACGATCGCGGCGGAGGACGTCCTCCACGACCTGGGTGCGATCGCCATGATGACGACGGACTCCCAGGCGATGGGCCGGATGGGGGAGCTGATCCCCCGAACCTGGCAGACGGCGAGCAAGATGAAGGACCAGCGCGGCCCCCTCGCACTCGACGAGGGCGCGGACAACGACAACGAGCGGATCCTCCGGTACCTGGCGAAGTACACGGTCAACCCAGCCATCGCGGCCGGTATCGACGACTACGTCGGCTCGCTCGAACCGGGAAAGCTGGCGGATATCGTGCTGTGGGATCCGGCCTTCTTCGGCATCAAGCCGGAGGTCGTGATCAAGGGCGGCTTCCCCGCCTGGAGTTCGATGGGCGAGGCCAACGGCTCGCTGATGACCTGCGAACCGGTCGAGCAGCGCCCGCAGTTCGGCGCGATGGGACGGGCCGGCGACGCGACGAGCCTCCAGTTCGTCAGCCCGCAGGCCCACGAAAACGGCCTGGCCGAAGAGTACGGCCTCCGGAAGGAGGTCGTCCCGGTCGCGAACACGCGCGACCTCTCGACCGACGACTTCGTCCGCAACACGTACAGTCCGTCCGTGGACGTCGACCCCGAAACGTTCACCGTCGAAGTCGACGGCGAGGGGCTCACCTGCGACGCCGCGGACGAAGTGGCGCTCGGACAGCGATACCTACTATGAAACTCAACCCCAAAGATCAGGAACGGCTGACGGTGTTCATGACCGCAGAGCTCGCGCGACGGCGCAAGGACCGCGGCGTCGCGCTGAACTACCCCGAATCGGTGGCGTACATCTCCGACTGGGCGTTCGAACGCGCCCGCGACGGCTGGTCCGTCGCGGAGATCAGGTCGGAGGCCTCGCAGTTGCTCTCCACTGACGACGTGATGGAGGGCGTCCCGTCGATGGTCGACATGATCCAGGTCGAACCGACGTTCCCCGACGGGACGAAGCTCGTCACCATCCACGACCCCATCCGCTCGTCGAGCGCCCGTGCGGAGAGCGACGACGCGGCGGGAACGGGTGACGGGCAGGCCCCGGACGAGTCAGAAACGGGGGCCGACTCGTGAGCCTCACCCATCACGACGTCGCGACGGTCGGCATCGGCGGCCCCGTCGGCTCCGGGAAGACCTCGCTCGTCTCCGAACTCGTCCCGGAACTCGTGGATCGGGGCCTGGACGTGGGCGTCATCGCCAACGACATCCTCACCCAGGAGGACGCCGACGCCCTCCGGGAGCGGTTCGCGGGTATCGTCCCCGAGGATCTCGTGGCGGGCGTCGAGACCGGTGCCTGTCCGCACACGGGTATCCGCGAGGACCCGTCGATGAACCTCACCCAGATCGACGCGTTTCTGGCCGACCACCCTGAACTGGACCTGGTGCTGGTCGAGAGCGGCGGCGACAACCTCGCGGCGACGTTCAACCCCGAACTCGCCGACTACTCGCTGTACGTCATCTCGGTCGCCGAGGGCGAGGACATCCCCAGAAAGCGCGGTCCGGGCGTCGTCGACTGCGACCTGCTCGTCATCAACAAGACCGACCTGGCGCCCCACGTCGGCGCGGACCTCGACGTGATGGAACGCGACGCCGAGTCCGTACGGGAGGGACCGTTCGTCACGACGAACTGCAAGACCGGCGAGGGCGTCGATTCGGTCCTCGAACACGTCTCCGAGGGGGTCCTGTTCGCGTAGATGGCCGCCGACGCCCCTCACCCCGCGTTCGAACCCTACGCGGCCGAACCGGTGCCGCAGGCCCCCGTCGGCGCGCCGGGCAAAGAGGGCCGACTGGAACTGGCCTTCGCCGCGGACGACGACGGCCAGACCCACCTCGTCCGCGACTTCGCCCGCGTGCCGTTCCACCTGAGCGGGACGCTCGCCCACGACCCACACCCCGACGCGGAGACCGTGTTCGTCCAGTCGCCCAACGGCGGCGTCGCCCAGGGCGACCGGCACACCATCGACGTCGCCGTCGAAAACGGCGGTATCGCCCACGTCACGACGGGGAGTTCGACGAAAGTGCTCACGATGGAGCGCAACTACGCGGCCGCGGACGTCTCGCTGTCCGTGGGTGCAGAGAGTCACCTCGACTACGTGCCCGAACCCGTGATCATCAATCCCGACGCGCGATACTACCAGGAACTGGCGCTCGACGTCGCACCGGACGCGACGGCCGTCGTCGGCGACGTCGTCGTCCCGGGACGGCTCGCCCGGGGCGAGCGCTTCGACTTCGAGCGATACGTCTCGCGGTTCGAGGCCCGCTGCGACGGCGACCTGCTGTTCGAGGACGCGACGCACCTCACGCCCGCCGAGGGGGACCCGACCGCCCCTGGCGTGATGGGCGAGTATTCGGTGTACGGCACGCTGTACGTCGTCGCGCCCGAGGGCGACGGGGAGGCACTTTCCGACGCGATTCACGACCGGGCTACCGAACAGACCGGAGACGGCGAATCGAGCGCCCGCGCCGCCGCGACGACGCTGCCGAACGGCGCCGGCGTCGTCGTCCGCGCGCTGGGCCACCGCGCCGAAGACGTCACCGCCGCACTGCACGCGGCCTGGGACGAGGCACGCCGGGAGCTACTCGACGTCGGCGCCCCCGACGGGAGGAAGCTCTGATGCTCGTCGCCGACACCTACCTCGGAAACGCCGAGGCCGACGCCGACCTCGCTGACCGCCTCGACAGGGAATCGGCGCTCACCGTCACGGTCGGCGAGACGGAGCGACGGCGCTCGCGCTTCCGCACCACGGCCGACGACGGCACCGACCTCGGCGTGGTCGTCGGGCGCGAACTCCGGGCCGGCGACGTCCTCTCGGCCGACGGACGGCTCGTGGCGGTCTCGCTCGAACCGGTCGAGGCGATGGTCGTCGATTTGAGCGGCGTCGACGCCGACTCGGCGGCCGTGAGGACCGCGCTCGAACTCGGCCACGCCGTCGGCAACCGCCACTGGGACCTGGCCGTCGAGGGCGACCGGGCTTATCTCCCGGTAGCCGAGGCCCGCGAGCGGATGGAGGCCGAAGTGGAGCCCTATCTGCCCGAGGGCGCCACGCTCGGCTACGACGAGGTGAGCCCCGCGCTGTTCGACGAGGGCGTCGACGGGCACGCGCACGGTCACGGTGACGGGAGTCACTCGCACGACCACGGCGACGGCAGCGGTCATTCGCACGAACACTCGCACAGTCACGACGCCACCGACGGCCACAGCCACGGCGTCAGGAAGATCGACCCGGAGGGATCGTCGTGAGCGACGAGTCGACGCTGGCGGCGCTCCGGCTGGCCGACTCGTCGCTCCCGGTGGGCACCGACAGCGTCTCTTACGGTCTGGAGCAGTTCGTCGCCGACGACCGCGTGCAAGACGCCGACGACCTCCGGAAACTACTGGAAACGTACCTCCGTCGCCAGCTCGGGGTCGCCGACCTGGTGGCACTCAGGGCCGCCCACAAGGGTGCGACGGCGGGTGACGATGGCACTGAGAGAGCCGACATCGATGCAGTCCTGGCGGCCGACCGACGGCTGTCGGCGACGACGCTGACCGCGGAGTTCCGCGAGAGCTCGACGCGGACGGGCGAGCGGCTCCTCTCGCTCCAGGTGGACCTCCGCGACGATGGCGTCCTCGACGAGTACGCGGCCGCGGTGGAGGCGGGCGACGCGCCCGCAAACCACGCCGTCGTCCTCGGCGTGGTCGCCGGTCGCGAGGGGATCGACGCCGACGAGGCGTGCCTGGTAGCGTGTCACGGCTTCGTGACCGGGCTGCTCGGGGCCGCTCAGCGGCTCCTCCGCCTCGGCCACACCGACGTCCAGCGGACCGTCGACGAGTTGCGGCCCGCGATGACGGCCGCGGTCGAGGACAGCGCCGAGCGCTCGCTCGACGAGATGGAGCCGTTCGCGCCGCTCGTCGACGTCGCCTCGGCCAATCACGAACGCGCCGACCGGCGGCTGTTCGTCAGTTGAGGGCGGCGGCGCGATACCGGCTGGCCGCTCGGGCGACCTGCCGGCCGGTCGAGGCGTCGCTCGACGGGTTCGCAAAAGCGACCGGAAATGAGGTGCCGCGAGCGGTCCGCCCTGTTCGGGGGACCGCCTCTGACAGCGGCCGGCCCGCTCCGGTCGTTCACCGGCTCGACCAGGAAAAAGTCCGGTTCGTGGTAGTCGCTTGCTGTGGCAACGACTCGTGACAGTGCTCGCTGTACGATTCGACCGATTTGCCGGGTAGCCCGGCTGCCGACGCTCGTGCCCGCCTCGCGTCCAGCTCAGATCACCTCCATGGTTCGTGGTAGTGTCTGGCATGGCGGAGGGCTTGAGTGTTTCGTACTATTGCCTAGTAGTATGGAGATTCCTTGTATAGATATCGTCGATAATCAGTCGAGCCACAATGATCGGACTGTTCTGCACCGATGTCTTGCGTGAGTGTCAAATTGTCCCCGGATGAGCGTCACGTTGTATTCGTCTGCGGTGGCGGCCAGGATCGCTCCGCTGTCGGGGACGGAGCGGCCGAAACGCCAGCGAGGGTCGAATATCGAATATCGAAGGCGGTCGTATAACAATTCCTACGTAAACTCTCTTCAGCAAGCCATTATGGGGCCGGTGCTCGTCGTCTCGAGTGTCATGTCTGAACAATCGAACCCGGAACTTCCGGAACTACCGTACGACTACGACGCACTCGAACCCCACATCTCGGAGCAGGTGCTGACCTGGCACCACGATACGCACCACCAGGGCTACGTCAACGGCCTGCAGGCCGCAGA
>Ga0075105_1000325_pt1 | contig 26673 bp, 28 predicted proteins | sample AntDeeMetag02WF5_FD_69800 | JGI IMG/M metagenome (GOLD analysis project Ga0075105, IMG submission 69800) | Saline lake microbial communities from Deep Lake, Antarctica - Antarctic Deep Lake Metagenome 02WF5 | ecosystem: Environmental > Aquatic > Non-marine Saline and Alkaline > Saline | place... | reverse complement strand
AGAGGTCGTCGGTCGCGTGCGGTTCGGCGGAGCCCTCGACGACGAACTCGTAGCTGAAGTCGGCGTCCTCGCGGAGAGAGCGGACGACGAACGGTGCGTCCGTCCCGCTCACGCCAGTGCCGGCCGCCTGTCCGTCGCTGCCGGTCAACCGCTCGGTGACGTCTTCACCGTCGAACGTGAGTTCGTAGCCGGAGTCGACGCCGTCGATGGAGAACTCGACGATCTCTCCGGTGACGAGGAATGCGTCACCCGCGGCGTCGCCGGTCGACCCGGTCACCGTGACAGTCCCGTCGTCGTTCTCGGTCACGGTGTCCTCGCTGTCGGCGGAGAGGTCGTCGGTCGCGTGCGGTTCGGCGGAGCCCTCGACGACGAACTCGTAGCTGAAGTCGGCGTCCTCGCGGAGAGAGCGGACGACGAGCGTCGCGTCCGTCCCGCTCACTCCGGTCCCGCTGTCGGCCGAACTGTCCTCGTTGTCGCTGTTGGCCGAACTGCCTTCGTTCCCGCTGTTGGCCGAACTGCCTTCGTTCCCGCTGTTGGCCGAACTGCCTTCGTTCCCACTGTTGGCCGGATTGTCCTCGCTCTCGCTGTTGGCCGGATTATCCTCCGTCCCGTTCTCGGTGGATCGATTCACCGTCGACTGCGCCACCAGCACCCGGCCGTCTCCGCTGACGGTCCCGGTGATGGTGCTCGCCGACCTATCGACGCTCACGTCGGTGACGACCTCCCAGTCCGAGCCGTCCTGTCGCCAGAGCCTCGCTTGTGCGCCCTCTCCCTCGTACTCGAACGTGAGCGTCACCTCGTCCGCGACGTTCGAGAGTTCGACCCCGCTGTCGGCCGGCCGCGAGTTCGGGGGCGTCGTCGCGAGGTCCGCGGTGTCGAACGGCTCCAGAACGATGGCCTCGTCCCGGAAGGACAGCGAGGCGACCTGGCCGATTCGCAGGCCGTCGGCGTTCAGGCCGCCGCCGACGATCTCGACCTCCGGTCCGCCGTTGTCCCTGACGGTCACGTTCTGGAGGGACTCGCCGCTCGCGCGGGCACCGAAGAGCCCGCGGTTTGCGTTGGACTCGACGACCACGTCGCGCAGCACGTTCCGGAAGCTGTCGGAGAACCGAATGCCCGGCCCGTCGTTGTTCGCCACGTAGGCGTCCACGATGCGGTTGTCCACCACGTCTGTCGAGAGGTAGATGCCGGCCGAAGCGTATCCTGCCGGGCCGTTCCCGGTCGCGGTCACGTTCCTGAACGTGTTGTCCTCGACGTTCTGGTAGAGCCCGAAGCCGAGCTGGTCGTTGTCGCTGGCGGTGACGTTCCGGACGGTCGTGTCGCTGACCTCCCAGAACGTGAGTCCGTTCCGATTCTCCGTTGCGGTGACGTTCAGGAGGCTGCCGCGTTCGGCCTCCGTCAGCCTGACGCCGGCGCGGGTGTTGTTGGTCGCGACCACGTCCTCGAGGCGCGCCTCCGTGTCGGTGCCCGCGATGTCGCCGACGGCGACGCCGTCACCCCAGTCGGTGACGCGGAGGTCCCGGACCGTGACCGAGGAGAGCGTCTCGTTCAGGGCTACGGAGGACCCGGGCGTCCCACGGTAGACGAGGACGCCGACGCTGTCGTTCGTCCGGTTCCCGGCTATCGTGTGGTTGTTCCCGTCGAGGACGACGTCGCTCGCCCGGACGTGGATGCAGGCGTCCGTCATCTCGCTGCGGACGTCGCTGGTCAACTCGTAGCGCCCGGGTTCCGTGATGACAGTACAGGAGTCGATCTCCTGGGTCGCCTGCCGGGCCTCCGTCTCGCCGTTCGGTGTTGCTGGCAGGACTGGTGTGGAGCGGTCTACTGTCCCCACCCGGCTCGCCCCCGTCGTCGGCGTCGCTACGGCGGCCGTCACGGGCGACGTGACGACGAGCGCCGTGACGAGCACGACGAGAAATCCGAGCAGCAGTCCCCGCACTCCGTCCGGCCGTTCGTTCGACATACGACAGGTATTTCCCTGCACGTAAGTCGCAATTGTGGCCGGGTCCTGCCACGACGCAGGCAAGAACCCGAGCGTTGCCGTCACGTTGGGTGCACGCTGGGTGCAAGTTTGCAACCACCAGAGAATCCCGGGGAGGGGCCGGAACGTTCTACTACCCCCGCCGCCTCCGTCGATTGTGCACCGGAGTGGTCACTACGGCGTCGCGCTGCTCTCCTACGCCCCTGTACTCTACGTACTCGCCTCCCAGGGTCGCTTCGCGGCCGGCGTGGCGGGCGCCGGCCTCGTGGTGGCACTGACGCTGCTGCCGGACGTCGACCTCTCGATTCCGCTGCTGGCCCACCGCGGCGTGACGCACACGCTCGCGTTCGCCGCGTTCGTCGGCGCGGCCGCCTGGGCCGCCGTCTGGTTCGCCCCGGTGGAGTTGGCCTCACGCGAACTGCTGGCGCCCGGCGTGGGCGGCCTGGCGGCGTTCGCCATCCTCGCGCACCTGTTCGCCGACGCGCTCACGCCGCGGGGCGTTCCACTGCTCTGGCCGCTGACCGACAGCAGGTTCTCGCTGGACGCGGGGCCGGCCGACAGCGTGCTCTGGAACGTGGGCCTGCTCGTCCTCGGCGCGTTCGCGAGCGTCGCCGCGGTGGCGACCGCCGCGGGTGTCTACTGACTAACAAAAATTCGTTTGTGGGAACGCTTATCGGTCAGTTCGTTGTAGCGTCGCGTATGAGCGGCTCCGACACACCCATCGACGGCGCCGGCCTCGACGGCGAGAGCGGCTGTCTGCAGGACGGCCTTCCGCCGGCCGAGGCGTTCGCACTGCTCGGCAACGAGACGCGCATCCAAATACTCCAGGAGCTGTGGCTCGCGCCCGACCAGCCGGTGGCATTCTCCGACCTCCGGAAGCGTGTCGGAATGCGGGACAGCGCCCAGTTCAACTACCACCTCTCGAAGCTCACCGACCACTTCGTCCGGCAGGTCGAAGGCGGCTACGAGTTCCAGTACGCCGGCGAGAAGGTGGTCCGGGCCATCCTCGCGGGGACGTTCACCGACCGCGTCTCCCTGGAGTTCCCCGTCACCGGCGAGTGCTTCGACTGCGGCGGCAGTCTGGAGGGTCGCTACGCTGACGAACGGCTCGCCATCCGCTGCACGGACTGCGAGGCGACGTACGGCCGCTACGGCTTCCCGCCGGGCGGCCTCCGGAACCGGACGACCACCGAACTCGAAGCCGCCTTCGACCAGCGCGTCCGCCACCTCCACTGCCTCGCGGCGGACGGCGTCTGCCCCGAGTGCGGCGGGCGGATGGACACCACCGTGGCGCCCGACGTCGAGGAGAAACTCGGCGGCGACGTCCGCGTCGACCACACCTGCGCGCAGTGCCAGCACACCATCTCCTCGCCCGTCGGCCTCTCGCTGCTGGACGACTCGAAGGTGGTCGCCTATCACGCCGACCACGGCGTCGAACTGAACACCCGCAAGCACTGGACGCTGCGCTGGTGTGTCACCGACGAGACGACGACGTTCGAGGACGACCCGGTGCGCGTCTCGGTGACAATCCCGCTCGACGAGGAGGAGCTGACGGTCTCACTCGACGGCGACCTGCAGGTCCTCGACACCGAGCGCCGCTGCGCCGAGGCGGGCGGCGACGGCGCGCGGACGACCGCGGACTGACGACCTCCCAGACCGCGGACAGAACTGGATTTCAGTTTCGCGCCGGACAGAAGTTTAATTCTGCAGACACTTATCGGGGTGGCGGCCCTCCCTACAGACGAGGAGAGACTGATGACAACGACCACTCACTCCCCCGGACGCCACCCGGTATCGCCCGCGCTCCGCGCCCTGCGCGTGCTGCTCGTCGGCCTGCTCGCAGTGGCCGCCGTCTCCGCGTCGCTCGCCCCGCTTGCCGTCGCCCTCACCCACCCGTTCGCGCTGGCCCTGTTGGGGTTCCCCGTCGTCGTGACTGCCGGCCTCGCCGGGCTGTTCGGCGTCGGTCGCCTCGGCGCCGTGGTCGCCTGGCGCGTTTAGGCCAGCGTCTCCACGCGCTTCGCGAGGTGTTCGCCGAACGGTAGCGAACAGGTCAGGCCCGGCGACACCGCGTTGAGAACGTGCACCGCGTTCGCTTCTTCGACGAACAGCGGCTGCTTGACCAGGTCGCCGTCCCGCGAGACGACCTGCGCCCGCACCCCGGCGTAACTCGACACGAGATCCTCGTCTTCGAGCGCCGGGAGCAGTTGCCGCGCGGCGGCCGCGAACCGCGGCTTCGAGAACGACTTGCCCAGTTCGGCCGCCGCGACGCGCACCATCTTGGGTGACGCGAACAGTCGCCAGAACCCCTCGTAGCCGAGTGCGTCCCGGAGGTCCCGGAGGTTCACGTCCGTGTTCTCGTACGCTTCGCGGCCGAACGCCAGCACCGCGTTCGGACCGACGATGACCGACCCGTCCGCGCGCCGCGTGAAGTGGACGCCGAGGAATGGCAACTCGGGGTCGGGCGTCGGGTAGATCATCGAGTTCACCAGGCCGCGGCGGTCCGGTGTCACCTCGTAGTACTCGCCGCGGAACGGCACGACTCGGTAGTCCTCGCCGACTCCGACCGAGTGCGCGATGCGGTCGGCCTGCAGTCCGGCAGCGTTCACCACCACGCCGGCGTCGAACGGGCCGGCGTCCGTCGCCACACGGTAGCCGCTCGCAGTGCGTTCGAGTCCGGTCACGCGCGTGTCGAGGTGGACGGTGACGCCCGCCTCGCGGGCCTCCCGGGCGAGCGCGTAGACGTACTGCTGGGCGTCGACGGACGCGGCGGCGGGACAGTGCAGCGCCGCCCGGCCCGCGGCCTCCGGTTCGAGTTCCCGGAGGTGTTCCTGGCCGACCACGGTCGCCTCGACGCCGTTTGCGTCCGCCTGCGCGGCGAGTTCGTCGAGGCGGCGCTCCTCGGCCTGCGTCCGGGCGGCGACGACCACGCCGACTTCCTCGCAGGGGACGTCGTGCTCAGCGCAGAACGCCTTCATGCGGCGCGTGCCTTCGACGGCGAACTCGGCCTTCTGGGTGCCCGGTTCGTAGTTGAACCCCGGGTGGAGGACTCCCGAGTTCCGGCCGCTCTGGTGGGCGGCGAGGTGGTGTTCCTTCTCCACCACACCCACGTCCAGGTCCGCCCGCGTCGCCAGGTGGTAGGCCGTGGAGATGCCGACACAGCCACCCCCGACGATGCAGACGTCGTGTTCCATGGGCCCGGATTGACGGCCAGGGGTGAAGTGGTTTCGGACCACTCGGTGGTTCGCCCGTGGTGTAAACGTGGCAACGGGTGCCCACGAGCGCTCACTTATGCCGCTACTCCGCGAACGGCAATTGCCGGCTTTCAGAGGCACGGCCACCCGGAACGCCAGCCGAGACGGATGCGCTTTTCCCCGCTCGCTGGCAACGTCGACCCATGGAGACCACGACGGAGAGCAGATTCAGAGTTCTCGGGCCGGCGCCCGACCACCCCGGGGACCTGCTGTTGCTCGACCGCGCGGACCACGAGCCAGTCCGGGTCGCCGCTGACTGCGAGGGGTCGCTCGCGGAGACGGTCGAGGCGCTCCGTCCGGGCTACCTCGTCGCGGCGACGCTCGCCTGGGACGACGGCGAGGCGCGCTTCGTCGACTGCGAAATCGAGGAGCGGACGCTGTTCACGTTCAAGAACGGCGTCAGCGGGCTCTTCGAGGCCGCACTCGAGACGATGGAGGAGGCCCACCAGGAGGGGGTGGGCGTTACCGGCCGCCCCACGTTCAGCACGGACGGGGAGCCCAACGGCGCGGTGTACGCGTTCGCCGAGCAGGCCGGCGAGCGGGACGTCTTCGAGGAGATTCGGACCGGCGCGCTCCCGCTCGAACCGCTGCTCGACCGCCTCGACGAAGCCGAGGACTGCGACCACGAGGTGTTCGTCTTCCGTCCGCTCGAACACGACTTCGTGGTCGTCTACCTCGTCCTCCACAGGGACTCCGTGCTGGCGGATACCGTCCGCGACACCTACGACTGCCCCCGGCCCTCCGAGGCCTGACGAGCGGGAGCGCCACAGCCCTGTTACGCGAGGGTGGCGTACGCCCAGTCATGGTGGACATCGAGTCGGTCACCCTCGGGCTCCTGCGCCTCTACGGCCCACTGGCGTTGCTCCTGTTCACGTTCCTCGAGTCGTCGATGCTGTTCCCGTTCCTCCCGAGCGAGATCGTCGTGCCGGCGGCCGCCGCGGTGCTCATCACCGACCCCGCTTCCTTCCTCGTGTTCGTGACCGCAGCGGGCGCCGGCGGGACCGTCGGAGCGTTCGTCCCGTTCTCCGTGTTCCACGACACGCGCGTCGGCAGAGCAGCCTGGCTCAGGGACCACCTCCGGATATCGGACGAGCGCGTCGAACGCGGGCAGCAGTGGTTCCAGAAGTGGGGGCAGTCGTCGGTGCTCTGGGGGCGGTTCCTCCCCGTGCTGCGGTCGGTGATCTCCATCCCGGCCGGCGTCGCCAACATGGACTGGCGGCGATTCGGCGTCCTCACGGCGGTCGGGACGGTCGCGTTCTACGCGGCCGCGGGTGCAGTCGTCTACTACGGCCGCCGGGAGTCGCTGTTCACCGCGGTGGCCGCCGCCGCAACCAACCGGCCTGCGCTGGCCGTCGTCGCGGTGCTCGCACTCGTCGGTCTCGGTCTCGTCGGCAGAACCTGGGTTCAGCGCCGGAACTCGCCGGAGTGAACGCGTGAAGTCGGCGTATTCGCCGCACTCCGGACAGTGGCGCGTCTCAGTCCTCGTCGGACCTACTCTCTGCGAGTCGCACGAGGTCAGTGAGCGTCTCGTTCACTGGTGCGTCCACGCCGTGCTCGTCCGCCCGCCGCACGAGTTCGCCGTTCAGCGCTTCGATTTCGGTGTGCGCCCCGCTCTCGACGTCCTGGCGCATCGACGAGCGGTTCGTCGCCGTCCGCTCCGCGACCGCCCGGGCGCGCTCAACGGCGTTCTCCGGGACGTCCACGCCCTCTGCCCGCGCGACGGAAACCCCCTCCTCGACCGCGCGGCGGAGCAGTCGCTCGCCGGGTGCGTCCTCGACGAGCGCACCGTTCGGCACCCGCGCGAGCGCCGTCGCGGCGTTGACGCCGGCGTTGACCAGCAGCTTCGTCCACACGGCCGTCTCCGGGTCCTCTGTAGGGGTAGTGTCGACGCCCGCGTCAGTGAGCAGCTCGCCCACCGCCAGGACGGTGTCGTCGTTCGGTGCGAAGCGGCGTCCGATAGTCGTCTCGCCCCCGCCGGCGTGCCGCACGTGCCCGGGGCCTTCGACCGTGGCGCCCTGGGCGGTCGTCCCGTCGATGACGCGCTCCCGGGGGACGTACTCCGCGATGGTCTCGGCGTTTCCGAGACCGTTCTGGACCGTGAGCACGTCGGCGTCGTTGAGGTGCGGAGCGACCCCCCGCATCGCCTCGTCCGTGTCGTAGCTCTTCACGCAGACGACCAGCAGGTCGGCGTCGCTCGCCGCCGCAGGATCGGTCGCCGTCTCGACGCGGACCGTCTCCGTGCGACCGTCGGGATGCGAGAGTCTGAGGCCGTCGGCGGCCACGCTGTCGATGTGGTCGCCGTCCCGGCCGAGCAGCGTCACGTCGGCGCCGGCGGTCGCGAGCAGGCCGCCGAACAGCGACCCCAGCGACCCCGCGCCCAGCAGTACGACGCGCATGACCGGTCGTTGGCGCGGTGTCGGTAAAGCGTCCGGGGTTCGCCGCCGGTGGTGCGTTGCTGGACGTCTGCGCCGAGCCGGCAGCACCCCCCGGGTGCGGCAACCCTTTTGTGCCCCGCCCGCAACGGGGCGAACAGATGAACTCCCGGGACCGGCGCGGCCAGTTGCTCCTCGTCGCGGGACTCGGTCTCGCCGTAGCGTTCGTCGCGCTGGCGCTCGTGCTCAACGCGGTGGTGTTCACGGAGAACCTCGCCACCCGCAACCACGGCACGGCGGACGACGCCGTCGGCTTCGAGAACGCCGTCGAGCGCGGCGTCGGGGGCCTGCTCTCGGAGGTGAACCGCCACGACAATGCGGACTACGCGACCCTCAGGGACTCGTTCGCGGCGGGCGTCGAGACGTGGGACGGGAACGCCTCGCGGCTTACGGCGGCGGGTGGGAGCGTCACCAGCACCTCGCTCGTATCGGTGACCAACGGCACCCGCGTCCACCAGTTCGAGCAGCGGAACTTCTCGGACGCGAACGGCACACCGGACTGGACGATGGCGACAGACGTGGCCGACGCGCGGCGGTTCCACGTCGAGGCGAACCCGACCAGTGACACTGTACCGTTCAAGCTGAATGTGACCGACGGAACCGCGTCGTGGAGCGTCGAGGCGGTCGGCAACGGGAGCGGCGGAACGGACGTGGCGGTGTCGCGGAACGGGAGCGTCGTCTGGAGCGACACCGACTTCGGCGCGAACGTCACGATGGACGTGACGGAGGGCACCGTCGAGAGTCAGGCCGTCTCGAACTGGACGTTCGCGGAGAACGTCAGCGCGCCGTACCGCATCGAGGTGACTAACGGCGACGACGCGCTGGGGCGCTACCAGGTGGTCCTGGACAACCAGTCGGCGCTCCCCGCGAGCGCGTACGCCGACGCCGACTCGGGTGACTACCCGACGTTCACACCCGCCATCTACAGCGCCACCGTGGACGTGACCTACCAGCACTCGACGCTCATCTACGAGACCCGGGTTGTGCTCGCACCGGGGTCGGCGCCGGCCGACGATACGGACGCCGTCGCGGCCTGATTCCTCCGGGGTACACCGGGTCGTTTTTGCGCGACCGCACGGAACTGCGAGTATGCCCAGGGACGCGAGTGCCCACGAACACCGCCTCCGCTCGCACGCCGACCGCGGCCCCGACGAGTTCGTCTTCTCGGCCGCCACCGGCGCCGCCTCGCCGGACGCCTTCCGTGCAGCCGACCTCCTTCTACTGGAACACGTCGACCCCGTCGCTGACGCCGACTTGCTCGTCCCCGCGGCGAACTACGGCGTCGTCGGTACTGTCCTCGGCGCGCTCTCGCCATCGGGCCGGACGCTCCTCGCGGAGACGAGCGCTCGGGCGGCCCGGCTCTGCGAGCGTAACCTCGCCGCCAACGACGTGGCGGGAGACGTCGCGCTCGCGTCCACGCTCAGTGAGGCGACCGGTGACAGTCGATTCGACGTGGTCGCCTACGCGCCCCGTGACTACGACCCAGTGGACGCCGTGAACCAGCACCTCGCGGACGCGCTCGCCGCGCTGCGACCGGGGGCCGAACTCTACCTCGCCGCCCACCCCAAGGAAGGCGGGAAGCGGTACCGGACGACGCTCGCGGACCTCGCGGGGGACGTCGACCGGGTCGACAAGCGCGAGGGCGTTCGCCTGTTCCGCGCGGAGCGGCCCGCGGAACTGCCGGCCGTCGAGTACGCCGCCTTCGACGAGTTCAGCGACTCGGTCGCTGGCGGCGAGTTCACCTTCGCAACGTACCCGGGCGTGTTCTCAGGCGGCCACGTCGACCACGGGACGCGACTGCTCGCCGAGACGATGGCTCCCGACCCCGCGGACGCCGTGCTCGACCTCTGCTGTGGCTACGGACCGCTCGGCGTGGTCGCCGCGGACAGGGGATGCGAGACGTGGTTCACCGACGACAGCGCGGTAGCGACGGCCTGCACGCGGCGCACACTCGACGCGAACGCCCTCGACGGCCGCGTGGAGACGGCCGACTGCGGCGCCGGTCTGCCGGCCGACACGTTCGACCTCGTGGTGTCGAACCCGCCGACACACGTCGGGACGAGCGTCCTCCACGACCTGTTCGACCGGGCGAGCGACGTCCTCCGTCCGAGCGGGAAGTTTCTCGCCGTCCACCACGAGGCCCTCGAACTCCCCCTGGACCGGGCGTTCTCCCGGGTCGAGACGGTAGCCACGGGCGAGGAGCACGTCGTCGTCAGGGCGCAGCACTGACTCGTTTCGGGACGCTTAACCGCGTCACGCGACTCCCACCTAGTCAATGCCACCGGCGATACGCACCGACGACCTCGTCAAGGAGTACGGGGACGTCCGGGCGCTCGACGGCCTCTCGCTGACCGTCCCCGAGGGCTCGTTCTTCGGACTGCTCGGCCCGAATGGCGCTGGGAAGACGACGTTCATCGAGACACTCGTCGGCCTCGTGCGCAAGACCAGCGGGACCGCCGAGGTGTTCGGCCACGACGTCGAGGACGACTACCGGGCGGCGCGGGACGCCATCGGCCTCGCTCCACAGGAGTTCAACGTCGACCGCTTCTTCCCCATCCGGGAGGTCCTGATGCACAAGGCGGGCTACCACGGTGTCTCCGAGGAGGCGGCCGAGCAGCGCGCGCTCGCGGCACTCGAGACCGTCGGCCTGGAGGCCAAGGAGGACACGCGCTTCGACTGGCTCTCCGGCGGGATGAAGCGCCGATTCATGCTCGCGCGCGCGATGGTCACCGACCCCGACCTGCTCATCCTCGACGAACCCACCGCGGGCGTCGACGTGGAACTGCGCCGCGACCTCTGGAGCGTCATCCGCCAGCTGAACGACGACGGCACCACTATCCTCCTCACCACCCACTACATCGAGGAGGCCGAGCGCCTCTGTGACCAGGTCGCCATCGTCGACTCCGGACGGAAGGTCACCGTCGCCACGCCCGACGAACTCACCGAGCGCGGCACCGACACGGTGACGCTCACGCTCGCAGCGCCCGCCACGGCCATCCCGGACATCACGGGCGACCCCATCGACAGCGTCGAACTCGACGGCGACACCGTCACGATGCGCGCGACCAGCGGGAGCGAGGCGGTGCCGGCCGCCATCCGCCGACTGGAGGCCGACGGGCACCGCGTCGTCGACGTCGACATCGCCCGCACGAGCCTCGAAGAGGTGTTCGTGGATATGACCCGGACCGGCGACGAAACCGGGGAATCCGAGGACGCCGAGGTGGTCGCGTGAGCGGTCGCTCTCACGGGTGGTCGGCGTGAAACAGCGCACCCAGCTGAAGAGCCTGATCCGGCGCGAGATACTTCGGTTCGTCAGGCGCCCCTACAACACGTTCCTCCCCCCCATAATCACCAACACCCTCTACTTCTCCGTGTTCGGTGTCATCCTGGGGAGTCGCATCGGGAGCATCGCTGGCGTGAGCTACATCCAGTTCGTGCTCCCGGGGCTGGTCGTCCTCGGCGCCATCTCCGACGCCTTCGAGAACGCGTCGTTCTCCATCTTCCACGGGCGCTGGAACGAGTACATCGACGAGGTCATCACCTCGCCGATGTCCCACGGGAGCATCGTCGCCTCGTACGTGACCGCGAGTGCCGTGCGTGGCGTCGTCACCGCGCTGCTCATCGTCGCGGTCGGACTGCTGTTCACCACTCCCCAGGTCGCCAACCCGTTCTACCTGCTCGGCTTCCTCCTGATAATCACCGTCCTGTTCGGTGGTCTCGGTGTCATCGGCGGGCTCTCGGCCGACGACTTCGACCACCTCACCGTGATGAACCAGTTCATCCTCCGTCCGCTGGTGTTCTTCGGCGCGGTGTTCTACTCGCTGGATGTCCTCCCGCCGCTCTGGCGCACGGTCTCGCTGTTCAACCCGATGGTGTACATGGTCAACGGCGTGCGCTACGGGATGATCGGCGTCACCGAGATCGACCCGAACACGTCGCTGGCGGTGCTCTCCGCCGCGACGGTCGCCGTGCTCTCCATCAATCTACTGCTGTTCAAGCGCGGCTACGGCATCTCCGAGTGAGCCAACTGCCCTCCGGAAGGGGGCATCCTACTGCTTCCGGGGTCACTCTCTCACGACGGTTTAGCCCAACTTTGCTGCTCAGACCGGCGCCTGGATTTTAGTCGGTACGGTCGAGAGAGGCGGTCATGGCATTTACCAGTTCCCGGACGTTCGCGGCGACGACGGCGGCAGTGGGCCTCGTCGCCCTCGCTCACGCGTTCCTGACGTGGCCGCTCGACGCCACCGTCGCGCTGTTCGGCGGCGGCGCCGTGGTCGCGTTCGCCGCGGAGGCAGTCGTCATCAACCTGGGACTGCTCGAACACCACGTCGGCCCGAAACTCCTGGGCGTTCCGCTCTACGTCCTGCTTGGCTGGACAGGCGCCGTCTACGTCGCCTTCCGGGTCGCGCTGCTCGCCACCGACGGCTGGGCGGCCGTCGCGCTCGGCGCCGTTCTCGCCACCACCTACGACGTGCTCGTCGACCACCAGGGCGTCGAGAAGGGGTACTGGACGTACACCGACGACCTGCCCGGTCCACGACGGCGCGGGGTCCCGTGGTGGAACTTCGCGGGGTGGCTGGTCATCAGCGCCACCACCGCCGGCTTCGCGGTCCCGTTCCTCTGAACCGAAACCGATACGGAGTGCCTGCCGAATCCCCGGACGATGCCCTCCCCACTCAGCGAAGGCCAGGACGTGCGCGTCGGCGTCGTCGCCGCCGTGGAGCGCGACGGTCGCGTGCTGTTTGAGCGTCGTACCGCCGAAGATGAGGACGGCCGCCTCTGGGGGTTACTCGCCGGCGGGAAGACGGCCGGGGAGACCACCGTCGAGGCCGCGAGACGCGAGGTGCGTGAGGAGACCGGTCTCGACTTCCACCCCGAGCGCGTCGTCGCACTCTTCGACCACGACAGTCACTACGGCAGCGGGACGTCGTGGACGGTCGTCGGCGTCGCCGGCCCCGCGGACGGCGAACCAGACCTGGGCCGCGAACCGGAGAAACGAGACCGACTGGACTGGTTCTCTCTGGACGCCCCGCCGGAGCCGCTCCACCCGACGACGGAGCTGTTCCTCGAGGCCCACGGGAGCGACCGACTCCACCCGGAACTCTGAGCTACGCCGAGAGGAGCACGGAGTCGCCGTCCTGCTCGACGGTCAGCTCGTAGCCGAACTCCGCGAGCAGGTCGATGCACGTCTCGACGTGGGAGGTGACCTCGGGGACGCGGATTTCGCCACCCGCCAGTGCGAGGAACGGTAGCAGCTGGTCCGCCATGTGTGCGTCCACCGCGGCGTCGCCGTCTTCGAACGCCTCGAACCGCTCGGTCGCCTTCTCGCCGACCGTCTCCGCCTCGACGCCCATCTCGCCGAGTTCGCCGAAGCCCGCCCGGGAGTGCTCGTACTCCGCGGCGAGCACGAGCGCCGAGCCGGAGCAGTCGGCCTCGCCGTAGTCGGCCTGCTGCTCTGCGTCCTCGGGAACGCCCTGTAGCTGCCGTTCCGCGACCTCTGCGTCCGTGGAGTCGTCGTCGGCGACGGAGTACGCGGTGAGGGACTGGCGGTCGCCGCGTTCGGTGACGTCGAGCGCGTCGAGCGTCGACGGTCGGATGGTCAGTGTCGCCTTCCCGCCGCCGCGGGGGTAGTAGCCGCGCCGGTCGAGGGTGGTCTCGGCGTCGAGGCCGTGTTCGGCCAGCAGCGGCAGTTTCACGTGTCGGAAGTAGTCGAACGGCGGCGCCCACTTGGCGTCCGTGCCGCCCTCCAGTCGCGCCGTGAACTCCTCGTCGAGGGCGACGGCGACCGGCAGGAGCGCGTCGAAGACGAGCGGGACGCTCCCCGCGGTGCCGACCTCGACGGACGTGCTCCCGCCGAAGACGAGTTCCTCGTCGTCCTCCGCCTCGATGGCGTCGGGCTCGAACGTGAACGATTCGGAGCCGACCTCCACGCCATCGGTTTCGGCGTTGCAGACCGCCGCGACCGTCTCGATGGCCGCGCAGTGCTGGGCCTGGAGACCGGGGTTCGCGCGAGCGCGCCGGACGTGACGCATGCGGAACGGTTCACCCGTGACTGCCGACAGCGAGAGGGCGGTCCGGACCAGCTGACCGCCGCCCGAGCTTCCCTCTAGAAGGTTCATACGCCTACCAGAAGGGGAGAGGGGAAAAGGTATTCGTCACCCAGTGGAGCCGTCAACGTTACCACACAGAACTTCGAATCCGTACGCATGAGCGCCGAGAACTTCGACGAGGGGGCGTGGCGGGACCGGATCCGCCGCCACCGTGACGAGAAAGACGACTTCTTCGGGGACCACGACCAGTCCCCCATCCCGCCCGACGACCGCGACTCGTTCTCGGGGCTGGACTACTTCGACCCCGACCTCGACTACCGCGTGGTCGCCAAATTCAGTCGCGCGGGCACCCCGGAGACGGTGGAACTGGAGACGACACGCGGCCCGCCGGCGGAGTACGACCGCGTCGCCGTCTTCGGCTTCGACCTCCACGGGGACCACCACACGCTCGAGGCGTTCCGCGTCGAGGGCGAGGAGACGCTGTTCGTGCCGTTCGCCGACGAGACGAACGGTGAGGAGTCGTACGGCCGCGGCCGCTACCTCGACGTGGCCGTCGGCGACGCGGAGACCCGCGACGACGTCGTCCTCGATTTCAACCTCGCGTACAATCCTTTCTGTGCGTACAGCGACAACTTCGCCTGTGCGCTCCCGCCCCAGGACAACCGCCTGCCAGCACCGGTGCGTGCGGGCGAAACGGTCTGAGCGGAGCGGTCGCTACGCGGTGGAACGGTCTGGAAAAACACCGAACGGGAGTAGAACGTGTTCTACGCGGCGACTTCGGTCGCTTCCAGGAGCTCCTGGTAGCGGTTCCGGATGGTGACCTCGCTCACGTCCGTGACGTCGCTGACCTGACTCTGGGTCACCTTGTGGTTGGTGAGCAGGCTGGCGGCGTAGATGGCCGCGGCGGCGAGACCGACGGGGCTCTTCCCGCTGGTGACGCCGTCCTTCTGGGCGTTGTCGAGCAGTTCACGGGCGCGGCGCTCGACCTCGTCGGGGAGGTCGAGTTCGGAGGCGAACCGCGGCACGTAGCTCGCGGGGTCCGCGGGCGCGACCTCAAGGCCGAGTTCGCGGACGATGTAGCGGTACGTCCGCTTGAACTCCATCGCGTCGATGCGGCTCACGTTGGCCACCTCGTCGATGGACCGCGGCGTCTGCATCTGTCGCGCGGCGGCGTAGAGCGCGCTGGTGGCGACGCCTTCGATGGAGCGCCCGGGCAGCAGGTCCTCGCTCAGTGCGCGTCGGTAGATGACCGACGCCGTCTCGCGGACCTCCTTCGGGAGGCCGAGCGCCGAGGACATCCGTTCGATCTCGCCGAGGGCCTGCTTGAGGTTGCGCTCCTTGCTGTTGCGGGTGCGGAAGCGCTCGTTCCACTTGCGGAGGCGCTGCATCTTCTGGCGCTGATTGGAGGACAGCGAGTTGCCGTAGGCGTCCTTGTTCTGCCAGCCGATGTTCGTCGAGAGCCCCTTGTCGTGCATCATGTTCGTCGTCGGGGCGCCGACGCGGCTCTTGCTGTCCTTCTCGTTGGAGTTGAACGCGCGCCACTCCGGCCCCCGGTCGATGCTGTCCTCCTCGACGACCAGTCCACACTCGGTGCAGACGGACTCGCCGTGCTCCTCGTCGTTGACGACCCGCCCGCTACACTCGGGGCAGGTGAACGACTCGTGGTTCTCGTTCTCTACTGTGGACTCCTCTTCGGTCTGTCGCTGGTCACTGGAGTACGTTCGGATTTTGGTGTCACTCATTATGGGTTGAATCGCCGAGCGGGTTGTGGATCGACGGAACGTTACCGCTCGTGTTGACGTACTACTGGGTAGTGCCGACACATACTTAAACCTTTCGCGGTTTTGTGGATGGTTAACACACTCAAAACGGGGGCGAGAATCGCTATATTCTGGAAATATCGGACTTTTTGGCTCCCCAAACGATTCGAGGAAGATAACCTCAGGACAGGGAAAGGCCTATAACCGTTTTGCACGCCGATTCGGCCCCGTCGCCACCAGATTCGCGCCTCACAGGAGAAACATTTAACATGTCTGGTTAGCCAGATACTCGAGACGCAGCGAATTCACATGACCGACGAAGGGGAACGTGTTCTCGTCGTGGACGACGACGAGGCGCTCACGGACGTGTACGCCGCGTGGCTCTCCGGCCAGTACGAGGTCGATACGGCCACCACCGGTGAGGTCGCACTCGATAGGCTGGACGAAGGAGTCGACGTAGTGCTGCTCGACCGCCGGATGCCAGGGCTCTCGGGCGAGGAGGTGCTCGACCGCATCCGGACCGCCGAGTACAACTGCCGCGTGGCGATGGTCACCGGCGTCCGCCCGAACACCGACGTGGTCGAACTCGGATTCGACGAGTACCTCATCAAACCGATCGACCAGGACGACCTCCACGACGTGGTCGACACGCTCGTCGACCGGTCTACGTACGGCGACCACCTCCAGGAGCTCTACTCACTGATGTCGAAGCGTGCGCTCCTCGAGTCGGAGGCCCAGGACGGCGACGTGGAACTCGACGAGTCCTACGAGCAGCTCGTCGACCGCATCGGCCAACTGCGCGACCGAATCGACGACACGGTGACGGAGTTCGGCGCCGATGACTTCCGGGTCGCGTTCCGTGACATCCCGAACAGCAGCACTGGAAGCGATTGAATGGCCCAGCAACGGACCCTGCTCCGTCCGGTGACGCAGGCGATTCACCAGGCTGAGCATCTGAGCGACCTGCGTGAGCGCGTCTGTGAGGCGGCCGTCTCTGCGGGCTACGAGGCCGCGTGCTACTTCGAAGACGAAGCGCTACGCGCCGCGGCGGGTCCGAACGGGGCCCACCCTCCGGTCGACGACCTGTCACCGGAGTTCACGACTGTCGACGCCGACGGCTGGCAGTGGGCGCTCGTTCCTGTCGCGTACGGTGAAACCCAGTACGGCACGCTCGCGCTCGCTACTGTCGACCCAGTCGAGGACGAGACGCGCCGCGAACGTCTCGTGGGGGTAGGGGAGACAGTCGGGCACGGCATCGCGAACACTGAGGAGATGCAGGCCCGCCAGCGCATCGCGGGGGAACTCGAGACCGAACGCCGGCAGTTCGAGAAACTCCACAGCGTCGCGGCCCAGATGGTCGGCTGCGAGGACGTGGAGAGCATCTACCACCTCGCCATCGACGCCGCGGAGAACATCCTCGACTTCGACATCTGTGGCATCGACGTCGTCGAGGGGGAGTACCTCGTGCCGAAGGCGCTTTCGACGGACATGGAGTCCTCGGACTCCCAGCGCATCCCCAAGGACGAGGGCGTCGCCGGGGAGACGTTCCAGGAGAGCAAACGAATCATCGTGGCGGACGTCGGCGACTACGCCGACGCCGACCCTGCGAACCCCGACTACCGGTCTATCCTGAGCGTCCCCATCGAGGGCGTCGGCGTGTTCCAGGCGGCCTCCGAACGCCGGGACGCGTTCTCGGAGCGGGACGCGGAACTCGCAGAACTGCTGATGGCCCACGTCGCCGAGACCCTCAAGCGCGTCCGCTCGGAGGAGGCGCTCCGGGAGAGCGAGGGGAAGTACCGGACGCTCGTCGAACAGAGCCACGACGCGGTCGTCATCTTCCGCGACGGCAGCTACGAGTTCGTCAACAACCGCGCGACCGAACTGTTCGGCCGCGACGAGGCGGCGCTCACGAACGCAGACGGGTGGGTGCTCGTCCACCCCGACGACCGTGCCGACCTGCGGGCCATCAACGAGGAACTCGTCGCCGAGGTCGGCCGCCAGCGCACGTTCGAGGCGCGCATCCGGCGACCGAGCGGCGACGTCAGGTACTGCGAGTTCAGCGTCACGAGCATCGACTACGACGGCGACGTGGCGTCGCTGGCCTCGATCCGCGACATCACCGAGCGAAAGGAGCACGAGCGGGAACTGGAGCGCCAGAACGAGCGCCTCGACGAGTTCGCGAGCGTCGTCAGCCACGACCTCCGGAGCCCGATCAACGTCGCGAAGGGGAGCGTCGACCTCACCCAGCAGACCGGCGACTCCGAACACCTCGACCGGGCGGCGGACGCGCTCGACCGGATGGAGGCGCTCGTCGAGGACATCCTCGACCTGGCGCGACAGGGCCAGCTCGTCGACGAGACGGAGCCAGTGGACCTGGCGGACTTGGGCGCGGAGGCCTGGGAGTCCGTCGACGCGCCCGAGGCGGCGCTTGTGACAGAAGTGGACGCGACCGTCGCGGCGGACGCCGGCCGCCTCAGGGAACTGTTCGAGAACCTCTTCCGGAACGCTGTCGAACACGGCGGCGCGGACGTGACAGTCACGCTGACCGACTGTGAGGGTGGGTTCGCGGTCTCAGACGACGGTCCGGGGATTCCCGACGGCGCCCACGACGCGGTGTTCGAGCGGGGGTACACGTCCATCGAGGACGGGACGGGGTTCGGACTCGCCATCGTGCAGAACATCGCGGAGGCCCACGACTGGACCATCGAGGCGGTGCCGCCCGACGGGCCGGGAGCGCGCTTCGAGGTCACCGGCGTCACGTACGTCGAGTGACGGACCTGGCTACGATTCGTCGAGGGACTTTGCGATGTCCGCGAGCCCCTCGTTCGGCGGTTCGAACGCGTCGTAGGTGGCGGACTCGCCGGGCGCCCGGACGCCGTACTTGAATCCCGCTTCGACGACGTCGACGTGGACCGACCGCCCTGCTTCGAGGTGCTTCGCTTCGACCCACGCCGTGAGGTGGTTCTCCGCGCTCCCCGGGTCGCGTGCGAGCGACGGCGTGTCGTACGCGCCGCGGACCGCCGGTTCGCCACCCGGGTGACGCGCTAGCTGCGTGCGATACTCGGTGCCGTCGAGAACGAGTCGGACGACGTCGCCCGCAGGGAAGTCCTCGGCCGCGCTCGCGGGCAACTGGATCTCGTTGCGTCGCGTGCCGCCGGCGCGGGCGAGCGTGCCAGCGACTGTCGGCAGGCTGTCGTCGGTGACGCGGTCGGCCATACTCGGCCCGTCGCTGTCCGCGCGTAAAACCGGGTCGATTAGCTGTACCCGTTGCGGTTCCGCTTGATCGCCTCGAACCCCTTGATGGCGCCGCCCATGATGGTGGTGAAGGCAGCGAAGATGATCGTGAACCAGAGGCCGATGGCGACGATTGACCTCGCGCTCGACCCCGAGACGAGCTGGAACGCCACCAGACCGGCGACGAACGCGACGGTGTAGAACCCGGCAATCTTCAGCGCCAGTGGGTGTCGCTCGACGATGCGTTCGGCCCCGTCCGCCGCCTCACCGAAGTCCGAGTCCGAGACGCTCTCGTACTCCGAGTTGTACCGGCTCATGCCGTATCTGGACGTGTGGGGCGGACGACGGAAGGGGGTTGGGCCGAGTTTCGTGCGGGAACATCATTACAAACTACAGACGAATCGGCTGCTGAAACGAGAGTAGAGAGACCGCCACGCTGAGGATGCGCTACGCGACGGTTTTCCGGAGCTCACAGCGCCGGAGTCTGGGCCGCGGCTAACTTTCTCGACACGCGTTCTCGTATCGTCATCGTTCACCGCTCGCTCCGTTCGGCCGCACGGATCACGCATCGCTTCGCTCCGCGCTTGCTCGTTCTGTGGTCTCACTCTGTTCGACCACACTCCTAGCGATTCGCTTTTCCCGGTCCCCCGCTAACCCCCGGACATGGACGTCCCGACACCGGAGGACCCCACTAACGGGAATCGCAAACAGGCGGCGCTCGCCATCCTCCCGTTCCTGCTGCTCGGGCTGGCGGACGTCGTCTTGCTCCTCTACTGGGGGCTGAATCCGCTGTGGGGGTTCGTCATCCTCCCGCCCATCCTCTTCATCAGCGTGCTCGGCTGGATCGCGTTCAAGTCCGGGTTCGTCCGCCACGAGGGCGTCACCGACGTCGAGTGACGGTCAGTCTGTGACGGCGACCGCCCGCAGTGGTGAGCCGTCCGCGTCGACTGGCAGCGGGTAGGCGTGGACCGTGACGCGCTCGGGGAGGGACGCCAGGTTCGCCAGATTCTCCAGAATCAGCTTGTCGTCGCCGAGCAGCACGTGGTGGGCCGGAAAGCCCGCTGGTTCGTCGCTGGCTGCGTTCTCGCTCGGCGTCGGGTCGACGCTGGGCGCGTCGACACCCACGTGACAGTGCTGGTCGGCGCACTGCTCGGCCGCTGCGGCCGTCAGGTAGGGGTGGTCGAAGTAGCGCTCGTCGCCCCACCGGTCCGCGAACCCGGTGTTAAAGACGAGCAGGTCGGCGTCCGCCTCGGGCACTCTGTCCGGGGTAATCGCTTCTCTCGCCCCGTATTCCGTGCAGTCCACGACCCGCGCGTCGAAGCGGAACGTCTCGACATCGTACTCCCCCATGGTCGCTCCGTCGTCCAGGAGGTGGGCCGGCGCGTCGACGTGGGTCCCCGAGTGCGTGGTGCACGCGATCTCGGCCACCCGGTAGCCGTCCGCGGCCATGGTCGCGTGGGGAGTCACCGACACCTCGGGGTCGCCCGGGTACGGTAGCCCCGAACCGAGTTCGTGGGAGAGGTCGTGGAGTGGCATCAGCCTCAGTCGTCGCCGGCTACCACGCGGACCCGGGTAAAGCTTCCCGCGGACGGTAGGTAGTAGCAAGGATTAAGCACGACCTCTCGGTGTACGGGACATGGGAATCGTCGCCGCGGCGGCCTACGGTACGCTTGGCGCCGCGCTGCTCGCGGCGGGTCGCTCGCTGTACGTTGCCGAGTCGATGGACGCAGTGCCGCTGTACGACCCGGAGACGGCGACAGACCCTCGCGCGCTCGCTCGCGTCCTCGGCCTCGCGCTGGTGGCGTTCGCCATCGCCACCCTGGCGTTCGCCGGGTTCGAGGCTATCGACCGAACGACCGTCGTCGTGGCTGCAGGCTACGCCGTGGTTGTCCTCTCTATCGCGTTGCTCACCGCGTGGCGGACCCGGAAGTACGAGTAGTCATACGGGGACGCGCCGCCCGTCGACGTACGTCCGGTGGACGTCGCGCACGGCGGCGATGTCCATCAGCGGGTCGCCGTCGAGCACCGCGAAGTCCGCGCGGTTGCCCGCCGCCAGCGTGCCGACGTCCTCGCGCGGGAGCGTCCGAGCTGCGACCCGCGTGCCGGCCTGCAGCGCCTCCATCTCGCTCATCCCGACTTTCTCCACGAGCAGTTCCATCTCCAGGGCGTTATCGCCGTGAGGGACCAGTTCAGGCCCCATGAAATCCGTCCCCGTCGCGATGGGGACGCCCGCGTCGTAGGCGCGCTGGACCGACTCGAGGTGTGCCTCGCGGGCCTCCCGCGACTTGCGCAGTCCCCACTCCGGGACGCCGAACTCCTCGCCGTTCTCCGTGATGCGGTGCATGATGGAGAGCGTCGGAACGAACGTGGCGTCCCGCGCTTCGAGCAGTTCGACGCAGTCCTCGTCGAGGTAGAAGCCGTGCTCGATGGTCGAGACGCCGTTCTCGAGGGCCGCGAGGATGCCATCCGTGCCCTGCGCGTGAGCCGCCACGTCGATGCCGACCCGGTCGGCCTCCCGGGTCATCGCGCGAATCTCCTCGTCCGTGAACTGCCTGACGTCCGGCGTGTCGCGCTCGCTCAGGACGCCGCCGGTGGTCATGACCTTCAGGCAGTCGACGCCGTCCCGGATGCGCTTGCGCGCCTCGAGGCGGCAGTCGTCGGCCCCGTCCGCGAGCGTCGACAGCGGTGTGCCGTCCTCTACCCGCTCGTATGCCGCGCCGTGGACGTCCCCGTGGCCGCCGGTCTGGGAGATGGCCTGACCGCTCGTGAACACGCGCGGCCCCGGTACCTCGCCCGCGGCGACGGCCGCCCGAAGACCGAGGCCGACGGAACTCCCCAGGTCGCGGACGCTCGTGTAGCCGGCGCCGGCCAGCGCCCGAAGGTCCGCCGTCGCGCGCGCCGCCGACAGGGACCCTGGGACGGCCATCCACTGCTCGATGTCCATCGAGCGGGCGCCCTGCAGGTGAACGTGCGCGTCGACGAATCCCGGGACGATGGTGCGCCCGGGGAACTCCACGTGCTCCGCGTCGTCGGGTACGTTCACGTCCTCCTGGTCGCCGACGGTCTCGATGGCGCCGTCGTCGTCCACGACCAGGCGCCCGTCCGCGATGCTGTCCTCACGCCTGCCGTCGACGAGTCGTGCCGCGTCGAACACTCGCATGCCTCGGCGTTCGCGCGCCGCGAGGAAAGCGTTGCCCTCAGGCCGACTGCTGGAGCGCGTCGAGAGCCTGGATGGTTTCCTCGACCAGCCCGGGGTCGTACGTCCAGATACCGTAGTAGCCGCCCTCGTGGCGCTCCTCGGCGAGCAGCGCGGAAGACTGCTGCTCGTCGCTGCCGCCGTCGAACACCACGAACCACGTGGTCGCTATCTCCAGGCTCTCCTCAGGGTGGACGGTGACGCCGGAGGGCACCGCCACCTCGACGTCTGGCGTGCCGTAGACGTGGACGTCGGTGTTCCCCTTCGCCAGGTCCGCGTACGTCTCTCGCTGCGGCTGGAACTTCGAGAGCCGCTGGAACCCCGCGTAGAGGCGTCCCTCGCTGGCGCGCCACGCGCGGTCCTCTATCTCGCGGGACGCCTGCACCATCTGGTGGTGGCTGTACGACGTGAACGTCGTGCGGTCGAGGTGCTCCAGCAGCGGACTGTAGGAGACGTCCTCGCCCACGGTCCGAACGCTCCCGTCGGTGAGTTCGCGGAGCGCCTCGATGCTGACGGCGGTGAGATACTCCTCGCCCTCCGAGAGCACCGCGTACTCCGGCCGCTCGGCCGCGTCCGCCTCCTCCACGACGACGTTCTGGGACGCGAAGTACACCCGGAGGTCCGGGACGATGGCCGTCTCGGGGTCCGTGTAGACGGTGAGCGTCTTCTCGCGCTCCCGGACCTGGTCGATGACGCCGCGGAGGCTCATTGTCGGGCCTTTCCCTGCAGGGTACAAATGCGTTGTTGCCGCCGCGAGAGCCTCCGCGTTCGCCGCGCTCCCCCGACATTTATGGTCGGGGACTGAGCGCCGTGGGACATGGACCGAGCGATTGCAGTGGTCGAAGCCAGCGACTCCGCGAAAGCCCTCGTCCGCGAAGCCGGCGAACTCGCGGCGGGCGTGGACGCTGAGCTCGTCCTCCTCCACGTCACCACCGACGACGAGTACTCCGAGCGCCGCGAAGCGATGGCGAGCATCCCCGACCTGGACGTCAACTACACACTCGACGAGGCCGTCGACGGCGCCCAGAAGTTCGCGCGGGACGTCGGACGAGACGTGCTTGCGGACGTCGACATCGACGCCGAGTCCGTCGGCCGCATCGGCGAGAAGGGCGACGAGGTGCTGGCCCTCGCCGACGAGCGCGACGCCGACCACATTTTCGTCGCGGGCCGGAAGCGCTCGCCCACCGGGAAGGCGATCTTCGGCGACGTGACCCAGCGCATCATCCTCGAGTTCGACGGCGCCGTCACCGTCGTCACGACGTAGCGCTCCGGCCCCGGAGCCGCCCCCGCTTTTACAGCCAGTCGTCGGGCTTCGTGTCGTAGTCGAGTTCGTCGGCCGCGAGGTGTTCGACCTCGGCCCACGACAGTTCGTTGACGGCGAGTTCCTCGCCGTCGTAGCGGAGTTCGACCCCGACCTCCTCCGGTTCGGGTTCGCGGTCGTTGCGCCGGGCGCGCTTGCGCTCGTTCTCCGGGATGCGCTTGGTGATGGTGTGGAGGACGACCGGCCGCCCCCACAGTTCGAAGACGCGTTCGAGCGTCGCCTCGGCGTTCTTCCGGTCGAGCATCACGCCGTTGTACTCGTGGCAGAGCAGCAGTTCGCCGCGGTTCTCGTGGTTCGCGTCGTAGACGCCGATGGTCGGCTTCCCGAGGTTCGTGAACCGCAACAGCAGCTTCTTCTTGACGTCCTCGGCGTCCGTGCTGCTGGCGCGGTAGTCGCCGCGGGTCTGGCTGTACTCGTAGGCGAAGTAGTCGTTCGCGTCGACGAACTCCTGGGTGAGGAACTCGTCGATGAACGTCACGTCGTTGTTGCTCTCGCGGACCTCGAGCAGCTTCCGCCAGCCGACTGTGAAGTCGACGCCGTCGAGTGCGTCCTCGACGGACGCGTAGCGCTCGTCCTCGAAGAGGTAGCGGCTGGTGGACTCCAGTTCGCTCCGGGTCACGCGCCGCAGGAACCCGCGGAACTGGGGTTTCGTCAGCGAGTAGTGCCGGTGCGCCAGCCCCTCGAAGGTGAACAGCTTCCAGGGGTAGCGGTCGACGTCGATGTCGCCCTCGCGCGCCGCGGCGAGCGCCTCGCTGTCGACGTACTCCGCGGGGAGGTCCGCGACGTCGTCGAGTGTCTCGCTGGTCACCGAGTCGAGGGCCTCCGGGGGCGCGAGTCGCTCGGCGACCCGCTCGAAGTCCACGGCGTCGTGGAAGTTCCGCCACGTGATGCCGTCCACGCGGAGCAGTCGTTCGAGCACCTCCCGCCGGTTCGCGCGGTTCTCGACGTACTCCCAGAGCTCCTTGCCCAGCTTGTACGGGTTGAATCCGGGGCTGTTCAGCACCCGGGCCTGGTGGTCCGCGTAGTCGAGGAACTCCTCCGTGCCCGCGAACGCCTCCTCGCCCATCATCAGCGACTCCCAGTAGGCCGCCCACCCCTCGTTCATCACCTTCGTCGTGCGCTGGGGCGCGAAGTAGTAGGCCTCCCGGCGGAGCATCTCGATGACCTCCCGCTGCCAGTCCTCGAACTCCACGGCCTTCTCGGCGTCCTCGTCGTAGGCCTCACCGTGTTCGCGGAGGAACGCGAGCAGGTCGTACTCGGGTTCCGGCGGGAACTGCACGTCGTCGACGTCGGCGTCGAGGCCCTCCAGCCACTCGTCGTCGAACACCTCGGCGCGCACCTCGTCGCTGACGCCCAGCGCCTCCAGCGTCTCGTCGACGGCCTCCGGGTCGCCGTCGGCGCTCTTCCGGTCGAACGCCCGCCGGTACTCGATGTTGTCCTCCAGCGTGAGCACCGTGTCGATGAACCGCTCGACGGCCTCCCGGTCGACCTCCGGGTCCGACAGCACCTCCTCGATGCGCTTGGCGTGGCGTTCGAGCATCGCCGCGGCGTTCGGCCCCTCGTCGCTCCCGAACAGGCCGAACCACCGGTTGTTCGCGAAGAAGTCCGCGTGGGCCTCGACGTGCGTGATGACCGCCTTCTGGTCGGCCATCGAGTTCGACTGCTGGAGGAACGCGTTCGACGGGTTGTCGTTGTTCACGATCTCGAAGGCCTTCCCGCCGAGGAACTGGCGCTGCTTGCGCTGCTTCTCGTACTTCATCCCCCACCGCCAGTGCGGGTACCGCGTCTGGAACCCGTCGTAGGCGATGAGTTCGTTCATCTCGTCGTGGTCGACAATCCAGTAGTGGACGTCGTACGGTTCCAGGCCGAGTTTCTCGGCGAGCGCGGTCGCCTCCCGCGTCGGTTCTGTCAGTTCCTCGGCCGTCTGTCGTTTCTCTCTGTCAATCATCGTTCTCGGTGCTGAGGATGGTCTCGATGGCGTCGAGGACGTCCGACTCGTCGCGCACGGTGGTGACCGCGACGCCGTCCTCCTCGTCGAACGCCTCGCGGAGGTCGGCGGCGTGGGTCCCCGTCCGCACGCCGTCGTTCGGTTGCGTCTCGACGTACGCGTGGAGGTTCGCGTCGATGCTCCGCATCAGCGGCACGACCTTCTCCGTGGTGTCGTTGCCGCTGTTCTCGCCGTCGCCCGCCGCGAACACGTAGCGGTTCCACTCGTGGAACGGGTAGTCCTCCAGCACGTCCTCTGCGAGTTCGTACGCGCTGGAGATACGGGTGCCGCCGCCCGACCGGATGCCGAAGAAGTCGGTCCGCTCGACGACCCAGGCGTCGGCGTCGTGGGCGATGTAGACGAACTCCGCGCGGTCGTACTTCCCCGTGAGATACCAGTCGAGGGGCGTGAACGTGCGCTCGACGAGTTCTCGCTTGGCGTTGCGCATCGACCCGGAGACGTCCCGGATGTTCACCACGACGACGTTGCGCTCGCGCTCCTCGACGATTTCGGGGTGGCGGAAGCGCTCGTCCTCGCGGCGCAGCGGCACCTTCCCGACGCCCTCTCGCTTGAGGCGCGTGTGGGTCTGCTCTCGCTCGACCTCGCTGGTCATCTCCTCGATGGAGGTCCAGCGCTCGCGCTCGTCGAGGTCGCGGTCGCGCTCGTCGAGCCACGCCTTCGAGACCGGGATGTTCTGCTCTCTCGCCCACTCGAAGACCTCGCCTGGCCCCCAGCCCTCGACGCGCAGCGCCTCGCCGAGGTAGTTCTCGTCGAAGTCCATCGCGACCTTCCGCTTGAGGCCCTGCTTGTAGAGGTGGGCGAAATCCAGGGTGCCTCTCGGGCCGCGCCGCGCGGTGTCGTTGAACGCGCCCTCGGTCTCCGCGACGACGCGCTTGCCCTTCGGTTCGAGGTCGAGGCCGAGTCGCTCGTCGAGTTCCGCGGCGAACTCCTCGGGGTCCATCTCGTAGTACTCGTGGTCCGCCGAGTCCTCGCCAGCCTCGCCGTCCTCGCCCTCGCCTTCCTGGGGTTTCCCGACCTGGTCGCCGGGTTCCGCGTCGCCCTGCCCGACGCCGCCCATGTCCAGCTGGTCGTACTGGAACTCCGGGAGGTCGACGAGCTTGATGGGCACCCGCACCGAGTCGGAGTCACTCCCCGTGAGGTCGCCGTACTGGATGAATTCGGCGAGGTCCTGGCGGCGCTGTTCGCCGACCTCGCGGAACCGCTCGCGGTCGTCTCTCAGGCCCATCGGTGGGTCACCTCCGAGAGCACGTCCCGGCTGGCGAGCTCGGCGCTCGCCGGCGAGTAGCCCCGTTCCTCGACCAGGAACGCGATGGCGTCCTCCTTCAGTTCGGCCGTTGCGGTGCCCTCCGGCGGGTCGTCCCACTGTTCGGGGTCGAAGTCGGGGTGGACCCGCTCGACGTCGCTCCAGTCGTTGCCCGCGAGCACGTCGCGGAGCACGGG
>Ga0075105_1000324_pt1 | contig 26716 bp, 27 predicted proteins | sample AntDeeMetag02WF5_FD_69800 | JGI IMG/M metagenome (GOLD analysis project Ga0075105, IMG submission 69800) | Saline lake microbial communities from Deep Lake, Antarctica - Antarctic Deep Lake Metagenome 02WF5 | ecosystem: Environmental > Aquatic > Non-marine Saline and Alkaline > Saline | place... | reverse complement strand
ATTCCTCGCCAGTCCAGACCGCGTCCGGGCTTCCCTCTAGCGGGCCAGTGGCATCGAGTAGCCCGTCTCTCGGTCCATCACGACCTCCCAGGTCCGCTCGCACTCGCACTCGACCTGCTCGAAGACCGAGGGATCCTGGCGCAGGTCGTAGTCCTTGATCGCTCGCTGGGCGCGGTCGTCGCAGTCGCCGCAGTTGTGCGGGCCGCGGTCGCTGCCGTGGCCGACGGGGTCCGAGACGACGATGACCTCGGCGTCCGCCGTCGACTCCAGCACGTCACAGACCGACCAGAGCCACGGCGGGCGGTAGCCGCCGTCGTGGTACAGTTCCGCGACCATCGTGTAGTTCTGAACGTTGCAGGGGTTCATCGAGACGGTGTGACAGCCCTCGACGTCGGCACAGCGGCGGACGGACTGCTTCATGTCTTCGACGGCCTCGGACTCGCTGAGGAAGGGCGGCTTCATGAGGAGGTAGGCCTTGACCCCGCCGCCAGCGCGCTGGGCGGCCGCGGCCGCGTCCTCGAAGTCCTCGAACTGGAAGTACTTGTTGACGCAGTCACGACGAACTCTGTCCGTGGCGGTCTCCAGGCCGACGGCGACGTCGGTTTCGAGGCCGTTGTCCACGAAGTCGCTGACTTTCTCCTCGGAGACGAAGTCCGGGAGCGACTCGACGACGATGCGGTCGCGGTCGGCGAACGTCTCGGCGATGGCCTTCCGAGTCTCGGCGGGCACCTCGCGCTCGTCGAGGAAGCTCCCGGAGGTGTATATCTTGATGAGGCCCGACGGTTCGTCGGCGTTCTCGCCCTCGTGGTCGAGGCAGTGCTGGACCTGGGCCATCAGGTCCTCGTGGGCGACGCTGCCGCCTTCGACGCTCTCGGCGACGTAACCACACATCGTACAGCCGCCGGCGCGGGCCCAGCGGCAGCCGCCGGTGTTGAGGATGATGGTCAGGCTCTGGTAGACGCCGTCGGGCGTGTTGTCCTCGTCCAGCCAGACGCGGGTGGGCTCGCAGGGGTCGTAGGACGCGTCGTTACGGGACCGGAACTCCCGCATCGCCTTGTTGTGGGCGTCCATGCCCTTGCCCTGCTCGTAGACTTCGGGACTGGGCGTACTCATTAGCGGATTCTGGGCGCCGCACGCGTAAAACCGGCCCGGTCCGACGGCTCGTCACCACTCGCCTGACTCGAACGCGGCGAGCGTCCCGTCGCCGAATCCGGTGTACACCGTTCCGTCGATGGCTTCGGAATCGAACACGCTGTCCGCGGGCCGATAGACGGCCTGTGGCTCGCCGGACTCGGCCGAGACGGCGAACAGGCTCGTGAAGTCGGCTTTCTCGGGAGTTATCGCCTCTGCGACGACGACGTCCTCGGTAGCCGCGACCGGCCAGGCGTCGTTCGAGGGCGCGTCGAAGCGGAATCGGCGGTGCCCACCAGGAAGGTCGTAGGCGTTCACGGCGTCTGCCTGGCTGCCAGACCGCGTGTACAGGCGGTCGCCACTCGGCGAGAACGTCGGTTCGCCGCCATGCGTTCCCTGCCAGGCGACGGTGCCGTCGGGCTCCAGTGCCGTGATAGTCCGACCGAACGCGTACGCCCGCCCGTCGCGTGTGAACAGCGAGCTTCCGGGGATCGACCGGGACCACTGCTCGGTGCCCTCGGGGTCGAATCCCAGGACTGTCGTGTCGCGGCGGTCGTCGCCCAGAGAGACGACTGTCACGTCTCCGACGGCAGTTATCGCCCGCGCCTCTTCGGCCAGTCCGGTGTGCCACTGCTCCGTTCCGTCGAAGCCGACGCCAGTCACCGCGTCTGCGGTGGCGACCGCGATCGTCTCCGTACCGACGGTGACGTGCTCGACGCCGTCGAACGAGGCCGACCACCGCTCTTCGCCGCTGGCCGCGTCGACGCCGTAGAGGGTGGTCTGGAGCGGTTCGTCGGGCGTGTCGTGGGAGTGCTCCGGTTCGAAGAACTCCAGCCCAGTCGCGAGGACGGTGCCGTCGTTCACGCCGTGGACAGAGAGCTGTCGTTCGCGTCGGAACGACCACCGTTCGTCTCCCGACGGGGCGTCCAGGGCGTGGAGGGCCGTCCACTCGGAGGACTCCGCGCGCCCGTGGACGCTGTAGACCGCTCCGTCGGTCACGAGGACGCCCCACCCGTCGCGGTGGTCGTCCGGGGATCCGGGGTTCCCGCCGCTGGCCTCGCCGTCGAAGGACTGCTGCCAGTCTACCGAGTCTTCTCCGCGCCGGATCGCGGCGACTCCCGACGGGCCGCCCTCGTCGTTCAGCGTCAGGTAGAGTCTGTCCGGGCCAGTGTCGATACCGAGGACGTGCGAAAATTCCGTCTCCAGCGTCCACGCCGGTTCCCATGCGGGGAGTTCACCCGTCACGGTCGTCCGGTCGGACCCCGAGTCAGTCGCCTTCGTTTCGGTAGCCGACTCGTCGCTCTCGACGGCAGATCCGTCTGTCGTCGGCGGCGTTCCTCGTCTGGTTCCCTCGCCAGTGTTCGCGTCGTCGAGACAGCCAGCGACGCCGGAGAGGGCGCCGGCTGTGAGCGCGAGCAGCCGTCGTCGAGTGGTCATACCCGGGCTCCGGAGTCGCAAATAAAGGGTCTTCTGGACGGAACGATCGGAATTGAGCGACCGACTCGGCGTGGTTCGGATCTAGTGTCCTTCCTACCAGGTCAATCCTTCGTACGTGATACCGTCCCGCCGTTCGATCACGTGCCGGCCGTCCACGACGACGGGGTCGGCCATCCCGTCGAACTCCGCGTCGAGGGCGGCGAACTCGTCCCAGTCGGTGGCGACGACGGCCCCGTGAGCACCCTGCAGAGCCTCGCCCGCGCTGTCGGCGGCCTCGAACTCCACTTCGGGCGCGTATTCGCGCAGGGACTCGACGGCGACGGGGTCGTAGGCGACGACGTCGGCGCCGCGTTTCTGGAGTCCTTCGATGACCGGAATCGCGCGCGTCCCGCGGACGTCGTCGGTGCCGGGCTTGAAGGAGAGGCCGAGGACGGCGACGCGCTTCCCGGCCACGTCGACGTGGTCGTCGAGCAGGGAGAGCAGTCGTTCGGGCTGGTGGTCGTTGACCTCGACCGCGGCGTCGAGGACCGCCGGCTCGTACCCTACGTCCCGCGCAGCGGCCCTGATGGCGTCGACGTCTTTTGGAAAACAGCTACCCCCCCACCCCAGTCCGGAGCGGAGGAACCGCTCGCCGATGCGATCGTCGAGGCCCATGGCGTCGGCCACCTCGTAGGCGTCGACGTCGTACTCCTTGCAGACGTTCCCCAGGTCGTTGACGAGGCTGACCTTCGAGGCGAGGAAGGCGTTGTTGGCGTACTTGATCATCTCCGCCTCGCGGATTCCGGTCCGGACGACGGGCGCGCCGGTCTGTTCGACGAGGGGGTCGTAGACGGCGTCGAGGGCTTCGTACGCACTCTCTTCGTCGGCGCCGAAGACGATCTTGTCGGGGTCCGTGAAGTCGTCGACGGCGGTGCCCATCCGGAGGAACTCGGGGTTCATCGCCACCTCGAACTCCTCGCCGCGGGTGACGTCGCCGCCGGCCTCGATGGCTGGAACGACGCTCTCGTCGGTACTGCCCGGGATAACCGTGCTCTTGACGACGACGAGGTGGCCGTCGGCGTCGGTGAGGACTTCCCCGAGAGACTCGGCGGCGGCCTCCATGATGGAGAGGTCGATGCTGCCGTCCTCGCGCGAGGGCGTGGGCAGGGCGAGGAAGGTGACGTCCGTCTCCCGGATAGCGTCGTAGTCCGTCGTGGCGCGAAGGCGGTCGCCCGCGTACTGGTCGAGCAGTTCGTCGAGACCCGGTTCGTGGATCGGCGCCTCGCCGGCGTTGATCGTCGCGACGATGTCCTCGTCGACGTCGACGTTGACGACGTCATGACCCAGATCGGCGAGGCAGGCCGCGAGCGTCGTGCCGACGTAGCCGCTCCCGACGATGCTGACGTTCATGGGCGGTGGTTGGCCGGGACCGGACTTGATAATTCGGTTTGTACTGCCGGCCGCGCCCGCCTCGTGCGACCGCGACCCTCCGTAGGCGGTGCCGACGGGATGGAGTATCGACAAGAGTTTTACCGGTTTGCCGTACACTGTAGGGCATGCAAGCTGTGGTCCTCGCGGCGGGGCAAGGAACCCGTCTGCGGCCGCTCACCGACGACAAGCCGAAGGGAATGGTCGAAGTCGACGGAAAGCCCATCCTAACGCACTGTTTCGAACAGCTCGTCGACCTGGGCGCAGAGGAACTCCTCGTCGTCGTCGGCTACAAGAAGGAGGTCATCATCAGCCACTACGACGACGAGTTCCAGGGCGTCCCGATCACCTACGCCCACCAGCGCGAGCAGAAGGGGCTGGCCCACGCGCTGCTCACCGTCGAGGAGCACATCGACGGCGACTTCATGCTGATGTTGGGCGACAACATCTTCGAGGCGAACCTCCAGGACGTCCTGAATCGCCAGCGCGAGGACCGCGCCGACGCCGCCTTTCTCGTCGAGGAAGTGCCCTGGGAGGAGGCCTCGCGCTACGGCGTCTGTGACACCAACAAGTACGGCGAAATCGTCGACGTCGTCGAGAAGCCCGACGACCCGCCGTCCAATCTGGTCATGACCGGCTTCTACACGTTCACGCCGGCGATCCTTCACGCCTGTCACCTCGTCCAGCCCTCGAACCGGGGCGAGTACGAAATTTCGGACGCCGTGGACCTGCTCATCAAGAGCGGGCGCACCATCGACGCCATCCGGATGGACGGCTGGCGCATGGACGTCGGCTACCCCGAGGACCGGGACCGGGCCGAGGAACTACTCGGCGACGTCGAGGGGAGCGCGGACGAGGCCGCGACCGCGGACGGCGCGGAGTAAGGGGCCTGCCTGCAACAGCGATTTTCTACTCGTCCGCGGCCAGCGGAACTCGATCGAGGCCCACGGCGTCGTAGTCCTGCTCCGTGGAGCAAACCTGTTCGTCACGGACCGCCACCAGTCCAGCGTGTAGCGCATCGAACGGCGTCAACCCGTCCTCTTCGATAAACGACGCCGCGGCGAGAACTGCCTCCTCGTGTCTCGCCGGTACGATGGGGACGAGATCCAGGAGGTTCGTTATCGCCCGGGCGACCTCGATGTCGCATTCGGCCGAGTCGCGGTCGTAGAAGAGCACGAGGACTTCTGCGTAGGACAGGATCGACGTGTGTAGGTCGTCGTATTCTTCGAGCGCAGCGACAGCACTGTCGCGTAGCCAGTCATCCTCCTTGGTGAGGGCGACGAGGAAGTCCGTTTCGACGTACATCGTCAGGACGCGTCGTTCGACGACCGGTGAGGGTGATCGTCGCGCACCTGCTTCGAGACGGACGCGCGGGCGTCCGCTTTCAGGTCCGTTCCGTCTTCGCCCTCGAACGCCCCATCGACGGCCGCGTCGAGTCCTTCGAGGGGGTCGTCGTCGACGGGAAACAGCGCGACGTGGCTCGGCAGTTCGACGATCCGATATCGGTCACCGAACCGTTCTCTGACAGCCTTCGGGAGATAGATCCGTCCTCGTTCGTCCGTCGATTTGGACATACCGTACCAGCAATTCGAACGGGAATACCCAAAAATCTTCCCACGGAACCAGCTTTTTCCCGTATACAGATGAACTGACCGTTACCGCTCCTCCCCGTGGCGCACCTCGCAGGCGACGCCCCGCGTCGACTCGGCCATCTCCGGCCCGGACATCTCGGCGCGGCCGACGGCGAAGGCCGACGGTCCTTCCACGACGACGTCGTCGCCGACGCGGATGTCGTCGCTGGCGTCGACGACGCCGGGGGCCAGCACGCTGCCGTGGGGAACGAAGTCGTCGATTTCCACGCGCTTGACCGGAACCCCTGAATCGACCCACCGGCGGGCTCCCTCGATACCGAACGCGAGGACGCCGTACTCCTGAGCGAGGGCGGCGAGTTGCTTACCCTCGGAATCGTGCGCCCGAAGCTGGGGATACCGACCTTCCGTGGTCAGGACGTCCTCGGGGAACAGGGCGTCGCCGGCCCCCTCGCCGAACTGGTAGTCGGCGACGGCGCGGATCGTGTTGTGCTCGCGCTCGCGTTTCATGTACTTCGGGTAGCCGTCCATCGCGTCGGCCAGATTGGACAGCGACTCGCTCGTCGTCGGGTGGTCGACGGCGGTGTAGGTGAACTCGGCATCGAGCGACTCCTCCACGCGCTCGCAGATCTCGCGGTACCCCTCGCCGGGGACGTGGACGACGACCTCGGGGTAGTCGTTGCGTTCGAGGTACCGCTCCAGCACGTCGCTGACGAACTCGATCTCGTTGGCGCTCCAGCGGCCGGTGACGACGGAGTCGTAGTGCTGGGCGGGGTAGGTGAGTTCGAGTTCCTGAGGGACGACGCCGATGGGAGAGGTCATCGAGAGCATATGTCCGCGGAACTGGATGGCGTCGTGGAGCTGTTTGTGGCTCTGGGAGTCGCTGTAGGGCTTGCGGGCCGAGCAGGGAACGATCACCAGGGGTTGCTCGTCGAACCGACTGCGGTATCGGGTGGTGACGCGCTCGGCGAATCGCTGAATCTCGACGCGGCGCAGGGTGTCCTCGGTGGCGGCGGTTATCTCCTCGCGCCGGAGGACGGGGGTTCGCTGTTCGAGGTAGGCGTACTGCTGGTCGAGGCGTCGCATCGTCGCCGTGAGCCACTGGTCCTGGCGGACCTGGCCCTCGATATAGTCGCGCAGTCGGCCGTCGCGGATCCGGCGGCGAACCCGCTTTAGCTCGGCTTCCAGCGCGTTGACGTTGTGTGCGACGCAGGCCTCGCGGTCGAACGCCTCGCGCGGGACCTGGCACGCGGGACAGGAGCACGGGAGTTCGTCGAGGTCTTCGAGGAAGTACGCCTCGTCGGTGGTCAGGTAGCGACCCTGGGTTCCCCGAATGACGGCGCGGTCGGTGTCGACCAGGTCGACGCCGGCGTAGACCAGCGTGGCGACGTTCCGCGGCGTGGCGACGCCGGGGAGATAGAGCGCGGTGTCGGCGGGCGTGGCCTCGCGCGTCTGGACGACGGCGTCGACGAACGCGCTGGCGTGGCCCACGTAGCCCGTCGCGCCAGAGAGGACGTAGGCGTCGGCCCCGTGGTCCGCCGCGGTGTCGGGCGAGACGACGGCGGCACTCGGGAACTCGACGTCGGGGTAGTCGACGGCGAAAGCGTCCTCGACCTCGTCGGGCGTTCCCGCGGGGAGGCCGCGGTGCGGGAGGACGGTGAGAACCGAATCGTCGCCCTCGGGCACGTCGCGGTCTGCGGGCCAGAGACTGCCCGCGTCCGCGACGACGTCGTCCGCGAGGCGGGGCGTGACGTGGGAGTCGGCCAGGCGGAGTTCGCCCACCCGCGCGGCCCCGTCGCGCTCGTGGACTTCGAAGTGGTCGGTCATGGTCGTCCTGGGTCGCGGGGCGGCAATTAACTTGTTATCCCCGGCCGGGGCCTCACCGGTGGCTTCCATCCTGTCTTCGGTCGTCTCGATGGCTCTCACTAGTCGGCGACGGTCCCCGTCGACCAGACCGGCCCCTGAGCGCCCTCCATCGGCGTTCCCTCTAGTGGTTTGTTCGGCTTACGAGCCACCGCCGTGGGATACGGTCACGTTTCCGCCGCGACCACCGTCGGAGTGCGACGGGCCCCGTTGACCGCCATTCCCGGAAAACCCACGCCGTCTGTCGGTTCCGGCATTCCCGCGTTCGATTCGCGGTACGCTGTGTTTTCTTTTGAATTCGGGCGACGACGGTGGAACGAGACATGTCACCGGATGATTCATTCGGCGAAGACGACCGACGACAGGCGGAACCGGACGCTCGGACGTCGCGACGGCGGTTCCTGGCAGCGACGGGACTGGCGGGCCTGGTCGGCGTCGGCGGGTTCGCGTTCGCACAGCAATCGTCGAACACCTACGAATTGGGCGGCGAGGTCGCGGGCTGGCAGGGCCGCTCGCCCGCCGCCATCGAGGGCGAGACCAACCCGACGCTGGAACTGGCGGCCGGCACGGAGTACGAGGTGGTCTGGGAGAACCTCGACGGCGCACCCCACGACTTCGTTATCCAGGACGCCGACGGCGAACGGATCGTCGGGACCGAAATCGTAGACGAACAGGGCGCGACCCTGTCACTGACGTTCACCGCGACCGAGGAGATGGCCCAGTACGTCTGCACGGTCCACCCGTCCTCGATGGTCGGCGACGTGCAGGTCTCGGGGGGAAGCGGGACGGAGACTGGGACGGCGGCCGACGGGACCGCGACGCCGCAGGCCGACCGGTTCGTTCCCGAGGGCTCGACCGTCGGTGCGCAACTGGTCGCCGACGGGCCGCTGACGAGCCCCGTCGCACTCCGGTCCGTCCCGGGGATGGACGGGGCGCACGTCGTCGTCGACCAGCCGGGACAGCTCTACCTGCTTCGCGAGGGCGAGTTACAGTCTGATACGCTGCTCGACCTCGGCCCGACGCTCGCCTTCGGGCGGGAGGGTGACTTCGACGAACGAGGGTTGCTCGGCCTGGCATTCCACCCCGAGTTCGAGGAGAACGGTCGGCTGTTCCTCCGGTACAGCTCCGCGGACCCGTACTCCGACGGCGGGCTCGTCGGTCCGGGCGACCGCGCGTTCCCCGACGACTGGGACCACGTGGAGGTGCTCTCGGAGTTCCGGGCGGCCGGCTCCGGGTCCCAGCTAGGGGTCGACGCCAACTCCGAACGAGTGTTGCTCGAAGTCCCGAGTCCGCAGTTCAACCACAACGGCGGCGCGGTGACGTTCGGTCCCGACGGCCACCTCTACACCACCGTCGGCGACGGCGGCAACGCCAACGACGTCGGCCTCGGCCACGTCGCGGACTGGTACGACGGGAACGAGGGCGGCAACGCCCAGAACGTGGAGGCGAACCTGCTCGGGAAAGTCCTCCGGCTGGACGTCGACGCCGGCGCCCCAGCAGGCGACGACGAACCGCCGAGGAGCGGTCTCCCCTACGACGTCCCCGAGGACAACCCCTTCGTCGGCACCGAGGGGATGGACGAAATCTACGCCTACGGGCTGCGCAACCCCTGGCGGATCTCCTTCGACGGCGAGACCCTGATCGCGGCCGACGTCGGCCAGGACCTGTACGAGGAGGTCGACGTGATCGAGGCCGGCGGTAACTACGGCTGGAACGTCCGCGAGGGGTTCCACTGCTTCGACGCGGCGAACCCGACCGAACCACCGGCTGAGTGTCCAACGACTGCGCCCGACGCACCGCCCCACGACGGCCGGCCGCTCCGTGACCCCGTCCTGGAGTATCCCCACACTTACGAGAGGACGAGCGTCGGCATCTCGATCACCGGTGGCTCCGTCTACCGCGGCGACGGACTTTCGGACCTCTCCGGCCGGTACATCTTCGGCGACTGGAGCACGAGTTTCGCCGAGCCGCAGGGACGGATCTTCGTCGCGACGCCGGACGGTGGGAGCGGCGGGATCGAGACCGAGAATGAAACCGGGACCGAGACTGGCACCGGGAGTCCGGCGGCAACGGCGACCCCGAGTCCGGCGGGGACGGACGACGGGGAGTCGACGCCCGGGAGCGGCGCGGACGACCAGTTGCTCCCCTCCGAACAGCCCTGGCCCTTCGAGGAAGTCCTGATCGACGGCGGCGAGGGTCAACAGCTCAACCGATTTATCAACGCCTTCGGCCAGGATTCGGACGGGAATCTCTACGTCCTCGCCAGCCGAACGGGGCGGATAACCGGCGACGGTGGCGAGGTCTACCGGCTGGTTCCGGCCGGTGAGGGTGACGAAATCAGTCAGCCTGAAATCGAGACGCCGGTACCCGGAGGCGACGGCGGTGGTGAGGCCACTGGTGAGGGGAGCGCCGAGAACGAGACGACGGGAACGGAGACGACGGCCACAGAGAGTATCTCGACCGACGAGACGCAGACGACGGAGGAGACCTAGCTGGGCGACTCGCCGTCCCATCGCTCGGCGAGATTCCGCACGTCGACCTGGTCGGGCACCCGGTCGAGTGCGCTTGCCGGCCAGCGGTCGTGACCGAGCGTGAACGCGGCGTCGGGGTTCAGTTCGACCAGGCGGGCGAGGCCGTCGGCCGCCGCCTCGTAGGCCTGCGGTTCGAGCGCGTCCGGTACCTCCGCCGTGAAGGGGTACGTCTCGCTCAACTCCCGGGGATAGGGGCCAAAGGGCGCGGCGATGCGCCAGTTCTCGTCGAACTCGTCGCTCCGGGCGCCTTCGGTGACGAAGACGTCACCCGAGAGGTCGAATCGGTCGAGGCGCTGGTGGTGACGCGCGACTTCGGGCCGGCGGGCGCTCTCCGTCGAGAGGTAGAAGAACGTGTCCTTGGAGACGGGGTCCGTCTCCTCCAGCTGGTCGGCGTGGTCCAGCAGGGTGCGATAGCCGTCGAGCATGTCCGGGTGGGCGCGAGCCCGGGACTCGACGAGTTCCAGCAGGTCGCCGTCGCGGATGGCCTGCTTGATCGTTCGGATCTCGCCGTAGGTGACGTGGAGGTTGTGACGGGCGAGCAGTTCCTCCGCCTCGCGGTCGTCCATCTTTTGCAGGGTCTCAGGCGTGTACTCCGCACAGACCGGGCAGTGACACGGGAAGTACGCCATGTCGTCGAGGTGCTCGGTGCCCCGGACGGTGAGGTACCGCCCGTCGCGGGCGTACAGCGCGTACGCGGCCGAATCGAACAGGTCACAGCCGAGCGCAACGGCCAGCGCGAACATCATCGGGTGGCCAGCGCCGAAGAGGTGAACTGGCCTATCTTCGCCGAGCCCGCGCTTGCAGGCCGCGACGACGTCCACCAGGTCGGCGTAGCGGTACTCGTTCATCAGTGGGACGACGGCGCCCAGCGGGAAGACGTCCAGCGAGGTGCCGTCGGCGTGTGCGGCCGCGGCCTCCCGGAGGTCGAGGTAGGTCGACCCCTGGACCGGCGCGGTGACGAGCATCTCGCCCACGTCGACGGTCTCGGCGAGTTCGAGGCGCTCCTGTGTGGTCGCGAGTTCCTCCTCGGCCTGCTCGCGCTCGACGTCCGGTGGCGTCGGGATGTCAACCGGTGTCCCGATGTCGCTCCCGATGTCGTGCTGGAACTGGAGGATCTCCTCTGTGGTGACGGTGATCTCGCCGTATTCGGCGAGCTGGAAGGACCCGGAGTCGGTCATGATCGCCCCCGAAAAATCCAGCAGGTCGTGGAGGCCGCGGTCGAGCGCGGGCTCTCGCAGGTCGTCGCTCCCGTGGAGGACGTAGCTGTTAGTGATCAGAATCTCGGCGCCGAACTCGGATTCGAGGGTCGCCGGCGACACGGTCTGGACGTGCGGGTTGACGACCGGGAGGAGGGCAGGCGTCTCGACGGTGACGTCGCGGCGGGGAACGGTGAGTTCGCCCAGCCGGCCCGCTGCGTCGTAGTGGCGGACCTCGAAGTGACTCATTGGATAGAATGGAGGCGAGTGGACGCCTAAGGATTGCGTTCTCTGAACAGGTAGCGACGATGTTCAGAACTCGGTCCAATCCACGACGGGGACGTCGTCGATACGGTCGAAGTGGTCGACGTTCGCGGTAAGGACGGAAAGTTGCTCAGTGCGGGCGGTCGCTGCGACGTAGACGTCGTGGAGGTCGTGGAGTGGTTCGCCCCGCTGTTGGAGAGTTGCGATGATGTCCGCCGCAGCGGTCGCGACCGCTCTGTCCGCATCGACGATCTCGAACCGGGCGAGGAGCCGGTCGAGGCCGTCCAGGGCTTCCTGTCGCCGTTCCTCGCCCTCACTGTGTTTCTTGTTCACTCCCAACCGAAGCTCAGTGACGGTTACCGTGCTAATTGCGTGTCGCCCTTCGTCGTCGAGGCGGTCGACCCGGTCGTCGACGCCACCCCGGTCAATGTCGACGAGTACCGACGTATCACAGAGCTTCATCGTCACTCCGCGATAGCGTCCCTCGACTCATCTGTTCGATATCGTCTTTCACCGATTCCTGCATCTCCGGGTCGAGGACGCCCGCGCCCGTCACGTCCGCGAGCTTTCCGCCGTCTTCGAGCCGGTCCCTGATGACGTCGCTGAAGCTCCGGTCGCCCTTCTCGCGTTTCAACGCCCGATACACGTCGTCGGAGATGGCGATGTTCTTGCTCATGTCTTGCGTATGGGTACGAATACGCAAAAGCGTTCTGTCGATTGCGAAAGGCGCCGCTAGAGAACCCAACACGGGGAACTGTCCATTCAGAGAGAAGCCTGATCAGTCCGGTCAATGACGCCGTCGAAGTCGTCGCTCCCGTGGAGAACGTGGCTGCTGGTGATGCTTATCTCGGCACCGAACTCGGATTCGAGGGTCGTCGGCGAGACGGTCTGGACGGGGGTTGACGACCGGTAAGAGTGCAGGCGTCTCAATCGTGACGTGGCGGCGTGGGAGGGTGAGTTCGCCCAGCCGGCCCGCGGCGTCGTCGTGGCGGACCTCGAAGTGACTCATTGGTCGGTGTCAGGCGAGCGGGCGCGTCAGGGTTGTGTTCTCTGTCAGCTATCTCTTCGATGGCGTCTTGGAAGGGTCCGTCTCCCTCCACTCCGACTACCCGACGAATGGTCCATACAGGACAACAATGTAACACGCTTATTGGTGCCCAAAGGATTGCACTCGACTAACTAATCGGCAGTGGGAATGGTGTCTCCATACCCATCAATTGGTTCCGATTCAGCCAGGAAGCGGTTGAGTCCGTCCGGGGCCGCAAGTGCGATAGAGTCTATGGTTGCATCAACTGTAATGAAGCCAGCCTCCGCAAGTTTCGGAAGGTGGATGTGGTGCAGATTCGTCTTTATCTTGTCGATACTCGTGGCCCGTTTCATCCCCGAGTCAACCTCCTCCCAATCGGCGATTGCGGCTGCAAGTCTCTCAATGCCAATTTCCTCGGTTTTGTTTCGCAGATGATACAACACGTACCGACGGTGCGGATGAGTCAGAAGGTCGAAGGTATCGTTCAGCCGTGATGTATTCATTGGTGCCATCATCTATCGATTGGGCCGAAGCCGTATAATGTATCCTTAATTGTAATTTTACACTTTTGATAATTCAGTGTGGCGGGTGGCGATCGGTTGACTTTCCCAAGCAAAACCAACGATGGCAGTCAAGCGCCACCGACAAATCATCAACAGTGCTACCAATGACACAGTACTGGCGCAGGTTATTCCCCAGTGGACTCGCTCTCCGACAGCGTGTCGGGTTCACCGGTAATTTCCTGGTGGAAGTGATTCCAGGGCTGGACATGCTCCTCCGCCAAAATATTACTACTCACAAGGCGGAGTCCAAGTGCGTCTAACTGTTCGGTGCTTTCTTTCACGTCGGAGGTTGCTTCGGCCACGACTTCGACGTGAAGGTTATCCTCACCGGACAACATCTCCCGGACATTAACGACACCCTGTACGTCGAGTGCTTTCTCGGCCATCTCCGACCGATCGGAGAGATCAGTCGAACAAATAAACAGGACTCGCATCGGATAGCCTGCCTTCTCGTAATTGATTTCCGGGTTATATCCGAGAATAACCCCTTGCTTCTCAAGTTCCTTGATTCGATTATGGATGGTCGTCCCGGTTACATCGGTTTCATCGGCAATATCTGTGTCACTGGCACCTCGGGCATCGATTTGCAACAGGTGGAGGATACGACGGTCGAGGTTGTCCAATGGATCATCGACCATGTCATCTCATTGGGGAGCAAGTCAGTTAACCACTTGCCTGGTAGAAGTGAGGAGGAATGTAACGACAGGATTCGCGAGGTCATTTGTCCACAAAACCAGTTATGACTAACCGAGACCCCATGATCAGTTTGCTCACCTACGTGACGATAGTGATGCAAACAACGCCATCGGAAACGTCTGATACCGCCCTCTATCCCTCCTCGAACTCAAGCTGGTAGATGATATCGTCGATGTCCGCCTCGTGCGTCTCCACGCCAGAGGAGAATTTGCCTGCACCCATAATCTCTTTCTCCGCTTCCGTCAGCGGGACGAAATCGTCATCGTCCGGGTCGTCTTTTTCCGCATCCCGGTCGCTCTTTTCTCCCATTGACAGCCCTCCGTGAACGATCGACAGTTCCTATCCGGCTCTCAAAGTTCTATTGCTGGGTTGACATCGACTCCCAGTGCAGCATCCTGAGCAGAAAATTTATACGCGCTCCGCGTTACTCACAATCTGAGTAACTAATGACGATCCTCGTCACTGGCGGTGACGGCTACGTCGGGTGGCCCGCCGCACTGCGAATCGCGGACCGGACGGACGACCGAGTGCTGCTCGTGGACAACTTCGGCCGACGGGAGTGGGTCGAGGAGACGGGCGCGACGAGTGCGACGCCGGTCGCGAGCATCGACGAGCGACTCGACGCCGCTCGCGAGGTCCACGGCCTCGACAACATCTCCTTCGTCGAGGGCGACCTCGTCGAGAAGAGCTTCGTCGACGAACTCCTCCAGGTCCACGAACCGGAGACCATCGTCCACGCCGCGGCCCAGCCTTCCGCGCCCTACTCCCAGATCAACGGCGAGCGGGCGAACTACACCCAGCACAACAACATGCAGGCGACGCGGAACCTGCTGTGGGGGCTGGAGGAACACGGCCTGACGGACACCCACTTCGTCGAGACGACGACGACAGGCGTCTACGGCGCGCCGGAGTTCCCCATCCCCGAGGGCGGCGCGGCGATGGAGAACCAGGGCGAGCGCGACGACGTGCCTTTCCCGGCGATGGCTGGCTCGTGGTACCACCTCACGAAGTCCCACGACGCGGCCAACATGCGGCTGGCGCACAAGCAGTTCGACATCCCGGTCTCGGACGTGCGGACGGCCATCGTCTACGGGACCGAGACCGCCGAGACCCGCGAGGACGACCGGCTGAAGACCCGCTTCGACTTCGACTACTACTTCGGCACCGTCACCCACCGCTTCTGCGCCCAGGCCGTCGCGGGCTACCCCGTGACGGTGTACGGCAAGGGCGAACAGCGCAAGCCGTTCATCTCGCTGGAGGACACCGTCGAGGGGCTCGCACAGCTCGCCGTCGCCGACCCCGACGACCGGCCGGAGGGGCTGACCGTCTACAACCAGGTGACACGCGCGATCAGCATCGTCGAGATCGCCGAGACCATCGCCGACGTGGGGAGCGAGTTCGACCTCGACGTCGCCGTCGAGCACTTCGAGAACCCCCGCGACGAGGACGAGACCCACAAGATGGAGATCGAGGACGACCGGTACGCCGACCTGATCGGCGAGCAGGCCCAGAGCTTCGAGGACGGCGTCCAGGACATCTTCGAGACGCTGACCCGCTACGCCGACACCATCGAGGCTCACGAGGACCGGTTCCTCCCGGGCGTCCTCGAGGAGTCGGAGGACTGAGGCGGGATGGACGTCCTGGTCACCGGCGCCTGCGGCTACATCGGGAGCGCGCTGGTCCCGCTCCTGCGCGAGGACGAGCGCGTGGACCGCCTCGTGCTGCTGGACAGCCTCGACGACGGGTCACCCCGCTCCTTGCTGGGGTCGGTCGGCGACTCCCTGGAGTTCCGCCGCGGCGACGTCCGCGAGTACGGCGACGTCGAGAGCGCGACCCGGGACGTCGACGCCGTCGTCCACCTCGCGGCCATCACCGGCGCTGCGAGCACCCACGACCGACGGGACGAGACGTTCGCCGTGAACTACGACGGGACGGAGAACGTCCTGACCGCGGCGGGCAAGTTCGGCGTCGACGACGTGGTGCTCGCCTCCTCGTGTAACGTCTACGGCCGGGCGACCAGCACGGACATCGACGAGACGACCGAGGCCGATCCGATCAACCCCTACGCCGAGACCAAACTCCAGTCCGAGGAACTGCTCGCGGAGTACTGCGAGGAGTTCGGAATGGACGGGACGGCGCTGCGGATGGCGACCAACTACGGCTACTCCCCCGCTATCCGATTCAACCTCGTCGTGAACTACTTCGTCTTCCGGGCGCTGACCGGCCGCTCGCTGACGGTGTACGGCGACGGGTCGAACTGGCGCCCCTTCATCCACGTCGCGGACGCTGCCCGCGCGTACGCCCACGCCGCGCTCGAACCCGACCGCTGGGACCACCGCGTCTACAACGTCGGGACCAACGACGGTAACTACCAGATCGCCGACATCGCCGAACTCGTCCGCGAGGAAGTGGGGCCGGTCGACGTCACCTACCTCGAGGACGAACACCCCGGGCCGTCGTACCACGTCAACTTCGACCGCCTCGCGGCAACGGGCTTCGAGCCGTCGTGGACGCTCCGTGAGGGCGTTCGCGACCTGAAACGACGATTCGCCGACGGTCCGGCGATCCAGCAGTGACCGACACACCATCGACCACCAATGACTGACACGCCACACATCGCGATAACCGGCGCGGCGGGCTACATCGGCAGCCGCGTCGCCAGAGAGATACAGGAGACCCACCCCGACTGGGAACTGACCGCCATCGACAACTTCTACCTCGCCAAGGTCCGGGCCATCGGCGACCTCGATATCGACCACGTCGATATCAGGAACCGGGACCGGCTGGAGGCCGCGCTGGAGGGCGCCGACGTCGTCCTGCACCTCGCCGCGGTCAGCGGCGTCGACGACTGCCAGGAGAACCAGGACCAGGCCTACGACGTCAACGTCCAGGGAACCAACAACGTGGCCTGGTTCTGCCGCAAGACCGGCGCCGGCCTCGTCTTCCCGTTCAGCATGGCCGTCCTCGGCGACCCCGAGGCGTTCCCCATCACCGTCGACCAGCCGCGAGGGCCGATGAACTGGTACGGCCGGACGAAGCTCCTCAGCGAGCGTGCCATCGACACGTTCGCCGAGGGGGCGTTCCCCGCCCACCAGTACATGATCTCGAATCTCTACGGCTCCCACGAGATAGACGGGACCACCGTCTCCAAGGGGACCGTCATCAACTTCTTCGTCTCCCGGGCGCAAGCCGGCGAGCCCCTGACGGTGTACGAACCCGGGACCCAGTCACGCAACTACGTCCACGTGAAAGACGTCGCCACCGCCTACGTCCGCAGCTGCGAGCGCCTGCTCGACCAACTGGAGGCGGGCGAGACCGGCGTCGAAAAGTACGAGGTCGCCAGCGACGAGGACCCCAGCGTCGAGACGGTAGCCAATCTCGTGGCAGACATCGCTGCCGAGGAGACGGGCGAGCGCCCCGAGGTCAAACTCGTCGAGAACCCGCGGGCCGACGACGAGACGCTGACGGACACCTTCGAAGTCGACACCTCCCGCGCTCGCGAGCGACTGGGGTGGAGCGCGGAACGAAACATCGAGTCGGTCGTCCGGGAGATTTTCGCCGAAGAGTGAGCGACGCCCGCAGCGCTGGGACCACCGTTCACCGCGTGATTTCGAACCGGGCGCCGCCCCCGTCGCTCTCCGTCACGGCCACCTCCCACCCGTGGGCATCCGCGATCTGGGAGACGATCGAGAGCCCGTAGCCGGTCCCGTCCTCGGCAGTCGTGTAGCCGCGTTCGAACACGTCCGACTGGAGCCCCTCCGGTATCCCGGGTCCGTCGTCCGCGACCCAGATCCCCGGGCGGTCGACTGTTCGGCCGACGCGCACCGTGACCGCGTCGCCCACCTGCTCCACGGCGTCCGCTGGAGCGTCAGCGACAGCGGGCTCACCGGACGGTTGTCGTCCGGCGGCGTCCTCCTGAGCGTGCGAAGGAGGGCTCGTGGAGCTGTGCTCCACGGCGTCTCCGGGAGTATCACGACCGGGGGCTCGTCGAGCGCCGTGCTCGACGGTGTCCTCCTGAGCGTGCGAAGGAGGGCTCGTGGAGCTGTGCTCCACGGCGTTCCGGAAGAGATTCTCGAGGAGTTGCAGAAACCTGCTCTCGTCGGCATCCACCTCCCCCAGGTCGGCGTCGCACTCGAGCGTCGCCCGGGCGGTGTCGACGTTCCGCCACGCGGCACGCACGCAGCGTTCGACGTCGACGAGTTCGGTCTCGCCGATGAGGTGACCGTCTTTCGAGAGCGCCAGGACGTCGTCGACCAGGCCGTCTATCCGGTGTAGCGAGTCGGTGACGGCTTGCAGCTCCGGGAGGTCGTGTTCCTCCTGGGCCAGTTCCGTGTGTCCCTGCGCGACCGTGAGCGGATTCCGGATGTCGTGTGCGAGGATGTCGGCGAATTCGTCGAGGCGCTCTTTCTGGTCGCGGAGCTGCTCCTCGCGCCGTCGCCGTTCAGTGACGTCGCGGATGATGCCCGTGAAGTAGCGTTCGCCGCCGTGTTCGTGTTCGCGGAGGCTGATGAGCGTCGGGACCTCGTGGCCGTCCTTGTGGAGCGCCGGTAGCTCCATCCCGTCCCAGTCGATGTTTCGGTCGCCCGTCTCGACGTACGCCCGGAGCGCCGACGCGTGTACCGGCTGCAGCCGCTCGGGGATGATCTTCATCTTCGGACTCCCGATCAGTTCCGCGGGCGTATAGCCCAGAATGTCCTCGATGGCGGCGTTCGCGTAGACGATCTCGCTGTCCTCGTCGATCGTCAACATCCCCTCCGCGGCGTTCTCGGCGAGCGTCCGATAGAAGTCGTCGACGACGTCGGGGAGGATGTCCGGCTCCATTCTCTCGTTGTGGACTCGACGGACTACGATGGGTTAACCCTTCCCGATAAGTCTCACCTTTTGAATTGGATGATGGGCGACCGGTCGGCCGCCGTTCACGCCGCTATCCCGGGTGGTCCCATCCACCGGGTCTCAGTAGCACTATAGGCCCAGCGGCGAATTCCCCGCTGTGATCCACGACGAGTTCCCCGGCGTCGCGCTCCACAACGTCGCCGAGACGACCACGGCGCCCTGGAATCCCGACGGCCACCGGCTACGCCGCACCCCTGCCGCCCTCGGGCGTGCGCTCAACGTCGACGCCCGCGAGCGGATGGGCCATCCGACGAACTGCGAACTCCGATTCGTCCCCGAGACCGACGAGGCGACAGTCAGAGTAACGGTCTCGGCGCAGGCGAGAACTGTGCTCCATCCGTTCTGGGGCGATTTCCAGGGCGAGGAGCCCGTGGAGTTCGGTCCTGTCCCGAAGACCATCGAACTGTCTGTCCCCGAGCGGATCGGGGAACTCGACGACCGGGTCGAGACGGGCGCGTTCGACCCGCACGTCTGTCGCCTGCGCTTCGATGCCTGGGAACCAGTCGCCGTCCACGATGTCGCGGGCGCGTGCCGCCCACCGACGGACGACGAACTCCCGGACCACCGTTACCTCGCCCACGGGACGTCCATCACGGAGGGCGCAGCCGCCTCCGCCGCTCACCTCACGTACGTCTCGCGGGTCGCGCGCCGCCTGGGCGTCGACCCGATCAATCTCGGAGCCTCGGGGTCGGCCTTCTGCGAACCGGCGATGGCCGAGTACATCGGGGACCGCGACGACTGGGACGTGGCGACGCTCGCGCTATCGGTAAACATGGCCAACCGCGGCTTCACCGAGAAACAGTTCGACGAGCGCGTCCAGAATTTCGTCCGGACCGTCGCCGAGGCCCATCCCGAGAAGCCGGTCGTCTGCGTGACGCTGTTTTCCTACCACGAGGACCTTGTGCAGGACGGCGACCGCGAGCGAGCGGCCGCGTTCCGGTCGTCGCTCCGCTCGGCCGTCGACAGGTGCGAGACAGAGAACGTCCACCTCGTCGAGGGCCCCGATCTGATGGACGCGACCGGTCTGACGACCGACCTGCTCCACCCCGGCGACGTGGGGATGGAGGCCATCGGCGCGGGCCTCGCGGACGCTGTCGGGCCGCTCCTCGATTGACTGGATCCACCGCCGCGGTCGCCCCGCTCGCGTCCCCTCACCGACCGATCGTTCCCTGCCGCGTAATGGGTGCGTCGGGGTCGACGAGGAAGGCAACGACCAGCGCGTCCTCCTGCGCCGTGATAGTCAGTCCGTCGTCGTCGACGAGCAAGCCGCTCTCGGCCTCGTCGAAGCGCGTGTCGGCGGCCTCGACCGCGCCCTCGAACACGTAGAAGTACGCGTCCCGCCCCGCCATCTCGGGGAGCGCGAGACTGTCTCCTTCGTCGAGGTGTGCGTCGTAGAAATCCACTTCGTTGCGCACGGACAGGGGCGCGCCGGTCCCGACCGGACCGAAGAGGTGTCGCCACTCGCCGGCGACGGGCTCCGGGATGGGTTCGTGCTGGATCTGCGGGTCGAGGTCGAGGCTGTGCGGTCGGACGAATATCTGAAGCATCCGCAGCGGCGGGTCCTCGGCCAGCGTGCGCTCCTCGTGCCAGAACTCCGAGCCCGCGCCCATCACCATCAGGTGGTCCGAATCGGTGACGAGTTTGTTCCCCTCGCCGTCGTCGTGGCGCATGACGCCCGACGGGACCCACGAGATTATCTCCTCGTTTCGGTGTGGATGCATCGAGATGAGCGTGTCCGGGTCCATGAAGGACTCGACGACGGTGGCGAGCGGGCCGTAGCCGTGGTCGTCGTGGTCCGGCAGGTTTCGACCGGGGAAGTTGAAGTGGACTCTGAACTTCCCCTGGTCCTGTGTGACGTCGGTGCAGGGCGCCTTGTAGAGGCCCTCTCGGGCGGTGGCTTCCATGGTGACGGTACTACGTACCGGACGCCTTTGACGGTCCCGGCAGCGCCGACGCAAGCAGGCTACGTCGATGACACCCACTGTACATTTATTTGTCACAAACGCGTGCTAGCCCGGCCCACTCTCAACGCGAGAGCGAGTGAGCGGCGAGAACGAGTGCCAAGGCGGACTGCAGGGGATACGCGCAGTCTCCTCACTCCCAGACGTCGTCGACGCTCCTCCCCTCGTGGACGATACCGTTCAGCGCCGCGACGACAGCCTGAGGGTCCTCGGTCTGCCAGACGGAGCGGCCGATGACCGGGCCGCGCGCGCCGCAGCCGACGGCTTCCTCGATGTCGCCGAGCATCGCCCGCGTCGACCCGGATGCGGGCCCGCCCAGCACGGTAACGGGGACCGGCGAGGCGTCCACGAGATCGGCGTAGGAGTCGGGTTCGCCGGTGTAGGGGGCCTTCAGGATATCCGCACCAACCTCCCAGGCGATGCGGCAGGCGTCGGCGACGTACGCCGGGTCGGTCTCCAGGGGCTCTGGAACGCGGCTGCCCCAGCCCACTGGTTCGACGATGAGCGGGACGCCGGTGCCACGGAGTTTCTCCGCGAGGTCGGCGACGGCCTCGATGTTCTCCTGGAACAGTTCGCGGTCCTCGCGGCCGAAGACGAGGACGGTCTTGACGCCGACGGGGTCCAGTTCCAGCAGCGAGTCGACGTCGAATGGCTGGGTCCAGATGTCCATCGCCTCGTCGTGGCCCGGCCGGGTCGAGAACGTCGCGACGTCGGCGGTGACCAGCAGGTCGGCGTCCGACGCGTCGAACCGGTCGGCGTAGCGCCGGGCGAAGTGAGGCCCGACGAGGACGCCATCGGGATCGCCAGCGAGGACGGCGTCCAGCGTCGCGCCGGCGTCCTCGAATCCCTCCAGCGCGCCCATCCCGAGGCCGTGGTCCAGGGCGATCACGACGGCGTTGCCGGATTCGGTGTCGAACAGATCGTAGTCCATGGGGGAGGCCAGGGGCGGTGGCGGAAGGAAGGTGTCGGTTTCTGGATGCGGGTTGCGGGTAGCTAGGCCGCGTCATGGTCTCGAAACCACTGCGCAACCGCCTGCTGGAACTATTCGAACCAGTGAAGATCGCTGTGAAGAACGTCGTACACGACGTCGTTCAGGTACTCCTCTTTCGCCATTCCGCGCATCTGCTTCAGATCCGCGGTGTACTCGTTGATGTGGCGAAGCTTGTCGATGACGATGTCGCCGTCGACCATCTATACGTCTCCGCTGGCGAGGCGCTCGATGAGTTCCTCGTCGGCCTCCTCTCGTGCCGTCGCTGACGTCTCGTACTCGGTCTCGACCTGGGCCGTGTACGCGTCGACGTCTCGCTGGTCGCCGACGAGACGAACACCGTCTGGGAGCGTGGTGTACGCGACGCGCGTCGGGAGTGATTCGACGTCACTGACGTCGACGAAACCGTCGGCGTACTCCTGGAGGACGGCGTCGATACGATTGCAAAGGCGGAACCGATCGTGTGCACCCAGTTCGTTAGAGAAGTGAACCGCGACGTCGACGTCCGACGACGCGTCGGCAGTCCCCCGCGCGCGTGAGCCGAACAGAACGGCGAACGCGACCGGCTTCTGGGCGAGATACGTCCGTATGCCCTCGACGTCTACGCCGTCGATGGTCGACTCGCCTGGCTCGTCCATACGTCGGGATTGACACTCCCGGGTAATATATTGTCGCGTCGAGCCCTCACTGCTGAGACGTCCGTTCCTCGAACAGCGCGTAGTAGAGCACGGCGAACGCGGACCGGCCGTCCCGGAGGTCGCCGGCACGGACGGTCTCGACGAGGTCGTCGAAGGACGCCGTGTCGACCCGGATGGACTCGTTGTCGTCGAGTCGCTGTTCGGCCGTCGGTTCACAGTCGCGGGCGACGAAGTAGTGGAAGTAGGAGTCCGAGAAGCCGTTGGCCGGTTCGGCGCTGGTGAGATGTTCCACCTCGCACGTCTCGTAGCCCGTCTCCTCGACCAGTTCGCGGTGGGCGGCGGCGAGAGGGTCGTCGTCCTCGGGTTCGATACTGCCCGCGGGCAGACCGCGGTTGATGCGGTCGACGGGCTGGCGCCACTCGTCGATGACGACGACGTCGCCGTCGGGCGTAAACGGGAGGATAACGACGGCCTCGCTCTCCGAGAGGTAGTCGAACTCGGCGTCGGTGCCGTCCGGGAGTCGGACCTGTTGATTGACGATGTCGAACCCGTCGCACGTGTAGGCGGTACTGGAGTCGAGCGTCTCCCACGCCAGGTCGCCGCCGGCCGGTCCGTCGGTGGTGCCGCGGTCGGTCATGTGCGCATCTGGCCGGCCGGGAGGTTAAGTGTCGAGGATCCGCAGTGGTGTGCTCAGTCCGACCCCGTCCGACCCACGTCGACCACGTTGTCGGCGCCCGTCTGCGCGACGACGGCGTAGTCGTCGACCGCGGGGTTCTTGACGGTGTAGGCCAGCAGGCTGGAGAAGCCGTTCGGGCCCGGGTGGAGGCCGATGCCGCTCCCGGCGCCGACGAGTCCCGGAGGCTCCGAATCGAGCGTCTCGCGCCACCACTCCCGGTCGAAAAAGAGGGTGGCCATGTCCATGTGCTTGGCCTCGTGGGTGAAACAGCGGCTGTCGTTCCGGAGCACGGGCCAGAGGTGCTCGAGGGCCGTCTCCGCGGACGTTCGGAGGCCGACGTCGAGGAAGGCGGCGACGCAGGGCTCGTCGAACCCGGGCATCGTCTCTTCGAAGTACCCCGGGTGGAACACCACGGCGCCGGGGTCGCCGTAGGCGACGACGTTGGCCTCCACCTCGGCGACGGTCGCCTCCCAGGAGTTCTCCTCGTAGGAGTGGACCCGCTCGGAGTCGACGACCAGGTGCGTCTCGTCGTCCGCCGTCGGTTCGGGCATCCCCTCGAAGGAGTCGAACACGTGGAGGGTACGGTCGCACAGCCCCGCTACGAGCGACAGATTGGCGGTGCTACCGCCCTTGAAGCAGCCACACTCGACGACGCAGCCGTCGACGTTCGGGGGCACCTCGAGGATGGCTGCCGCCATCACCAGGTGTTCGACGAAACTCGACCCGGTCGGAATCTGCCAGTTGTTCCGTACCATCCGCGCCGCGAGGATGAGTTTCGACACGAGGCCGACGTCGTACGCCGCGCCGGTGTCCGGGTCGAAGTAGTCAGCGAGGACGATCGGCAGTGACGCGGCGGCTATCGCGAGGCGGTACGCGCGGGCCACCGCGCGACGCGCATCTGTCGTCTCGAACATACATCGAGAGACCCGGCCCCATCAGTTCGTTATACGTTCGGATTCGTTCGTAAAGAAGGACATACTTCGGCACGCGTCGCTACCTCATGTGGTGTCGCGCTCGACGAACGTCCCCGCCCAGTTCGCCGGGTCGTCGATCGGGCGCCCGTCCAGCATCCACGACGGGGCCGAGAGCCGCAGGGGTCGGACCGCAAGGGTCTTGGACCGGTTGCGCAGCCAGGAGAGTGGTGGCCGGTCGTCCGGCCTGAACCCGTGGCGTTCGAGGGCCGTCGAACGGATCGGGCCCGTGGTCGCGGCGATGAGCGTCGACTCCGCGTGGTCCCGGACCACCGGTCCAAGGAGGGTCGTGGCGACCCCTCGCTCGTATTCGTCGCCGGCCATCGGCAGGACGTCCGCTATCTGGGTTACGGTGACGCCGTCGGTGAGTGTCCGGGTCCGCGCGACCAGCGCCGCGACGACGGTGCCGTCGCGTCTCGCGAGATACGTCCGTCGGGACCAGACCGGGCTCCCGAACCGCCACTCGAGGAACGCCTCGTCGCGGAGCGCGTGGAACCTGTGGGGGACATTGCGGTCATAGATAGACGCGAGAGTCGCGTGCGGGACCCCCCGCTGGGACGCGACTTCGACGTCTGTACGCCGGGGCAGTCGGCCCGGGGGACGACGGACCGCGCGGACCAGCGGCCGGACCGTCCGGTGGACGAGTGGCTCCGCCGCACCGTCAAACCGGGCCGAGAGGAGCCGTGCGGGGTCCTGAATGCGGTAGAACGTGACCTGTGGCCCGACTGTCCGCCAGCCGAGTTTCTCGTACCCGGGCCGGGCGGCGTCGTTCGGGTAGTTGAACAGCAAGGCGCGGTCCTCGTCGGCGTAGGCCGCTATCGCTCGCCGCGTCATCCGTGTGAAGAGGCCGCGTCGCCGGTGATCCGGGTGGACCATAGTGTCGCTCGGCTGCAGCGCGCCGACGACCGTCTCGCCGGCGCGTATCCGGAAGGCCATGAAAGGACGCGCCCCGACGATTTCGCCGTCACGCTCGGCCACGAACACCGGGACGTCATCGGCGAACGGGTTCGACTCGTACTTCCACCGGAACCAGTCGGGGCCCCGGTCACGGTCCCAGACGATCCGATCGAGCGCTATCACGCCGTCCCTGTCCTCGGGACGGAATCGACGTACCCTGTACGGGTCCGTCGCACCGCGTTTCTCGTCCGGATCAGTGGCGGCAGCCATCGGTACTCGACCGCTCCGCCCGCCAGCACTTTCAATATATATTGCACAATTTACTAACAGGGTTGTGTTACTCAGTTAGGTCAGTGGTACCACTTTGGTAATGGGTGCCATTGCCGGGCGGAGGCAGCTGGCAGCGGCCCGTGGCGAGGTAACGGTCCGTTGCGAGCGGTGCAGGCATCGGGTCGAAGCGTTTCTCGGCGCCCCAGTGGTGGACTTCGGAAATCCTCGAACTGATAGCGCGGCCAGAAGGCGACTCGCTGGTCGCTCGCTACCGCCGTCGAGGCGATAGACGCTTTTCCGTCGTCGGTTCCAAACGACGGTATGACCGGGGCAGCGACGGACGGCGATGCAGTGATGACCGACGCCGACGGGGACGTCGTCGTCGACGTCGGCCTGCTGGTCGCCCACTCCCCGCGACGCGACGGCGTCGACCTCGCCGGCTTCGCCGACCGGGCCGCCCGGGACGTCGTCGGCGAACTGGAGTCGGCGACGGACGTGAGCTGGCGGTTCCACGCCGAAGAGCCCGAGGAGCTGTCCGACTACGACGCGCGGTACCCGTCGGAGTTCCTGGAGGAGGCGGCGCTCCGGATGGTCGAGGGCCCCTACGACCTGGTCGTCGTCGTCACCGACGTCCCGCTGCTATCGCGACGCGAGCGTCGCGTGCCCGGGCTGGCCTCGCCGCTGAGCCGCGTCGCGGTCGTCTCGACGCGCACCCTGCGACTGTCGCCCCGTGACCAGCCCCGGCGGTCGCTCGACGACGCGGCGGTGCGCTGGAACGGCGCGGCGCTGGTGCTCCACCAGATCGGGCACGTCCTCGGCGCCGGCCACGACGCAGGGGGCGACTCGGCGATGGCGCCCTTCTCCTTCGACGCCGAGCGGGAGTCGGTCCCGCGGTTCGACGCGACCCTGAGCGGACGGTTCCGCCGTGAAGCGAGCCGGATCCCGGAGGAGGAGACGGACGCCCGCGGCCCCCTCGGACGGCTGTGGTTCTACCTGGTCAGCGTCGCCCGGAACCCGATGGAGGTGGCCACTGCGGTGGTCCAGAGCCGCGCGCTCACGTTGCCGCTGTCACTGCCGAAACTGTCGACGGCGGCGCTGGTCCCGACGCTCGTCGTCGTCTTCAGCGCCGAGACGTGGGACGTCGGGCTGAACATCACCGATGGAACGGCCGCGCTGTTCGCCGTCGGGTCCATCCTGCTCGCGGCCGTCTACCTCCTCTTTTCGCACAACCTCCTGTTCCCGCGCGGGCGCCAACAGGTGCTCACCGAACACGTCGCGCTGGTGAACGTCACCGTCTTCTGCATCCTCCTGCTGGCGATGGTGGGGCTGTACCTCCTGGTCGCGGGGATCATGCTCACCATCGAGTACGTCGTCTTCCCGCCGAACCTGATGACGAACTGGCCCAGCCTGGAGGACCCGTCCGTCGGCGTCGTCGAACTCGTCCGCATCGCGGGGTTCATCGCCACCATCGGCGTCCTCTCGGGCGCGCTCGGCGGCGGGCTGGAGAAACAGACGATCCTCCGCCACCTCGTCCTGTTCAACGACCGCCCGTGAGGTGATTTTCGTCGTAGGGGTCGTCATTCGTTCTCACGCTGTCTCTGCTATCGGGGGTTCACGCTTGTACCGGTCAGTACAGGGAGTGTAGCTATCGTTTGGATGTGGCCAGAGGGTCGTGACTGACGCTACCGCAAACTCCTCGAAAGCCCTCGGCGCGCTCG
>Ga0075105_1000317_pt1 | contig 27141 bp, 23 predicted proteins | sample AntDeeMetag02WF5_FD_69800 | JGI IMG/M metagenome (GOLD analysis project Ga0075105, IMG submission 69800) | Saline lake microbial communities from Deep Lake, Antarctica - Antarctic Deep Lake Metagenome 02WF5 | ecosystem: Environmental > Aquatic > Non-marine Saline and Alkaline > Saline | place... | reverse complement strand
ATCAGGTCCGCCTTCGAGGACTCCCGCCGGCGCTTCGAGTCGATGAACGGGCTGAAGCGCGGGTCGTTACTGATCTCCCTTTTCGTCATGTCGAAGACGTCGGCGACGTTGATCTCGATGAGGTCCGAATCGGGGTTCTCGTGGACCTCGTCGGCGAGCGCCCGGACGCCCGCGGTCTTGCCCGCCCCCTTGGGCCCGTGGACGAGGAGGTTCATCGGCTCCTCGATGGCGCCCCGGAGGTGCTCGCGTGCCTGCGGCTGGGGGATGTCGTCGAGCGCCGGCGCGTAGGTCTCCGTCCACAGCGGCCCCTGCATTGAGTGTAGGTGTGGCGGCCGTCGCGTATCAATCCCGCGAAAGTCGCTGTCGTTGTCGCACCTGTTCCGCTGCTCACGGTGAACTGTTCAGCACAGGTCTCGGACCGTCTCGGCGGCGTCGTCCAGCGTCTCCAGGGGGTCCTCACCGGGATACTCGTAGACGAGCCAGTCGCTGTCGTTCTCGGCGACGGCGTCGGAGATGCCGTCCAGATCCAGGTCGCCTTCGCCGACGGGGACGCTTTCGCCCGCATCGACGTCGTAGTCCTTGAGGTGGACCAGATCGGAGCGGTCGCCGAGCTGATGGAGGCGCTGGACGGAGTCGTCGCCGGCGGCCAGCGCCAGCCCGAGGTCGAGTTCGATGCCGAAGGCGGTCTCGTCGAGGAAGACGTCGAACCCGGTCGTTCCGTCGAGGTCGACGTACTCGTGGTCGTGGTTGTGGTAGTGGAACCCCATCCCGTACTCGCCGAGTTCGGCGTCGAGGACCTCCAGGCGCTCGACGGTGGCGTCGACGGCCTCGCGGGACGCGAAGTGTTCGGCGTCGAGCCACGGGACGACGATGTCGTCGGTCGTCAGCGTCTCGTACCGCGTGACGGTCTCGGCGAAGTCCTCTTCCAGCGCGTCGATATCGACGTGGGCGCCGGCGACCTCCAGTTCCGTGTCGTTGAGCGCCTCGACCACGTCGCCGGGGTCCTCCTCTGTGACGCGGAAAGCGAACTCGACGCCCTCGAAGCCGGCGTCGGCGACGAGTTCGAGGAGCTCGGTGAACGGCCGGTCGACGTCGCGGAGCGTGTACAGCTGGATGGCGGGGCGAGTCATGGTTCGAAAGAAGGGCTTCGGCCGGAAAGACGTTCTCGTCGGATGGTTGACTGTTCGGCCGGCGACCGGGAACCGGCAGCTGACGTTTATCGGCCAGGGGCGTGCACGGTGGTAGCATGAAGGTTCCCTCCGATCCGTCGCGGCCGCCGTCCCGGCAGTCGGCATCCGCCCACGAGTTGCCACCGCCGTCCGAACTCCCTGATCCCTCGACGCTTCCCGCCAACCCCGATCTGCCGGATCCCTTCGAGACCTTCGCGGGGGATGCGGTCGAGTCACCGGCCGACTGGCCCGCTCGTCGCGCCGAGATTCTCGAACTGTTCCGCCGATACGTCTACGGATACGCGCCGGATCCACCGGTCATCGAGGCCGCCGTCGAGCGGACGCCGGGGGTCCTCGACGGCGCGGCGACGCTGACCGAGGTGACGATATCGTTCCCGGACCTGCCCGCTGGGGCCCCGTCGATTACGCTGGCGTTGTTCCTGCCGGCCGACGCCGACGGCGACTCGCCGGTCCCGGTCGTGCTGGGGCTCAACCGCGACGGCAACCAGGTGACCGTTGACGACGAGACGGTGACGGCACTCGGCGCTGCCGACCGTTCCGACCGCTCAGACGCCCCGCCGCACGGCGCCCGCAGTAACATCTGGTGCGTCGACCGCATCGTCGACCGGGGCTACGGCTTCGCGACGTACTGCTGCGAGGAACTGGCGCCCGATAGCGAGGCCGCCGGTGACGAGGTCGCCAGCGACGAGGGTGCCAGCGACCAGAGCGCCGCGGGAATCCACGCCTATTACGACGTCGCGGACCTCTCCGGCCCGCCGGGAAGCGAGTGGGGAACGCTGGCTGCCTGGGCGTGGGGACTCCACCGCTGTGTCGACGTCCTCCGAGCGGCCGACGGGGTCCATGCCAACCAGATCGCCGTCCTCGGCCACTCCCGCCGGGGCAAGGCGGCGCTGTGGGCCGGCGCGACGGACGAGCGCATCGCCCTGGTGATCCCCCACCAGTCCGGCACCGGCGGCGTCACGCTCGCCCGGGCGAACGACCAGGAGTCCATCGCCGACATCACCGGCGCGTTCCCCCACTGGTTCGCCGACGACTTCGCCGCGTTCGCGGACCGCGAGCCTCACCTCCCGGTCGACCAGCACCTCCTCGTCGCCTGCGTCGCGCCGCGGCCCCTGCTCGACACGGAGGGATCGTTCGACGTCTGGACCAACCCCGACCTGGCCGCCGAGTCGGTCCGGGCCGCCGCCCCGGTCTGGGACTTTCTCGACACCGACGGGATGGTCGGCGAGGGCGTGCTGGCTGGCGACGACGCCATCACACCCGAGGCCGCCGGCGACCTCTGCCAGTACCGCCGCGACACCGAACACACCCTGAATCGTGGCTACTGGGACGCCATCCTCGACTTCGCGGACTGCCACTTCGAGTGACTGCCGTCGCCCGCCGCGACGGCCCCGTGGTCGGCGCTCGTCGCATCGGCGGCGGCCGACATTGCGCCGAACGTCAGCCTTTTTCGCCGACGGCGCGACTGACAGCGTATGCCAGACTGGGTCGCCGACCACCCCATCGAGAGCCGCGAGGCGGCCGACCCGCACCTCGCCTACGTCCAGCGATTTCCCGTCAAGTCCCTGGACCCCGAGGAGCGCGAGCAGGCGACGCTGACGACCGTCGGTGCCCTCGACGGCGACCGCGAGTGGGCCATCCTCGACCGCGCCGGAACCGAGCCCTACGACCCCGATGCGGCCGACGTCGGCGGTTCGGGCGACTACGTCAACGGGAAGAAGACCGCCGCGGTCCACCGGCTCTGGTCCCAGTACGTCCCCCGCGAGCAGGGCGGGCCCGCGGTGGCCATCCGTCGGCGCGAGGCGGACCCGGACACCAGCCGCATCTTCCCGCTCTACGACGGCCGCTCCGGCGAGAACCCGGCCACCGAGCGCGACGTCCACGGCGACCTGAACCGCTGGCTCTCCGAGTACTTCGACCGCCAGGTGAGCGTCCGCTGGGACGGCAACGGCCAGCACGACGACCGCGAGCGCCACGGGCCGTCTGTCGTTTCGACGGCGACGCTTCGGGAGGTCGCCGCCTGGTTCGACTTCGACGTCGAGTCGGCCCGGCGGCGCTTCCGCGCCAACCTCGAACTCGGCGGCGTCCCGCCGTTCTGGGAGGACCAGCTGTTCACCGACGAGGGCCAGGTCGTCCGCTTCCAGGTCGGTGACGCCGCCGTCGACGGCGTCCACCCCTGCCAGCGCTGCGTGGTTCCGGGCCGCGACCCCGACACCGGTAAGGAGACGCCGGAGTTCCGGGAGACGTTCATCCGCCAGCGCGAAGCGACCATGCCCGACTGGACCGACTGCGACCGCTTCGACCACGCCTTCCGCCTGATGGTCAACACGCACGTTCCCGACGAGTCCGATGGAACGTCGGTTCGCGTCGGCGACCCCGTTCAGATTCTCGGCACCCATCCCGAGTGAGGAGTCGTGTGGAGTTGCGTGGGAGACCCCGGACCCGGCGAGGACGCGCCATGAATCACGCTTCCTCCCGCAACCGCTCGGCCGGGAGCGAGTGGCGCGACGATGTCGCGCCCTCGCGACCTGCCGAAAGACTCGGCACGCCTCGTCTTTCGAGCCCACACTCGCTTCGCTCGCGTGGACGGGGAAGGGTAGGGCTGCTGTGCTGTGGGGTGGATTGAAAGGGGCGACCGTCTCGGGGAACCCCGGCCCGACAAGTACCGCAGGGAGCGCAGCGACCGAGGAACGCAGTCGCGGCCGCGGGACCCGAGACGGTCGGGGCTTTCGAGTTGGTGGCGGTAGTTGCGCCTCCGCTGTCGGTTGCGCGAGCAAAGTCGTTCGATCGCTCCGTCAGTCCAACTCCACCACCCCCGTTCGAATTGGGCTTGCAATCCGCACGAAAGCGGCCAAAACCAACGGCGTCGCGATATCGGAACAACCGCCAGACCATTAGGAGGGACGCTCCAACCCCTGATCGATGCCAATCGACTCGTTGCCGAGGATGGGCCTCGGAACCTATTCAGACGACAACAGGGAGCAGTGGCGCGACAACGTCAGCACGGCCCTCGACGTGGGCTACCGGCATATCGACACCGCGCAGGTGTACGGGAACGAGGAGTACGTGGGCCAGGGAATCCGCGACGCCGACGTCGACCGCGAGGACGTCTTCCTCTCGACGAAGACGGTCCACGTCGACGTGCCGCCGGAGCCCGAGGACACCGCCGACGCCATCGACGGCTGTCTGGAGCGCCTCGGTGTCGACTCCGTCGACATGCTGTACGTCCACTGGCCAGCGGACAACTACGACCCCGAGGTCGTCCTGCCGGCGTTCGACGCGGCCTACGACGCGGGCAAAACCCGCAACGTCGCCCTCTCGAACTTCTCGGCGGCCCTCATCGACGAGGCTCGCGAGATACTCGACGCGCCCATCGCGGCCCACCAGGTCGAGTGCCACCCGCTCCTCCAGCAGGAGGACCTCCGCGAGTACGCCGTCGAGCACGACCACTGGCTGGTGGCCTACGCCCCGCTCGCCCAGGGCGCGGTATTCGACGAACCCGCCGTCCAGGACGTCGCCGAGAAGCACGACGCCTCGCCGGCCCAGGTGAGCCTGGCGTGGCTCCTCTCGAAGGAGAACGTCGCGGTCATCCCGAAGGCGTCCAGTCGCGAGCACATGGAACAGAACTTCGCCGCCCGGGACCTCGAACTGGACGACGAGGACCTCCGGCGCATCGACGACATCGATGGGACGCATCGGTGTATCGACCCCGGACACGGCGTCTGGAACCGGTAGCGGCCGACGCCGCCATCTGGGCCCGCAAAAATCGGCCTGCAACTGCGTCGGTGACCCCTGCGCAGAACTGCTTCTCGACCCGCACCGGATCCGCTAGTCGTCGTCCGAGTGATCGTGATCGTGGTCGGCGTGATCGTGATCGTGGTCGGCGTGGTCGGCGTGGTCGTGGTCGTGGTCGTGCCCCCCGTCGGAGGCGGCCTCCGCGTCACTGTCGCTGTCACCGGCACCGGAGATGTCGCCGCCTGCGACGAGGGCGTCGTGGTCGCCCTCGATCATGTCGAGGTTCTTCAGGTTGTCACGCTCCTCGAAGTCGGTGACGGCGTCGCGAAGGTCCTCCTGGGTGAGCGTCGTCCGGTCTTCCCTGAGCGCTTCCAGCACGGCCTCGCGGAGCACCAGCCGGAGGTCGCTCCCGGTGAGTCCCTCGGTGATGTCGGCCAGGGCGTTCGGGTCGAAGTCGATGATGTCCATCTGCTGGGTGACGACCCGGAGGATGTCCGAGCGCATCCCCGTGTCGGGCTTGGGGAAGTTGACGATCTCGTCGAAGCGGCGCCAGACGGCGGCGTCGAGCTGGTCGGGGTGGTTGGTCGCGCCGATGAGGAGCACCTCGTCCTCGATGAGCGAGACCTCGTCGATGCTCTTGAGCAGCGTGTTGACGGCGCGCTTGATGGCGGCGTGCTCGTCCGAGGAGCGCGTCTTGGCGACGAAGTCGAACTCGTCCATGAAGAGGATACAGGGGGCGAGTCGCTTCGCGACCTCGAAGGTCTTCTCGACGTTCTTGGCGGTCTCGCCGAGGTACTGGGAGGTGATCATCGACAGCTTCACCTCGACGAAGGGGAGCTGGAGGTCGTGGGCGAGCGCTCGCGCGACGCTGGTCTTCCCGGTCCCCGGCGGGCCGACGAACAGGAGCTTGCCGATCTCGCGCAGGCCGATGCGGGCGAGGTAGTCGCGGTGCTCGATGGCCTTGACGATCTTCTCGATCTCGCCCTCCTGGTCCGGCGTGAGGACGAGCTGGTCCATCGTCATCTGGACCTCCTCGGGGGCGCGGATGTCCACGAGGTCGAGCATGTTGTCGCCGTCCTCCTCGTCCTCGCCGTCGTTCCCGAAGGCGTCGTCGAGCAGCGCGTCGATGAACGCGCGGTCGGCCCGCGCGGGGCGGTTCTGCTCGCGCGCCAGTTCGTAGTCGACGCCATCGATCTGACCCTCCCACTCGGCGGCGAGCACCGGATTCGCGTTGACGTGGTCGGCGTCGACGCGCTTGCGGAACCACTCCTCGGCCATGTCGCGGTCGGTGAACTCGACGGTCCCGGCGAACTCGTCGCGGTCGGTGAACATCAGGCTGGAGATGGCCTCCCAGGGCCGCTCGACGTCGGTCGCCTCGGCGATGGCACCCTGGTCGGCCGTCAGCGGTCGTTCGATGGTCGCGTCGCTCCAGAACGGCGCCCGATACGCCGGTGGGAGGTCGTCCGGATCCAGGTCGCGACGGTCGTTGAACAGCTTCGTCGTCAGCATGAATTCGACGACGTCGACGTCGGGGTCACTCATTCCCACCTAAGTTCGCCGGGCGGTGGGATAAGTGACTCGAATCGGAACGTGGCGCCGCGCTGGACGGTGTCCGCACCGGATATAAATGGTATAAAAGTATTAGTGACTCGGTAACTACTATCATATCATGGCTACGAAAGCTCCGGGACCGCTGGCAGACTGGTACCAGGCACGGATCGGGTCGCCGTCGACCGGGGACGAAGTACTCGGTTACTGGATATTCTCGCTGGGTATCATCCTCGGGACGCTGGGGCTGGTCCAGTTCTTCTTCTCGCCGACTAACTCGCTGGCTCGAATGCTCGGCTACGTGATGGGAGCCGTCGGACTCGTCGCGTTGATCGTCGGGCCGACGATCCGACTGCCGCTGACCCGGCGCGCGACGCTGTTCTCGTACGGGGGCGCGGCGCTGTGTCTGGCCGCTATCGTCTGGTTCTTCCTGGTTTACCCCGGAAACTGGGAGCGCCCGGTCGGTCACGTCGGTGTCGTGTCGCTGTACGCCGCCGGGCTCGCGCTCACCGCCGTCGGAGCGGTGTTCGCACCGATCCTGACTGGACCGCGGGGCACGCTCGAAGAGACGACTGTGGCCGCCGAGGCCGCCGAGACCGAACGCGATTCGCTCGCGGCCGACCTGGAATCCAGAGACGCCGACCTGGCCGACGTGCTGGCCGAGCGCGAGTCGACGGCTGCCGAACTCGCCGTCGCTCACCAGACCATCGCCGGTCACGAGGAGAGCAAGGCGGCCTTCGAACTGTACGAAGACAAGGCCGGCCAGTGGCGCTGGCGACTCCGCCACCGCAACACGAATATCATCGCCGATTCGGGCGAGGGGTACGCCTCCCGCCAGAAGGCGACCCAGGGACTCCAGAGCGTCAGGTCGAACGCGCTGGGCGCCGCCGTCACCGTCCACGAAGTCGAGGAAGCGGCCGTCGAGGAACCGCCCGAAATCCTCGTCGTCGAGAGCCAGGCCACCTTCGAGTACTACGAGGACAACGGCGGCGACTACCGCTGGCGACTGCGCCACGACAACGGCGAAATCGTCGCCGACTCCGGTGAAGGGTACGCCTCGAAGTCGAACGTCCGCCGCGCGATGGACACCGTCCGCCGCGTCGCCGACGGCGCGGTCGCACTGGAGATCGACCCCGTCGGCTTCGAGGTGTACGCCGACGCGGGCGGCCAGTACCGCTGGCGCCTGCTGCACCGGAACGGCAACATTCTGGCCGACTCGGGCGAGGGATACGTCTCCCGCTCGAACGCGCGCCGGGCCGTCGACACTGTCCGCGAGGTCGCTGCGGACGCCGACAACTTCGACCTGTACGAGGACAACGCGGGGGAGACTCGCTGGCGCCTCGTCGCCGGCAACGGCGAAACCGTGGCGGACTCCGGCGAGGGGTACGCCTCGAAGTCGAACGCCGAGGATGCCGTCGAGCGCGTCCGGTCGTACGCGCCCGAGGCCGACGCGCTGGACGTGGGTGCGGCCGCCTTCGAGATATACGAGGACCGCGGTGAGGAGTACCGCTGGCGCCTCCGGGCCCGCAACGGCGAGACGGTGGCGGACTCCGGTGAGGGCTACACCCGGCGCGCCGAGGCCCGCGCCGCCGTCGACCGCGTGAAGCGCCACGCGCCCGGCGCCGACGACGAAGCCGTCGAGAACTGAGCGGGCGACGACGCGCGTCGTTTCGTTCTGGGTGACCGACTTTTCGCGCCGACACTCGCGGATCAACGCCGAACACCGCACTCGCTGTTTGTCAGGGCTTAACACGACTGAGGCCCTACGAGGGGGTATGTCAGAGCAGACTCCCGTCGTCGTCGCCGCGAAGCGAACGCCGCTGGGCAAGGCGGACGGTGTCTTCGCCGATGTCCGGGGCGAGGACCTCTCCGTGCCGCTGATAGACGAGATACTCGCCGACACCGGCGTCGAGAGCGAGGCCGTCGACGACCTCATGTGGGGCTGTGCACAGCAGCGGGGCGAACAGGGCAACAACCTGGCTCGCGTCATCGCGCTCCTCTCGGAGCTGGGCGAGTCGGTGCCCGGGACGACGATCAACCGCTGGTGTGCCTCCTCGGCACAGGCCATCGCGTCGGCGGCCGACGCCATCGCCGCCGGGCAGCGCGACTGTCTCGTGGCCGGCGGCGTCGAGTCGATGTCCCGTGTCGAACTCGGCGAGAACATGCACACCGTCCACCCGCGGATAGCCGAGCTGTACAACGTCGGCGACCTGCAGATGGGGATGACTGCCGAGAAGGTCGCCGACCGCTTCGACGTCTCCCGCGAGGCCCAGGACGAGTACGCCCTCCGGAGCCACGAGCGCGCGGCGGCGGCGACCGACGACGGCCGCTTCGCCGAGGAGATCGTCCCTATCGACACCGAGGAGGGCGCCGTCGAGACGGACGAGGGGATCCGCTACGACACCAGCCTGGAGAAACTCGCGGGGCTCCCGACCGTGTTCAAGGGCGACGGGACGGTGACGCCCGGCAACGCCTCGCAGATGACCGACGGCGCCGCCGCGCTCATGGTCACCTCCCGCGCGTTCGCCGACGACCACGACCTCGACGTCCTCGCCGAAGTCGGGGACCACGAGGTCGCCGGCGTCGACCCGACTATCATGGGCGTCGGCCCGGTCCCGGCGGTCCGGAACCTCGCCGAGCGCACCGGCCGCGACGTCGACGACTATGACCTGGTCGAACTGAACGAGGCCTTCGCCAGCCAGTGTCTGTACTGTCAGCGCGAACTCGGCTTCGACGACGACCAGTTCAACGTCAACGGCGGCGCCATCGCCATCGGCCACCCGCTCGGCGCGACGGGCGCCCGCTTGCCTGTCACGCTGATTCACGAGATGCGCCGCCGCGGCGACGATCTGGGCCTGGCGACGGAGTGCGTCGGCTTCGGTCAAGGGATGGCAATCGAGTTCCGCGTGCCGTAGTCGAGCATCCGCTCGCACCCCTCCCGATACGAGGCTTTACGGGAACGCCGACCCATCGTTCACAGAATGAGTTCGGTGCGTCCACGAACGGCGAATCTCGGGCTCCGCTACCGTCCGGCCCGGTCGGGGGACCGTCACCGGACGCGGTGGGGAAAACCGAGGGAAGGCGACGGATCGACGTTTTCATTCACGCCGCCCTCGGAGGAGATGACGAATGAGTGACTCGCCCGGCCCGAGCGACACCGCGGACATCCTGCTCGTCGAGGACAACCCAGGCGACGTTCGCCTCACGCGGGAGGCCTTCGAGGAGGGGCAGATCGCCAACAACCTCCACGTCGCGACGGACGGCGTCGAGGCCCTGGAGTTCCTCCACCAGCGCGGCGACCACGCCGACGCGCCGCGGCCGGACATCGTCCTGCTCGACCTCAACCTCCCGCGGAAGAACGGCGACGAAGTGCTCGAAGAGATCGACGACGACCCCGTGCTCTCCCGCATCCCGGTCATCGTCCTGACGAGTTCGGAGGCCGAAGAGGACGTCGTCCAGTCCTACGAACTGCAGGCAAACGCCTACCTGACCAAGCCGGTCGACCCGACGGAGTTCATCGAGATCGTCCGGTCGTTCCAGGAGTTCTGGCTCTCCGTCGTCCGGCTCCCGCCCATGGAGCGTGACGATGTCGAGTGACCCGCTCAGCGTCCTCCTGATCGAGGACAACCCCGGCGACGCCCGCCTGTTCGAGGAGATGCTGCGGGAGACGGCGGAACTGCCCCGCCGCACCCACGCCGGCGATTCAGGCGACGCCCTCGCGTTCTCCCACGAACAGCGCCTCGGCGCCGGCCTGGACGCGCTCGCGGCGAGCGACGCCGACGTCGTGCTACTGGACCTGAACCTGCCGGACAGCACCGGCCTCGACACGCTCGCCACCGTCGTCGACGAGACGGGGATGCTCCCGGTGATCGTCCTCACCGGCCTCGACGACCGCGAGGTCGGCATCCAGGCGATCGAGCGCGGCGCACAGGACTACCTCGTCAAGGACAACGTCACGAGCGACCTGCTGGTCCGCTCGATCCACCACGCGCTCGAACGGAACCGCCAGGACCGGGAGCAGGCCCGCCGCCGCGAGCAACTGGAGGCGCTCAACCGCCTCAACCGGATCGCCCAGGACGTCACCCACGCCGTCATCACGACGTCGACCCAGGAGGAATTGGAGCGGGCAGTGTGTGACCGGCTCGTCGACTCCGACGCCTACCGCTTCGCCTGGATCGGCGACGTGAGCGGTGCGGACGGCGACGTCACGCCACGGGTCTCGGCGGGCACCGAGGAGGGGTACCTCGACGCCGTCTCGATCACGGCCAGCGACGACGCTGCGAGGGGACCGACCGGGCGGGCGGTCCGGACCGGAGCGGTCCAGGTCATGCAGAACATCCGGACGGACCCGGCCTACGAACCGTGGCGCGAGGACGCGCTCGAACGCGGCTACCAGTCCTCGGTCGCGATCCCGATACTCTACGGGGACGTCCTCTACGGCGTGTTGAACGTCTACGCGTCGTCGCCGAACGCTTTCTCCGACCCGGAGGCCGAGATACTGGCCCGGCTCGGCAACGTCATCGGGCACGCTATCGCCGCCATCGAACGCAAGGAGGCGCTGGTGAGCGACGCCGTCACGGAACTCGAGTTCCAGGTCGACGGCTTCGCCGAGGAACTGACGTCCGTGACCGCCCAGCACGGCTGTACCGTCGAGATCGACAACCTCATCCAGAACGACGAGGCGGTGCTCGCCTACGCCCACGTCGACGGCCTCTCCCGCGAGCGGTTCCGGGAGTCGGTCGACCGCTCGGCCGTCGTCGACGACGCGCGGATCCTGGGCGGTGACGCCGAGGTGTTCGAGGTCGAACTCGTCACCGACGCGGCCAGGCCGCTGTTCGACGCGCTCGCGACCCACGGCGGCAACATCGACACCGCCAGCGTCGCCGACGGGGAGTTCCGCTTCGTCACGGAGGTCCCGGGCGGCCGCGACACGCGTCCCCTGATCGACATCGTCACGGACCACTGCCCCGGCGCGACGCTGCTGGCCCAGCGGACGGGCCAGCACCGGGACGACACCACCGCCCGCGGCCTCGCCTTCGAGGACCGGATCACGGAGAAACAGCGCACCGCGCTGGAGACGGCCTACCTCGCCGGTCACTTCGAGTGGCCCCGGGAGACCAACGGCGAGGAGATCGCCGACCGCCTCGGCATCTCCCCGCCGACGTTCCACCAGCACCTCCGGGCCGCCGAGAAGGAAGTCTTCGGCCTCATGTTCGAGGACGAGTGATCAGTGTGTCTGGTGTAGTGTGCAGGTGGTTCTTCTAGGCTGGTGCTGGAAGAAAGAGAGACTGCAACATCCAGAAAGCCCTCGGCGCGCTCCGGTCCCGCGGACCCACTGCGCTCCTCACTTCGTTCCGGTGCTTGTGGCTCCGGGGTTCCCGGAGCCCGCCTCGCCCTTTCAGTCCTCCAGGAGAGCACCGCAGCCCTGCCCTTCCCCTGGTCGGCCGACGAGACGGCCTCCCGGCCGTGCGGTTGCTGCAGGAAGCGTGATTCGCGCCGGACGGCGCGAATTCGGGGAGGTTTGGCGGACTCAATCGCGAGCGCGTTTCATCGCGCGAGCGACGTTGTTTCCTGGGGGACTGAAAGGGCGAGGCGCGGTCGCGTGGCCTGAGCGGGCCCTATCCGAGCGACGGAGGAGCGAGGATATCCCGCTCAGGGCGCGTCGAGCGTGCCGAGGGCTTTCGAGGTGTTTGCGTCTGTGATCGCAGCGAGAAGCACGACCCCACCAAACGATACGTCCCTCACCTGTACTGAACACCAGACGGTACTGGAGCCCTCACTCCAGTTGCGCTTCCACGTCGTCGTAGTCGGGGAAGTCCGGCCATTCCGTGGCGACCCAGGCGTACTCCACCGTCAGGTCGTCGTCGAGCACGAAGACCGCCGGCCGGGGTTCGACGACGCCGGCCATCCCGTCGAGTTCGTGGGCGATGTCGTACTCCTCGGCCACCGTCGCGGCGGGGTCCGAGTAGAGCACGTAGTCCTCTCCCAGCCCGCGTTCCTCGATCAGGTCCTTATGGGCGTAGGGCGTGGAGATGGATAGGCCGACCACGGTGGCGTCCTCGTGCCACTCTCGCTTCGTGATCTCCTTCCAGACGTACGTCGCGGGGAAGGCGCCGTCCATCGGGTGGAAGACCAGGACCGTGGGGCCGTCCTCGCGCTGGACGAGGTCGGAGAGGGCGACGTCCTCCCAGTACTCGTCGGTGACGAGCGGGCGAGTGAAATCCGGCGCCTGGTCACCTTCCTCGGGGTGGTCGGCGGGGCCGAGGTCGACGACGTCGAAGTCCAGTTCCATCAGTCCTCACCCCCGCTCGCGGAGGCCGCGGACGCGTCCTCCCGGGCGTCGCTCCCCCCGCCTTCGTTTCCGTAGGTCCCCTGGAGGTAGTCGACGATGTTGGCGCTCTCGCTCATCGTGACGCCGGTGTTCTCGTCGACGATGGCGGGCACCGTTCGCTTGCCGGAGAGGCGCTTGACGACGTCGCGCTCGGAGTGGAGCGGTTCGACGAAGCGCGACCGGTACTCGAGGCCCAGCTCCTGGAACGTCCGAGTGACGCGCTCGCAGAAGGGGCAGGCCTGCAACCGGTAGAACGTGATCGGCTGGTCGCTCATACACTCGTCCCTTGGAGGGTGAGCCCGGTAAGCCCACCGCTTCCGGGCCTATTCCATGACAAACCTTAATCCACATGCCGCGTTAGTCCACACGTCGATGGCACTGGACCCCCTTTTGCGAGTTGAGTCGCTGTTTGCATCGCCGCTGGCCCTGCAGGTCGGCGGCGTTCCGATCCCGGATAGTGCCGTCATCGTCGGTGGGACCGCCGTCATCGTGGTCCTCATCGTCCTCTCCGCCTTCTTCTCCTCTTCGGAGATCGCCATGTTCTCCCTGCCCTCGCACCGCCTGGAGGCGCTCGTCGAGGAGGGCAAGCCCGGTGCGAGGACGCTCGAACGACTCAAGTCCGACCCGCACCGCCTGCTGGTGACCATCCTGGTGGGCAACAACCTCGTCAACATCGCCATGTCCTCCATCGCGACGGGGCTGCTGGCGTACCTGCTCGGTAACCAGGGACTGGCCGTCGCCATCTCGACGTTCGGCATCACCGCCGTGGTGTTGCTGTTCGGCGAGAGCGCCCCCAAATCCTACGCCGTCGAGAACACCGAGTCGTGGGCGCTTCGCATCTCCCGGCCGCTGAAACTCGCCGAGACCCTCCTCCTCCCGCTCATCATCCTCTTCGACTACCTGACTCGGCAGGTCAACCGTATCACCGGCGGCCGCGCCGCCATCGAGAGCTCCTACGTCACACGCGAGGAGATACAGGACATCATCGAGACCGGGGAGCGCGAGGGCGTGTTAGACGAGGAGGAACGGGAGATGCTCCAGCGCACCCTGCGGTTCAACAACACCATCGCCAAGGAGGTGATGACCCCCCGTCTCGACATGGACGCCATCTCTACCGAGGCATCCGTCGACGAGGCCATCGAGGAGTGCATCAACGGCGGCCACTCCCGCCTGCCGGTCTACGAGGGAAGCCTGGACAACGTCATCGGGATCGTCCACATCCTCGACCTGGTCCGGGACCGCACCTACGGCGAGGCCGGCCGCGACGTCGACCTCGAGGAACTCATCGAACCGACGCTGCACGTCCCCGAGTCGAAGAACGTCGACGACCTGCTGACCGAGATGCGCGACGAACGCCTCCACATGGTCATCGTCATCGACGAGTTCGGCACGGCCGAGGGGCTGGTGACGATGGAGGACCTGACCGAGGAGATCGTCGGCGAGATCCTCGAGGGGGAAGAGGAGGTGCCCATCGAGTTCCTCGACGACGACACGGCCGTCGTCAAGGGCGAGGTCAACATCGAGGAGGTCAACGAAGCCCTGGATATCGACCTGCCCGAGGGCGAGGAGTTCGAGACCATCGCCGGCTTCATCTTCAACCGTGCCGGCCGCCTCGTCGAGGAGGGCGAGACCCTCGAGTTCGGCGGGGTCGAGATCCGGGTCGAGCGCGTCGAGAACACCCGCATCATGAAGGCCCGCCTCCGCCGCCTCGAACCCGACGAGGCCGAGGAAGAACCGGAAGTCGACGCCGAAGCGTCCCCCGAGTGAGGCGGGATCTGGTTTTACGCTGGCTCACGGTTCGCGTCCCGTGGTTTGGGTCGAAGAATGTTAACGGTTGTCACGAAACGCGTCCGTTCACGGTCCGCGGTCGCTCTCTCGCTCTCGCCGACCGGCGAAACTCAGTGACCCTCGGGGTCGAAGAGCTCCTGGAAGACCTTCTGCTGGGCGGCCCGCAGGTGCTGGTGGTAGGTGGGCCGGGAGATGTCCATCCCCTCGGCGAGTTCGTCGCCGTCGACCTCACGGGGCCAGTCGAAGAAGCCGCCGAGGAAGGCCGTCCGGAGGGCCGTCTCCTGACGGTCGGTGAACCGGTCGAACAGCGCGGCGCGGAACTCCTGCTGGGTGTGGACCGGGCGCTCGTGTTCGTGGTAGCCCACGAGGTCGGTGTTGTCGTAGCGCTCGTCGACGAGACCGAACACGTCGCGGGCCTCGGCCTCGTAGGGGAGTTCGATGGTGTAGCGGACCACGCCGTGTTCGCTCTCGATGCGCTTGGGGACGGCGCCCAGGTCGACGAGCGTCTCGACGAGCGACCCGTCAACGGTCACGTCGAACAGTGCCTCGCCCTCGTATTCGGCGACGCGACTGGCGGCCGTGATTGCCCCGTCGTCCTGGAGCGCGTCCATGACGTCGTCGCTGTCGGCCCCGGTGGTGGTGAAGTAGATGCGTAGCGAGCCGTCCTCCTGGGTGACGGTCCCCGTGGAGGTGATCTGGGCGCCTGTCGTGGCCGAGAGTCGGGAGAACAGCAGGTCGTGGTCCTCGACGGCGAACTCCAGTTCGATCACCCGGTCGGCCGAGAGGATGCGGCCGCTCTCGAAGGCGTTGATGGTGTTTGCGACCGCGCGGCCGAGCGACTCCAGGACGACCTGCTCGCGACCGTCGAAGGCGTCCTCCCGGCCCGCACAGACGTAGAGAACGCCGTAACTGGCGTCGGTGTACTCCAGCGGAATGGCCATCACCGACTCGACGCTGGCCTCGTGGGCGGTCCGGAGCCAGCCCGACCCGGCCTCCGCCAGTGCTCGCGCGTCGACGACCTGCGAGGTACCCGTTCTGTAGGCGACTGCGCCCGGCGAGTCGCCGTCCATCGGCACGCTCTCGTCGGCGACGTAGAGGTTCGCCTCCCCGGTCCACTCGTGGGCGACCAGCGCCTCGCCGCGGACGTCCGGGCGGGCCAGCCAGGCGAAGACGTACGGCTCCGCGGCCGCGAGCTGCGTGCAGACGCCGAGTTCGACCTCCTCGCGCGTGTGGGCCTCGACCAGGACCTCCACGGTGTCCTGGACGACTCCCTCGATGCGGTCGAGGATAGTGGCGATGCGGTGGCGTGCCTCGCGGACCTCCCGCTCCCGGCGGGCCCGGTTGCACGCCGCCGCCGCGTTGGTGGCCAGCAGCGCCGACATCGTCCGGTCCACCTCGTCGAACGCGCCGGAGGTAGTCGCGCCGATGCTCAGCGTCCCGTGGACGCCGATGGGGAAGAACATCGACGCCCGGACGGGCCCGCGGTCGAAGTCGTCGTCGAGAGCCTTCACGTCGTCGTACACCGCCGGCTCGCCGGAGGCGAACACCTTCCCCGGCAGCCCCTCGTCGAGGCTGTACGTCGGTCGCTCGCCCATCCGCTCGACGGCGTTCTCGCTGGAGGAGATGGGTTCGAGTACCCCTTCTTCGCGGTCGTACAGCCGAACGACGCTCATATCGTAGTCCAGCACCGTCTCGACGGCCCGCGTCACGACGCCGGCGATGGACTCGCGACTGGGCGCCTGCATCAGGTCCCGCGAGATGGCCTGGAGCTGCGTGATGGTCTCCGGGCTCCGCGCGACGCCGGTGGCGGCTCCGTCGCCGGCACGCCCGGTGTCGGCGTTCCCGTCCTCGGCCTCCCGGAGGGCCCGTTCGATCCGGTGTGCGAGGACGGCGTACCGTCCGTCCCCGCTCCGCTGGACGTAGTCGGCCGCGCCGTCGGCCAGCACCGCCTCGACGGACCGCTCGTCGCCGTCGCCGAACAGGACGACCGGCACCTCTGGGTGACGCTCGCAGATGCGTTCGACGACTGTCTCCTCCGTCCCGTCGGCGACCAGGCAGTAGCCAGCCGTCGACTCATTCGACTCCTCTGATTCCCCAGCCTCCCCGAATTCCGGCGCCGTCGCGACAGCGAACGAGTCCGTGAGCTTCCGGAGCGCGCTCGCGGTCCGGGCGACTGCTTTCTCGTCGGCGCCCGTCACGACGACCGTGGGTCCCTCGACCATACCTAACAGGTTAGTATGTGAGCAAATATAAGATACTGTCGCTCGGTGAACAGGTGCCCTCCGACAGTCTGCCCGGCGAGACGTGACGGCCCCGTCAGTGGTCGAGTTCGGTGACGTCGACGGCGCCGTTGCCGGTCACCGACACCGCACAGCCGGCGTAGGTGAACTCGACGCGGACGGGCGGTGCGGTGGGCGTCGACTCGTCGCCCGCGAACAGCGCGTCGAGCGCGTCCGGGTCGAGGACGCCGTACAGCGGTTCGAGTGTCATCGGGTCCGCACCGGTCTCTGCCGCGACGGCGGCGACGACGGCCTGACTCGCTGACTCCGCACTCGCCGCCTCGACCGCACCCATTGTTGTAGACATGTTCTGTTCGTACACTATCGACCCCCATTTCTCCAGTGGCTATCCCTGTAGTGCCTGACCGAGTGCGGGGGCTATTCTGATAGGGGTCGAGAGACGACGTGAATCGCCGATTCGGGCGTACTGGTCGTTGTCGGCGTGTCTCGGCTGGGAATTGTGACCGTGGACTTGGATTTCGAACGCTTCAATTCCGCAGTACCGCATTCGCTCGTCACGTCCGTTCACCGGAGCGGCAGAGCCGCTCCGAGACCTCGCTCACTCTATTCGCGAGGACCTCGCAGAATGCGCCGTCCGGGAGTGAGCAAACGCTTCGCGTTTGCGAACGTCGAAAGGCGCTGCGCGCCTTTCGGAAATTGAACCGGAGGGAGACGTTCCGGGCGTGCGGCGCTGTCGCGCCGTTCCGGGGCTGCGACTTCTGTCAGAGCTTCACTCTGACAACGTCTTGCTCGCGCTGCTCGCAAGACTCCCAGGGTTCAATTCCCGCAATAACGCATTCGCTCGTCACGTCCGTTCCTCGTAGAATGACTCGCGGCTCCCGTTGGTCGCCGCTCGTGTTTTCGAGGTTCTCACTTCGTTCGAACCTCCTATGCGCCGTCCGGGAATTGAACCCGGGCTTTAGCCTTGGGAAGGCTATGTCCTACCACTGGACCAACGGCGCCCTCGTACATGCCGTGATACCCCGTGGCGTCACTTGAACGTAGCGCTTCGCTCGAACTGCCCGTTCGTCCGGAAACGTTGCGCCATCGGGGACCTATTTGTCGCTCGACGGCCAAGAGTCGTCCATGTCCGAGTCCACCACTGTCCGGCGGGCGGAGTCCCCGCTGGACGTCTCGTTCTCCGATGACGAACTGGCGGCCCACCGCGAGCACATCACCGGGTTCATCGAGTCCATGGTCGCGGAGGCCGGGGCCGAGGGGGCGGTCATCGGCCTCTCCGGCGGCATCGACAGCACGCTCACTGCCTTCCTCGCCGTCGAGGCGCTGGGCGCCGACTCCGTGTACGGCCTCGTGATGCCCAGCGAGGTCAACCGCGAGGAGAACATGAGCGACGCCGAGCGCGTCGCGAGCGAGTTGCTTGGCATCGAGTACGACGTCGTCGGGATCGGGCCCATCGTCGACACCTTTCTGGCGGCCTACCCCGACGCCGAGGGCGACACGATGGCGGAGGGAAACCTCATGGTCCGCACGCGCGCCGTGCTGAACTACCTCGCCGCCAACCACCGCGACGCGCTCGTGCTCGGCACCGGCAACAAGAGCGAGGCGTTGGTGGGCTACTTTACCAAGTACGGCGACGGCGCCGTCGACTGCCACCCCATCGCCAACCTCTACAAGGCTCAGGTCCGCCAGCTGGCAACACACGTCGACGTCCCTGCCGACCTGGCGGAGAAGACCTCCTCTGCCGAGATGTGGGTCGGCCAGACCGACGAGGAGGAGATGGGCCTCGACTACCCGACGCTGGACTCCATCCTCGCGCTCCACGTCGAGGGCGGCGTCTCCAAGTCCGCGACTGCGACGGAGATCGGCGTCGACGAGGCCGCCATCGAGCGCGTCCGCGAACTCAACACCCAGAGCGAACACAAGCGCCACGTCCCGCCGGGCCCCGACCCGTTGTTCTGAGTGGTCTGTTTCCGTGCCGTCTTCGCACCTTGATCAGTACAGGTGAGAGAGGTAGCAAATACGGCATCTTGGAAAACAATCGAGTACGGCAACACCTCGAAAGCCCTCGGCACGCTCGCACGCCCTGAGCGGGCCCTATCCGAGCGACGAAGGAGCGGGGATATCCCGCTCAGGCCACGCGACCGCGCCTCGCCCTTTCATTCCACCAAGGACCGCATCGCTCGCGCCACGGAGGCGCTCACGTTTGACTCCCCACCCCTCCCCGGATTCGGCGCGTCCGCGCCGAATCACGCGTCCTGACCCCACAGCACGGCCGGGAGCGCGTTTCATCGCGCGACCCACCGAAAGACTCGGCACACCTCGTCTTTCGAGCCCACACTCGCTCCGCTCGCGTGGATGGGGAAGGGCAGGACTGCGGTGCCGTGCCTGGAGGACTGAAAGGGCGAGGCGCGCTGGACGAAGCACGGGCGCAGCAAGCACCGCAGCGGAGTCGTTCGAAAGGCGCGAAGCGCCTTTCGTGATGACGAGAGAGCTTCGCTCTCTCGAACCACGAGGAGCGCAGCGGCGTCCGCGCGAGTCGAGCCCGCCGAGGGCTTTCTGGTTGTTAGCGGTCTCCCTTCTTCCAGTCTACACTCACCAAACCACCCACTCAGTACACGCATTGATCGAACACTCGGCTCACCCGATCACAACTGAATAACACAGCCCAGACTCGCCCCAAAAAACGCACTTCGCTAGCGCGGACGAACGGGGTTCTCGGGGCCGCGGCCGATGAACTCGCCAGTGAACTGGCGAACGGTCTCGGGGTCGTACTCGTCCATCGTCAGGCGATTCTCCCAGGCCGTCAGGACGTACGTCGCTTCGGGGTCGTCCTCGGGGTTGGGGACGGCGATGAAGCCCTGCCAGGTGCCTGTGTACGTCTGGGCGAAGGACCGCAGGTTCTCTTCGGCCTCGGGACTCAGCTGGTCGGGGTCGTAGTAGACGACGACGGCGCCGTGTTCGAGCGAGTGGACGAGCAGGCCGTAGGGCTGGGTCTCCTCGTAGAACCCGGCGTTCACGACGCCGAAGTAGTGGGTGCCGCCGGTCGGCGGCGTCTGCTCGTACTCTATTTCGGTCCCCTGCTCGACGTGGTTGTTGCCGGGCGACGGGTCGGTCTGGACCTGCGAGATGACCGCCTGGTCGCCGCGGTTCGGGAGGTCGGTGTCGCCACCGCCGCCCGAGCCCGCGAACAGCGTCAGGTACGCCACGAGTCCCAGCCCCACGACTAGGACGAGGCCGAGGACAGCCGGGCCGGTCGGAATCCCGCTCCCGTCGTCGCGCTCCAGCCCCTCGACGCGCCGCTGGTCGATGGATCCGAGTTCGCTCTCGTGTGCGTCCCGGAGGTGAGCCAGGTAGGAATCCTCGTCCTCGAACGTCGCGTCGCAGTAGTCGCACTCCGGCATTGACAGACGGTGTGTGCCGGAGGGAGTCAACGGTTGCGCTTCTGCGGACGATTCGCACTACCGTTCGCCGGATCCGGGCCGGAAGAAAAAAAAAACGCGGGCCACGCACCCGTTCCACCGGAATCCCCCTCGTGCGGGCCCGTCACTCCAGCTCCGACGACCGCCTCGCGACCAGGTCGGCGAAGGCCTGCCGCTCGCGTTCCTCCTGGTTCGCGGGGTCCGCCGGATTCCGGAGCAGTTCGGCCACGGCGCGGATGGCGCCGTCGTCGTTGGCGGCGATTTCGTCGGCGACGACCCTGGGGTCGTCGACGACCCGGGAGACCAGCCCCACTGCCTTCGCTTCCTCGGCGTCGAGGACGCGGCCGGAGAGAGCCAGGTCCGCCGCGACGCCGCGACCGACGACGTCGGGGAGACGGGCCGTCCCGCCCCAGGCGCCGAACAGCCCCAGCGAGACGCCGCTCTCGGCCAGAGTCGCGTCGGGCGTACAGACGCGGACGGCACAGGCGAGGGCGAGTTCCACCCCACCGCCGCGGGCCGCGCCGTCGATTCCGGCGACGGTGGCCCCGTCGTAGGTGGCGAGGGCGCGGGCGACGTCCTGGCCTGCGGCGGCGAACTCGGCCGCCTCGGACTCGTCCAGGCCGTCGACCACGTCAAGGTCCGCGCCGGCGCAGAACGCCTCGCCTGCGCCGTGGAGGTAGAGGACGGGCGCCGACGCGTCGTCGACGGCGTCCCCGAGGTCCGCCAGTCCCTCGCGGGTGAGCGCGTTGCGCCGCGCTGGGCGGTCGAGCGTCACCACAGCGACGTCGCCCTCCCTTGCCGGCTGAATCATGATTCTCCCTCCTCCGCCGTTTGCAAAGGTCTTTGCCCTCCCCGTCGTAACCGTGAATCAATGGAGGAAGCCGCGGCGGTCCGCCGGGCCGCGCTGGCGGCGGTCGAAGACGTCGAACCCGACCGCCTCCACGCCCGGATCGAGGACCGTCTCGACACCGCGTCGGTGACGCCGGGTGTTCTCACACTCGCCAGTGCCCGCGCAGTCCGCGACGAGTCCGTCGAGCGCCTCGCCGAGCGCGCCGCCGGCGTCCAGCTCATCTACGAGGGCCTCGGCCTCACGCGGACCCTCGCCCGCGACGATCCCTGGGCCGACGCCGACGTCCGGGCGGCCGAGAACGGCGACGGCACCGGCCGCGACGAAGCCGACCTGGACATCCTCATCGCCGACATCCTCGTCTCCCGGGGGTTCTACCTGCTCGCCCGGACCGAGGCCGCGGAGGCCGCCGTCGCCGTCGTCCGCGCCTTCGGCACGGACCAGACAGTCCGCCGCGTGACCGGCGACGATTCCCCAGACACCGACCTGGAGGCCGACGTCCTCGAACTCGCCGTCGTCGCCGGGACGACCGCCGCCGGCGGCCGCGCCCCGGCCAGACTGCGCGAGTACGCCACGGAACTCGCCACCGACGGCCTCCCGCCGGTCGACCGCGTCGCCGAGAGCGACGTTCTGGAGTCGCTCGGCACGCTCGCCGGGACGGAGCCGCCGGCCAGCGACGGGGTCCGCACCTCCGCCGACCACTAGTGAGAGGGATTCGCGTGCCCGCTCCCGAATCGAAACGACTAAAGACGACTCAGGGTAACCAAGAGATGCCTGCCTGGGTAGCTTAGCGGTAAAGCGCGTCCTTGGTAAGGACGAGAGCCCGGGTTCAAATCCCGGCCTAGGCTTGTAACTTTTCTTACACAATCCCACTATATAAAGAGGGCCGTTTCCGGAAGTTCCGAATCGCGGGACGGGTGGTGGTCGACGTGACGGCCCATTGTCCCTACTATGGAGAACCTGACACGTTTGAGCATATAACCAAGTTCGTCGCACAGGAAGTTCAAGGGTGCGCGTGCGAGCTTGAGCCAGATCTCGTCGAACCTCAAGATGTAAGCGGGAATTCTAGTCTATAGTCCGCACCGAGATAGCAACCCTGCTTAGCAAGTTTATAGTGCTTCAATTTTCCAGTGACAGTAACCCCAGTTGTGAACCAATAGTGGAGAGTTCTCTTTAGTATACAACTATCCCTAGTAAGGACGAGAAGGCGCTAATCTGGATCAATAAAGTCCGATAGTGTGGTTTTCTTTGACTGATGCAGTTTCTCTATGATATCCAACTTCTCATCCCGTAACGCTTCCTCGAAATCCTCACGCATTTCATGCCTGGCGATCTTTTCCTGGATCTGTTCTTTCAACTTTTCAGTGTCCCGCGTTATCTGTGAGTTTATCTTGTACCCGTTTTCAAGGAGATCCCCTTCATCCTCCTCAAGGACGACCACATTACAAGTTCGACCGTAGTCAATGAATTTGGAGTATAGCCGTTTCTTCTCTTCTTGTGTGTAATTCGTCAACTGGATATCTTGCTCTGCAAACAGCCGATTCCAATCCGCATATCTGAATATCTCGTTCCCCTTATTGTGGTGTCTCTTCATTAGAACGACGGACATTTCTTTGAGCTTCAGATAATTTGATGATGACCAGGTAAAGTCGAGATAGTCATGCTTCCTCACTCTTCCTGCTAGCTCATCGAAAATATACTCCTCAAGTTCGTCGTCGACATGGCCACTGAATGGTTCAGTTTCAGATTTCTTTACGGAGAAACAGATAATACTACACGATACCCCAAAATCTCCGAGATCCCAAACACAGAAGTTGATATCTTTACGCTTAGCTGAGGCTTCCAGTCGCTCCTTCGGGGTATGCTGTGATGAGAGTGCGTAGTCTACATCCTTTATTTCCGCACCCATTGCCTTGGACAAGTATTCACCAGGATCAAGGTCTCCGTCACCATCCGTCTCCACAAACTCGCGCCGTTCTTTGAACTTACCCACTGACTTGTCGGTCCCTTGCGCAAGAGAGCGCTCATATTCTACCAAGAGCGCAATTCCCTTTTCGCGCGACCCAATTAGAATATCGAAGTTCTTCTTGTTTTGTCCAATGAATGGCTCTGTCCGGATATATGTGTACTCGGTATTGTCACGTCCTTTAAATCCAGAAACGATAACGTTGAAGTTGTTGAGTTCTTCTTCGTCTTTCCGGATCTGGGTACGAACTTTCTCAAGATGGTTCTGGAAAAACTCCTTTTCTAGCTCCTCCTCACGGTCCTCAACGCGGCGGTGATACGTATCGCGCTTGTCGGCTGTTAAAGTCTCAACTTTCGATTCGATACGATCCTCCGTCATACCTTAACCGTATCAATCTCTGTGTCAGGGTCGACTTTTTCAACAAGGAATCGATAGAATCGGACGAGTGAGTCGAAGCCTGAATCATATCGCGGTAAGAGCATCAAGTCCTCGCCGTTTGTGGATACAGAGATGATACCGTCGTTTCGTTCGTCTGCGATCTTCCCGTTGAATAAGAGGCTACCTTCGGATGCCTGCGCGGAGTACGGATAGAAATCTTCCTTTTGCATCTCCGATGTAAACTCATTGCGATCTTCATAATCAAGTGGATCAGAGATGGTTATCTCGACTGGCTCTTCCTCTATTTGTTCAAATCCATTTTCTTTCGAGACGCTGAGGTCAGCTGCCTTCATCAACTCATTCAATGGATGGGCTGCCTCAAGGGCAGGTTCGACGACGTCTTCATATAGAAACTCTGTAGAACCGTTTTCTAGTACGAATTCGCAATCATTGCTAAATCGGAAGGTACCACGAGTGGCGAGTTTGAAACGTAGGCGAGTTGCGGTAATGCCGTACTGGACTGTCCACTCTTCGAGCATGTGTTCGGCATCTTTACTGTCGTGACTACCGGAACGTTGGAACCCGGGCCGGACTTGACCCTCGTAATGTTGATCCCGACCAAATGTGTCGTAGTCGAATCCTGTGAGCTCCAGACCAGTGATCTCGAGAAGATTTTCGCGTAGTTCTCCCATTTCGTCTGGCGGAAGCCAGAGTGAGTATAGGTCTTCAGTGTTTGTGACCATCCGGTCTAGGGTTTCGTTCAGATCCTCGCTAGAGTTTAGAGTGAAGATGATAGGTGCACCAGTGGCCGGATGTTGGTAGAGATAGAGGAACACATGGTTAGTTTGATTCCGCTTCGTATGTTTGGTATAGAGTTGGTAGAACTCGCCTTGGTCGGTAACATCGAACCAGCCACGCGCGAGATCTACAAGCCCCTTCCAACTATGATCTGAAACGAGACAGACAACGCGGAAGTTGGTTCGGTTATCAGTATGGAGCGCACTACGGGCCTCATCAAGGAGTTCATCTCGGGTCGACGCGTCGAGTTCGTTGGAAGCGACCATGGAATTCTATTTTCTGTGATGTGATTGGTACGCTGATTTGATCTTAGTTTGGAGGTAAAAGGAGGCGCCGGTTATATGTTTACCTCCCATTTCGAATTAAGATCTCTAAACCTCGGGACCACTACAGCAGTGAGCAAAATCGCTCCACTTAGTGACTACCTCCCAATCGGCGTTTCGAGAACTTCCGGAACCACCACGCGCTCGCTTACGGTCCTCACCACCCCACGGTCATCTGCACAGTCCGGCGGGCGACCACGTAGCCCGCCGAAAGGCTGACGCAGGACTGCCCTACAGATGACCGACGAGACTCACCCATCGACAGACGCATCACTCGAAAACGAAACGCCGCGCTGGCAAACCCGATTAATCATCCGACTGATCCCAGCACTCGCTGCATTCACACTGTTCGTCGCCCCGGCCGCCGCCCAGTCGTCGGGCCAGGCGTTCTGCAACACGGACATGGCCCAGACCATCCAGAACGTCTTCACCATCATCCAGTTCGGCGGACCGATGCTCGGCGGCGTCCTCGCGCTCGGCGCGACGGTCGGTCTGCCCTTCGTCCGCCGGTCGGACTGGAAGAAGGAGCTGAAGGAGATCCGCAACCAGGGCCTGGTCTGGGGCGTCATCGTCGCGCCGCTGGGCACGCAGATTCTCTCGTTCATCCTGAACAACGTCGTCGCCGGAGGGAACGCCTGTGCCTTCTGAGGGACGCCTACCGCTCGCGTCCCTTGCATTGGCGGTCCTGGCGGCGCTGGCCGTGGCTGTACCGGCGACGGCACACCCGCCGACCGAACCCGACCACGGCGTGAACGAGACGGCGTTCCCGATCCTCTGGTCGGGCGACGTCGACGGCAACGTGAGCGAGGGCGGCGAGGGAGACAACGAGACCGAGGCCGTCCGGCAACTCGCCAACGGGAGCGACGTCCCGTTGAACACACCGCCGGCGGACGTGGAGACCTGGAACGCCGGCGAGATCGATGAGTTCCCGTCGACCAATCGTTCCGTCTCGATTCGTCCTGCGGGCGCGAACGCGCGAAGTGGTCGCTTCGTGAAGGACGCCTACGCGTCGATCTTCGCGATCCAGCCGTCGACGCGCGCCAGGATATCCACGGGCGGCCACTCGCTATACGTCGACCGCGAGGGAACCGTCCTCGGGACGGTCGATTATCGCGTCGAACTCCCTGAGGACGATACGAACGGGAGCCGGGAGGTCTACTGGAGCCTCGAGGACCACACTTTCGAGGGGACGCGTCTGCTCGTCGACGGGCGCGAGGTTGCCAGCGGTGGTGGCACGCACACGCCGCAGTTCTCGTTCGAAGACCTGGACGAGGGGCCGCACTCGCTCACTCTCGCGGCCAACGTCTCCGTCCGCGTCGAGGAGCACGTCCGGACCGAGGAGCGAGTCTGTGAGCAGGAGGGCAACGAGACAACCTGCCACACAGAGGTGAACCACCAATACACGGACCACAACGAATCGGTCACGGTCACCGACGCCGTCGACGTCGTCGTTCGTGACCTCGAAGTATCCGGTCGACGTGCCAGCTATCCAAACGGCGATACGGCGATCGCCCTCACCGCGAACCGGCCGTGGCTCGGCCACTCACTGCCCCATGGCAACGTCACCGGGACGTGGCGACTCTATTCGGCTCGCGACCAGGACTGGGACGCGCTGGTCTACAGCACCGCGAACGGGAGCGCGCGCCGACACTCGCCGATGCATCCGTTGCAGGTAAACGCCTTCCCCTTCGAGATGGGGGCGTCTGCGTCCCAGGGGAACGCAACTGTACTCGCGACCGACGGTCGGAGTTACTCGGCACCGTCCCTGCCGGAGAACGTCAACCTGGACACGCGGAACGGCTCCTACTCCGGTACCGAGACGATAGTCACGCGCGTTCCTGGCGACGTATCCACCGTCCGTGCGCGCGGGTTCGTCCGTGGCGTCGGCACGACGGTCGACGCCGAGGACCTCGAAGAGGTCGAGGTCCACCGGAGCAACCTCACGCTCTCGGTCGTCAACGAGTCCGCGAACACCACGACGGTACACGTCTCGCTCCGAGACGAAACAACGGGAGCGCCCATCGATACCTCGGGGCGGGACGGGTACGTCGTCCTCGCGGGCGAGCGCGTGAACACGTCCGGTGACGGCACGGTAACGCGGACACTCCGGCAGCCGGGGGCGATCATTTCGGCGCGCTACGAGCCCGGCCACTGGTGGAACGACGCGCCGGGCTACGTCGGTGACAGCGAGACCATCAGCGTTGGCGGGCCGTCGCTACAGTTGCTCGCCACGCTGTTCAGGTTCGCGATCCCGGTCGGGCTGTTCGGACTGGCCGTCTACATGGTCGACCGCGTGACGCAGTGGCGGATCTGGCCGCCATGGAGGGGGCTGTAAAACATGGTCGGGACACCTTCATTCGACGCCGACCGACTGCGACGGCGTCTGGTCGGCGCGTGTATCGGCGTGCTCGCCTTGTTCGAGGCCACCGTCCAGCCCGCGCTGGCGCGTACCGAGTCCTCCATCGCAGCGACGACGCCGGTATTGCAGTTCGGCATCCTCGATGGACTCGGCGACATCATCGTCGGCGCGATTACCGAGCTGCTTTGGATCCTCTTCAGCCCGATCCAGTCGGCCATC
>Ga0075105_1000312_pt1 | contig 27567 bp, 26 predicted proteins | sample AntDeeMetag02WF5_FD_69800 | JGI IMG/M metagenome (GOLD analysis project Ga0075105, IMG submission 69800) | Saline lake microbial communities from Deep Lake, Antarctica - Antarctic Deep Lake Metagenome 02WF5 | ecosystem: Environmental > Aquatic > Non-marine Saline and Alkaline > Saline | place... | reverse complement strand
ATTCGACGGGGGCACACTCGCTCGTCTACGAAAAGACTGACCACTACATCACGGAGTGCGAAGTCGTCCTTGCGGACGGCACTGTCACTACCTTCGGCGAGGAGACGGTCGACGCCCTTCGGAATCGCGCCGACCCCGTGAGCAACGATCTCGAAGCCCGAATTGCGGCGGGTGTCCTGTCGATCCTTGATGACCATGCAGCCGAGATAGACGAGCGCTACCCCGAACTCAAGCGGAATGTTTCGGGGTACAACCTCGACCGCTTGGTCGCCGAGTACGAAGGGGAGTACGGTGAAGAAGGGACGGTCAACCTCGCCCGTTTGCTCGCCGGAAGCGAAGGGACGCTGGCAGTCGTGACCGAGGCGACCGTCTCGCTCGAACCGCTCCCGGAGACCAAATCGGTCGCCTTGCTGACTTACGACAGCGTCGTGGAGGCAGTCAGTGACGTTCAACAAGTTCTCACCCACGACCCCGCGGCGGTCGAACTCATCGACGACGTGCTCATCGACCTCGCATCCGATACGACGGAGTTTGCCGACATAGCAGCAAGACTCCCAGACCGGACGCAGGCAGCGCTGCTGGTAGAGTTCTACGCTGAGGACGACGACCACGGACGCGAACAGGTCGCGGGCCTACTAGCCGACCGGCTGTCGGGCGACGAGAAAAAAGCAGTAGAACCGGACGTCGACCGCTACGCGTTTGATGCGCTGGAAGCCCACGACGCTGCCGAACGCAAGGAGATCTGGAAACTCCGAAAGTCGGGGCTCCCAATTCTGCTCGGCCGAACGAGTGACGAGAAGCACATCAGCTTCCTAGAAGACTGCGCGATTCCACCGGAACACCTCCCGGAGTTCGTCAGCGAGTTTCAGGACGCTCTCGAAGCCAACGACACCTTCGCCTCGTTCTACGCCCACGCGGGTCCGGGTGTGCTACACGTGCGCCCACTTGTAAACACGAAATCAGAGACCGACCTCGATGCGATGGAGAACATCGGCGAGGCCGTTACCGACCTCGTCGTCGAGTTCGGTGGATCGGTTTCCGGCGAACATGGCGACGGGCGCGCCCGCACGCAGTGGAACAGGAAGCTGTACGGTGAACGGCTTTGGGAGGCGTTCCGGGATCTCAAGACGGCGTTCGACCCCGACTGGCTGCTCAATCCCGGGCAGGTGTGTGGGGACGTCTCGCTGACGGAGAACCTACGTTTTGACCCCGAGTACGAGTTCGATCCCGGCTTCGATCCAGCGCTGGAGTGGGACAACGAAAACGGGATGCAGGGGATGGTCGAACTCTGTCACGGCTGTGGTGGCTGTCGTACCCAGCAGTCCGAGGGCGGAGTGATGTGTCCGACGTTCCGGGCAGCAGACGAGGAGGTTACGTCGACTCGGGGGCGCGCCAACATGCTTCGGCAAGCGATGAGTGGCGATCTGCCGGACGACCCAACCGACGACGAGTTCGTCACCGAGGTGATGGACCTCTGTATCGGCTGTAAGGGATGTGCACACGATTGCCCGAGTGAGGTGGATATGGCGAAGCTGAAAGTCGAGGTCGAACATGCACATCATCAGGAACACGGTGCCGGTCTTCGCGAACGTGTTTTCGCTAACGTCGACACGCTGGCCCGCGTCGGGAGCGCGCTGGCACCGCTCTCGAACCTCGGACCTAATCTCCCGGGCGTGCGAACGGTACTGGAAAAGACGCTCGGCATCGCTCGTGAACGCTCGCTTCCGACCTTCCAGCGCGAGAGCCTGCAGGACTGGTTTGAGGCGCGCAGTCCACAGCTCTCCGATATTGAGGCCGACCGAAAGGCCGTCCTGTTCCCCGACACCTACACGAACTTCAGTCACCCCGAAGTCGGGAAGGCCGCAGTCCGCGTCCTCGAAGCGGCGGGCGTCCACGTCAAGGTAGCCGGGGTGACCGACAGCGGCCGGCCATCGTACTCGAAAGGGTTCGTCGATGCCACTCGCGAGACGGCCAGCGAGGCAGTCGACGCGCTCGCCCCGCGTGTCGCGGACGGCTGGGATGTCGTCGTCGTCGAACCCAGCGATGCAGTGATGCTCCAGTCAGACTATCCGGATCTGCTCTCAGGTGACGATGTGTCGATGCTTGCGGCCAACAGCTACGGCGTCTGTGAGTATCTTGATACATTCCGGCTGGACGACGATCTGACGGTCGACGCGCCCGATCATTCCTTGGCGTATCACGGTCACTGTCACCAGAAGGCGACAAAAAAAGACCATCACGCCGTCGGCGTTCTGCGGCGGGCCGGCTATGAGGTTGACCCGCTCGACTCGGGCTGTTGTGGCATGGCCGGTAGTTTCGGTTACGAAAGGGAACACCACGCGATGAGTATGGCCATCGGGGACACACTTGAAGGACAGGTGGCTGGAAGCGAGGCGGAGTCCGTCGTGGCACCCGGAGCGTCGTGTCGAACGCAGTTAGCTGACCTCGCGGTCGACACAGATGGGGCATTCGCTGGCGTCGACCGCGACGAACCACCGACGCCGATCGAGGCGCTCGATGCGGTCGTAGCCGGGCCTAACCGTTGATCGAGGGCAACTGTCATTTCCCTACTGTGGCGACAGATTGCGCCGATAACACTGTTTTTACCAAACATTCATACCTTTTTCGAGTCATGTGCACATATGGCGCAAGATGACCTATCACGGTACAGTATTGACGCCGACTGGAGCACCCACTACATTGGTGGGGAGTGGAGCGAGACCGCCGGTGGAGAGAGTATGACGGTGCGGGACCCATCGACACGTGAGCCGGTGACATCAGTACCCCGTGGCAACGAGATCGATGTGGACGTGGCGTACGAGGCAGCAGCTACAGCACAGAGTGAGTGGGCACAGACACCACCGGCCCACCGGGAGGAACTCGTCGGGAACCTCCTGCGGACGATGGATCAACATAGCGAGGAAATAGTCGAGTTACTCGCCACGGAAGCCGGTCAAATCGAGGGGATCGGCGAGACTTCCGTCCAGCTCGCGCAGGACCAGATTGCCGAGGCTGCGACCATGCCCAGACGGATGAAAGGCGAACACGCTGCCTCGAACATTCCCGGGAAAGAGAACATCGTCCAGCGCGAGCCACAGGGCGTCGTGACAGTGATCTCGCCGTGGAATTTCCCGCTGAACCTCTCGGCGCGGGCCATCGTTCCGGCCGTCGCCGCGGGAAACACCGTCGTCGTCAAACCCGCGAGCAACACGCCGGTTGCGGGTGGTCTGCTGTTCGGTCGGCTGTTCGAGGATGCAGGCTTCCCCGACGGAGTTATCAACGTCGTCACCGGTCGAGGCTCGGATATCGGTGACGCCGTCGCCAGCCATGACGAGAGCGACGTTGTCGCATTCACCGGGTCGACAGCGGTCGGACGGCGCGTTGCCGCCGCGGCCGGCGAGAACCTTGCCGAGGCCGCGATGGAACTTGGAGGGAACAACGCCCATATCGTCACTGCGGACGCCGATCTCGACCAAGCGGTCGACGCGGGCGTCTTCGGTTCCTTCGCACATCAGGGGCAGGTCTGTATCTCCATCAATCGCCACCTCGTCCACGAGGAGATCTACGACGAGTACGTCGAACGGATGACAGAGCGAGCGGAGGCTCTCCCAGCCGGAAGCGCACACGAACACGTCGTCGTCGGCCCCATCATCGACGAGTCACAGCGCGACGAGATTCTCGACTACGTCGAGCGGACCGTCGAGGCCGGTGCAACGCTTGAAACCGGCGGCGGCACCGTCGACGTAGACGGGGTCGAAGACTCACTGGTCGTCGAGCCGACGGTGCTCTCGGAAGTGACCAACGACATGGCGGCGGCGTGCAACGAACACTTCGGGCCGGTCGTCCCGGTTATTCCGTTCTCTGATGTCGACGAGGCAGTCGAGATTGCCAACGATACCGAGTTCGGCCTGTCGGGATCGGTTCACGCGGGCGACGTGGGTGCGGGCAAACGGATCGCCCAGCGCCTGGAGACTGGCATGGTTCACGTCAACGACCAGCCGATCAACGACGAGGCCCACGTGCCGTTCAGCGGGACCGGTGCATCGGGGGTCGGCGGCTACAACACCGACGAATTCCTCGACGAAGTCACCGAAACGAAGTGGATCTCGCTACAGCACGACGCCCGCGAATTCCCATTCTGAGATGCTGGAAAACACTGTCTGTGTGGTCGCCGGCGGTGGAAACGGGCTCGGCGAAGCGACAGCTCACGAACTGGCCGACCTCGGCGCAACGGTCGTGGTGGCCGACCGCGGCACGTCGGTCGCCGGCGAAGGGAGCGATCCGGCCGTCCCCCAACGAGTGGCATCCGATATCCGCGAGGCCGGGGGCGAGGCGACGGCCCATCACGGCGACGTACGCGATTTCGACTACGCCGAGCAACTTATCGAGGAGACGGTCGCCGAACACGGCCGGCTCGATTTCGTCGTGAACTTCGCGGGGATCCTCCGGGATGGTATGAGCTACAAACTCGACCCGGAGGACTGGCGGGCCGTCGTCGAGACGAATCTTACCGGCCAGTTCGCCCCACTTCGAGCAGCGTGTGCTCACTGGCGAGCGGTGAGCGACGAGGAGGGGTTCGACCGCCAGCGATCCTACCTTGCGGTCAGCGCTGGGGCCGCCCGCGGAAACATCGGACAGGCAAACTACGCCGCCGCAAAGGCTGGCGTCCTCGGGATGGTCCGCTCGGTGTCGACGGAGATGTACCGCTCTGACGTGCGGGTCAACGCCTTGGTTCCGAACGGCTACACGCGGATGACCGAGACGGTCCCCGAGGAGCACCGCCCCTACACGCGCGAGGAGATGCCCCCGGAGAAGGTGGCACCGATGGTGGCGTATCTCGCCAGCGAGGAAGCAGCGGACGTGACTGGATGTACGCTCTACGCGGGCGGCGATCGTGTGGGCGTGCTCACTGACCCGTCAACGGCTGCCATCGGTGTCGAACCAGACGGCTGGAGCCTAGATTCGCTTGCCGAGCACTTCGAGGCGGACGTGGCTGCCGATGTCGAGTTGACGCGGACGGACACGCACTTCTGAGCGCCGCAATCGTGCGTGTTGGTCCGCCCTCGCCGCTACGTTACTTGTCCTTGCCTCGTTGTCACTTCCCGACCGGCCAGAATGGCACCTTTTATCAAGGTCTCTGACAATGTTCCTTCTATGCGATTCGTCCGCTACGACGACGACCAGCTCGGTTTGCTCACAGACGACGGTGCCGGCGTGATTGCGCTGAACGACCGGCTCGGTATCGACGCCGACGACCCACTCGTCGAATATATCGACGGCGAGTACGATGCCAGCGAGTACACAGACGCCGATGCCGATCACGACGTGGCCGACGTGGACATCGGATCGCCCGTGGGTCGGCCCGGGAAAGTCATCGCCGCACCGCTGAACTACGAGAACCACATTGAGGAGGCGCTGTCGGACCGTGACATCACCACCGAGGAATGGTTCTCCATCAAGGACAAGGGGTACTTCCTCAAGGCCCCCTCCAGCGTCGTTGGGCCGGACCACGGTATCGAACTCCCGTTCACTGACCGTCGGACCGACCACGAGATAGAACTCGCGTTCGTCATGGAAGGCGACGTAAAGGACGTCCCGGCCGAGGAGGCGTGGGACCACATCTTTGGATACACCATCCTCCTAGACATTTCGATTCGCGGGGACCAGGACCGCTCGAACCGGAAGTCCTACGATACATTCACCGTCATCGGTCCGTGTGTGACGACCGCTGACGAGATCGACGACCCGCAGGACCTCCAGATGGAGCTCGAACTCAACGGTGAGCGCCGCCAGTACGAGAACACCGGTGATATGGTCTACACCTGTGCTGATGTCGTTCAGTACGCCTCTCTCGGAGCTACACTGGAGACGGGCGACGTCATCACCACCGGCACGCCCGAGGGCGTCAGTGAACTCTCGGACGGCGACACCATCGACGCGGAGATCGAGTCTGTCGGGTCGATGACCGTCGACGTCACCGAGCGTGACGTGAGCTATGCCGAAGCCGACGTCCAGAAGAGCGGTCAGGAGTAACGGCGAAAGAACGACTTCGGTCGGCTTATTCATTCCATTTCGGTTCCAGACGATCCAGAGTGGTTACGTCGGATCTACGCCGCCGCGGAGAGGGGTAGGCTTAAGAAAACCGAGGATAAATCATATGTTAATCGATGACACTCCTAGAAGTCGACTCGATAGATGTGTCGTACGGAAACGTACAGGTGCTATGGGACATCAGCCTCTCCGTCGATCGCGGCGAAACGGTCGCGCTACTGGGCGCCAACGGCGCGGGCAAGACGACCACACTCAAAACCATCTGTGGCGACCTGACACCGACCGCCGGCGAAATCCGGTACAAAGACGAGAACATTGGGACGATGCCCTTCGAAGAGGTAGTCGAGAAGGGGATCGCGCACGTCCCGGAAGGACGCGAGATATTCACCGACAGTAGTATCCGAGAAAACCTCGAACTCGGGGCCTACGTCGATCGTAGCAAAATAAACGAACGGCTGGAGACGGTGTACGAGATTTTCCCCCGGCTGGAAGAACGATCCGACCAGCGAGCGGGTACGCTCTCTGGCGGTGAACAGCAGATGCTCGCCATCGGTCGCGGTCTGATGAGCGACCCCGATCTGCTGTTACTCGACGAGGCGAGTCTCGGTCTCGCACCCGTGCTCGTCGACGACGTGTTCGAGGCTATAGAGCACATCAACGAACAGGGGACGACCGTACTGCTCGTCGAACAGGACATCTACAACGCGCTGCGGGTGGCCGACCGCGGCTACGTCATCAAGACGGGGCAGGTAACTCTGTCCGGTACGGCCGCAGAACTCGCACAAGACGATCGCGTCGAGGAGTCGTATCTCGGAGCCTGAGTCAAGAAATCGCAGAACAACGGTGTAGGTTCTGAACTTGATAGTGAGATGAAAGAAGGCGATCGGACTACTAATCCTCTTCGGTAACCGCTTTCGGATCAGCGGAATGAGGAGCTTCGGATGTTTTGCCCCCGTCGACATCTTTGATGAGGTAATCCTCCGCAAGCCCGTAGAGGCCCTGCGGCAGGTAGATAATGATCAGAATGATGAGTGCTCCCTCGATGGTCGTTGCGATCCCGCCGACAACAGCGGCAAGTCCGGTATCGAGGATGAGGAACAGGGCTGCGCCAAGGATCGGACCGGCGAACGTCCCCATCCCGCCGAGGATGACGATAACGAGCGAGTCGATGGTCCAAGTCACCGCGAGTGTCGATTCTGGGTTGATGTACAGCGTGTAGTGGCCGTACAGGCCACCCGCCAGCCCAGCGAAGAACGACGATACGACGAACGCGTACATCTTGTATTTCAATGGGTTGACACCGAGGCTGCTTGCGGCTTCCTCGTCGTCGTGGATAGCTTTCATCGCCAGCCCACCCGAGCCTTGGACGATGCGGTAGGTTACGGCGACGGTTACGATCGTTGCAACCAGCGTCAGAAGGAACATCACGTCCCCGTGGCTGACGAACTCGTTGATGCTGAGGTCACCTTGCACGTAGTAGCCCGTCGAGCCACCGGTAAGCGAGCGTTGATCCAGCATCAACAGCTCGATGATTGCCGCCAGCGCGAGTGTCCCGATAGCGAAGTAGTGGCCACTGAGTCGGAAGATAACCGGTCCGATTAACAACGCGATCAGTGCAGCCGCCAAGCCACCGAAGACAACCGCTACAAGGATGGGGAGCTGAATCGACGCCGGGAACCCCGCTGCAGAGGGTGTTGTCAGCCACGCAGCGACGAATGCACCCATGCCGAAGAACGCGGCATGACCTAGCGAAATCTGTCCCGCATATCCCGCCAGTAGGTTCCACGAGACGCCGAGCATCACAAACACGAGCCCCGTGAGTATGAGTCCAGTCAGCGAGTCGGTCGTCACGAACGGGACCGTCAGTAGTGCTAGCACGACAACACCGATGACGGCCTGAAGACGCCGATTCGCGAACAGCGCTTCCTCTGGGTGTCGTTCGAGGAAGCTCATTCGGCACTCCCTCCGCTGGCAAACAGTCCCTCAGGCTTTAGCAACAACACGCCGAGGAAGATGAGGAGGCTCACGACGTTCCGATATCCGCCTCCCAGATACAATGCACCGAGGTTCTCGGAGACACCGAGAATAACCCCGCCGACAAGCGTTCCGAGGATACTGCCGACGCCGCCCAGTACCACTACAGCGAACGCCTTCAGCAGGTACGACCAGCCAACATAGGGGTCGATAGGGAACAGCATTGAGAGTAACGCGCCAGCTGCACCGGCCAGTGCCGTCCCTAGGCCGAGCGTAATGGTGTAGATTCGGTCGGTATCGATCCCCATGTAGCGGGCAGCTGTCTCGTTCTGAGCAGTTGCTCGGATGGCCTGCCCCGTCTTGGTGTACTGTAGGAACGCCCACGTCGCACCGATGAGGATGACGGCGACGACGAACGTCACCGTCCTAGGCAGGGACATGAATGCGAACCCGAGGTCGATGCCGTCACCGGGAATACCGAGATCTGCCGTCCGGGAATCACCGCCAAGCACTTGTTGCCCGATGTTCTGGAGTATCAACGCAAGTCCGAAAAGCACGATGATAGGCTGTTCGATGCCCTCGCCGACGACGTGTTTCAGCAGCATCTTCTGGAGGACGATGCCGAGCACGAACAACAGCCCCATCGCGATGAACATCCCGAGCAGCGGTGTGATACCTGTCGCCGCGAACACGAGGATAGCGACGTACGCGCCAACCATCAACATGTGCCCGTGGGCGAGGTTCACGATATCCATGATACCGAACACGAGCGACAGTCCGAGCGCTGCGACGGCGTAGATGCCGCCCAAGAGTATCCCATTGACGATAGACTGTGAGACGAGTTCACCTGCGACCATGGATACTTACCGCTCGCTCCACGATGGGATCGGGTATCGGAACTCGAGTGCGCGCTCGGAGTCCGTATTGGGGTAGGCCAATCGTTGTGCCCCATCCCACCACTGTCCAGTCGGTGCAGTCAGATCACCTTCGGCGGGAAGGCCGTTGTCCTCGAAGCCGAATTCACCGATAACCGTCTGGAACGTCTCGTCGCGGAGCGCGCTCTGTATCGCGTCGGCCTCTATCGACCCGGCGGCCTGCACTGCCTGCAACGCGACCTGCGTGAGGTTGTACGCCCCGCCGACGTTGACCGGCATGAACTGACTGTCAGTGTCGTATTCGCTCGTGTAGGCGTCTCGGAAGCGCTGGTTGCCGTTGCCCGTCAGCCCGGGCACCCATCCGGGACACATGAGTGCGTACGCGCCCGCCTCACCGAGTCCCGACCACCATGCAGACGGGTCTGCCCCACGGATGAACTGGTACATCTTTGGCGACCAGTTGTTAGACTCCATCTGATTGACCGCCGTGATGCCGCCACCCGGTGTCGGATTCGACAGCAGCACCTCGACGTCCTTGTTCTTTGACCGGTTGATCAGCGTCGAGAAGTCCTGGGACCCGATTTCGAACGTCTCGCGTAGGACGATGTCGTATCCGGCATCACCTAAGCGGTTCTCCCAGTAGTTGGCCTGTTCAGCACCCCACCCGGAATTAGGCTCCCAGATACCGATTCGGTTCGGTCGGTCGCTTTCCGGAATGAGTTCGAGTGCCCCTTCTGTCGACCGGGCCATGTCCCGTGACTTGGGGAAAGGTGCGTACGTCCACTCGTAGCCGTCGTTGCGGTGTGGCTCCTCGTAAGCGAACGCGATGCCGAGGAACGGGAGGTTCTGGTTTTCGGCAAAGGCGCTCCCGGCGGTAACCAGCAGACTGGAGAAGCTCCCCCAAATCATGTTCACGTCGTTGTTGCTGGTCATCTGCTGGAGGTTCTGTCGGAGCGTCTGAGCGTCGCTCTCGTCGTCTTGCAGGATGAGTTCGACGTCGCGGTCGAGTTGCTCGTCCATCCGTGCCCGCCCGAGTTCGTACCCGCGTCGGAGGTCTTGGCCGAGAGAGGAGAACGATCCAGTCTCTGGAATCGTTCCGGCTATCGTTAGCGTGTCGTCGCTGCCACCACTACCGCCAAAGGCACATCCAGCAAGGCTAGCCGTTGCGACGGTACCGGCAGTTGTTTTTATGTACGACCGACGTGTGGCTGGTGAATTGTCGTCTACCATGTAGTATAGACCGATAAGATGATAGATTATAAAGATTCCCGTAATTGGTATGTCATTCCAAGCCACAAGAGCCCAAACAGTGATACGGGAGGGTACGAAGAACCGGTCGATCGACTGGTGATGCCGTTACGACGAGGGGCTGGCTTCGGCGTAGAAGTTCATTGCTTCGAACACCGGCCGATCGGTTATACCCAGCAGGATCGCTTCCTCGTCATCGGGCTCGTGATGATGGGTTGCATCCGGCGGGACGACGAAGATGTCACGCTCAGCCCACTCCAAGGCTTCGTCGTCGACGTGGGTCGCGCCCTCGCCTTCGACGACGAAGTAGACCTCTGTCGTGTTGTGGAAGTGTGCATCTGTCGCCTCCTGCAACAGCTGTGCACGGAACGACATCGTCGGGAACAGTGGCGGCGAACCTGTTGCAGGATTGATATAAGAGAGGCTGTACCCGTCGTATGGGTCGGGATCATCGTTGTCGGCCCGCTGGCGCAACGACTGGACCATCTCGGACCATTTGAATCGGTGCGGTGGCGTCGCCTCTCGTATCCCTTCGAACGGGCCGGGGATGCCGTTGTTTTTATTCTCTGTCTCCGGACGGCCGCGACCGTACTGTGACTCCCAGTATCCCTGCGTCTTGGTGACCGGCTGACGGTCGAGTTCGTGATTCTCGAACGTGTTTCGGGCGTTCAGCGAATCCAGCACGAGCGGTAAATCAAGCACGTCGAGCCACGCCGCTGTTTCGTCGGACTCGTTGACGTGGTCGTGCCACTCCCATTGAGGCGTCGTGACGAGGTCATTGTCCTTCATCGGGAACTCCTCGCCCGCGACGACGGTCTTCATGTCCTCGCTCCCATCGATTGCGAACCGAAGTGCGTTCGCACCGTGCCGATGCGAGGGCGCTGTTTCGCCGGGAGAAACGGTCTGTACGCCAACGTATATGGTATTTGAGATAGCGTTCCCAAACGAGGCATTGATGGGGACTGCCACTCGTCGCTGGAACCCCGGCGGTAGGTCGGCAATCGGGACGTCGTCTTCGACGCTATCGATAGCGGTCTGAATGTTTTCCCACTTCCAGATATCCGCCTCCAAGTCGCCGATAGTGTTCCCGAAGTCCTCTTCGACTTCCCACAACGGGCGGAGATTGTGTCTTTCGAGGGTACTCCGCGTGTCAGAACTCAACTCAAGTTGCTCCTCTAACTCCTGGTCGCCTGGCTCTGTCTGGGCCATGGTGTAAGAGTCACTTTGTCCACCACCATGATAAGTTTTTGGCCAAAACACCGTACAGGAGGGCTTAGATGCCCTAAAAAGCATTTTAGAGCGCAGAGCTAGCTCTACTGTTGGGGTCGGGCGTCGTCGTTTCACTCCACGTCGTTTGGCTCGGGAGCTATATCTGAACCTCGAAGACGTCTGCAGCGGCGAACACCGACCGACAGTCCTCGCATACCATCTGTCTCTGAATGGCGTACTCCCAGAGTTTCCCGCCGCAGTCCAAGCAGTCGAAGTGTGCTTCTACGAATGGGTCTTCCTCCGCGTATGGGTTCTCAAACTCCGCCATATTAACACAATGTTTTGGAATCAATAAAAACGCTTCGCCAACTCACAACCATACTTTCAGCTGTACCGGTCATCGTTCGGCGTAGGCTGCCATCGCGTTTCGCAGGTCTTCAGGAACTTCAATGGCTCCACCGCCACCGTGTTTGGCACACACCCGCTGTTCGTGTCCTTCGAACGCGACTGTACCATCACAAGTCGCGGTGTAGTCGAATCGGACGCTCCGCTTACCCACGTCCGGTGTCAGTTCGAGTCGGACCTCGTCGCCGGCTTCAATCGGTGACTCGAACTGAAAGTCGATTTCGACGAGCGGCAATCCGAAGCCGCCATCCTGTGAAATCTCCCAGAACGGGAACCCTATCTCCTCCAAAAACATATCCGACGTCTCGTGGAGCGCATCGACAATACGCGGGTAGTGGGCGATGCCGAACGGATCCGCATCGGAGAACCGCACTGTCCACGTTCGTTCGAAGCTCATCGGCGCGCCCCTATCCTAGTGTCGGTCCGAGCCGCCCCCGTTTCCGTGTGGTCGACAGGAGCGACCCCAAGGCTCGTCTCCTCGAACACTTCGGAGCCACTCTGCTCTGGGGGTTTCCAGGTGACGGCTGCAGCCACGTTCAATGGGTCGAACAATTGCATTAGAGTCATAGACCATACATCACACAATACGCTCAAAGCGTTTTCCCCGCCACAGAGTGACAGGGGTAGGTTTATTTGAGTGGCTAAGATATCGAACTGCAATGACGCTACTTGAAGGGCAGAACTTGACAAAAAAGTTCGGCGGCGTCGTTGCCATCGACGATGTCTCGTTCACTGTCGAACGCGGTGAGGCCATTGGACTCATCGGACCCAACGGAGCCGGTAAGTCTACGCTGTTTCGGACAATCACCGGTGTTCACGAACCGACCGAGGGACGAGTGTTCTTCGACGGCGAAGAAATAACCGGTGATGTCCCACACGAGATCTGTCATCGCGGCCTCGCGAAGACACACCAGATCGTCCGACCGTTCGAGAGCATGACGCTGCTGGAGAACGTCGCGGTGGGTGCGGAGTTCGGCGGACGTGAGTTCGACGATGTTCACGAGCGCGCCAGAGAGATGCTCGAGTTCGTCGACCTTACCGAGTTCCAGTACAACAAACCCGATGAGTTGAGCGTCGGGCAGCTCAAGCGACTCGAAATCGCTCGGGTATTGGCCACCGACCCGGAACTCGTGCTTTTCGACGAAGTTGCCGGGGGCCTTGATCCCGAAGAGACCGAAGACATCGTCGACCTCATCGGCGACATCAAAGAGGAGGGAAAGACCGTCTTCCTCATCGACCACGTGATGCGCGCACTAATGACCGTCAGCGAGCGCGTCATGGTGCTGCACAACGGTCGCCTCATCGCCGAGGGAACGCCCGACGAGATACAGAACGATTCCGAGGTCATCGAGGCGTACCTCGGCGAACACGCCAACGAGGACCTCTCGAACGCCGTTACCGGCGACTGAACTATTGGCCCTAGGGAGGCTTCCCGGCGAAGTCGACGAACGAAGCCAGCTTCTCGCTCGCCTTCTCAGTAACGCTCGATCCGTGGTACACGAGCCCCACCTCGAACTCGTAGTCCAGCAACCGGTCGAGGTTTTCGTCGGCAGCGGCGAGGTCCGCCGAGAAGAACGCCGTCGAGAGGACGAACCCTCCCGCCGGGAGCCCGCGGGCATCTAAGCCGAATACGGCGTCACCCAACACCGCGATGCCAGGCGCTTCGTCGACGAGCGCGTGATGGCTGGGTGTGTGTCCGGGAACGTGGACGGCGGTAAACGGGCCAACACTCTCCCCGTCGCCGTATCTGTTGTCGATACTGACATCGGTCTCGACGCCCGCTGGAACCCACGATTCGATGTCATAGCGTTCGACGACTCCTGAGAGCCCACCGATGTGATCGGGGTCGTCGTGCGTGATGACGACACGTTTTGGCACGATGCCGAGGGTTTCGAGTTCGTCGACGAGGACGTCGACGGTGTCCTCGAAGCCGGTGTCGACCAGTGTCGGCGTCTCGCCGTCGAACAGATAGACTCGCCAGCGGGCGTCCCGGGCAGTACTGATAGTGATGTCGTACACGTCCGGAGCGATCGTAGTGGATATCTCACCGGTAGGTGGCATGATACCCACAAGCGTCTTGTGGGACCGATAGTCTGATACTGCTTCACAGTATGGCGTCTACTAGTCAGTATGTCAGACGAAACTGTAGGTCGGGCGACCGTACTGCGTGGTGTCGACCCGGCGTGGCTTTCGGTTCCGGTCGGACTACTCGCGGCGGCTGCCGTCCTCCGGTTTGCTCCCCTCTCTCCCGGTGCGGGACGGATGCTCGGAATCGCACTCTTTTGTATCGCGCTGTGGGTTGGAGCGCCAGTCGAACCGTGGTTCACTGCCTTGGTCGGTATCGGCCTCATCGGCGTTACGTTTTCTACCGACCTGGCGTTGACAGGCTTCCAGTCGCCGGCAACGTGGCTTGTCGTCGTGGGCATCCTCATCGGTGAGGCCGCTCGACAGAGCGGGCTTGCGGAGCTCATTGAGCGATTAGCGTTACACCGGATGCCGGCGTCCGTGACGACCGACGCCGTCGCTGTCTACCGATATCTATTGGTAACCCTTTCGTTCGGAAGCCTCGCGCTGGCAGTGTTGATTCCCTCGTCGCTGGTTCGGGTACTCATTCTCGCCCCGATTCTCCAGTCGCTCGGGGATCTATTCGAGGAGCGTCGGGCAAAAGTCGGCATCTTCCTCGGCCCGTTGTTTGCGACGTTCTACGGCTCGTCGGGTATCCTCACGGGTTCACTGGCGAACATCATCGTCACTGGGCTCGTCGAGTCCGGCGGCGGCCCGGCTATCACGTGGACCGAATGGGCGCTGTGGCTCGGTCCGGTGATGGGCATTGGTCGGGTCGCGCTCATCGTCGGCATCGCCTACCTCTTGTACCGCCCGCGGGACCGGGACGGCGTGAGCACTCCGGACCAAGACGACACGCTCTCGACGACGTCACGGGAGCGCCGAATGCTGGGCTTCCTTCTGCTTGGTGTCGTCATCTGGGCGACTGACTTCGTACACGGCCTCCACCCGCTGTTCGGGGCCCTTGTGGTTGCGCTGTTGGCATTCACTCCACGAATTGGTGTCGTCGGGGCCGATGCCGTCGGTGAGGCCGATTTCTCGATTCTCTTCTTTCTCGGAGCGATATTCGCCATCGCCGAAGGACTGCGTCAAACGGCTTTTACCGACCTCGCCGCGACGCGTCTACTCTCGATGCTCCCGGCGGACCCGTCTCTCCCGCTGGTGCTTGGGGTGGTGGTCGTCGTCTCGCTTGCGCTGACGCTCGTGATGGAAGGACTCGCCGTCGCCAGTGTTCTCACTCCGGTACTCGTCTCGTTCGCCACCAATGCCGGAATTCCGCTCGTTCCGGTGGCGATGATAGAGGCTGTCGCTTTGAACGCCTACTTCTTCCCGTACCAGTCGGCGGTACTGGTGGCCATCCTCGGACTCGATGTCGTCGACTCGATCAAGTTGACGAAGATGGCGAGCATCTGCTCGCTTGCGACACTTCTCTTCTTGGTCCCAGTGCAGATCGGACTGTTCGTTCTGCTGTTCTGAGCTATCGGTGCGGGAAGTACTTCTCGACAAGTCGGCCTCGTGCGACAGTCCCGGTATCCGTCCGCGCCAGCGGCTCACTGGTGACGGCGTACTCCCGTGGCCGTTTGAAATCCGCCAGCGACTCCGTTTCGAGACAGTATTCATCCAGTTCCTCGGCCGTGAGGTCGCTGTTCGTGACGACGACTGCGGTGACGACTTGGCCCCACTGCTCGTCGTCGAGGCCGCAGACACAGACCTCTTCGACATCGGGATGGGCCTGCAGCGTGGCTTCCACCTCGGCGGGGTAGATGTTCTCACCGCCGCTGATTATCATGTTGTCGACTCTGTCGACGATGTAGAGGTAGTTGTCCTCATCGATCAGTGCCACGTCACGGGTACGGAGCCAGCCGTCGAAGTAGGTTTTCGATTCCGCTTCGGGGTTATCGATGTACCCCTCGGACATCCCCGGACCTCGGGCGATGATTTCGCCCCGTTGGCCCACGTCGACGGTCGATTTCGGGTCCGGATGTTCGTCGAGCGGGACCGTCTCGACAACTCGTAGGTCCCACGAGAACGACGGTTTCCCGACAGTACCGGGGTGGTCCTGCTGTGCGCTCGGGTAGGCGAAAGTGAGGTCAGGTCCGGCCTCTGTCATCCCGTAGGTGTTGTACAGTCGGTCTGTCAGGTGTTCGCTCACCGTCTCGACGAGACGTTCGCTGAGGGGAGAGCCGCCGGTCCTGATGTACGCCAGGGAGTCTACGTCGAACTCCCCGTCGCGTTGCGTCTCGGTAAGAGCCGTGAGCTGCGTTGGAACGGCTAGCAGTCCGCTCACGTCGTGTTCCTCGATAAGCCCTAAGGCCTCGGTGGGGTCAAACGAACTGTGAAGGACGATTGTCGCACCAGCAACGAGGTGTGGGTAGAGCCACGCATCAGTCGTCAACATATGGTACCACGGTGTCGTACAGAGCGCCGTGTCCGTTCTGTCGATTCCGTGTTCCATCACTGCCTGGATGGCACCGTACCACAGTTGCTCTTGGTCGAACGGGACTGCCTTGGGTGTGGTGGTCGTCCCGCTCGTATAGAAGACGCCACACTCATCACCGACTGGCAGGGAGGAATGACGGTCGGATTCGGCGTCGGCGAGGATGGACTCGTAGGACTCAACGAGGGGGTGATCGATATCCCGCTTCCCTGCATGTATCGCGACGTCGAGTCCGCCACGCTCCAACAGTTCGAGCGCTGTCTCCGCGTGGGCGTCATCGAAGAGGAGCCCATCCGCCGCTGCCGTCTCGACCATCGGATTCAGTTCCTCCGGCGGTGCTCGGTACGGTAGCTGGACGGTCCCGACACCACGCTTGTTGTTGGCGAGCATTGCTTCGACAGCTAACGGCCCATTCAGCGCGAGAACAGCAGATCGTCCGTCGCCCGTCCGCTGGTGGAGCGCGTTCGCCAAGCGCGTGGTCCGCTGGTTGAGGGTCGCATAGGTGTAGGTTCGCCCCGACTCCGTAATGATAGCCGTATCTTCCGGATACCGCCGCGCGGTCCGATCGAAGGCCGTGCTGAGTTCCATGGCGGTTCTGTTACGGAATACCAAACAAACTGTAGTATTAATAGTTCTGGTTACAGCTGCTCGATTCGGATAGACACCGATCTACCGCACGTTTCAGCGGTATGCCAAGTTCAGCTCGATCTCGTCCGTGGCGGCCCGGAGTTGGTCGAACACTTCTCCTTCACAACGCTCTTTTGAGAGCCGGTGGGCAGGTCCGGCGATGCTCAGCGCCCCCTGTATCTCGCCATCGAACGTCAGCGGGACTCCGATGGCATGGATGCCCTTGAGGTCCTCACTGAGGTTCAGTGCATACCCCTGCTCCCGGATCCGTTCAAGCTCATCGAACAAGGTCTCACGTGTCGTGATCGTGTTCTCGGTCTGGGCTGGCAGACCGTATTCATCGATAATCTCGTTTACCTCTCTATCGGGTAGATGTGCAAGAATTGCCTTCCCACCAGAGTTGTAGTGCATGTGTACCCGTTTCCCGAGGAGCGTGTTGATGTCGATGTTGTTCTGTCCACCGCGACCGTAGATGTACATCACTTTCCCGTATTCGTGTGTGGTAAGCCACACCATTTCGCCGGTGGCTTGCTCCAGTTCGTCGACCGCCTCCATACCCGACCGGAAGATGTTCAGCTGCCCTCTAACGTACTGGCCGTAGTCGAAAAAACCCAAACCGAGGTAATACTCCGTTCCGTGTTTGACCGCGAAGCCGTGTTCGCGCATACTCGTCAGGTGGCCGTGGACCGTACTCTTCGTGATGTCGAGTCGATCCGCCAGTTCGGTCACGCCTGCCCCGTCGAGCTCCCGGAGGCTTTCGATGATAGCGAACAGTGTCTCGTCCGATTTGATGCCGTTTCCGCTTTTTGAGCGCTGTTTCATACCCCGAACAATGGATACCTCACAATTAAGCATTACTGAATGGCCAACAGGACGGTTGCAACCGACTGGACCTCTGTTCGCTGTTATCGAACAAGAGGGCCACCCCCATCTCACGCCAATATTCACAAGGGTACACTTGTTATACACTACTGGTCACAGGTATTCACAAGTGTACACCTGTTATTTTTAATTTCTCTCGTCCGCCCTCGCTTCGGCCGTTGTTTCGCGGTACTCAGCCGACAGTTCGAGGTAATTCTCGTGGGTTTCGCCGATCTGAGCCAGCTGTTCGTCGGTGAGCGGACGTATGTCGGCAGGAACACCGTAGGCCATGTGTCCCTCCGGAATCCGCTGTCCCTGCCGCACAACGGCATTCGCGGCGACAATGCAGTTCGACTCAACGGTCGCACCCCCCATGACGGCACTGCCCATGCCTACTAAGGTATGGTCGTCGATATCGGCGTAGTCGACGATCGCACCATGACCGACAGTCACTTGATCACCCAATGTCGCTCCATGAATCATCGTGAACTCCTGTACGTTGGTCTCCTCGCCGATGGTGACCGCGCCACCGTCACCGCGCAAACACACAAACGGCCAGATGCTCGACCGCGAACCGACTTCGACATCCCCTATCGCGTACGCCATCTCGGAGACGAACGCATCATCTGCGATTCTGGGTGTCACGCCATCGAATGGTCGTTCCATACATGTCTTAAGACTAGGTAATAACTAAAATTTGGCTCGGTGATACTGATCTATTGTTCGATCACATCGAATAATAGTGGTCCAAGGTAGGTTCCGATACATCTACTCAGTCCTCTCGCTCCGCCGGTGGCCGACGGACACGGTCCGCGATAGGAGCGTCTAATGAGAGTTGCATCTCGAGTACATCGCCTAGGCGTTCGATAATATCGAACTCAAGGTTGCCATACACCGTGACAGCTGGGTCGTTGTCGGCGTCAACAGTCAACATCAGTGCTTCGTGCCCGCGGTCGACTGCGTGTGCAATGAGTTGTCGTATCAGTTCCGACCCAATACCGCGACCCTGCGCTTCGTCAGCGACGAAGACAACGAGATGCGGTACTGCCGCATCACCCGGCGTCACTCCCGCGTGGCCTACGACTGTGGAGTCCAACTTGGCAATGAGACTCCACCCATCGTCGGTAAACCGCCTGAGCCACTGTCGAAGTTCAGTTTTAGTAGCCGGCGGCAGCCCCATCGTTCGGTCTGCCGGATCGAGGTCTAGATACATTTCGATCAATGCATCCACGTCTGTGGATTGGTGGGGCTGAACAAGTGCTGCTGCCGACTCCCGATCGGTAAAGCGTGGACAACGCGGGGGGCAGTATGGCGTTCCCACACATTGGCTGCTATCCCAGCCTTCACAGACCCATTTATTTTCTGGACCCATGGCAAAGAATAGTAATTATAGACACTTGAGGAATGCTGCAAACCCCTACTAGTGGGAACAGACAGTAGTTATAAGAGTACAAGGGACAAACGAGTTTTCATGATACGACTGATGTTGGCGTTAGACGACGATTTATCCCAGGCAGAGGCTCAGATAGCGGCTATCGAAGACATAGTCGAGACAGCTGACCACGCAGAGGCATTCGTCTTACACGTCTTCGATGAGAATCCGGAAGGCGCGTCAGTGCATCAAGTAGAAGCAGTCAGAGAAACGAAAGACCGGCTCGAAGCCACAGGTGTTACCGTCGAACTCCTCGAATCCAGCGGCGACCCGGCGACAGAGATTCTCAAATATGCCGAGGAGTACGATGTCAATCAGATATGTGTCGGCGGCCGAAAACGGAGTCCTGCGGGGAAGGCGCTGTTCGGGAGTGTCACACAGGAGGTGATTCTTGGCACCCACCGTCCGGTACTGGTCTGTGGGAGAGAGACGGAGTAATCGTCAGTTCCGCTCCACTGCCCCGTCTTACTGCCTTGACGCCTCCGAAGGTCCCGATCAGTGCTATTCCCCTTCCACAGTATGGTATCTCGTACCGAACACTGTTACCCCGCTTGCGACTCGTTACTCGTCGGCTCGTCGCCGGACCATCGCGGTAGCCTCGTAGGAAATTATTAGATCGTCGTCTTGATTAAGCCCTTCGTGGCGGGTCGTCACGAACCCGCGGTTCGGGTAACTGTTCGAGAGGCGTTTGTCGAGTATCTCGTTACGTAACCGCAGCGAGTCGCCTGGCCGGAGTGGTCGGTGCCAGCGGAGGTCGTCGACGCCAACGCCGGCTTGTGTCGCTGTGTCTTCGCTGCTCTCGACATGGAGACGCATACAGATGGCGGCCGTCTGCCACCCCGATGCGACCAGCCCACCGAAGATAGAGTCTTCAGCAGCCTCTTCGTCGGTGTGAAACGGCTGTGGGTCGTACTTTTCGCCGAACTCGACGATTTCTGCCTTCGAAATTTGATAGTCGTCTGAGTGACGCACGTCGCCGACCGAGATATCCTCGTAGAATAGCATACGTGTTAGAATGCAACGGGTGAATAAAAAACCGACGCGCAACACCACCCTTGATGGAAACCGGCCGAGCAGCCGCTGTGCGGCACCTCTCGTTGAGCGGTAGCAATCAGTCGAAAATTATATTCAATCATCCGAGTAAGTATGCCTATGAGTCTCACAGACTTGTTTGACCCGGACAGCATCGCAGTCATCGGCGCGTCGAAAACATCGGGGAAGCTCGGAAACGACGCGATGGCGAACGCGAAGGAGTTCGACGGTCCAGTATACCCAGTCAATCCCTCGGGTGAGGGATCGGTCTACGGCTACGAGTTCGTCGCTTCTGTCGACGACACTGACGCTGATCTTGCGCTCTGTTGTGTACCCGGCCCAGCGACCCCAGACGTCATCAAGGAGTGTGGTGAGGCAGGTGTCGGCGCTGCCGTCGTCTTCGCTGGTGGGTTTGCCGAAGCTGGCGGACGGGGAACAGAGCTGCAGGCTGAAATCCAATCTATCGGGGAGGACTACGACATCACCGTCCTCGGGCCGAACACGGCCGGACACATAATTCCGCATCGGAACCTGTTCAGTTCCTTCGTGCCTGGCTTCGACGAGATTGAGTCCGGCGATGTCGCCATAGTCGCACAGAGCGGAGGTGTTGGGGTGACGGCCACATTCCAGTTAGACCGAGAGGGATACGGGACCGCCGGAATGTACGGCCTCGGAAATCGTGTGAACACTGATTTCGACGATGTCATACCGGTGCTTGACGACGACCCGGAGACGGACGCCATAGCGCTTCATATCGAAGGAACCACTGAAATCGACGACGCTATTGAAGCGGTCGACCAGGCGAGTACGCCCGTCGTCACACTCAAATCCGGGAACAAGATGGAGGAATTCGTCCAAGCACACACCGCAGCACCCATACAGGAATATGCGCGCTACGAGCAAGCGTTCACAGACGCGGGTGCTGTCATGGCAGACTCGATGACAGAGCTGCTCGACGCAAGTCGAGTCTTGGCACAGAGTCCGCAAGCGGAGGGCCCGAACGTCGGCCTCGTAACAGCACAGGCTGGGCCGGGAATCATGATGGCCGACTACCTCGATGAACGCGGCGTGAACTTTCCGGAACTGACCGAGGAAACCCGAGAGCGTCTCGACGACATCCTTCTTGGGTTCACGTACGACCGGAACCCGGTCGATACGGGCCGACCGATGCCGGAGTTCGGTGACGTTATCGACGCTGTGGGACGCGACGACAACGTCGACATCGTCCTCGTCTACGAAATATTCGAGCACTCGCTGGGATACCCTATCGAAGAGCTCGAACGACTTACGGCCGACGTCGACAAACCCGTCGTCTTCACCGTGGCTGGGCCGAATAAAGCGTTGGCCGACGACCGGCAACGAATGGAAGACCTCGGCGTTGCCACGTTCGACAGTCCCGAGCGTGGCGCCTATGCTGCGTCCGTCCTCGCCGAAACCTCGCGGTAAGTCTCGAACAGGCCTCATCGCCCATTCGCTGTCAATCTTTGCCAGCTGAGTTGGGATTCGTTGCCGAGCATCCCACGGCCCTTCCGAACGCCGAAGCCAATTATCAGAAACGTTTAGGTAGTATCAGTCAACATAGTCGATATGGCACTGAACAATACTCTGGCGGAAGCAGCAGCCAAAGCCGACGACCTTCCGAACCCACATGACATCGTTGGAAAACACGAAGAGATTCCCATCGAAGAGATCTTCGACGAGACGTTCGTTCAAGCGAACACCGACTTCGAGAACTTCGACGAGATGGTCGCAGCCAGTCCATCCGAGGCGGATTCGGCCGAGAATCTCGAACTAGTGCCCGATGGCACTTGGGATGCCTTCGTCGCCGAGACGACGACGTTTGCCGACGAAGAGGAGATGGTATTTGCCGCCCGAGACCACTGGGTCGAGACACAGCTCGGGCTGTAAGGGCGACGTCAGGACGGACGCTCTACGACGAACAGCGACGCCAATATCCGGCGTTAGATGCTCTTAGCGTCGACAATTGTCCAATAGAACCACAATAATTATGATGGTCGTCTCGCAATAGACGAGTGAACACGATGAGCACTACTAATACAGAACAATCAGTGCTGATAGCTGGTGCAGGCCCGATCGGGATAACAACGGCGCTCGCACTGAACGCACGTGGTGTGCCTGTGACGATCCTTGAAGCGGAGTCCGAAGACCGAGACCGAGCCGGAAGTCGAGCCATCTACGTCCACGGCACGACACTTCACACACTCGAACGGGTCCACCCGGGACTCGGTGAGAACCTCGTCGATGAGGGACTCGTGTGGCCAACCCGACGAACCTGTTGGCGGGGCAAAGAGGTGTTCAAACGGACCTACGACAACCCCGGAGGGGACGGGAAGTTCCCACACTTCACCAGCATCCCACAGGTCCGAACCGAGGAATACATGCACGAGGCTCTCGACGAGGCTGGTATCGATATCCACTGGGAGTGCGCAGTCGAGACCGTCGAATCGAGTTCGGACGGCGTTCACGTCGAAACCTCCGACGGCCGTGAGTGGGAGACACCCTATCTCGTCGGAGCCGACGGTGGCGGGTCGACGGTCCGAAAGGAGATCGATGCCGAGTTTGAGGGTGATCAGTCCGAGAACTCGTTCATCATCGCGGACGTCGACGAAATCGACGATGAGGACAAGCAGTGGCCTCTGGAAAGGTTGTTCCACTATGACGATCCGTCGGTTGGTGGGCGGAACATCATGCTGGTCCCGTTTACCGGAGGGTGGCGTCTCGACATCCAGTGCCTCGAGGACGACGACCCCGAGGAGTTGGTTACCGACGAAAAGATGCGCGAGTTCGTCACCGAGGTGATGGGCGAGGAGTACGCCGACGGGGTCCACTGGGTGTCCAGTTACAAGTTCCTGCAAGTAAAGGCTGACACGTTTATCGACGACCATCGACGCGTACTGTTAGCCGGCGAAGCCGCACATCTGCTGGCCCCGTTTGGCGCTCGTGGGATGAACTCCGGAGTCGCCGACGCTGACGAGGCTGCCTCCACAATCGCCACGGCGTACCACGCTGATGTCGACGCTGTAGCCCGCGACGAAGTTGAATTATTTGCGGCTCGCCGCGAGAAAGCTACCGAATACAATCTGAACGCGGCTGGACAAGCCTTGGAGTATCTCCAAGGGGACAACCCGGCAACGGTGCTCCGTAAGGAAGCCGCGGCGTCTCTCGCCGACTACTTCGAACCGGCCGGCGAGTACCTCGACGACGCACCGTACGGGCCCCACGATGCCCCACCGATCGTCTCGACAGGGAACTACTAATCAAGATAGAATTCCACGTTGATCGGAGCACACGGTTGGTATAAACCGCCAACGGGCATAGACAGTGGCGGCAACTTCGAGTGTCTCGTGGGCGCGACCGACGAATAGACGTGGTTATCGGACCTGAACTGCCAACATTGAGTTAGCACCAAGTTCCGGGCGGTTCGATCATCAGGGGCACCTATCACCGCTAATAGAGTCCTACGATATACTCTCGGCGGGTTTCTGCCGGGAAAGGGTAGATATTGGTTCAGACGAACCCGCTCCAGTTGTCTTCAATACCGCTCAAACACGCTATCCATCCACGAGCAGATATCGCTATGATTCATTACAATCACACCCACCGAGTTCCAAGTACTCGTCGATTGAATATTGTGTTCCACAGTCTTGGCAGATTACGCTCATATTAGTGAAAACCTCGAAATTTGAAGACGATATTCGCCCCGTCGAAATGAGTTTTTCAATCCGGTCTTCCGCGACTGATTGCGAACGAGTGATGAGCCGGTCGATTATTTGTCTGTCTTTGTCGATCTTCTCTTCGTCCGATATTTGATCGTACTCGGCGCCTTGGTACTCTTTGAGATACGTCCGCAAAGTCTGGTACGATACGAACTCTCGGTCGAGTTGGTCCGGATCGATACCTTTCTCAGACAGTTTGTTCTCGGTGTCCGTCCGCACACCCGCGCTGACAGTATCGCTCGTCAGATTACGGTAAATCGTGTCGACGTCGTTGTTCAAGGTACTCATCCCGCCCTCCTCCATGTTGGCTTCGAGCAATTTTTTGTTGAAATAATGTGACAAATCACGGAGACTCATTCGTTCGACATCCTCGCCAGTCCAGAATCTCTTCATCTCGTCGCCGAGCCCGTCGAGATCGTACTTTTGTATCAACTTTGCCACTTTGTTCGACGGTTTCCGATCAGTAGAGGCAGTCATCTATGGCGTCGCTCAAATTTCTCGTACGCGATTATACGTACTATCCAGTGCCTGTGCATCTTCCTTTAATAGGGCGACGACAAGGTACTCAACGTACTCCGAAAAGTAGTCGACCAGCGCCGCGATCCGTGCAGAATCAATCGCTTCTAGCGAGTCTAATAACATGAACGGCACCTCTTCATGCAAGTCATGCACTAGATAGCCCGCTAAGGCAAATATAAGGCCAGTTACCTCCCGCTCACTCTCACTGAGGTGGTCGATCGTATCCTCGTACCCTGTGCCACTATCGGTAGTACGGACGATATGGAGGTCGAACCGAGTCCGTTCGACTTTACGACGTCCTTCTTGCACTGTTTGTTCGCGTCGCTCGATCCATATTCGATCAATATTATCATAATCTAGTATATCAAGAATCTCTGATATATGTTCATTAAACGACTCCACGGCGTCCGTCTCGAACTGGTCTATCTTCGTTCGTAAGTCCGTCAGTTCGTTCGCAATGTCTTCACGATTCTGTTTCAGTGATTTGAGTTCGCTAACCGACTTTTCAATCTCTCCGATTCGTTGTTCGACATCTTCCCTGTCAGATTCCAATCGGCCGATCTCGAACTCCAACTGATTTGCCTCCCGATGGAGTGAGAGTACCGTTTCGAAGTCTTCGGATTCCAATTCCTTGACAGCCTCTTCTAACTGTTCGACCCCTTCGGTCAGCTCCACACGCCGATCGTTGAGTGACTCAATCTCCGCTTTTCGCCGCTCGATTTCGGATTCCGCACGCTCAATTTGGTTTTTAATTTCGTCACGATGGTCTTGGATACGTTCTTTTTCGCGCTGTTCGGACTTCAGCTCCTCCAGTTGGCTCTTGATTTCATTCAGTTTTTTCATTTTCTGACTGCGGAGCCCCTGCAGTCGTTCTATAGTCTCTTCTATCTGGCTTTGCTCTACTTCCGAACCACATGTCCAACACACAATCTCATCCGATCCCTCATCGAGGAGTTGGGAGGTGATCGAACCATCTGTCCCACCATCATTCGATTGGAGTACCTCTGCACCACCCTGCTCTAATTGTTCTTCGTTGTACTGGATAAGGTTCTGTAGGTCCGAAACATCGGAGCTCAATCTCTTCCGTTGCTCCCTGAAGTCCTGAATCTGTTCCTCGAGCTCCCGATGTTCACCCATCGGCGCTGTGGACATCTCGTCCAACTCATCGTTCAGCTCAGCTCGCTCTTTCTTCAACGAAGACAGGCTTTTTTTGTGGTTCTCTAATTGGCTTCTAACTGATTCGAGTTCTGACCGAACCTCGCGAAGTTCACCCAGCTTGGACTCAAGCGCTTCTTTTTCTTCCTTACTCTCTTCGATATCTCTACTTTTCTCGTCTATCTCCTGCTCTTTCTCCGCCAATTCGTCCTGTTTTTCCGATATTTCGTCGTTCAGCTTCGATTTTCGTGCTTCTAATTCCGAAAGCTTCTCTCTATCACGCTCGATACTGGTGATTTTTTCGTCTAATTTGTCTTTTTTTGTTTTGAGCGCTTCTATATCACTACGTATCTTCTCCGTGTCGACCGGACGCATGATCAACTCACGGAGGTCGTCCCCACGTGCGACCGCCTGTCGTGCTTCGTTGTTTTCCAATAGAAAAGCAAAGAGATCCGCGACCTCTGGGTTATCCAGATAGTGCTCACCTCCGAACTGAACGCTGCTGCCAGCCCGTTGTAATGTCCGCTGATACGTCTCCCCTGCTAATGACATCTCGACTCGCCCTTTATCGGCGTCACCCTTGAGAGTCACCTGTTGGCTTCCCAACGCTGCCATAATAGACTGCAAAAACGACGTCCTGTTTGTGGCGTTTTCTCCCGTGAGGACCGTGACTCCTTTTGGTATTAAAATGTTGGTCGAGTCTATACCCCCAACATTTTTTACATCGAATTGAACGGGTTCGGTTTCTTGTTGTGATGTTGCCATTGTCAGACTTCAAAATCGTGGGAGCATAAATATGATGGTGCCCTTGTTTGTCCATTTCGTAACATACCATACTATTTCGCTCAAAACAGTAACTGACAATTTGTGCCAACCGAGAATCAAGAGATAATGTGTTGCCTTAGCATACGGGACAGAGATCCAGAAACGGAAAGTAATTGACGTAACGATCGGTCGATTTCATAAATTACATTTAAGAATTTATCTCCAGTTATAACCAAACATATCCATGTGTTATATGATATACAATAGACAACTCCACACTGGCGGCACTGTCTGGTTAGCGACCTCCTCAGCTAGCGTTCGATCAGCTAGCGATTGATAGGGCCACTAGCGGTTATAATATTGTGTAAACTGCGAACACCATCGACGAACACTCGACCGACTGACCACCCACGAATTATGGAAGCGGCCGATCCTCATTTTGAGAGTCTGAAACTACTTTCCGATCAGGTTTCGGTCTGTATAATCACGCTGACCGCTGAAACTTAATCGAGCAAGGGCAGTCTGATAGCCGAAGCTACCGGTGAGAAACACGGCCTCGGAGAGGTCGTGTTTCTCGGATAGTCCATGCAGAAACACAGCAGCTAGATCGGTACCGTGAGTTCCGAACAGATCGACACCCAAAATCAACTTGGTGTCGAGGTCTATTGCAGCATACAACCAAGACCACTCGCCATTGATTTTGACAGCAGTTTCGTCTACTGCGACCCGCTTCAGGCGGGTCGGAGAGTTATCAGATACACGATACACCAACAAAAGATTGCCTGATGAGAGCGTTGAAAGGGAAATAGCCGGAGAATCGCTTATATTTCTCTAAGAAATTTCACTAGCCTCTGGGCTACGAGTAACCGTCTCAACGAACAGGTGGATGATTCATTTTGAGGACAAAAATGAGATGGGGGACTCGTATTAAGTAGTATATTTTAACATATTAACCAATAATAATGGGTGGAACAGTCTCAGTTAGCTAGTAATACATAGATCCAGAAAGATTCGCTTGAACGTACTTCTATTCGACTTCGGCCCGGATTTCGTCGGCTCGTCGCTTGAGACGATGGAGAATCAGAACTCGGCGTTTGTTCGCATTTTCGTAGGCGACACACGCCCGCAGCGTCTCCATATCCTTGATCGTCGCTATGCCGGCGTCGACGAGCCGTG
>Ga0075105_1000298_pt1 | contig 28429 bp, 28 predicted proteins | sample AntDeeMetag02WF5_FD_69800 | JGI IMG/M metagenome (GOLD analysis project Ga0075105, IMG submission 69800) | Saline lake microbial communities from Deep Lake, Antarctica - Antarctic Deep Lake Metagenome 02WF5 | ecosystem: Environmental > Aquatic > Non-marine Saline and Alkaline > Saline | place... | reverse complement strand
GGCCGGGTCGAAGACGTCGTGGCTGCCGGCGAGCAGTTTCGGGGTGCCCGTCCCCCCGGCGAGGAACGTCGTCATACCTCACCGTGGACGAGCGGCCCGGTAAACCCTTCCGTCACCGGGCGACGTTGCGAGTGAGGAGGAGAGGGCTCAGGCCGAAATCGAGGCCGAGGAGGAGTTGCTGTCGGACGTGTTCGCGCGCGCCTCGTCGATCCACGCCGGCGGTTCGACGGTCGTCTCGCCGAGGTTCGTGTACCGCTGCGTGACGGCGATTGACGCCTCCTGGCCGTTGGTCTGCAGGCTGAGTTCGTAGCCGAACTGCTTGACCAGGCCTTCCTCCGTGATGTAGAGGGTCGATCCGACGTTCGAGACGTTCTCCGTGTCGAGGCCGCTGAAGCCGGGCGCGGACGTGTTGAGGTCCTCTACGCCGCTGGCCTCGTAGACGTGTGCCTGCGTGCCGTTGATCGTCTCGGTGCCGACGTGCTCGTAGTCGAAGGCCTGGATGAACGAGCCGATCTGACCGCCCGCTATCGCCGACGCGTTGGCGGTCTGCTGGGGGACCATGTAGCGGACGTCACCGCTCGAAAGTTCGAAGCGCTGGTAGGCCGAACCGTTGCCGAAGACGAACCGCTCGATGGTGCGGCCCCGCGACCGCTGGACGGAGCTGTACGCACCGGTCTCGTAGTTGGCCTTGAGCGTGCTCTGCGAGGAGACCGACTGGTTGCCCTGGCTCTGGTTGGAGGTGGAGACGAGCGTGAACGTGCCCGCCTCAGCGACAGCAGCCTCGTGGTTCTCCGCCACCATCGCGCTGTCGAGTGGCGTCTCGTAGACGGCGTCGCCCGCGTCGCTGGCTGTCGTCCCGTTCAGGGCGGCCTGCGTCGTGGTGCCGTCGCCGCCGCCACCGCCGGCGCTGCAACCGGCGACGACGATGAGCGCTACGACGGCGACCGTGACTAACTTTCGTCGCACGCCACCACGTTCGCCGAGCGCGCAGAAAACCCCTCCGAAGCCGGGGGTCAATCGGTGGCGTTCCGCGCCGCCGGAATCCAGCCCGGCGGGGAGGTGTCGGTGTCGCCGAGTTGCTGGAAGCGCACGGTGATGCTGGTGAACCGGGACCGGCCGTCGTCCTCGAAGTCGAGCGTGTAGTCGACGCGGCGGAGCGTCCCGTCCTCGCGGAACTGCAGCGTGGCTTCCGCGTGGTTCACGGTGACGTTCTCCTCCTCGCCGAGATACGACGACCCGAACTCGCCCGGGCGGTCCAGTTCCTCCGCGTGGTAGACGTGGACGCGCTCACCGTCGACAGTTTTCGCGCCCGCGTAGTCGAACGCGAACAGTTCGAGAGAACCCCGGAGGCTCCCTCTCGCGTAGGTAGTGGCGTTCCCGATGCCGCGAAGGACTCTGTCGTAGGACACCTCGCCGGAGGACACCAGCCGCGCGTACGACGTTCCGTTCCCGAAGCGGTAGGCCTGCTGGACGTCTCCCTGGGTCGTCTCGTGCTCGTAGACGGCGCCGGTGTCGAGGTTCCCGCGCACCAGTAGCTCCCGGGCCACTGCGTCGCCGTCGCCGTGCTTCCACGTCGCGTTCGTGTCGATGGTGAACGTCCCGTACTCCCGCAGGGCCGCGAGGTGGGCGTCGGTCACCGCCTCGGTGTCGAGGGGCGTCTCGTAGAGCGGTTCGGCGTCCGTGTCGTACGCTGGCGTGGTCGTCGTGTCCCCGCCGGCGCTGCAGCCGGCGACGAGGAGGAGGGCTGCCACGGCGACCGTGGCTGTGGTGCGTCGCATGCGGCTACCGTGGGTCGCCAGCCCCCAAAAGCTCCGGTGACGGGTCCGCGGTTTTTTACACGAGAACGCCGAATCACGCCCCAATGACCACCATCAAGGACAGCGTCCACGACCACATCGAGGTCGGGGGCGTCGCCGCGGACCTGGTGGACACGCCGCCCGTCCAGCGGCTCCGCCGCATCAAGCAGCTGGGCACGGTCCACCTCGTCTACCCGTCGGCGAACCACACGCGCTTCGAGCACTCCCTGGGCGTCTACCACCTCGCCGACCGCGCGCTCGACCACGTCGAAATCGGCGGCGTGCAGGCCGAGCGCGTGCGAGCCGCGGCCATCCTCCACGACGTCGGTCACAGCCCGTACAGCCACAACGTCGAGGGCGTCCTCGAACGCCGCACCGGAAAGCGCCACGACGACGTCGAGGAACTGCTCGGCGAGGGTCGAGTCGCCGAGGTGCTAGAGTCCCACGGCCTCGACCCAGCGAACATCGCGTCGCTCGTGCGCGGCGAGGGCGAACTCGGCCAGCTCGTCGCGGGGGAACTCGACGTCGACCGGATGGACTACCTCGTGCGGGACGCCCACCACACCGGCGTCCCCTACGGCACCATCGACACCGGTCGACTCGTCCGGGAGCTGACGTTCATCGACGGCGACCTCGTGCTCGCGGAGGGGAACGTCCAGACCGCAGAGAGCCTGCTGCTGGCGCGCGCGCTGATGAACCCCACCGTCTACAGCCACCACGTCGCGCGCATCAGCAAGACGATGCTCCGGCGGGCCACGGAGGCGCTGCTGGACACCAGCGAGATCACTGCCGAGGAGCTCCGACGGATGGACGACCACGAACTCTCGGTCGCGCTGCGGAGCCACGCCGAAACCAGGGAGCTGGGGCGCCGACTCGCCGACCGCGACCTGTTCAAGCGCGCGGTGTGGGCGGAGATGGGCGACGTGGACCCGGACGTCATCGGCGCCGACCACGACGACGTGCGGGCGTTCGAGGCGGACATCGCCGCTGACGCCGGCGTTGACCCGGCCGACGTCGTCCTCGACGTGCAGGGCCAGCCCTCGATGCGCGAGTCGACGACCGGCGTGCTCGTCAACGGGGAGGTACGGCGCCTCGACAGGCAGTCCACGCTCGTGCGCGCCCTCCAGGTCGCCCAGCGCGAGCAGTGGCGCCTCGGCGTCTACGCGCCCGAAGAGAGCGTGGAGACCGTCGGGCACTCCGCGGAGCGCGTGCTCGGCCTGAAGACGGACGGGGCGCTCATCAGTGAGGTGAACAGCCCGGGTCGGTACGCCTCGCTCGAGGAGTTCGAGTAAGCTTCACGGTGGCGGCCCGAGACTGACACGTATGGAACTCTCCGGGACAGTCCTCTGGGGGGAGGACTACGAACCAGTACAGGGGACGCTCGTCGTCGACGACGGCGAGATCGTCCGCCTCGACGAGGAGCGGACGGACTCGACCGACGTCGTGTTGCCCGCGTTCGTGAACGCCCACACCCACCTCGGCGACTCTATCGCGAAGGAGGCCGGGCGCGGCCTCACGCTCGAGGAACTGGTCGCGCCGCCGGACGGGCTCAAACACCGGTTGCTCCGGGAGGCCGACCGCTCGGAGCTCGTCGAGGCGATGCGCCGGAGCCTCCAGTTCATGGCGGAGACGGGCACCGCGACGACCCTCGAGTTCAGGGAGGGCGGCATCGAGGGCGTCCACGCGCTTCGCGAGGCCGCGAAGGGCGTCGGCGTCGAGCCGTTCGTCTTCGGTCGCGGCGACCCCGACGTCGTCGAGGTCGCGGACGGTTACGGCGCGAGCGGCGCCGCGGACGGCGAGTTCGGCCGCGAGCGCAACGCCACGCGGCGCGTCGGCAAACCGTTCGCCATCCACGCCGGCGAGGTCGACTCCTCGGACATCAACCCGGCGCTGGACCTCGACCCGGACCTGCTCGTGCACATGGTCCACGCCGAGCAGTTGCACCTCGACCGCGTCGAGGACAACGGCATCCCGGTGGCCGTCTGTCCGCGGTCGAACCTCGTGACCGACGTCGGCCTGCCGCCGGTCCGCGACCTGCTCGACCGGACGACGGTGGCGCTGGGGACGGACAACGTGATGACGAACAGCCCGTCGATGTTCCGCGAGATGGAGTTCGTCTCGAAGTGCTGCGACGTCGAGGCCCCAGAGGTGCTGGAGATGGCGACGCGGGCGGGCGCGTCGGTCGTCGACGGGAACTACGGCGTCGTCGAGGCCGACCGGGAGGCCCGCCTGCTGGTGCTCGACGGCGACTCGCACAACCTCGCCGGCGCCCGAGACCTGGTCCGCGCGGTGGTGCGGCGCGCCGGCGCGAGCGACGTGAAGCGCGTCGTTCTGCCATGAACACTTAACCCCCCACCGCGTGAACACGTAGCACACATGGGTCGCTACGAGCGCATTCTCGTGCCCACCGACGGCTCCGAGGCGACGCGCCGGGCCGTCGAGCACGGGATCGGACTGGCCGCCGAGCACGGCGCCACGATACACGCGCTGTACGTCGTGAACTCGGCGAACTTCGCGGGACTCCCGATGGATTCCTCCTGGGAGAGCGTGGCGGCGATGATGAACGAGGAAGGCGCGAGCGCGCTCGACGACGTCGAGGCCATCGCCGACGAACACGGGGTGACGATGGAGCGCGCGCTCGTGGACGGCAACCCGAGCCGCGAGATCGTGCGCTACGCGGAGGACGAGGGCTGCGACCTCGTGGTGATGGGGACCCACGGCCGGGGCGGCATCGACCGCCTGTTGCTGGGGAGCGTCGCGGAGAAGGTCGTTCGGTCCTCGTCGGTGCCGGTGTTGACCGTGCGCGTCGGCGAGGAGTAGGCTACGCCGACCGGAGGTGCTGGCAGTCCCCGGAGTGAATCACCCGCTCGCCGTCCGCCGTCTCGACGACGAGCGCGCCGTGTTCGGTCACGTCCACGGCGTCGCCGACGACGTCGCCGTTCTGTGTTTCGACGCGGACACGCTGACCGAGCGTCGCCGTCCGCTCGCGCCACGCGTCCAGAATCGCGTCCGGGTCGTTCCTGAGCGCGTCGAACCGCTCGAGCACGCGCTGGACGAACAGCCGCCGGGGGACGTCGCCGGCCTCCGCCCTGATGCTCGTCGCGTCGCCGTCGAGGTCGGCGGGGTCGACGTCGGCGTTGACGCCGACGCCGAGGACCACCCAGGACACCCGACTGGCCTCACCCTCCATCTCGGTGAGGGCGCCCGCGAGTTTCGCGCCGCCGCGGCCGGAGCTGTCGTTCTCGCGGGGGACGACGACGTCGTTCGGCCACTTGATAGCGGCGTCGACGCCCAGCTCGCGCGCCGCGTCGGTGACGGCGACGGCCGCCGCGAGCGTCAGCAGCGGCGCACGGGCGGGTGGCAGGTCGGGCCGGAGGACGACGCTCATCCAGACGCCGCCCGCGGGCGACGACCACTGGCGGCCGCGGCGCCCCCGACCGCCGGTCTGGCGGTCGGCGAGCACGACCACGTCGCTCGCGCCGTCCGCGGCGAGTTCGCGCGCACGGTCGTTCGTGCTCGGGAGGGAATCGTGGTACTCCACCTCGAAGGCTGCGTCGAGTCCGAACTCGACGGCTTCGGCGCCGTACTCCGGGACACCCGCGAGCGTGTAGCCGTCCGCGACGCTCTTGACGGTGAAGCCGGCGTCCCGTAGCGCTTCGACGTGCTTCCAGACGGCCGTTCGGGAGACGCCGAGGTGGTCGGCGAGCTCCGGACCGGTGACCGGGCCGTCGTCGAGGGCGTCGAGGACGGCGCGGCGCGTCTCGTTCATCGCACTGAAGTTGCTCGTGCGACGGCAAAAGCCTCCCTGTCGCCAGTGAGATCCGTTGACAATGCCCTCGTCGGCACGTAGAGCGCCAGATAATTTGATTTCGCCGCCAGATTCGGGAATTTTACAGATATTTTCTATCCGTTATCTTCAAATAGATTCAATATATCGGCGGGCTTCTGACCAGTTGACGATGTCAGACAGCAAGCTCACGCAGTTCCTGACGGACAACCCGCGAATGATCGGCGTCCTGTTCACGATGATGGTGTTCCTCTCGACCACCGGCGCCGCCGCTGCCAGCAACGCAGGCATCAACTCCGGTCCTTAGTTCAGCTGTTTCTCGAGTAGTTCGTCGCTCCAGTCGAGTCCGCCGTCACGAATCACTGGTACGACGCCGTGGTCGAAGAACTCGCGAAGCTCCGCAGTCGAGACGACGAACGTGTCTATCTCCCCCGAGTTCAGGTAACGGGTCGTGTTATCACCCACGTACGGCGTGAGTAGCGACCCGATCGAGGACCGAGACGTCGGGTAGCCGTGGATTGTGAGTTCGTAATCCTCGCCGAGTTCGGTCAGTTCGACGGCCATCGGGATACCGCTCCGGTTCTGCACGAGCTGGAGCGTCCCGTCCCCGATGGTGATGTACTGGCTGCCGAACAGCGTGACGTTGCGCGCCACCGAGAGCCCCGCCTGCAGCGAGAAGCCGTTGTTCAGCAGTCGCGCGAGCGCCCGCCCGATGCGAACTGCGGGGTCGTTGCTGATGTTGGCGAGCGTGACGATGCCTCCGAGACTCCCGCGGTCGACGAGGGCCTGGCCCTGCTTGTACGACTGGCAGGCGTTCAGCAGGAACGCGTCGACTTCGACGGTCTCCATCGTCCGCGCGTCGAACATCCCGTCCGCACACTGGAAGCCGTCCTCGTCGACGTGCCCGATGTAGTGGAGGAAGTCCGCGTCGCTGTGCAGGACCTCCCGCAGTTCCGCGCCCGTGAGTTCGTAGTAGACGGAGATGTCGAACTCGAAGAGGTCGCGGGCGCCGTAGAACTCCTCGACGATGTCCTCCTCGCTCATCTCCGTGTCGTTGCAGACGATCTCGATGCTGATCGACCCCGTGTCGCGTTCCGGCCTGTCGAGGCGCCGCCGGTAGGAATCCGCGCCCGCCTTGCTCGCGCCCAGCGGGTAGCCATCCGCAATCCACGCGTGCTCGATGGAAGTCGTTTCGGCCGGCTTGACGATTCCGGAGTCCTCGGTGACCGCTCCGGAGGGGGTGCGTTCGAGCGGGTCGGCGCCCCGGTAGAACGACGTGAGTTCCTCGGGTTCGGAGTGGACGGTCGGGTCCGGTCCGGTTCCCGGAATCCTGATCTCCGCGAGGTCGTTAGTGACGAACGGAATCGACTCGACGTTCGCCGGGTCGGGGGCCACGTCCGCCGTCAGCTTCCACCTTGGGCGGTGGGGCTCGGTCACCTCGTAGGGGACGTCGAGGTACGCCGCGACCTGTTCGGCGAGGGGGGCGTCATACAGTTCGGCGAGGTCGAACGGGAGGTCCTCCTCGACGGCGTTCCGCTCGTGGAGGTTCACCGGATAGAACCCCTCCGTCCGCGTCACGCAGTCGAGGAAGAAGACGTGCTTGAGGAGCGTGTTGACCTCGGATTCGAACCCCCGTGCGGTGTCGAGTGCGTGACGCTCCCCGGCCACCACGAGCGCCCGCTGGTCGGCCGGCACGATGTCGGCGCCGAGGTAGTACGCCAGCGAACTCACCCGGTAGAGGTCGCCGTAGTCGCGCGGAATCTCGATGGTGACGTCGGTGTCGGGTTTCGTGAGGGCGTCCGGCGCGTCGAAGCCGTCGCCGCGTTCGACGAGCGGGGGGTGGCCGCGCAGCGTCGGGAACGAGCGCTCGGGGGACGTCGTCTTGAGCGCCGACCCGCTCAGCGAGAGCGCGCGCATCGCGTCCTCGACGTCGTCGCCGACGGTGATGGTGCCCGCCGGCGACTCGTGGAGTGAGCGGGCGCCGACGGCGGCGGTCACTGGTCCGTCGAACGCGACGTGCGTCGAGTTCTCCAGGCGTCGAATCGTGACGCTGGCGTCCACGACGATCTGGAGTTTCATCGCCCCGATGTCGACGTCCAGTGAGTACCGCTTCCGGGGGTACTCGGCGTGTTGCTGGTTCGACGTTTCGTCGACGAGCGTCCCGTCCTCGGACCAGAGGAAGACGTTCACGAGGCGCGGGATTTCGATCTCCTGGGCCCGCACGGTGACGGCGTCGTCGACCGGAAGGACGAAGCGCTCCGTGTCCGCCGGTTCCGGGTCGATGACCCGGTCTGTGTACAGTTCGAGTTGCGCGTTCTCGATGGGATCCCGGATCCGGATTCCCGGTGGCTTCTCTATCGGCGTGAACTCCGGTTTCACGCCGACCACCGTCCGTCTCCGCCGGTGGAGGCTGCGAACGGGTCGTCGGGGACTGGAGCGCAGCCGGGCAGAACCACGGGAGAGGGGAGGGCGTGGAGGGTGACTGTGTCGTCGGAGTCCATGGTGGCGTCGGTAGCTTCCTGCGTCGAGAGGCGCCGGACAGGGATAACCGCCGCGGTGTCCACTGGGAGCGCCCGACGCCCGACTCCGCCCACAGACGGCTCAGTCGGCGCGCGGGCGGCCCCCTCGGTTGGCATCGTACCACAGAGGGGAGCGGGCTATCATAAAAATTCGGACGGCGTCAGTCGATGACGACGAGCACGTCGCCCATGTCGACGCTGTCGCCCTCCTCGACGGTCACCTGCGTGACGGTGCCGCCGTGGGAGGCGACCACGTCGTTCTCCATCTTCATCGCCTCGAGCACGACGAGCACGTCGCCGGGTTCGACCTCGTCGCCCTCCGCGACGTCCACCGAGAGGATGGTGCCCTGCATCTCCGACTCGACGGTCTCACCCTCGCCCTCGACGACGGTCTCGGAGTCGCTGTCGTCGCTCGCGCGCTCGGGGCGCTGGCCGCCACTGCTCCCGCCGCTCGTGGCGAGCTGGGCCGCGCCGCGCTCCTCGAGGTTGACCTCGAAGCGCTTGCCGTTGACCTCGACGGTGAAGTCGCGCTCGACGACCTCCTCGTCGCTGTCGTCGCTGGTGGTGTCGCCGCCCCACCGCTCCTGGGCCTCGTCGATGCGCTCGGGGTCGAGCGTCTCGTCGAGGTACTTCGTGGTGTGCGTGCCTGCGACGAACGCGTCGTCGGTCAGCATCAGCCGGTGGAACGGGACGATGGTCGGGATGCCCTCGATGTCGTACTCGGCGAGCGCTCGCTGCGAGCGAACGATGCACTCCTCGCGGTCGCCCGCGTGCACGATGAGTTTCGCGACCATCGAGTCGTAGTCCGTGACGAGGTCGTCGCCCTGGCGGAGCGCGTCGTCGACCCGCACGCCGATTCCGCCCGGCGGGTCGTACGTCTCGAGGCTCCCGCCGGTCGCTGGTGCGAAGTCGTTGGCTGCGTTCTCCGCGTTGATGCGGAACTCCATCGCGTGGCCGCGGAGGTCGACGTCGTCCTGCGCGAACGTGAGCTCCTCGTCCGCCGCGATCTTCAGCTGCCACTTCACGATGTCGATGCCCGTCAGCGCCTCCGTGACGGTGTGCTCGACCTGGATGCGCGTGTTCACCTCGAGGAAGTAGAAGCCAGTCTCCGGACCGAGCAGTTCGCCGGCCTCGCGGTCGGGGTCCTCCTCGACGAGGAACTCGAAGGTCCCCGCGTTGTAGTAGCCCGCGTCGTCCGCGCCGCGCCGGGCGGCCTCGCCGATCTCCTCGCGGAGGTCGTCCGTGAGCGCGGACGACGGCCCCTCCTCGATGACCTTCTGGTGGCGCCGCTGCAGCGAGCAGTCCCGCTCGCCGAGGTGGCGGACGTTGCCGTGGTGGTCGGCGATGATCTGGACCTCCACGTGGCGTGGGTTCTCGAGGTAGCGCTCCAGATAGACGTTCGCGTTGTCGAAGTACGCCTCGCCCTCGCGCTGGGCCGACTCGAGTTGCTCCTCGGCCTCCTCGGCGCTGCGAACGATCTTCATCCCGCGGCCGCCACCGCCGCCCTCGGCCTTGATGGCGATTGGGTAGCCGTGCTCCTCGCCGAACTCGTGGACCTCGTCGACAGACTCCACGGGGTCGGTGGTGCCGGGGACGATGGGGACGTCGGCGTCCCGCATCGTCTTCCGGGCCTTCGTCTTCTCGCCGAGTTGCTCCATCGACTCCGCGGCGGGGCCGACCCACGTCACACCCTCCGTGTCCTCGACCTTGCTCGCGAACTCAGCGTTCTCCGCGAGGAAGCCGTAGCCTGGGTGGATGGCGTCGGCGCCGGACTGTTCGGCGGCGTCGATGATGGCCTCGTGGTCGAGGTAGGAGTCGGCGGCGCGGGCGGGGCCGACGTTGTACGCCTCGTCGGCGTAGCGAACGTGGCCCGCGTGTTTGTCGGCGTCGCTGTAGACGGCGACGGTGTCGATGCCGAGTTCCTCGCAGGCCCGCATCACGCGGACCGCGATTTCGCCGCGGTTGGCGACGAGTACCTTCTCGAACATTCTTGGAGTTGGATTCTGGAGACGGCCTACTGATACTGTCGGTTCGAATCCGCCTCCGACCCACTGCTGCTTCGTACTCACGCGGACGAGCACCGCGTAGCGTGTGCGAGTCGCGAGATAGCACGGTGGGGTGTCGCGGATTCGAACCCTGCAAGTCGCGCGCAGCGTAGCGAGCACGTCTTGCTCCGGTTCGGAATCGTCCACGCCCCACGGGGGCAGGGTTGACGAGTCTACGCCAGCGCTCCCATCACCTCCGCGTACCAATCGAGCGCCGGGAGTTAGTCCCGGAGGAAGGCGAGCGTCTCGGCGACGACCTCGCGTTCCCGGTCGGCCCCACGGAACGAGTGGCCCTCTCCCTCCCGAACGAGTAGCTCGCCATCGTCGACCGCGTCGACGAGGCGCCGGGAGTTCTCGACGGCGACCACGTCGTCGTCGGAGCCGTGGATGATCCGGACGCTGGCGTCGAGGTCGGCGACCGTCTCGGGGCCGATCTGTCGCGAGTCGAGTTCCTCGATGGGGGCCGCCGTCACGCCCCCGATGTGGGACTCAGCACCGAAGTCGAAGGCCGCTGGTGCCCACAGCACCAGCCTGTCGACGGCCTCCGGCACGTGGGTCAGCGTGACGCCGGCGCCGAAGCTCTTCCCGACGACGGCGATGTCGGTACACCCCTCCTCGCGGAGGCGTTCGACCGCAGCGTCGAGTTCCGCCTGGAGTTCGTCGAGGGTCTTCTTCCAGACGCCGCTGGGCGTCCAGCTCTCGAAGCGGAAGGCGTGGGCGCCCTCGGCGGCGGCCTCCTCGGCGAGGCGGTCGAAGATGCCGCCCCAGGGACCGTGACCGGCACCCGACATCACGACGACGCCCCGCCCGTCCGGGGAGTCGGGGACGGTCAGTTCGGCCTCGTACGAGTCGCCGTGTGCGGTGAGCGTGGCTGCCTCTGAGCGCATCGTCACACAGACCGTCTGACGAGCCGATAACTCTTCGGGCAGTCAGAACCGGTCGCGGCGGCCCGCCGCGCTCCAGGCGTCCGTCGGCGCGCCGTCCGGCACGCGCACTGGCCCCCCGTCGAGAGCCTCGATGCGCCCGGCGAACGACCACTTGCGGCCGGTCCACGTCGGTCCCTCCTCGCCCTCCGCGGCCGCGGCTTCGAGGGCCGCGAGGTGGGCGCTGACAGCGGCGGCGATGGCGGCCGCCTCCTCGTCGCTGGCGTCGTCGGGAACCGCGACGTCGTACTCCTCGGGGGGCATCACAGCGGGATGTTGCCGTGTTTCTTCTCGGGCGTGTCCTCGCGCTTGCTCGCCAGCATCTCGAGGTCCGAGATGAGCCGCGGGCGGGTCTCGGTGGGTTCGATGACGGCGTCGAGGTAGCCCCGGTCGGCGGCCGTGTACGGGTTCGCGAACTCCTCGCGGTACTCGTCGATGAGTTCCTCGCGGAGCTCTTCGGGGTCCTCGGCGTCCTCCAGTTCGTCGCGGTAGAGGACGTTCACGGCGCCCTTCGGCCCCATCACGGCGATTTCGGCGGTCGGCCACGCGTAGTTGACGTCCGCGCCGATGTGCTTGCTCGACATCACGTCGTAGGCGCCGCCGTAGGCCTTCCGCGTGATGACCGTGAGGAGGGGGACGCTGGCCTCCGAGAACGCGTACAGCAGTTTCGCGCCGTGGCGGATGATGCCGTCGTGCTCCTGGTCAGTGCCGGGGAGGAAGCCGGGCACGTCCACGAACGTCAGAATCGGGACGTTGAACGAGTCGCAGAGCCGCACGAACCGGCTGGCCTTCTCGGAGGCCTCGATGTCGAGGGTGCCCGCGTTCACGCGGGGCTGGTTGGCGACCACACCGACCGAGCGGCCGTCGAGGCGCGCGAAGCCGACGACGATGTTCTTCGCGAAGTTCTCGTGGACCTCGAAGAACGAGCCCTCGTCGGCGACGCTCCCGATGACGTCGGTCATGTCGTAGGGCTTGCGGGGTTCGTCGGGGACGATGGACTCCAGTTCCTCGTCGCGGCGCTCGGGGTCGTCCCACGGCTCGACGCGGGGCGGGTCCTCGACGTTGTTCTGGGGGAGGTAGGAGAGCAGTCGGCGGATGTCGTCGAGGGCCTGCTCCTCGTCGTCGCAGGCGAAGTGCGCGACGCCCGATTCGGAGGAGTGGGTGGTCGCGCCGCCCAGCTCCTCGAAGCCGACCTCCTCGCCGGTGACCGTCTTGATGACGTCCGGCCCGGTGATGAACATGTGGCTGGTGTCCTTCACCATGAAGACGAAGTCCGTGATAGCGGGCGAGTAGACCGCGCCGCCCGCACAGGGCCCCATGATGGCCGAAATCTGGGGGACGACGCCGGAGGCCTTCTCGTTACGCGTGAAGATCTCGGCGTAGCCGCCGAGGGAGTCCACTCCCTCCTGGATGCGTGCGCCCGCGGAGTCGTTGAGGCCGACGACGGGGGCACCGACCTCCATCGCCTTGTCCATCACCTTCGTCACCTTCTCGGCGAACACCTCGCCGAGGCTGCCGCCGAAGACGGTGAAGTCGTGGGCGAAGACGAAGACGGTGCGGCCGTTGACCTCGCCGTAGCCCGTGACGACGCCGTCGCCGGGGAGCTGTTTCTCCTCCATCCCGAAGTTGTGGCTCCGGTGGGTGCGGAGGCGGTCGAACTCTTCGAACGTGTCGTCGTCGAGGAAGTAGTCGATGCGCTCCCGGGCGGTCATCTTCCCCTTCTCGTGCTGGGACTCGATGCGGTCCTCGCCGCCGCCGAGGAGTGCGCGCTCGGTCTTCTCGCGCAGTTCCTCGATGCGCTCTTCCATCGTCATCTGATTGTGCCATGCTTCCAGCACCGAGGGCAAAAGGATTCCGAGACGGGTACAGCCGGCCGAAGAATCCGGCTACAGTACCGACCGCGGGCTCCGGAGTCCGGCGAACGCGGCGAGGACGAGCACAACGCTGGCGACGGCCAGCAATCGAGTCTGGTCGAACGTCACGCCGAGCACCGACACCGGGTCGACGGTGACGCCGACTGCGGCGAGGACGCCGGAGACGAGTGTGAACGTGAGAAACAGCGGGATGACGACGCCGACAGCGTACAGCCACGGCGTCCCGAGACTGCTCGCGAACGCGCCCGCGCCCCGGCGGTACTCGTCGAGCGCGTCGGCGCCCATCACCCACCCGACGAAGAGCAGCAGGCCGACGAGGCCGCCGGTGAGCAGCAGGTCGACGAGCGTGCTGGCGACGAAGTCGAACAGCGCGGGGTCGAGCGCGCAGACGGTGCCCGTCGCCGCGAAGAGGCCGGTGAGCCCGGCGGTCGCCGCCCGTCGCGAGAGGCCGTACTCGTCGACGAGGAACGACACCGGAATCTCCAGCATCGAGATGGAGGAGGAGAGCGCCGCGAGCGAGACGGCGCCGAAGAAGACGACGCCGACCAGCTGGCCGTACGGCAGCGCAGCGAACGCGCCCGCGAGGCTGACGAACAGCGCGCCCGGGCCGCCGCCGCCCACGCCGACGCCGAGCGCGAACAGGATGGGGAAGACGACGAGGCCCGCGAGCAGGCCGACGAGCGTGTTGACGCCCGCGATGGCCGTGCCGTCGGTGGCGAGTGAACGGTCCTCGCCGAGGTAGGAGGCGTACGTGAGCATCGTGCCCGCGCCCAGCGACAGCGTGAACAGCGCCTGGCCCGCGGCGGCCGGGAGGATGGCGAGGAAGTTCGCCCGCAAGTAGCCGAGGTCGGGGGAGAGGAAGAACGCCAGCCCCTGGCCCGCGCCGTCGAGGCTCAGTCCCCAGGCGGCGAGGCCGACGAGCAGCACGAGGAGCGCCGGAACCATCACCTTCGCCGCCCGCTCGATGCCCCGCTGGACGCCCCGCAGGACGACGAACGCGGTGAGACCGAGGAACAGCAGGTGGAAGCCGACCGCTTCGAGTCCGAAGTTGATGCTCTCGAAGTACACCTCGGGGTCGCCGAAGTAGGCGCCGCCGAAACTGGCGACGACGTAGCGGAGAATCCACCCGCCCACGACGCTGTAGAACGACAACAGGGCGACGGCGGTGACGACGAACAGGTAGCCGAAGCCGGCCCAGTTGCGGGACCCCGAGAGCGCGCCGAGCGAGCCCACGGGATTGCGTTTCCCCCGCCGCCCGACGACGAGTTCGCCGAGGAGGCCGGGCACGCCGACGAGCAAAACGATGGCGAGGTAGACGACGAGGAACGCCGCGCCCCCGTTCTCGCCGGTCATCCACGGGAACCGCCAGAGGTTCCCGAGGCCGACGGCGCTGCCGACGGCCGCGAGGATGAATCCGAGCCGCGTCTTCCAGGATTCGCGAGTCATTGCAGAGCGTTGCGACCACCCGCATTTGAGAGTTGTGACCGAGGATTCCACAAACTGTCGAGAGCGCGTCGTTTCGAGCCGTAGAGGCAGTTTTGGCCGGAACCCGTGGTGGCGATTACCACCACTCGGTGAGGATTCTTAGACGTACGGCAGCGGCACGTTCGGCGCGGGGTAGATCGTCGTCACGCCGAGGTAGAGGGTGACGAAGACGCCCAGGAGGACGAACGTCCGCACGGACCAGAGCCACGCCGTCGCGAACGCGTGGCCGCCACCGGTCCCCTTCGTTATCTCGTCGACGGCCTCGGGGCCGTACACCCAGCCGACGAAGACGACGCCGAGCAGCACCGAGGTCGGGAGCAACACCTTGTACGCGAGCGTGTCGAACCAGCCGAGCCACGCGGTGTTCCACGCGGACAGCGAGCCGAGCAAGAACAGCGCGCCGGCGAAGCCGAACGCGACGGCGGGACGGCTGGCGCCGTAGTTGTCGACGAGGTAGGCGGTGACCACCTCGAGCAGGCTGATTGCCGAGGAGAGCGCGGCGATGAGCACCACGCCGAAGAAGACGACGCCGAGGACCTGGCCGGCGGCGCCGAGGTCGGCGAAGGCCTGGGCGACGGAGACGAACAGCGCGCCCGCGCCACCGCCCGCAGCGTCCTCCGGAATCTGGCCGAACTGCACGAACAGTAACGGGAGAACGACGAGGCCCGCGAGCAGGCCGACGAACGTGTTCAGCACGACGATGAGGCTGCCGTCGGCGGGGAGGCTGTCGTCGCCGCCGAGGTAGGAGGCGTAGGTTATCATCGCGCCCATCCCCAGGGACAGCGAGAAGAACGCCTGACTGACGGCGAACGGGACGATGCTGCCGAGGTTGTTCGCGAGGTAGTCGAAGTCCGGGGAGAGGTAGTAGCCGTAGGCCGCGGCCGCGCCGTCCAGCGTGAACGCGTACACCGCGAGGCCGACGAGGATGACGACGATGGAGGGCACCATCAGTTTGGTCGCCTTCTCGATGCCGTCCTCGATGCCGAACGCGACGATTGAGGCCGTGAATCCCATGAAGGCGGCGTGGAACGCGATGGCCTCCCAGCCCATCGAGATGCGCCCGAAGTAGTCGCCTGGCGTCGCGAAGTACGCGCCCGTGGCGCTGCCGACGATGTACCGCATCACCCACCCGCCGACGACGCTGTAGTAGGAGAGAATCCACAGCCCAGTCAGCAGGCCGAGGGCGCCGACGACGGTCCACGCGGGTCGGTTCAGTCGGTCGAACGCCTCGATGGCGTTGATGTTCGAGCGGCGGCCGACGACGAACTCCCCGAGGATGGCGGGGAGGCCGATGAGGAGCGCCGCGAGGAGGTAGACGAAGACGAACGCCGCGCCGCCGTTCGTCGCCGTCTTGAACGGAAACTGCCAGATGTTCCCGAGGCCCACGGCGCTGCCGACGGCCGCGAGAATGAATCCGAGGCGGGTCGCCCAGGTCTCTCGTTCTGCCATTGTGTCCGGCATCTACCGCCGATGTCACGGAAAAGCGATTCGGATTGAACGATAGAACCGGCACAGTATGCCGTTTCTACGGCTGTTTATGCCCGTGTACTGGGAGTTTAACTGTTGGCTAATCAGGGGGTTCGGGGAACGACCCCTTCGCCGGTGGGGTCAGGCCTCGCCGTAGACGGGGACGGCGGCCCCGCTGGTCGGCGGTGCGGCGTCAGAACAGAGCGTCACCACGACGCGCGCAATCTCCGCGGGGTCGACCCACGAGTCGTGGTCGGCGTCCGGCATCATCTCGCGGTTGGCGGGCGTGTCGATGACCGACGGCATGACGGCGTTCGCGCGCACCTCGCCGGCGTTCTCCTCGGCGATGGTCTCGGTCAGCAGGCGCACGCCGGCCTTCGACGCGCGGTACGGACCGTCGCCCTCGCCGCCCTCCAGGGAGGCCCGTGCCGAGACGGAGACGATGGCGCCCGAGGCGTCCTGCAGGTGCGGGAGCGCGTGCTTGCTCGCGAGGAACATCGTCTTCAGGTTCACGTCGAACACCTGGTCGAACGTCTCGGCGTCCGTCTCCTCGATGGGCGACCCGCCCTTCCACATTCCCGCGACGTTACAGAGGCAGTCGAGGCCGCCGTGGGCGTCCACGACGCCGGAGACGACCTGCTCGGCCGCGGCGTCGTCGGTGAGGTCGCCGCGGTAGAACGGCACCTCGCCGCGGTCGAGTTGGGTCTCCTCGTCCGGCTCCACCACGTCCGTCCCACAGACGGTCGCGCCCGCCTCGTCGAAGGCGCGACAGACCGCGCTCCCGAGGGCGCCCGACGCACCGGTCACCAGCACCACGTCGCCGTCGAAGTCGAACTCCGCGTGCATGATGCTCACTCACACGCCCAGCACCGTAAACGTACCCGGGCGCTCCGGTCAGCCCGGTTCCGCCGACCAGCCACTGTTATGTCAGCGCAGTTCGGAGTGGGGACATGGACCCCGACAGACGCCTCCTCCTCGGTGGCGGCGCGCTCGTCGCGCTTTCGGCCGTCGTCAGCGTGTTCGCCTACCCCGAGATGCCCGCGGAGATGGCGACCCACTGGAACGCCAGCGGCGACGTCGACGGGACGATGTCCCGCGAACTCGGCCTCGCGCTCCTGCCCGCCCTCTCGCTCGGCACGCTCGGCCTGTTCTACGTCCTCCCGCGCGTGGACCCCCGCGACGACTTCGAGAACTTCCGGTTCGCCTACGACGCCTTCGCGCTCGCGACCATCGCCTTCGTCGGCTACGTACACGGCCTAGTCGTGCTGGTGAACGCGGGCTACGAGTTCGGCGTCCTGCAGGGCATCGCGCCCGCCGTCGGTGGCCTCTACGTGCTCGCGGGGTACGTCACCGAGCGCACCGAGCAGAACTGGTTCGTCGGCGTGCGGACCCCGTGGACACTCGAGGACGAGCAGGTGTGGGCAGAGACGAACCAGCTCGTCGCACGGCTGTTCACGGTCGGCGGCGTCGTGGCCGCTGCCGGCGCGGTCGTCCCCGAGTACGCCGTCGCCCTGATCGTCGGGCCGCCCGTCGTCGCCGTCGTCGTCTCCGCCGGCTACTCGTACTACCGATACCAGAGGGCGGCGTAGGCCCGGGAAGGAGTGCCGCCGTCGTGGACCAGGACTCTCGCTGGTGGGCGGCGACGTTGCCGTCGACGGCCGCGTGGACGGGTAATAGACGTCGCCGAGTCGGTGGCGTTTCCCCGCGGTTTCGGTACTTCTAACAGGGACTCGCCGAAACTACGTACCGAGCCCAAAATGAAACTGCACGAGTACCAGGCGAAGCAGGTCTTCGCCGACGCGGGCATCCCGACCCCAGGGTCGGCGCTCGCAACGTCTGCCGACGAGGTAGTAGAGGTCGCCGACGACCTCGGCTACCCCGTCGCGGTGAAAGCGCAGGTACACGTCGGCGGCCGCGGGAAGGCCGGCGGTATCAAGCTTGTCGACGACGCAGAGGAGGCCCGCGAGGCCGCCGATTCGATCCTCGGGATGGACCTGAAGGGGTACACGGTCGGGAAGGTCCTCGTCGAGGAAGCCGTCGACTTCACGAACGAACTGTACGTGGGTGTCACGATGGACCGCGGCGAGGGCGAGCCCGTCGCCATGGTCTCCGAACAGGGCGGCGTCAACATCGAGGAGGTCGCCGAGGAGGACCCCGACGCCATCGCGCGCGAGCACATCGACCCGGCGTTCGGGATGCATCCCTACCAGGCCCGCAAGGTCGTCTACGAGGCCGACATCCCCCGCGACGTCGCGGGCGACGTCGCCAGCATCCTCACGACGCTGTACGACCTCTACGAGGCCAAGGACGGCTCCGACATCGAGATCAACCCGCTGATGGTCACCAGCGACGGCGACGTCGTCGCGGCCGACGCCGTGATGAACGTCGACGACGACGCGCTGTTCCGTCACCCGGACCTCGCGGAGATGGAGGACGAGGCCGCGGGCGACGACCTCGAGGCGAAGGCCAACGAGTACGGCTTCGACTACGTCCGCCTCGACGGCAACGTCGGCATCATCGGCAACGGCGCCGGTCTCGTGATGACGACGCTCGACCTCGTCGACTACTACGGCGGGAAGCCCGCGAACTTCCTGGACATCGGCGGCGGTGCGAAGGCCGAGCGCGTGACCAACGCCCTCGACATGGTGTTCTCCGACGAGAACGTCGACTCGGTCGTCTTCAACATCTTCGGTGGCATCACCCGCGGCGACGAGGTCGCGAAGGGCATCAACGCCGCCCTCGAACAGTTCGACGAGATTCCCAAGCCGGTGGTCGTCCGACTCGCGGGGACGAACGCCGCGGAGGGCCGCGAGATACTGAACGCGGACCTCGTCACCGTCGAGGAGACCCTCGAAGGGGCGGTGCAGCGCGCTGTCGAGTACGCGAACACGGAGGCTGAACAATGAGCATCCTGGTAGACGACGACACCCGCGTCGTGGTGCAGGGCATCACGGGCGGGGAAGGCAAGTTCCACGCCGAACAGATGATCGACTACGGGACGAACGTCGTCGCTGGCGCCGTCCCCGGCAAGGGCGGCCAGGAGGTCGCTGGCGTCCCCGTCTACGACACCGTCGACGCCGCCGTCGAGGAGGAGGACGCCGACGCGTCGGTCGTCTTCGTCCCGCCGGCGTTCGCCGCGGACGCCGTCTTCGAGGGGCTCGACACGGACCTCGACCTCGTGGTCGCCATCACGGAGGGCATCCCCACGCAGGACATGGCGAAGGTGAACAAGCGCCTGAGCGAGGTCGACACCCGCCTCCTCGGGCCGAACTGCCCGGGCATCATCACGCCCGGCGAGTCCAAACTCGGCATCCTCCCCGGCAACATCTTCGAGTCCGGGAACGTCGGCCTGGTCTCTCGGTCGGGCACGCTCACCTACCAGGTCGTCGACTCCCTCACGTCGCGGGGTATCGGCCAGACCACCGCCATCGGCATCGGCGGCGACCCCATCATCGGGACGGACTTCATCGACGCCCTCGAACTGTTCGAGGCCGACCCGGACACCCACGCCGTCGTGATGTGCGGCGAGATCGGCGGCGAGGACGAGGAGGACGCCGCCGAGTTCATCGCCCAGAACATGGACACGCCGGTCGCCGGGTTCATCGCTGGCCGCACCGCACCGCCGGGCAAGCGCATGGGCCACGCGGGCGCCATCGTCTCCGGCAGCGGCACCGGCACCGCCGAATCGAAGATCAACGCGCTCAACGACGCGGGCGTTCCCGTCGGTGACACCCCCGAGGAGGTCGCCGACGACATCGAGGACCTGCTGTAAGGCAACTCGGCCGCTTCTCCGTTCTCCACGCCGACTAGCGACGCGACTCGACCCGGACGCGACCAGCGACGCCCACAGACAGCGAGTTCACTGTACCGGTTGGTCCAGTCTGGTTTCGGCCAGGTCCGGCACCCACGACCGGAAATGACGGTTTGTCCCGGGTTAATTCGGATTAAGCGTCGCTAATCCAGGGGGTACTGTCGCGCCGGTTTTTGATGTCCCCGGCAGAACGGAGAGACGACCATGCCTACTACCGCCCCCGAGACGGACCACCACGAGTTCTGCGAGCGCTGCGACCGAGACACCCCCCACAGCGTCGCGATCGAACTGCGCACGGAGAGCGACCGGTCGGAGAACACCGAGTTCTCACGGGAGCCCTACCGCGTGAGCACCTGTATGAGCTGTGACGGCACGACCGCCCTCCGGATGAACGACGCCTGAACCAGTCTGTGGAGCGTCGGTTCTCAGGCTCGCTGTCGGACCGGGATTCCTCTCGTCCCTGTTTCTAATCTCCGACACTCCCCCAAAACAAGAGATTCCGCTGCGCTTCGTGGTCAGTACGCGGCGTCCCGGATCTCCTCGCGCAGGTCCTCGAACTGCTGGAGGTACTCCTGGCGCTCGGCGCGGACCGCCGCCAGTTCGCCCTGGTAGTCTTCGACGTGGTCCGGCGGGTAGAACGCCTCGATGTCCATGCCGGGGACGTGCTCGGGGATCTCCAGACCGAGCGTGTCGTCGCTCCGCCAGTCGATGCTGTCGCGCGCGACCTCGCAGAGGATGGTGACGGACTCCGTGACGCCGACGTCCTTCGTCCCGGCGCCGAGGTGGCCGGTGTTGATGACGAAGCAGTCGACGTCGTTGGCGGCGACGAGGTCGTGGAAGCGGTTGCCCTCCTCGCCCTCCGAGCCCATGATGAAGGGGTTGGTGCCGACGACGCGGATGGCTTCCCCGGCCTTCTCGGGGTCGCCCGCGCTGGTCTCGATGGACTCGCCGAGCATGAACGCGATGGCGGCCTGCTCGGGCGTGAGGCGGGCGACCGGCGGCATCACGGGGTTCCGGGTGATGAAGAACATCTGGTCGACGTCCGGCAGGTCGATCTCCTCGCTCGCGCTCTCGAGGTCGTCGCGGCGGACGACCGCGCGACCGTTGCTGGTGAGCGTGTCGTCGTCGAAGTCGACGGCGCCGTCGTCCGCGACGGCGACGTTCTCCAGCACGGCCTGTTCGCGCGTCGCGGCGTGGTGGAGGGCCGGCTGCTCGTCGGCGTCCAGGCCGTCGGTCTTGATGTAGAGGCCGCCGCCCTCCGAACCGGTGACGGTGCCATCCGGCAGGAGCGCGCAGACGTCGTCCTGGAGCATCTCCGCGCCCTCGGGGTCGTCGAGCCAGCAGCCGTGACAGGTCAGCGTGGACTTCCCGGTGGCCGAGAGGCCCAGGAACGCCTGGCCGACGGTCTGGAGGTCGCCGGCCTCGTCCTCGACGCGGACGCGCTTGCTACCGGCGTGGAGGCCCAGACCGCCCAGCTGCTTCGCGCGGTGCATGTAGAGCCGCAGGAAGGACTTCTTCGCCTCGCCAGTGTAGTCGCTGCCGAGCACGTACGTGACCCCGGCGTCGACGTCCACCCGAATCCGGGTGTCGGCCTCGTCGGGCAGCTGGAGCGTCTCGAAGTCCGGTTCGCGGCCCTCCGGTGCCGGCTCCAGCAGTTTCGCCCACGCCAGCGCGATGCGACCGTACTCCTTCGGGACGTAGAGCCGGCAGCAGAACGCGGTCTCGTCGTGGCGGCCGACCATGCGGTCGAGGCAGACGAGTTCGCTCTCGCGGGCGCGGTCCTGCGCGGCGTCCATCAGCCCGCGGTCGGACTCGGTGAACTCGTCGTCGACCGAGTTCTTCGTTCGGTCGGCGCTGCGCGACCGGAACTCGCTCACGTAGGACGGACTCCCGTACTCCGTCGTCGTCTCCAGGTGCTCGGAGAACGCCCGGAGCTCGTCGAACGAGGGGTCGTACGTGACGTTCTCCGCCGTTCTGGGGTCCGGGAAGTCGTGCGTGACTGTTTCCGGCACGTGCTCGCTCATCAGTTCTGCCTACCGCCGCCAAGCAGTATAACAATGCGGTTTCTATGCCGAGCGCGACGGCGCGAACGCAGAGTAACCGTCGCCTACCACCTCGTGTGTAGACCCCGTCCGCCGCTCTCCCGAGCGAAACGCGTATGTGGCCCGCCGCGGACGCCTGACGTGATGGAGACGACCCACCGCGTCCACGTCGGCGACGCCCGCGACCTGCCGCTCGCCGACGACAGCGCGGACCTCGTCGTCACGTCGCCACCCTACCCCATGATCGAGATGTGGGACGAGACGTTCGCCGCACTCGACCCCGCAGTCGGCGACGCGCTCGACGCGGGCGACGGCGCTCGCGCCCACGACCTGATGCTCGACGTGCTCGACGACGCCTGGGCGGAGGTCGCGCGCGTCCTCCGGCCCGGCGGCATCGCGGTGGTGAACGTCGGCGACGCCACTCGCACGGTCGGTCGGTTCCGGGTCTACGACAACCACGCTCGCATCACGCAGACGTTCGAGGAGCTGGGCTTCGACCCGCTGCCGGGCGTGCTGTGGCGCAAGCCCGCCAACAGCGCCGCGAAGTTCATGGGCAGCGGGATGGTGCCGCCGAACGCCTACGTCACGCTCGAACGCGAGCACGTCCTCGTCTTCCGGAACGGCGAGCGCCGCAGTTTCGAGCCGGGCGCCGACCGGCGCTACGAGGCCGCCTACTTCTGGGAGGAGCGCAACCGCTGGTTCTCCGACGTCTGGACGGACCTCGGCGGCGAGCGCCAGGCGCTCGCGGACCCCGACCTCCGGGAGCGCTCGGCGGCGTTCCCGCTGGCACTCCCCTACCGCCTCGTCAACATGTACTCCGTCTACGGCGACACCGTCCTCGACCCGTTCTGGGGGACCGGGACGACGAGTCTCGCGGCGGCCGTCGCGGGCCGCAGTTCCGTCGGCGTCGAACACGACCCCGGATTCGCCAACGCGTTCGCCGAACGCATCCGGGAGGCGCCCCACCTCTCACGGGAGTTCGCCCGCCAGCGACTCGCCGACCACCGCGAGTTCGTCCGCGGAACCGACGACGCCCTCGACTACGAGGCCGAAAACTACGACACGCGCGTCCGGACCAACCAGGAGCGCCGCATCCAGTTCTACGAGGTCGCGGACGTGGCGGAGACGCCGGATGGGTGGCGGGCGACACACGAACCGTACCGGGAGTGAGTGCCGCGGGCCGGGCGCTCGTTCCAACGACGCAACCACCTGGTCGACAGTTGGCCACGGAGCATAACCGCCAGCGACGACTGTTATCGGTATGACGTATCAGACCACCGTGGGCTGGTCGCTGCTCAGTTCGGGCGTCGTCACACTGTTGCTCGCGTACCTCCCCGGCGACTCGGTCTGGTGGGGCGTCGGGCTGCTAGTCGTCGGCGCTGCAGTGCTGCTCTACCGCCAGGTGTAGTCGAGCGGACGATGTACGACGACAACCGCGGAAGTTGCAGGCAAAGGAGCCCGAGGTCCGCACGGGTGGGACGGGATGAGTGACGGCCGGCCGGATAGCTCTGCCCAGCCCCCCAACCAGAGCCGACTGACGAACGTCGGGTTCGTCCGGTGGCTGTTGCTCTCGGGGAGTCGCCGGGTGCTCACCCTCGCCCTCTCGGTGCTCGTCCTCGCCATCCTCCTCACGGTCGGCACCGTCTGGGAGTTCGAGATGGAGGTGCTGGTCAACGAGACGCGGGCCGTGCAGTCCCTGTTCAACACCCTGCTCGGCGGCATCATCCTCTTCGTCTCAGTCGTCCTCTCCATCAACATCGCCGTTCTCTCCCAGGAACTCGGCCCGCTGCAGAGCGAGCAGTCACAGATAGAGGACGCCCTCGAGTTCAAGACGGAGCTGACCGAGGCCGTCGATGCGGACGTCAACACCACCGAAACGGAGACCCTCTACCCCTTCCTCGTCCGGTCGATCCGGCGGGAGTGCGAGCAGCTCCGGGCGAGCGCCGAGCGGCTGGGCGAGGACCCAGCAGGCGAGGCGGTCGCGGCGTTCGCCTCGTCGGTGGAGCAGGAACTCGCCCGGGTCGAGGACCGCCTTCACTCCGACAGCCGCCGGCTGACGCCGACGCTGCTGGCCGGTCTCGACTACGACCTCGCACACCAGATTGCCACGGCACGGCACCTCCAGTTGACCCACGGCGACAGCCTCGGGGAGTCCGGTAGCGCGGCGCTCGCCAACCTCCTCGAACTGTTCACAGCGTTCGCCTCCGGGCGGGAGTACTTCCAGACGCTGTACTTCAAGCGGGAGGTCCAGAACCTCACCCGGGACCTGCTGTTCCTCGCGCTCCCGGTCATCGTCTTCACGTCCCACGTCCTGCTCGCCATCGACGCAGGGCTGTTCCCCCAGTCGGGCGCCCTCGGGATACAGCCCCGGCTGCTGTACGTGAGCATCGGGTACGCCATCGCGCTCTCGCCGTACCTCCTGTTGAGCGCGTACATGCTCCGCATCGTCAGCGTCTCGCGGCTCGCCACGGCGTCGACGGGCTTCAGATTCGACGACGACGGGTCGGCGTGACGAGCGCCGTCTACCCGGCAGCCTGCCGGAGGAACTGGTAACCACCCGGCAGTTCCGTGCAGCCAATCGCCGACGAAGTGGCTCCGAACCGCCAGCATCCTGCGAGAACGGTTAATCCGGTAGGAGTCGCCTACCAGAGTGTTCCACGATCCATGCGCAGTAAGAGCACGTTAACGGTCTTCAGCCTCGTGATGGCGGTCGTCGGTCGTGAGTTCGCGGCGCTCGTCCGGGGACTGGCGTTCTGGACGGCGGTGATACTGCCGCTCGTCTATCTCGTGCTCCTCGTGGTCGGCTCGCCGACTGTCAGCGACCCCGCCGCCGTGGCGGTGTTTGCAGCCTTCAACGTCGTCTCACTGGTGCTCGGACACGGCTACGGCGAGCCGTAGTCGCGACAGTGGAGCGGTGCCTCGAGTTACTCCTCGTCGCCGCTCCACAGTAGCCGCAGTACGGTGGCGATGCTGACCGCACCGACCGCGACCAGCCCCCCGAGACCGACCGGCCCCTGGGTCTCGTCGACCGTCGGCCCCGGTGGTTCTCCCACCACCGCCCGCTGGGGGACCGACTCGCAGGAGAGCCCGATCCACTGGTCGTTGCACACCTCGGCGCTGTTGACGATGAAGACGGTGTCCTCCCGGACCTCGTCCGGTTCGCTGTCCCCGTACGCCACCATCGAGATGGAGAGCGGGACCTCCGACCGCTTGTCGAGCAGGAGCGCGTCGTAGGCGATGGACGTGCCGGCCTCCCAGTTCGCGAACGCGCAGTTGTCCGCGACCTCCTCGTGTGGCTCCGTCGTCCCGGTCACTGAGAGCCACTGCCCGACGTAGTTGTCCTCGAACTCGTCGACCCGCGGGACGATGAACAGCCTCGTCACCCGCGTGTCCTGGTCCTCCAGTCCCCCGAGACCGACGGCCGACGCTCCCAACCCGACGGCTGACGCGCCGACCGCGCCCGACTGTTCGATGAACTCCCGCCGAGTGTGAGTCATCAGCTGGTGGCCTCCGGTCCCTAGTTCCTCGCTGAACTGGAAAAGCCCACTGGCGACCGGCAGTCCCTGGCCGGTAGCTGCCCCGTTACTGGCGGAAGACGCTCTGCTACTGTTGGCCTGTTCTGCCCCCGCTTGTTCGCTTTCTTAACCTCATCTGGTAACTAACTGGCTTCCATCTCGACAGTAGAGCCATCGGCGTCCGTCGGCTAGTACGCCCATGCGACGGCGCCTCCTCGCGGTCGGTCTCGTCGTCCTCCTCGTCGGTGCAGCCGGCTGCGTCGGCACCGACCAGGCCGGCACACCGACCAGCGAGACGGCGGGGACGGACGCCACACCATTTGCGACGACCGGGACGACAGTCAACGGCGGGACGAACGGGACACTCGAGGTCCACTTCATCAACACCGGGCAGGCGAGCGCGACGCTGGTCGTCGGCCCGTCGAACGAGACGATGCTCGTCGACACCGGGGACTGGCGCGACGGCGGCGAGGGGGTGCTCGACTACCTCCGTGCGCAGAACGTCGACCGGATCGACTACCTCGTGACCACGCACGCGGACGCCGACCACATCGGCGGACACGCCGAGGTCATCGACTACTACGAGACGAAAGCCGACGGGGTCGGCGCCGTCTACGACCCCGGCATCGCGTCGGCGTCCGCCACCTACGAGGACTACCTCGACGCCGTCGAGCGCCACGACGTCCCGCTGTACGAGACGCGGGCCGGCGACACCGTCCCGCTGGACGGCGCGACGGTCGAGGTGCTCTCGCCGCCCCGACCGTACCTCGCCAACGACGAGAAAAACGAGAACAGCGTCGTGCTCGACGTGACGTTCGGGAACACGAGCTTCCTGCTCACGGGCGACGCGGGCGAGACCGCCGAGCGACGGCTCGTCGAAGCGTACGGCGACGAGTTGAACGCGACGGTGCTCCAGGCCGGCCACCACGGCAGCGACACGTCGACGAGCGCGCCGTTCCTGGACGCCGTGGAGCCGTCGCTCGTCGTCATCTCGAGCGCGTACGACTCGCAGTACGGCCACCCCCACGAGGCCGTCCTCGAACGACTCGCCGCCCGGAGCCTCCCGACGTACTGGACCGCCACCCACGGCGACGTCGTCACGGTCAGTAACGGGGAGACCGTGACCGTCCTCACCCAGCAGGCGGCGCCCACCGACGCGACGAACCTCCGCGAGGGCGAGCCCATCGAACCGGCGAACGCGACCGGCGTGACCGAGCGGGCGACGGTCGAGGGCAGCGCGGTCGAGTCGACGGAGACGACGGCCACGGACGGCGGCACGACGACGGCCACGGCGTCAGAGACCACGACCGCGGAGTCGACCACCGCGGGCCAGCTCGCGGTCGAGACGGTCCACCCGGACGCCGCGGGCGACGAACGGGACAACCTGAACGACGAGTACGTTGTCTTCGAGAATACCGGCGACGAGCGACTCGACATCTCGGGGTGGACAGTCACCGACGAGGCCGACCACAGCTTCACGGTGCCCGAGGGCGTCAGCCTCGACCCGGGTGAGACAGTGACGCTGCACACCGGGAGCGGCACCGACACGGCGACGGACCTGTACTGGGGGTCAGGGAGCCCCGTCTGGAACAACGGCGGCGACACCGTCTTCGTCACGACCGACGACGGCGAACTCGTCGTGGAGGAGTCCTACTCGTGAGCGAAACTCGCACCGCAGTCCTCGACCGCTTCGAGACGACCGACGGCGGCGACGAACTCGCCGTCCTGCTCGTGGAGGCCGACGGCGAGGTGGTCGACGAACTGGTCGTGGACCGCGAACTGCTTCCCGCGGACGGACGCCACGAGAACGCCGTCTTCGCGGTGACGCTGGCCGACGGCGAACTGACGGAGATAGCGTACCGCCCCGAGGAGACAGAGGCGAGGACGGAGGCCGCGCAGTCACGGTTCGACCGCCTGTCGCGCCGGCCGCCGTCAGACGAGGAGGAAGCGGAGGACGCGGACTCATCGTAAGCGTCGGGGTTCGGACGCGCCCAGTTGAACAAGAGTTTTGCTCCAGGGGGAGCGAGTCGGCGGTAGCAGACGCGGTTCCGACGGGACGACACGCCATGAATCTCCACGCACCTCTGACGCCATGACAGGCGACGCCCCGGGCCTCGACACGGAGTTCTACGCCATCGAGGGCGACGTCTCCACAGACGAGTTCCTCGCAGTCGCGAGGGTGTACGCCCGCGAGGTGGCGCGGAACTACGACCTCTCGGTGGCCGTCGACGACCTGGAGTGGGAGGTGAGCAAGCGCGCGAAGCGCCGGGCCGGGGCGGTGAAGTACCGGAACGGGGAGCCAGAGACGGTGTCGCTCACGTGGGAACTGTTTCAGGAGCGTGGGTGGGGCGCGGCGGCGGAGACCATCCGCCACGAACTGATCCACGTCCACCTGCTGAACGAGGACGGCGACCCCAGCCACGGCAGCGAGTTCGAGGCCTGGGCAAATCGATTGCAGACGCCGGTCACCTGCGACCTGTTCGCGGAGCCGAACTACTGGGTCGAATGCAGGGCCTGCGGGAGTGAGATGGCCCGGTACCGGGAATCGAAGCTCGTGCGCAATCCTGATGCGTACCGCTGTGGCGGCTGTGGCGGCGAACTCCGGTCGCGAGAGACCACCGGCGCCGACTGAGCCGCGGGGTGACAGAGCCGCCGGGTCGAGCGCCGCTTCCCGGTTCCGCTATTCGACCGTTCCCGGGCGCCTCGGCCACGGTATTGACCGATACCCCAACGTTGAATATCGCAGGACGGCTCTTCGTTCCAATGACAGACAAACAGTTCGACGGCTACGAAGCGTACGAGTACCTCGTCGCCGGCGAGGACTACCGGACGGTCGAACTGCCGGAGATGCACGCGGGGTTCGAGCCCCACGAGGTCGAACTCACCGCGGAGCAGGAGGAACGGGTCGAGGCGGTCAACGACGGGACTATCGTCTCGCTGCACGAACACCCCTTCTACTTCCCGGAGGACGTCCACGAGGACCTCTGGGACTACATCCGCGAGGGCCGCATCCACGCCGCCTACGAGGACCTCTCGAAGGCCCCGCTGGACGCGGTGTTCGACTTCCACCTCGACGGCCTCTCCGGCATCCATTCGAAACACGGCTGGAAGTGGGACGACATCGTCTCCGACGTCGCCATGCGCGCCGCCGACCAGGCCCACTCC
>Ga0075105_1000292_pt1 | contig 28624 bp, 33 predicted proteins | sample AntDeeMetag02WF5_FD_69800 | JGI IMG/M metagenome (GOLD analysis project Ga0075105, IMG submission 69800) | Saline lake microbial communities from Deep Lake, Antarctica - Antarctic Deep Lake Metagenome 02WF5 | ecosystem: Environmental > Aquatic > Non-marine Saline and Alkaline > Saline | place... | reverse complement strand
GTACTGCCAGCAATAGGCGTGGCGTTCGCATCGATTTTGACTAGAGTAGCCATCCCCATAGCGTTTGAGTAGGCAGTCTGCTCAGTCGATCCTCTGTAGTCAGCACCCCATATCTGACAGTCTGTGGATGGGCCGGACGAGCCGTGCGAGATACACAGCGCAAATCGGTCACGAGAATACGGTAGAACTTCGCCGTCGGAACCGTTGAAACAGATGCTACGCTTCGACGCGACCCGGTTCCAAGAACAGATTGAACAGTGTTACGCCAACCACTGCTATCCGTGGAGAAGGCTCCCTGGACCGTGGACGGTCCAGCACCACCAAAGCGGACCGCGAGCCCGATTAAGCAGCCGAATCAGGCATGCTCGCGTCGGTAGCCGATGATTCGGCCCTCCCCGTCCGCAGCAGGTGGCCCAGTGCCAGGTTCGTCACCGTCAGGACTGTGACGATGCCGATGACTTTACCCAGGTGGGGAAGGACGCCGGCGATCCCCGTGCCGACGTTGAAGAGGAACGTACAGACGAGCAGCAGGAAGAGCGCTCCTACCGTTGTCGTGTACGTCCCAAATCGGAGCGTCGCGATGCCAAATGAACCGAATCCGAAGACGATGCCGATGAAGATGCCCGGCAGGAACAGCGGGACGTAGTCCCCATAACTGCCACTGAGGAGATCGACGAACGTGCTGAACGAGATTATTGTCATGACCACCATCGCGACGAACCCGATGACGGAGGCTATCCCACCGATCCTGGTTAGCCACCGACTTCGTTCGGACAGACTCGGATAAAACCCGAGCAACCCGAGGAATCCAACCGCCCATGATCCCCCGATCAACGCCTGCCCGAGGTCCAGAAATTGGTCCTCCGTCCCTGCCGAGAAATTGAACAGCAGGATCGCGAGGTTGGCAGCCATGAGCACCCCCGCGATGGTAAACGCAAGTGTTCGCCGCGCTTCCAGGGATTTCAGAATCAGCGTGGTAGCTTCTGACATGAAAGTGGGGGTCACGGCGAGTTATCTTAACAATTGTCCATCAATCATTATTCGTTATGAGTTGTCGCCTTGGGATCCGAGTGTTGGTCCGAAGTAGCAGCTCGGCCGAGCGAAGCGACGGAAGTGAGAAATGCATTCACTGTATGGTTGAGCCGACCAATGGAGTTATGATAACAGCGGGCCTACCCGAACCGAATTGACACAAGCGACGACTGGCCGCTGCATTCATCCTCTGTATTCAGCACGACATTCTTAGCGATCGCTGGACAACTTGCTATTTGGTGCCTTACATCGCTGGCCTTTACTGACCATCAAGGAGATAAACCTGCAATCTAGGGAAGTCCAATAGCGCCAGCCGGTAGATTCCTCTTTTGCCGGCTGCCGCTAGCGGATTCGTTCGAAACCAACCCATCGGATCGATTCCTGACGCAACGTCAGAGGTTCAACCGGGAAACGTAGGTGTACACGGGTTATAGAACAACCCGTTCAGAATCGGGCCGAATTGCTCGCGCATCACCCCATTCACGGTGGAATCGCCGGAAGAACCAGACGGCTTCTCTGTGAAATGCGATTATGGTGCGAGTTGACGACTCCGATGAAGTGACCAAGTGTTGGCTCTCCCCCGAGGAACTCGACACGTTCGAGCGCTTAGCCGGGTCATGAGACTGGGAACGGGAGGTTGCCATGCAGTTGTTGGGGCGGTGTGGCCTCCGTGCCGACGAAGTACCCTATCCGAGCGACGACGATCTCCGCTGGTCAGACGACGGCGAGGTGTGGCTCTTCGAGATACGTGGGAAGAACCCCAAAGGCGGGTCGCCGAAGACACGCGATGCCTGGATGCCTGAGGATGTCGTCGACGACATCCACAAGTACAGCCGTGGGCGCGAACTTGACGCGAACGACTCCTGGGTAAGCGCATCCAAGTCCTCAGTCCGACGGTGGGTGAAAGAAGCCGCCGAACGAGAGGATGCACCTCGCTGGCGCTCGGTATCGAGCCACGACCTTCGCCGTTCGTGGGCGACGTACACCTTGTGGAGCGACAGGTTGATGTCCGGACGATGATGTCTATCGGCGGGTGGAGTGACTACAGCGCCATAGAACCGTACCTCGCCGAACCGACCGAGAAGCGGATCGGTGAGGCGATGCGCGCGTGAAACTATACTCTATTCGACGGTTCTGTTGAAATCCTCAGCCGCTGGTAGCTCTTTGAGGCCGTGCTGAATACAGGGCGCGCATCGTAGACGACCGAATCGACCAACTGAGATTACGCACGCTTCATACGATCTTCATGTAAACGAGGGGGTAAACCGTGCCTTGAATGAGTGGTAGACCGTTTTGGACATATGAGTGATCCTGGCTCAAGATCGGTTTCCCGAAACAACTCAATTTCCTCGCGCCTGGCCCGGTGGCTGTTTTTCAAAGGTAATCGCCTTCGGGTAACTGCTGGTCTTACCATCGTGGTCTTTCTGTTGACATGGGGACTTATCTTGGGAGACGTGCTTGCCGTCGGGCCGAGAAGCTCGGTGAAGACTATGTTCGGGAGCGGAATCGTCGCTGGCGTGATTACGCTACTCATCATTACACTGTCGATTAATCAGCTTATTTCTACCCGCATTTTCGGAGCACCGAACACTCTAAGTAGCAAGTTCGAAGGAGGGAAGAAACTCCGGAAGACCGTCGAGGACATCACCGATCGTGAAGTAAGTCCAGTCTCCACCGCGGAGTTCATCTCCCTGATTGGCCGTGGCCTACAAGAACACATCGAGAAGCTTAACGAAAGCACAGCCACCCACAGTCAACCGTCCGACGAAGAGATGACGGAGTATATTTCTGGGATCCAACAGTACGCAACGCAGATACACAGCGTCTCTGGATCGACACATCCGATTAGCGTTATCTCGACTACCGCAGGGTCAGATTACGCACGATATGTACGAGAAACCGAGCGGCTCCAAGAAACCCGGGCCGGTCGGCTTTCCGAAGAGGCGAACGAACACCTCGATGCAATACGAACGCTCCTCAAGGCGTTCTCGATCAGCCGCCAGTATTACAAGAGCATGGCGATCCATCAGGACCTTGCTCAGCTCTCCCGCCTCCTTATTTTCATAAGCCTTCCAGCCGTGTTGACCGCAATTTATGTCCCTTTGCTCTATCAATCGGGTCCAGCCACCTTGATCGCGCCGCAATATTTGCCGCTTGTTATTAGTGGGGCGATAGCAGTCGTTTCGGTACCCCTCATTCTTCTTCTCGTTTTCCTCCTGCGAATCTCCACCGTCATGCGTTACACCGTTTCCGTCGGCCCGTTCGTTGCGCTGAGTGAGTGGCCCTGGAACGAGTAGGCCAGATACTCCCTCGTGTAGTTACTGCTGTGGTGAATACACCCTCTATATCTTGCACCGGTATCCTACCAGTTGGTGGATGGGTCACGATCTCCTGCGCTAAGTCGCTCACCCGTACTGAACGGTCGCGGATATCGAGATTTACGCGGAAAGGGTCGCCGTACTACGGGGAGAGGAAAAGCGATTGCAAAGACGCGACAGAGAGCAGTGCTCTTCTGAGAACAGTCGGCAAACCCAGCGTCGCTAGTCGTCGCCGTGTTCGTCGACGATGACGACTTCGCCGTCGACGACGTCGACGTTGATGAGCGTCTTGGCGGCGTAGCCGGCGTCGGCGAGTTTGTTCTCGCCGCCGACCTTCTTGATGACGCTAACGATGTCACAGATGTCGGCGCCGATCTCCTCCAGCGCACCGGTAAGACCGGCGAGGGTGCCGCCGGTCGAGAGCACGTCGTCGAGGACGAGCACGCGGTCGCCCTCGAACACGTCGTTCACGTACATCTCGTTCTCGGAGTAGCCGGTCACCTGCGCGAGCGAAACCTCGCCGTCGAGGCCGTACTGGCGCTTGCGGACGACGACGAGCGGGATGTCGGTCATGAGCGAGACCGCGGTGGAGATGTGGATGCCCATCGCCGCCGGGGTGACGATCTTGTCGACGTCTTCGAGTTCGGCCTTCCGGATGATCTTGATGACGATTTCGCGGAGCAGTTCCGGCCGCAGCATCGGCACGCCGTCGCTGATCGGGTGGACGAAGTAGTGATACCCGTTCTTCTCGATGATCGGCGCATCGAGCAACGACTGCTTGAGCTGATCCATGTTGGCGGTACTGCGAGGCGGCACAAAAACCCTCCGTCAGAACTTCGTTCTGGCGAGACTCGCGGTCCAGAGGACCGCTCACCACCGTCAACGCTCTGCTATGACGAGGTTCGGCTGGTCGGGTCTGTCGGGGCACTGTCGACGGACTAGACGAGGTCGATCAGCTCAGCGAGAACTCGCACCATCGGGAGCGCGTGACTGTCCCCGAGCACGAAGTACTCGAGAGTGACGAACAGGACGAACGTCGTCGCCGCCGCCGTCGCGAGCGCGAGCGTGAATGCGCCGAACTGGCCCCACTTCCCGGCTGTCCGGCCCGTGAGGGCCCAGACTCCGACGAGCCCTGCCGTACCGAGTGCGAGGAGCGCGTGGAACTGGAATGCCTCGCCGCGCCCGGGTGCGAGGAGGACAAGAGAGACGAGGAGGAGCTGGCTTCCGACCAGTACCCCAGCGCTGAACGTCCAGACGAACGTCCGCCAGTTTCGGGTCAGGACGGCGCCGACGGCTGGGGCCCGAACCAGTCCGTACACTGCGATTGGATAGAGCGGGAAGAGATAGCGGACCGTGACCTGAGCGTGGACCGGTAACCGAGCGACGTACACGAGCGAGTAGCAGACAGCGAACACGACGACGAAGGCGTCGACCGGTGAAATGCGGGGCCGGAGTCGAGACGAACCGCCGTAGGCCTTCACCTTCGTCCACGCGGCCGGTATCACTGCGACGAGCCCGGCGACGACGGGTGCCGATTCGAGGAAGGAGAGGTTCGCACTGGGCGCGTCCTGTGCCCGCCTGGCGACCCGGTCGACGTAGCCGCTGCGGACGAACGAGTGGTAGACCTGGTCGGGGCCGGTCGAGAGTTTCGACAGGCCATGCGTGAGCAACTCGCCGAACGTCGCGAGTGCTTCAAACATCGATTCGACCAGTGCGAAACCCAGGAGGAGAATCGCTGGTGTCGACCAGCCGTCGCGTCCGTCGCCCCCGGTGCCCTCCGTCGTAGTACCGGTCTCTTCGCTCGACTCGCTGCCAAAGGCGGCGTTCTCCGGCGCAGCATCGGGCTGCGTGTCACCGCCGTCGGCGGGCGGATTCGAGCCCGAACGGCCATCTATCGCGAGGTCCGCGTCGGGAGGCGCGTTCCGAAGCGCACGCGGGACGGTTAGCGGGTCGCCGGTGAGCGCGAAATTCGTCGCCAGCATCGGGACGAGGGAGACGAGGAACGCGCCGCCGACGACGGCGAGTGACCGGGCGTCGTTCGACGGCGCCGAGGGGACGTCGACGACCGCGAGCGCGACCAGTACGACGAGTGCCTCTGGGGCGTGGATCCAGGCGAGCAGACCGACGAGAACGTATGCGAGTGCGCGGGATTCGGTCGCGTACGCCCGTTCACCGTCTCGGCTGCGAGCGATGGCGAACGCGACGGCGAGCACGACGGCCGCCGTGAGGACGTGTCGCTTCGGGACCGCCGCCCAGAACGGAAGCGGCGTGCCGAACGTGACGAGGACAGCCGCCATCACGGCCCGCCGGCGGTCGTGGAGTTCGCGGACCAGCCTGTAGGCGAAGACGCCGACAAACGCCGCGCCCACCATGTGGACCACCTGAAGGGCGATCAGGTGGTGCTGGACGGGGTCGAGGGGTGTCGCCAGCGCGACGTTCAGTGCAAACAGGCCGAGCACGGCGACGCTTCCCGCGTACGTCGCCGTTCGTCGTCGGTCGAAAATACGCCCGGCCAGCAGCGTCGCGGCCAGGACGAGGAGACACCACGCGGCGACGACGACGATTCGGAGGTCAGCGACGAGTTCCAGCGCTCTGAGCAGATAGACCAGCGGCAGGGCGGCGAAGATGACGCCGTAGTTGCGCGAGAACAGCTTCCCGTCGTACCACTCCGCCCCCGGCGTCTCCAGGCCGGGCCCGTAGGCCGCGGTCGTCATGTCGAGCGACCCGTGTTCCAGCGCATAAACGCCGTTCGCGATGGTGTAGCTGTCGTTGATCAGGAACGCCGTCCGCCAGGTGAGGCCGAACAGGCAGAGGCTCAGGAGGAAGATCAGCAGTCCGATGCGGTCGCCCCAGAGCAGCGAGAGGGCCTTCCGTCGGAGCGGACTGGTCGAATCGTCCCACGCCGGCCGGACGCTCATCCGGTCACCTCGACGGTGACGTTCCGCTCGGCCAGCCGTCGCTCGGATTCGTTGGAGCGCAGGAAGACGCTGAGCGTCCCGTCGTAGCTCTGCTTCTCCACGCGCGAGGGCTCGATGGCGTCCCGTTCGAGCGAGAGCCCGTAGGTTCCCGCATCGGCGGACGTCACGAAGTGTGTCGTCGAACGCGAATATCCCATCGCCGGAATCGAGAACTGGTAGGCGAGCAACGGCGTTCCGGTGACGTTCGCGACCGTGAGTGTCGCGTCCGGGACGTGGACGTAGTACTCGCCCGAGCCGAAACGACCAGACGTGATTTCGGTACTCGATGGGAGTGTGACGGCACCGACCGTCGCATCGCCGCCGTTCAACGACGTTCGTTCGGGCGCGGTCGTGAACTTGACCGTCCCGACGAGCGGTCCCGAAACGAGCGTCGTCGCGAGCACGAGGCCGATTACCCCGTAGACGACGGCCCGTTCCGTATTCATCGTCACAACCGAGAGTAACCCGGCAGATAAATCCATCGTGCCTGTAGCCTCGGTGATCTGTACGCGTCGCTACCGGGTCTGAATCACTGCGTGAAGACACGAGGTACGTGTGGGTCGAAAACGCTCTCGACGGTACTTCGGCGAACTCGAATTCTGTCCGACTAGTCGTCGGTGCTCTCGTACTCAGAGAGCGTCATCTCGCGCCCGAGCAGGTTCTGGTAGGCGGCGGAGCCAGTCAGAACGACGGCGACGACCGTCGCCAGCACGAGCGGCGGGATCGCGGTGAAGGGCGGGATGCCGACCCATAGCGTCGCGACGAGTGCCAGGCTGATCGCGCCGACGGAGAGGTAGTACTCGCGCCAGGGAAACTCCCCGCCGGGGACGATCTCGAGGTACACCGTCAGGTCGTCGGTCTGAGACGTCGTGTCGATGACGCCGTCGTCGGAGTCGTACGCGACGATACCCACGTCGGCCATGCGCGGGAGGTGCGTCTGTTGGAGCGTCGTGTAGACGCGCTTGCGCTGTTTCTTCGAGATGCCCTCGCAGGAGGTTTCGTACTCCCAGGCGGCGACCTGCGTCGCGAGGTCGCCGAGTTCCACCGGCCCGCCGTGCCGACGGAGGTACTGGAGGACGAATCGCCGCCGCTTGTTCTGCAACACATCGAATATCTCCCCCTTCGAGAGGTCCTGGACACCCCTGCCCACGTTCGTGACTTGCTTTGTATGATTACTCATGGTGACGTCAACTCCCCCGCGGTGATCCCCAGCGACGCCGTCGCGACTGTCGTTCTACGTTCCCGCATGTGGCGTCACCCTATATAATTTCAGCGGTGGCTTGGAGAAGTGACTGTTACTCACCTGCGACCGAGACGACAGAAGCGAGTGAAGAAGGGGGTTATGCGCTGGGTCCTTCCCAGTTACCGAGCGTCGCGGAGTTACCGCCTTCGGAGGAGGTGTAGACGACGCGAACGGTCGCGCCGGAGAGGTCGAGGTCGTCCGCTTCACCAGTCTTGCCGCTAACCTGTGCACCACTACCGTCCTTGAATGTAGCGTTGGTCAGGGAATCTGACGAACCGGCCGACATCTGTGTCGTGAAGACATCGTACCCAACAGATACACTTGTACCGTCGTCTGCAGCGGCGCCACTCGTGGTTGCGTTCAAGTTGGTGCCGTCGATGCTGTCACCACCTTCGTGAACGATCATCAGTTCGTCCGAGTCGCCACCGTTCTGCTCGTAGTCAAACGAGAAACTCGCCTGTGGCGCGGTATTGCTTACCTGGTCGCCCAGACCGAGAACGAACGTCGCGATGACGGCCGCGAGGATCACGGTGATAGCGACCATCAGTATGACGCCGATGACCGGTGACACAGCATCGTCGTCAGAGATGATTGATTTGATGTTCATTGTGGTTGATTAGGCATCGGGACCTTCCCAGGTTCCGAGTGTTGCGGAACTACCGCCATTACTGTCAGAGTACGTGACGCGGACGGTAGCTTCAGTATCTACGTTAACCAAAGCGCTCGATCCGGCTGAAACGGAACTACCGCTGAATACAGTCGACCCATCGGCACTGTCGCCAGGATTGGCAATGATCGAGATTCCCGAAGTGTCGATAGTGTCCCCGCCTTCGTGGGTCACGGCCAGATCGCCAGTGGTTCCGGGTGAGGTACCATTAATATCTTCTCCACTAGTCCCACCTTCTTCGAAGTCGAAGCTGAAACTAGCCTGCGGTGCGGTGTTGCTGACCTGGTCACCCAGGCCGAGGACGAACGTGGCGATGACGGCCGCGAGGATCACGGTGATGGCGACCATCAGGATGACGCCGATCACAGGTGATACTGCGTCGTCGTCTGAAAGGAGTTCTTTGAGTTGCATGGTTTTGGTATGCGACACGCACCCAGTGGCCGGAGAATCGCCCGCCTGTACGGGGATCCCAGCGTGCCGTGAGTCGTGTGTGTTGGCAAGGAGGCAATAGCTGGTATAAAAAGTTCGCACCCAAGTACAACGAATGATAACCACCCGGCCGGATCGGTGTGTGTCCGGGAGCGTTTGACGTCTCTGGCTTTGTTGAAACCCTATTCTTCGGATACATTCTCGCCTGAAACGACTAGTCACTGAAGTGTGCCTATGGAACGGGTGGTTCTTTCGAGGAGTCTCTGAAAGAAAGAGAGACCGTAACACCCAGAAAGCCCTCGGCGCGGTCCGGTCCCGGGGCTTGCTGCGCGCCTCCCTGCGGTCGGTGCTTACTGCGCCCGGGTTCCCGGACCGCGCCTCGCCCTTTCATTCCTCCAGGTTCAGCACCGCAGCCCTTCCCTCCCCCTGGTCGGCCGACGAGACGGCCTCCCGGCCGAGCGGGTGCGGAAGGAAGCGTGATTCGCGCCGGACGGCGCGAATTCGGGGGGGAGTGGTGGAGTCAAACGCGAGCGCAGGGAGGCGCCGACCGAAGGGAGGTGCCTCCGAACGAGCGAACGGGGAGCGAAGCGACCCGTGAGCGCGTTTCATCGCGCGAGCGACGTTGTCCTCCCTGGAGGAATGAAAGGGCGAGGCGCGCTCGCGTGGGCTGAGACGGGCCCTATCCGAGCGACGGAGGAGCGAGGATATCCCGCTCAGGGCGCGTCGAGCGCGCCGAGGGCTTTCAAGGTATTTGCGTCTGAGGTCCGAGCGAAAAACACGACCTCACCAGTCGCTCAGTATTTCACCTGTATTGACCGCGATAGGGCCAGAATATATCACTTCTTAAGCATCTCAACAGAGCCACTCCAACACCAAAAACTCCTACAAAGACAGAATCACGATGCCGAGCGTCGCGAAGAGGGCGAGGACGAGGATGCTCGTGCCGATGGAGGCTCGCAGTGGATGCGCTGGACGGTCCTCGGTGTCGACCCCGCCGCCGGTCACGCGCCGGCGGAGTTCGTCCGCGATTGCGGTCGGCGACGTCACGGCGTAGGTCACGCCGCGAGCGACGCGAACCGCGAGGCGGTCGAGGGCGGCGTAGAGTTCGGTGACGCCGCGGACGAGGCCACGCGTCGCGTAGAACGTCGCTGGGTTGTACGCCGAGTCGACGTCGCGGACGCGGCCGAGCTTGCCGAGGGGTTTCTTCGTCGCGACGAAGAGGAGCAGGCCGGCGACGGCGAGCGCGACGCCTTCGACGATGTGGTCCACGGTGTACGTCTCGTAGGCGTGGTCGACGACGGCGGCGTCCGTGACGTCGAAGGGGAGGATGGCGAACAGTGCGCCGTCGAAGACGCCGTAGACGACGCACAGCACGGCCACGGTCACCATCGCGACGCTCTGGCCGCGGTTGGCGTCGCGGACCTCGCCGTCGTGGTCGCCGTGGAAGAAGGCGTAGTAGCCGAACTTGATGAACGAGGCGAACGTGCCGACGCCGCCGATCAGGAGCATCCACTCGAGGCCAGTCTGGTTCGCGAACATGAACGCGTAGTCGAACGTGTAGTGGCTCGCGGAGATGACGATGCCCTTGCTGACGAAGCCGTTGAAGAAGGGGAAGCCGGCGATGGAGAGCGCGGCGACGGTGAAGGCGCCAGCGGTCAGTGGCATCTCGCGGGCGAGGCCGCCGAGTTTCTTCAGGTCCTCCTCGCCGGTGCGATAGATGACGACGCCGGCGGTCATGAACAGCAGGCTCTTGTAGAGGATGTGGTTGAAGACGTGGGCGAAGGCACCGGCCTGGGCCAGCGCGGTGCCGATGCCGACGCCGGCGATCATGTAACCGACCTGGGACTGGATGTGATAGGAGAGGAGCCGGCGCATGTCGTTCTGGAGCAGGGCGTAGAAGACGCCGAAGACGGCCATCGCACCGCCCATGTAGGCGATCCACACGTTCCCGTCGGGGAACGCGCGGTACATGCCGTAGACGCCGGTCTTCGTCGTGAACACGCAGAGGAAGACGCTGGCGGCGATGTGCGGGCGGGGATAGGTGTCGGGCAGCCAGGCGTGGAGGCCGACGAAGCCGACGTTGACGCCGATGCCGATGGCTGCCATCGCCGGCGGGAGGCCGGCGAGCGCGCCAGACGCGCTGGCGATGCCGTTCCCGTCGAAGACGAACGTCCCGGTCTCGACGTAGTGCCAGACGATGGCACCCATCAGCAGGCTGCCACCGATACCGTGGAAGACGGCGTAGCGGAAGCCGGCGCGGACGGCCTTGCCCCCGTAGTGCCAGACGAGCAGCGTGCTCGTGACGGCCATTAGCTCCCAGAAAAAGAGGAGCGTGAGCCAGTCGCCGGCCAGCACCGCGCCGACGCTCGTGGCGACGTAGGACAGCGCGAAGGCGGTCTGGCGGCTGTCGGCCTGGGATGCGTAGGAGTACAGCACCGCGACGGCGCCGATGAGCCCGAAGATGATCGCCATCAGGCGACTGAACTCGTCGACGTGGACCAGTGCGGTCTCGAAGCCGAGGAACTGGAGGTCGGTGAGGTACGTCCCCGCGGGCACGACGACGGCCCAGGCGGCGGTCGCACCCGTCGCCAGTATCCCGAGGGCGTGCCCGATTCGTCGTGGGAGCACCGCGACAGCGACCGCCACGGCCAGCAGCACGACCGCCGGCGGAACCGTAGTGAGTGCGGACATCAGATTGCCACCCCCGGAAGGTCGCTAACGATGCGCTGGACAATCTGCAGGAAGACGGCGGCGTGGGGGACGACGCCGAGCAGGAAGGCCCCAGTCGCCGCCGCGATGATGGGACCGAGCATGAACCAGGTGCTCTCGCCGCCGCGCCAGTCGCGTTTCTCCCAGCCGCTGTCGGGCGGCCCGGCGTAGTGGCCCTCGTGGGCGCCCTGGCTCTCGCCGAGCATCTCGTCGACGTCCACGTCGGGGTCGGCCGCCGCGGCCGCCTCGGCCTCCCCGAGGTCCATGTCCCCGTCGACGTCACCGTCACTCCCTCGGCCGTCGCCGTCGGGCCGGAGGATCTCACGACCGCCGTAGGGCCCCTCGATCAGCGGTTTGTTGTCGTGGCCCTCGGGCGACTCGAAGTACGCCTGGTAGACGATGGGCCAGAAGTAGGCGATGTTGAACACACCGGAGACGAGCAACGCGCCGGCGAAGATGGCCTCGCCCGCACCGATGGCGCCGATCAGCAGGTACCACTTGCTGACGAAGCCGGCCACGAGCGGGATGCCGGCCATCCCGGCCGCCGCGAGCGCGAAGGCGGCCATCGTCAGCGGCATCCGCTTCCCGATGCCGGCCATGTTGGAGATATCGTCGGTGTGGGTCTCGACGTGGATGATGCCGGCACAGAAAAAGAGCGTGAGCTTCATGAACGCGTGGGCGGGGATGTGGAGCAACCCGCCGACGAGCGCGTTGGGACTCAGCAGTCCGAGCCCCAGGACGATGTAGGAGAGCTGACTCACCGTCGAGTAGGCCAGTCGGCGCTTGAGGTTGTCCTGGCGGAGCGCGATAACGCTCGCCGTGAGCAGGGTGATGGCCGCGACGGTCGCCAGCGGAACGCCGCCGCCTATCTGCTCGACGGTCTCCGGCCCGAACACGTCGAGGACGACGCGGGCCAGGCCGAAGACGCCGCTCTTGACGACGGCGACGGCGTGGAGCAGGCCCGAGACGGGCGTCGGCGCGACCATCGCGTCCGGAAGCCAGGAGTGCATCGGCATGAGCGCAGCCTTGACGCCGAAGCCGGCGACGAGCAGCGCGAAGGCCGCCCGGGCCAGCATCGGGTCCGCCGTCGCGAGGTCTGCGATGCCGCCCGGCGTGAATGTCGTCGTCCCCGTCGCCCAGAAGACGAGCACAGTCCCCGCGAGCACGGCGACGCCGCCGCCGAAGGTGTACGCGAGGTACTTCCGACCGGCGGCGCGGGCCTCGCCGGTCTCGTCGTGGGTGACCAGCGGGTACGTCGCCACCGTCAGCAGCTCGTAGAAGACGAACAGCGTCAGGAGGTTGCCAGCGAAGGCGACGCCGATAGCCGCGGCGAGGCTGGCGGCGAACGACGCGAAGTAGCGCGTCTGGGCGTGTTCGTCCAGCCCGCGCATGTAGCCGATGCTGTAGAAGCTGGTGACGATCCACAGCAGGCTCGCGAGCAGGCCGAACAGGAGCCCCAGCGGGTCCACCCGGAGCACCAGGTCGATACCGGTGGCGAACGTTCCCAGGTGGAACTCGTACCGGTCGCCCGAGAGCACGCCGGGCACCATGCTGGCGACGACGGCGAACTTGGTGACCGCCGCGGCGACGGTGACGGCTTCCCGGCGGTTGGGCCGGCCGCGCGCCGCGTAGATCAGCGGAATCGCCACGACGGAGGCGAGCACTGCGAGCAGCGGTCGAAGTGAGGTGAGATCGGTCATGTCAGAAATGGAAGCGAGTTTTCGAGCGTCTGTGCTACGCCGGGGAACGCGAGGCCGAGCGCCACCGCGAGCACGGCCGCAGTCACGGCCACCGCGACCATCCCCGGCGAGACGGCGGCCTCACCGCCGTCGGGGACGGCCGCGCCGGCCGCCTCGGGTTCGGCGACGGCCGCCGCTTCAGAGACGGTCGGCGCGTCCGTGAAGTACATCGACTCCACGAGGCGAGCGAAGTACGCGAGTGTGAGCACTGTACTCGTCAGCAGGACGGCGACGAGCGGCCACGCGCCCACCTCGATGGCGCCGAGGACGATGTACCACTTGCCGACGAAGCCGACCGCCGGCGGGACCCCGACCATCGAGAACGCGAGCACGGCGAAGGCGGCCGCGGCGACGGGCGCGCGGTCGGTGAGGCCGGCGTACTCCTCGATGGTCCGGGCGCCGGTCTTCCGTTCGATGATCCCCGCGGTGGCGAACAGGCCGCCCTTCATCACGGCGTGGCCGACGAGGTGGATTATTGCGCCGACGACGGCCGTCGAGGACGCCACCGCGAAGCCGGCGACGACGAGGCCGAACTGCGAGACGGAGGAGTACGCGAGCATCCGCCTGACGTCGCGCTGGGAGACGGCGAGTGCCGAGCCGACGACGACGCTGACGGCGGCGAGGGCGAACAGTGCGTCCTGGGCCAGCGGCACCGCCGCGAAGAACTCCACCGTGAACACGGAGAAGACGACGCGCGCGAGCGAGTACGCGGCGACGGTCGAGACCAGCGCCGAGATGAGCGTGCTCACCGAGTCAGGCGCGTTGGCGTACGCGTCGGGCTGCCACGTGTGAACGGGGTACAGCGCCACCTTCACCGCGAGTCCGGCGGTCATCAGCCCGAAGGCGGCGAGTATCAGAGTCGACGTGTAGCCGCCGTCGACCTGGGGAATCTTCGTCGCGAGGTCGGCCATGTTGAGCGTCCCAGTGGCGACGAGGAGATAGCCGACGCCGAGCAGGTACAGCGAGGCGCCGACGGTCCCGACGATCAGGTACTTCAGCGCCGCGACGGCGGCCATGTCCCGGTCGCCGCTGGCGACCAGGGCGTAGGCGGCGAGCCCGGTTATCTCCAGGAAGACGTAGAGGTTGAACACGTCACCGGTGATGCTCATCCCGGTCAGGCCCGCGACGAGCAGCAGGTAGAGGCTGTAGAAGCTGTTGGTGTGGGGGCCAGCGCGGCGTGCGTACGCGAGCACGCCGAGGGAGACCACGGAGACAAGCCCCACGACGGCCGCGGAGAGGCCGTCGACGACGAGTTCGATGCCGTAGGGCGCCGCGAAGCCGCCCACTTCGTAGACGACGGGCTGGCCACCGGCGACGGTAGCGACGAGCCAGGCCGCCAGCACGGCGTGGACGCCGAGGGTCAGCGTCGCCAGGGACCACCCGGCGCGGTCGGAGAGTAATCCGGCGAGTAGCGGCAGCGCGCCCCCGACGATGGGGGCCACGACCAGCAGGACGGGTACGTGTTCAATCATGGTAGAGCTCTCGCAACACCTCCTCGTCGAGCGTTCCGTACTCGTCGTAGATGCGAACGACGAGGGCGAGCGCCACCGCGGTCAGCGCCACGCCGACGACGATGGCCGTCAGGATGAGCACGTGGGGGAGTGGGCTCACGTACGGTCCGCCGCCCTCGCCGACGACGGGTGCGGACCCACCCCCGACGTACGCCGCGGTGATGAAAAAGAGGAAGATGCCGGTCTGGAAGATGTTCATCCCGATGACCTTCTTGATCAGGTTCGGCGACTCGACCAGCATGTACACGCCGATGCCCAGCAACAGGACGACGGCGTAGTAGTTGTAGTGGGTCAGGAGCGCGTCTATCACGCCTCCTCACCTCCGTCGGCGTGGCCGAACCCGGCCGAGAGGACGAAGAAGAGGCCGACGACGATGCCGGCCACGATGCCCCCGATGGCGAGTTCGACCAGTTCGATGCCGTACTTGCTGGCGTGGGGGATGAAGGGCGCGTAAACGTCGTACTGGAGGAACGCGCCGTCGAGGGCCATCGCGCCGAGGCCGATGCCGGCGAACGTCAGCACGCCGAGGGAAGTGAGTCCGACGATGGCGCGCGCGTCGACCCACTCGCGGGTCGCGTCGATACCGAAGGCGAAGGCGGCCATCATGATGACTGACCCGGCGATGACGCCGCCCTGGAACCCGCCGCCGGGCGAGTCGGCCCCGTGGAGCATGATGAACAGGCCGAACGTGAGCACGAAGGGCGCAACGACCCTGACGGTGGTCATGATGATGGGGCTCTCGACGTACAGCGGCGCCTGGTCGCGTCCGCTCATGCGAACGCCTCCGTGCGAAGCACTGTGAGCGTCGCCACGCCGGCGACGAAGACGACCACTGCTTCACCGAGCGTGTCGAACCCGCGGTAGGCCGCGAGAACGGCGGTGACGGCGTTGTGCACCTCGGTCTCTTCGTAGGCGTTCTCGAGGTAGTAGTCGGTCACCTCGCCGGAGCCGACCGGCGAGTCGGTCGCCCCGACCGCCGGGAGCGCCGGGACCGTCGCCCCCATGACGAGGACGAACGCGCCGACGGCCAGCACTGTCCGGGGACTGACCCGCTCGAACAGGCGGTCCTCGGACGGCCGGACGGTGTTGGCCAGCGCGATGAGGAAGAGGATGGTCATCACACCGGCGCCGACGGCGGCCTCGGTCAGGCCGACGTCGGGCGCCTGGAGCAGCACCCAGATGATGGAGATGCCCAGGCTGTAGGCGGCGAAGGCCATTACCGAGGCGAGCGTGTCCTTCAGCAGGGCCGTGCCCAGCGCGCTCGTGAGGACGAACGCGAGGAGGACGACCTCCAGCAGCGACGGGGTCACTGTTCACCTCCGGCGTCGGCGTCGTCGGTGGTCCACGGGTCGATACCCTGGTCGCGGGCCGCGCGGGCGATGGCGTGTGCCGCGGTGGGGTTCGTCAGGAACATGAATACGAGCAGGAAGACGGCCTTTATCGTCGCCAGCCGGGCGTCGATGACGAGCGCGACGCCGCCCAGCGCGAGCACCGCCCCGAGCGTGTCGCTCTTCGAGGCGGCGTGGGTCCGGGTGTAGACGTCCGGCAGTCGCACCAGCCCGACTGCGGCGACGAGACCGAAGAAGGCGCCAGCCGCCACGAGCGCGACGGCGGCGTACTCGGAAATCGCCATCAGAGGACACCCCCGTGTTCGACGCTGAACTTCGAGATGGCGATGCTCAACAGGAAGTTGAGCAGGGCGTACACCAGCGCGATGTCGAGGAAGACGGGCGCGTCGTAGGCGCCGGCGACCAGCGCGATGGCGATGACGGTATTCGTCCCGACGACGTTGACCGCGACGACGCGGTCGTGCATCGTCGGGCCCTGGAAGACGCGGTAGAGGCCGACGATGGCGAAGGCGACGAACGCGCCGGCGCCGACGAGCAGCGCGGCTTCCACGTCAACCATCGTCGCCCTCCTCCCCGCGCTCGCGGGGGCTCGGTATCCTGGCCGCCGCGCGGCCCCAGAAGACGAAGCGGACGGCCCGTTCCAGCCCGCCCGCGAACAGGTCCGACCGCGACCCCTCGGTCAGCGAGTGGACGACGAAGGACCGTTCGGTCACGTCCACGGTCAGGGTCCCGGGGGTCAGCGTGATGCTGTTGGCCAGCGTCGTCACCGGCGTATCGCCCCACACGGCCGCCTCGAACTCCACCATCTCGGGGTCGATGGGGAGCGAGGGGTGGAGCACGACGTAGGCTATCTGGAGATTGGCCTTCGCGATCTCCCAGAGCAGGTAGGGAGCGTAGACGGCCAGGCGGACGGTCTGGACGGCGACGCGGGTCAGCGACGGCTGGCGACCGAACACGATCGGTGCGAGCAGCGCGGCGACGAGACCCGCGGTGAGCCCGCCGGTCACGAGGTCGAACGTCGTCCACGCGCCCAGTGCCTGGTAGAAGAGGAACGAAGCGCCGAAGATGGCGACGTACTTCCGCGCGGTGCCGGTGCGCCCGAGGACGGTCTGTCGCCGCGGTCGATCGACGGGGGCCTCCTCGACGTCGAGGTCGCGGCGCCGGAGTTCCGTCTCCAGCGGCCAGAGCATCGGTGCGCTCGACCCCGGATCGTACTCCGGGTCGAGGACGACCCGGTGGACGTCGTGTTCGACCGCGTAGTCGGCGAGCGCGTCGGCGTACTGGTCCGGGCTGAACAGGTAGCGGTCGGCACCGACGACGGCCAGTTCCACCTCGACGGACGTCTCGTGGCCGGCGAGGTCCTCGTCGGCCCACACCGAGACGCGGTCGAGGAGTTCGTGGTCCTCGACCAGGTCCTCCGGGCCAGTCGGGTCGACGGCGCGGGCGCTCTCGAAGACGACGAAGTGGATCGTCGCCGGCGCTCCGTCGGACGCGGCGGCCGCCTCGTCGACGGCGTAGGCGACCGTGTTTCGCAACGTCACGGAGTCGGCCACTGGCACGAGCAGACGACGGGCCTCTTTGGATGTCACAGTCGTTGGAATCTCGCTGCAGCGCTGTCTGGCGAGCGATTCAGTTGTCGTCCGTGATTCACCCCAGCACAAGGATAACTATTTCGTAAACGGTCGACCAGCGGGGCCCGAGCGGCCGGATCAGATCAGTTCGGCGACGAGTTCGTCGGCGATCCGGGCACCGAGCCCGTCCTTCGATCCCTCGTACTCCCGGACGTCCTCGCCGTCGACGACCAGCGCGCTGGTCCCGTCCTCGCCCATGACGGTCGCGTCGTTCGCGACGACGAACGCGAGGTCCGCTCGCCCCTGTATTTCGCGGGCGCGCTCGACGAGGCGGTCCTCGTCGCCGTCGGTCTCGACCTTGAACCCGACGATAGGGAGGTCGGGATGGGCCTCGCGGACCGCGTCGATCAGCTTCGGCGTGGGTTCGAGTTCCAGCGTCAGCCGATCCTGGCCAGACGGAATCTTCTCGGTCGCCCCTTCCGCGGTGTAGTCGGAGATGGCGGCGGCCGAGACCAGCGCGTCCGCCTCCTGACCCAGGTCCGTCACCACGTCGGTCATCTCCGCGGCCGACTCGACGTCGCGGACGCCCGCGTACGGCACGTCCGACCCGTCGTGGACGAGCGTGACGTCCGCCCCGCGGAGGTAGCACGCCCGGGCGACCGCCCGGCCGGTCTTGCCCGACGCGCGGTTCGAGAGGGTCCGCACCGGGTCGATGGACTCTGTGGTCGCGCCACTGGTCACGACGACGTGGGTGTCTTCGAGCGACTGCTCCGTGACCGCGCGGGCCGTGTCGATGACGATGGCGTCCTCGCTGGCGATCTTTGCCTTCCCCTCCTCGATCCGAGGGTCGACGAAGTCGACGCCCCACTCCTCGACGCGGTCGATGGCGTCCAGCACGCCCGGGTGGTCGTACATCGGTTCGTGCATCGCGGGCGCGATAACGACCGGCACGCCCGCGCCGAGCGCCGTCGTCGCACACGTCGTCACGGGGGTGTCGTCGACGGCGGCGGCTATCTTGCCGACCGTGTTCGCGGTCGCGGGTGCGACGAGCAACACGTCGGCCCACCCGTCGACGCCGCACAGTTCGACGTGCTCGACGCGCCCCGTCAGTTCCGTCACCACGTCGTTCCCGGTGGCGTACTCCAGCGACCACGGGTGGACGATGCTCCGGGCGCTTCCCGTCATCACCGCCCGAACCGTCGCACCGCGGCGGCGGAGCTCGTGGGCCAGTTCGACGGTCTTGACGGCCGCGATCGACCCCGTGACGCCCAGCGCGACGTTCGCTCCCTGCAACATTGGACGGTAGTTGGCCTGCCGGTCATTTAAGACCAGTCACTATCGCGACGTCGACTGCCCGCGTCATCGGACCGATCGACGGGCTGTAGAGAGTTCCTAACCGATGGATTTCAGCAACTTCCGGACCGACGTCCGGCGCCGCCGACGCGAAGCCGAATCGTAACTTTACGAGACGTGTGCATCGTTCCGGCCATGAGTCAGTTGCAAACGTCCCCGACCGAGTACGCTATCCGGGAGTTCGAATCGGGCGACGTGGAGGCGTTCCTCGACCTGCACTCGGCGACTTTCGACCCGGACTACGGGCCGGAGTGGTTCGCCTGGAAGTACCAGCACAACCCCTACGTCGACCACGTGCCGATCATCGTCGCGGAACGGGACGGCGTACTCGTGGGCGCTCGCCCCTTCTTCGCGCTCGACGTGGCCGTCGACGGCGAGCGAGCGCTGGCGCTCCAGCCCGGGGACACGATGGTCCACCCCGACCACCGGCGCCAGGGCCTGTTCACCCGGATGACTGAGACGGCCATCGAGAAGTATTCTGCGGGTGAGCCGGCCTTCTTCTTCAACTTCCCCAACCACCAGTCCGGCCCGGGCTACCTGAAACTCGGCTGGGAGACGGTCGGGGAGGAAACGACGTACTACCGGATACAGAACCCGAACGCGCTTGGCCTCGACGAGTCCACGGCGTGGAAATCCGTCGCTAGCACCGCCGCCGGCCCCGTGCTCGCCGGCTACAACCGGCTGTCGAACGTGCGGACCCGGTCCCCCGAGGGCGTGACCGTGCGGCGCCACGAATCGGTCCCGACCGAGACGATGGCGGACCTGGCAGCCAGCGAGTCGACGAACGGCATCCACGTCTGGCGGGACGAGCGGTTCTACGACTGGCGCTTCGACACCCCCGCGTGGGACTACTCGGCCTACGTCGCCGAGCGGGGCGACGAGCCAGTCGCCGGGATGGTCGTCGGCACCTCAGTCGAGTCCGGACTCCGCACGACGAAGGTGACCGACGTCGTCCCGACGCCGGACGGTGAGGCCACGGACGAACAGGACGCGCTCCTCCACCGGCTGATTCGTGACTACGCCGACTCCGACGTCCTGGCCGCGCCGTCGGCGCTGTCCCGGTCCGCGCTCGGACGAGCGGGGTTCCGGAGCGACGACCGGCCGCCGCTTGGCAGCGTCGCGAACCCGACGACCCACGTCGTCCGGTCGCTGACCGGCGACTGGACCCACAATGGCGTCGAAATCACCGACCCGTCGAACTGGCGGCTGACGTTCTCCGAACAGGACACCAGCTAGTGGGCGTTATGTGGGCGCGATAGCAGTGGGGTCGCAGTCGCGGCGAGCCCCTATTCGTCCTCGTCCACGGAGGGGTGCATCGTCGGCGGTTCGCCAGTGGGTTTCTCGAAGTACCCGCGCATCGTCTCCATCGACCGCTGCTCGCGTCGTCGTCGCTCCTCCTCGTCGATTTCCTCGCAGCCGGGCGGGACCTCGCGCCCGCGGCCGGTGAAGTACCCCTCCGGCGCGACCCAGTCGTTGTAGAACGGGGCGTCGGCGTCCTCGACGACGGTGCGGCCGACCGTCGCGCCGTGACCCGCGGCGACGATGGCCTGGTGATACGTGCCGGCGAGGCGGCCAGCGGCGTAAACGCCGTCGACGGCCGACCGGCCGAACTCGTCGACGTCGACGTAGCGCTTGCTCCCGCGGTCGATCAGGCCCAGGTCGAGGTCGTCGAGGTAGGCGGCGTCGGACCACGAGGCGGCGACGACGCTGTCGGCGGACAGCTCCCGGCCGTCTTCGAGCGTGATCGTGAATCCGGTGTCGTCGTCGCCGTCGGCGAAAGCCTCGTCGTCCGAAGCGACGTCCACGACCCGTCCGTCGACGAACTCCGCACCCGCCTCTCCGACCTGGTCGCGGGTCATCTCCAGTAGCAGGCGCGCGTTGACGCCCGCGGGGAAGCCGGGGACGTTCTCCAGATGCGCGTTGCGCGCGAGGATCGGTTCGCCGGCCGAGACGACGCGGGTCGGGAGGTCCGCTCGCGCGGTGAACAGCGCCGCCGAGAGGCCGGCGACGCCGCCGCCGACGACGACGATGGATTCGGATTCGTCTGTCATGACCGACCGTGGGGCCGGTGCGCACAAAAAGCGCGCCTATCCCAGGTCGAAGCGCTCGGCGGCGGTCTCCATGTCCTTGTCGCCGCGCCCGCTCAGGTTCACGAGCAGCGTGTCGTGGTTCCCCTCCTCGGCGAGTTGCTTCGCCAGCGCGATGCCGTGTGCCGACTCCAGCGCGGGGATGATCCCCTCGGCCTCGCTCAGGTCGCGGAAGGCCGCCAGAGCCTCGTCGTCGGTGATGCCGCGGTATTCACACCGACCGACTTCGCGAAACATCGCGTGCTCGGGGCCGACGCCGGGGTAGTCCAGGCCCGCGGAGACGGAGTGGACCTCCACGTCGTCGTCGATGACGCGCGTCTTCATCCCGTGGAGGACGTCCTCCGTTCCGGTGTCGAGCGGCGCCGCGTGACGCTTCGAGTCCGCGCCCTCGCCGCCACCCTCGCCGCCGTAGAATTCCACGTCGTCGTCCCGGAACGCGTGAAACAGCCCTATCGCGTTCGAGCCGCCGCCGACGCAGGCCACGGCGGCGTCCGGGAGCTCGCCGGTCCGCTCCATGAACTGCTCGCGGGCCTCCTCGCCGATGACGGACTGGAACTCCCGGACCATCCGCGGGAACGGGTCCGGGCCGACGACACTGCCGACGAGGTAGTGGGTGTCCTCGACGTTGCCGGCGAAGTCCTCCAGTGCGGCGTCGACGGCGTCGGCCAATCCCTCGTCTCCGCGCGTCACCTCGTTGACTTCTGCCCCCATCAGGCGCATACGGAAGACGTTCATCGTCTGGCGCTCGACGTCCTTCTTCCCCATGTAGATCTCCGTGTCGAGGTCGAACAGTGCACCGACCATCGCGGTCGCCGTGCCGTGCTGGCCGGCGCCGGTCTCGGCGATGAGCCGGGACTTGCCCGCTTTCTTCGCCAGCAGGGCCTGTCCGACGCAGTTGTTGATCTTGTGAGCGCCGCCGTGGAGCAGGTCCTCGCGCTTGAGGTAGACGTCAGTTCCCCACTGATCCGAGAGGTTCTCCGCGTGGAACAGCGGCGTCGGCCGGCCGGCGTAATCCCGGCGGATCGCACGCAACTCCGCCTGGAACTCGTCGGTGGACGCGACGTCCTCGAACGCGGCCGCCAGGTGCGCCAGCGGCTCTTTCATCACTTCGGGCACGTGTCGCCCGCCGAACTGTCCGAACTCGCCCGCACGCTCCTCGTCGTTGCTCATACGTCAGACCGTATGCCGGGTCGCCTACAAAGCTCTATGGACCGATCGCTCCCCGCCCACGGCACGACGTGACAGTTCGCCGATGGACGAACCCTCAAGGCGGAGGGCGCCGATGGACCCACGTGGACAACGTCGAGGTCAGCACCGTCGTCTACCTGCCGCCCGCGGAGGTCTTCGAGTTCCTCCTGGACTTCCCGAGCTACGCGAAGTACTCGAAGTACCTCGAATCCGTGACCCAGGACGGCGACGGCACTCCCGGGACCCGTTACGACCTGCACCTCGCGTGGTGGAAACTCTCCTACACCGCGTGCTCGGAAGTGACCGGCGTCGACCCGCCCGAACAGATCGACTGGAAACTCGTCAGGGACATCCACGCTGACGGTCACTGGCGAGTCGACCCGGCGCCCGAGGCCGCACCGCCCGGTGAGGACCACGCCTCGTGCGTCCGGCTCTCGATTCGGTTCGACCCCGACACGGCCGACTCCGGCACACTCGACCTGCCGCGACTCGTCTCGCTGGAGTGGGTCATCGGCAAGGTGAAACCGCTCGTGCAGGACGAGGCCGAACGGATCGTCGAGCGCATCGTCGCCGACATCGAGGGCGAGCCCCGCGAGGTCGACCTGGAGATACACACGACGCCGGACTCGGTGTAGCTCTAAAAAACGCTGCCGGACGTTCGGTCGCTACGCTTCGGGCTGTTCGTAGTCGCCGCCGAATTTCATGAAGAAGTACGCCAGGCCGAGCGTTGCGACCATCACGAACGACGCCGCGACGCCGAGGGACTTGGCGCTGTCGGGGAGCGTGGGCCCGCCGCCACCTCCACCGCCGGTGTCGATGGTTGGGTAGTCGGTGCCGACGACGATAGCACCTTTCATGCCGACACTCTCGTGGGGGACGCAGTGGTAGTTGTACACGCCGTCCTCCTCGAACGTATACTCGAAGGTCGTCCCGGCTTCACCGACAGGGTCACCGGATTCGAACTCGTCGTCGTTCGAGACGACGTTGTGGCCGCCGCCCTCACCGGTCCACTCCCAGATGACCGTTGCACCGTTGTCGACGTGGACGGCCGCCGGCGTGAAGGCGAGACCGTCGCTGCCGCCACCGACGTCGACTGCGACTTCGTCCTGACCGGTGGCGTCTTCGGCGCTCCCGCCGAACTCGTTCGCGTCGTCGAGGTAGCCACCGAAGTCTGGCGGTCCGCCGCCACCACCGCCACCGTCGCCGCCGTCACTTTCGTTCCCGCCACTCTCGTTCCCGCCACTTTCGTTCTCCTGGGCCGACGCTGCGCCCGCCCCCGCGATGGCGGCCGTCCCCGTCGCCGTTCGGAGGAACGCACGGCGCGACACGTCCGCTGTACCGTCGCTCATGTGCTGGCGTTAGGAAGCGCCCGTAGTGAATCCACCGCTTTGGTTTCATTCAGTTCGACGTTCGGGGCATCACATCCGCAACTCCTTTTCGTCGCCTTCCCTTCGATTCAGGTGATGGCTACCGAACAGACGCCCGAGAGCGCGCCGCTCGCACAGGAGATGCCGATGCTGGGGATCGGCACCTGGCAGAACGAGGACCCACAGCAGTGTGCGGAGAGCGTCAGGACGGCCCTGGAGATGGGGTATCGTCACGTCGACACGGCACAGATCTACGGCAACGAGGCCGCCGTCGGCGACGGCATCGCCGCGGCGGACGTCGACCGCGAGGACGTCTTCCTCGCGACGAAGGTGTGGAACACCAACCACGCCCACGACGACGTGATTTCGAGCACCGAAGAGAGCCTCGACAAGCTCGGCGTCGACTCGGTGGACCTGCTGTACGTCCACTGGCCGTCGGCGAACTACGACCCCGAGGACACGCTGTCGGCGTTCGCCGAACTGAAAGACAGGGAATTGATCGACCGAATCGGCGTCTCGAACTTCGAACCACACCACCTCGAGGCCGCCCGCGACGCCGTCGACGAATCCATCTTCGCGAACCAGGTGGAGATGCACCCGCTGCTCCCCCAGGAGGAACTCCGCGAGTACGCCGCCGGGACCGACGTCGAACTGGTGGGGTACTCCCCGCTCGCTCGCGGGCAGGTGCTCGACGTGCCCGAGATCCAGGACGTCGCCGCGAAACACGACGTCAGCGAGGCCCAGGTCAGCCTCGCCTGGCTCCGCGAGAAGGGCGTGACAGCCATCCCGAAGGCGACCAGCCGGGACCACGTCGCGGACAACTGGGCCAGCCTGGGCCTGGAACTCGACGACGAGGACGTGGCTGCCATCGACGACATCGACCGCACCGAGCGGCAGGTCAACCCCGGCTTCGGGCCCGATAGCTGGGACTGACCGGGGTCGGTCGCCGGGAACGTCGCCGTCCGCCGTTCGAATCCCGCCGTCGTCTTCCTTTCTGTCACTCAGGATGCCCGTGCGAGAAGAATTAAAGGCCGGGCTGTCGAACGATTCCATATGTCCGTCCGGAACGAGCCGGGTATCGTCGGGGGTATCCAGATCGACCTGCAACGGCTCCACGAGACGTGGATGGAAATCGTCTGGCCGCGCCAGCGCGGCGCGACCGACACCGTCCTGGGCAAGTGGACGCCGAACACGCAGGGCCAGATGCTGCTCTACCGCGTCTGGTCGGCCCTCGGCGTCCCGGTCATCGCCGTCGTCTACCCGCTCGTCCTGCTCGGCGCGGTCGTCCGCTTCCAGACGCGGCGTATCGACGGGACGGCGACTCGCCTCGGCCTCGTCGGCGTCGTCCTCCTCTCGCTGGTGGTCTGGGGCGCGCTGACGGCCCTGGCACAGTTTCAGCTCGACATGACGGCCGGCGGCGTCGTCGCCATCGCCGCCGCCAGCGGGGTCGCGACGATATCCGCAGCGCTCGCCCTCGCGACCCGCCGCGTCGGCGGCCGGGGAACGACGGTACTCCTGTCCTATCCGTTCGCGATGACGGCCATCTTCCTGCCACCGGTCGTCGCGGCGCTGTTCTCTCCCGCCATCGGCAACGTCATCCTCCCCGGGAGCCGCGACTTCGCGAACGTCCTGCTGGACAACGTCGCCCGGCCGCTCGGTCTCTACGAGTTCTTCGTCGGGAACTTCTCCATCGAGGGCGTCGGCTACGCGCTGATGTGGCTCGGCATCTCCGTCCCGCTGGGCTGGATCCTCGGCCTGCTGGTGACGCTCGCCGACGCCGTGCGACCGACGGAGTAACTGGTACGTTTTTCACCCGTCGTCGCTAACTCGCCCCTATGGAGTTCAACACGACCGTCACGGGAGCGGCCTTCGTCGTCCTGTTCGGGGTTCTCGCGGTAGGAACCTTCATGAGCCCGATGCAGGCGAGTACCGTCGGGATGGTGCTCGGCGGTCTGCTCGTTTTCGGCCTCGTCACGCTGTTGCTCGGCGTCAAGCACGGCGAGTACCGCGCGCGCGGTTCGCGGTAACTGTTGGGTATTGAGAAGGCTCGACCGCCGACCGCGCCGCTCTACCCGCTGTGCGGCGTCGGCCGAGCTACGGTGCGGCGTCGTCCGGCAGAATAACTCGTTCTTCGGGCGCTTCGACGTCTTCGGCAGCGACTGCCACCGTCCCTGTCTCTCCATTGCCGAGGAGAACTGTCGCGCCCGCGCGCATGGGCGCGAGCAGTCCCGCGACGATGGTTCCGGGCTCGGTGACCGGCGCCCTGAGCGCGATTCTGTCCTCGGCCGTCAGGTCGTACTCCGCGACGACGCGGTGACTCGCAGCCAGCAGATCGCCGTGTGTGTACGTCCGGTCCGCGGCGAGCACCGCGTTCTCGGGGCCGAACTCGCCCGGCGGCTGGAGGGGGTTCTCGCTCCAGGCTTCGCGTTCGAGGTGGGCGATCCGCGGGTCCTCCGGCGGGCCGCCGTAGGCGATGGGCTTCGTGCCGGGCCCGCGCTGGTAGTCGTCCATCCAGGCGTCCGGTGCGATGAGTACCTTCGACTCGACGGCGCCGGGCGGGTCCATGTCGACGACGGCGCCGTCGAGGGCAGCGCCCAGGAACGCCTGGAGCGCGTCGGGTGACTCGCCGATCCAGCCCGGTTCGTCCTCCGCCCTCGGGGCCTTTGGTCCGGCGACGATGGCGACCCGGGCGCCCTCCCGAACGCCGTAGTGCCGGAGGAGGTTCCCGACCTTCCACGCGTTCGTACAGAAGTCGCGATAGCTGAAGGGTGTCGCGCGCTCCGCTGGCTCGAAGAGACTCCCTTCCCGCTCGCGTCCCTCGGCCACCAGATCCCCGATGTTCTGCATAGTCGCAGATTCGGGATCCGGGAAGATAGAGGCCACGGTCCGTCGATACCCCAAAAGCGACCGGGTGCCGGGTCGATCACACCGTATGGACGCACAGGACCGCGTTTCCGCGTTCGTCGCGGAACACGACCTCGACGGACCGCTCGCGTATCGGCTCCTCGACCTGACCTCGGAACTGGGCGAGCTGGCGAAGGAAGCCAACGAGTCAACCGGCTACGGCGACGACCCGACGGCCGTCGAGCTACCCGACGACGAACTCGGCGACGCGCTGTTCTCGCTGCTGGCGCTGTGTGACCGTGCCGACGTCGACGCCGAAGACGCGCTGGAGAGTGCGATGGCAAAGTACGAATCGAGACTGGAGACTACTGGGTCGGCGGGGAGCGGGAACTGACCTACAGCGAGTTCTTGATCTTCTCGAAGAAGCCCTCCTCGACCTCGACCTCTTCGCCACCGGCCTCGGCGAAGGCCTCCAGTGCGTCGCGCTGTTCCTCGTTGAGGCTCTCCGGGGTGACGACCTGGACCTGGACGTAGAGGTCGCCGTGGCCTCGCCGGCGGAGGTGGGGCATCCCTTTGCCGCCGAGGCGGAACACCTCGCCGCTCTGGGTGCCGGCGGGGACGTCGAATTCCGCCTTGCCGTCGAGGGTGGGCACCTCCACGGTGTCGCCGAAGACGGCCTGTGGGAAGGAGACAGCGTGGTTGTGGTGGAGCTCGTCGCCGTCGCGCTCGAAGTCGGGGTGGTCGCGGACGCTGACCTCGATGAGGAGGTCGCCGTTGCGCGCGCCGCGGTCGCCCGGCGCGCCCTCGCCGTCCATCCGGAGGGTCTGACCGTCGCGGATGCCGGCGGGGATTTCGACGGACAGCGTCGCCTCGTTGCGGACGGTACCCTCGCCGCGGCAGGTCGAGCACGTCTCGTCGTACAGCGTGCCTTCGCCCTCGCAGCGGCGGCAGGTCTGGGTCTGCTGGACGCGGCCCATCGGCGTCTGCTGGACGCGCGTCTGCTGGCCCTGGCCGTTACACTGCGGGCAGGTCCGGGAGTCGGCGTCCGCCGGGTGGCCGCGGCCGTCGCAGTCGGGACAGGTCTCCGGCCGTCGGACTGACAGCTCCTGTTCGACGCCGTCGTAGGCGTCCTCGAGGTCGATGGTCAGCGTCGTTCGCAGATCCTGGCCCTGCTGGGGCCCGCTCCGGCCGCGACCGCCGCCGCCGAAGAACTGGTCGAAGATGTCCTGCATCCCGCCCATGCCGCCGGCGCCGCCGAACGGGTCGCCGCCGCGGCGACCGCCGCCACCGCCGCCGACGCCGCCGTGTTTCTCGGCCTGCTCGAAGCGCTCGTGGCCGACCTGGTCGTACATCTGGCGCTTCTCCTCGTCGGTGAGGACCTCCTTGGCCTTCTGTACCTGCTTGAACTTCTCCTCGGCGTTCTCCTCGTCGGAGACGTCCGGATGGTACTGCTGTGCCTTCTTTCGATACGCGTCCTTGATATCGTCCTCGCTGGCGTCTCGTGAAACCCCCAGCACCTCGTAGAAGTCCTCGCTCATTCGTTGTCCCACTGTAATTCGTTGGGACACTTCAAAAGAACGGGTCACGGCCGACGCAATGCGACCCTCGTTCGGCCGGCCCCGGATCCGTCCACAGCGGCGGTCGCCGCGCACGTCGTCGACGGAAACGGCCAGCCTTTACGTAGGCGCCGCGAGTCAGGTCGACGTGATGCGGGCGAGTCTCTCCGACGACATTCGTGGTGCAGTCGGCGCCGAGCGCGTGGCCGCCTGGTTCCTGGTCCTCCTCGCCGCCGGGTTCGCCGTCGCCATTGCGCTCCAGCCCGGGCTGATCGCCGCCGCACCGCCCGACGCGACGTACTCGGGTTCGTTCGACGAGGAGACGGGAACGCTCGAGATACAGCACGCCGGCGGCGACGCCATCGGAGACGGCCCGACGTCGTCGCTCGTCGTGGTCGTGACCGACGCCGACGGCGAGAGTGAGCAGAACGTGACGTGGATCGCCGACGAGGGCGACGCCATCGCGACCTACCCCGTCGAATCCGGCGACGGCATCGCCATCGACGACCCCTCGGTCGACAGCGACGACGACGGCAACGCCTTCGACGGCGACGCGACGGTCGGCTTCGAACTCGAGGACGGCGACACCGCCGACGTGGTCTGGCGCGGCCGACCGCTCGGTGCGCCCGGCGAGGTCACGACGACGCTGGACACGGTGACGGTGTCGACCGGGTCGTGAGCGGCCGGCGCCGATCCGGGTGACA
>Ga0075105_1000280_pt1 | contig 29645 bp, 30 predicted proteins | sample AntDeeMetag02WF5_FD_69800 | JGI IMG/M metagenome (GOLD analysis project Ga0075105, IMG submission 69800) | Saline lake microbial communities from Deep Lake, Antarctica - Antarctic Deep Lake Metagenome 02WF5 | ecosystem: Environmental > Aquatic > Non-marine Saline and Alkaline > Saline | place... | reverse complement strand
GACCACCGTGTAGTGGTCGTCGACCGCGGTCGGTCCGCGGTTCGGGTCGGGGAGGACTTGGATAGTGATCGTCGCCGAGTTAGCGTACTCGTCGCTGTCGTCCCGGGCCGTGTAGGTGAACGAGTCGGTCCCGACGAAGTCCTCGTCGGGCGTGTAGGTGAAGCTTCCGTCGACGACCATGCTCCGGGTTCCGTTCGAGGGCGACGACGATAGCGCCGCGATGATCCCATCGCCGTCCGGGTCGTAGTCGTTCGCGAGGACGCCGGGACCGCTCACCGAGAGCGTCTCGCCCTGAATCAGAATGTAGTGGTCGTCGGCGGCGATCGGTGCGTGGTTGGTGACCTCCGCGGTCGCGTTGCCCGTGAGCGACGCCGAGACGGTCGACTCGTCGGGGTCGTCGCTCTCCACGGCGATCGTCGCTGCCTTGGATCCCCTGGCGGTCGGTGCGAACTCGATGGTGACGTTCCGCGACTCGCCCGGTGCGAGTGTGAACGGGGAGTCGTCGACGAGGCCGAAGTGGGCGGCGTCGCCGCCGCTGAGGGAGACGCTCGTGACCGAGAGCGTCGAGGCCCCCTCGTTGCTGACCGTCACGTTCGCGCGGGCGGAGTCACCGACGGAGACGTTCCCGAAGTCGTACGCAGACGTCGAGAGTGCGATGTCCGGGTCGTCACCGGAGGTCCGCAGCACGACAGTCTCGTCCGCTGGCCCCGTCACCTGGAAACTGGTCACGTTCGCGTCGAGGTCGCTCGAAGACGGCGGCACCACGCCGACGTGCGTGGTCCCGACGACTTCGAGACCGGGACGCGTCGCGCCGTCGAGCACGAGTCGGCCCTGGGCGTCGGTCGCGTCCCGGAACAGATCGAGCAACGCGGCGTCGCCGTGGGCGAACGTGACGTCAGCGTTCTCGACCGGCGTGCCGGTGTCCGATCGAACGACGGTCACGTTCAACGGGTGGGCGGCGGGCAGCGTCCTCGTGAGCGTCGCGTTGTCGTCGACCGATCCGAGCGTGTACAGGTCCGGCGACCCGTCGAACACACCGAGATCCCCAGACCCGTCGACCTGGCCGTAGACGACGAAGTACGTCGACCCCGCCGGCGCACTGGTCGAGAAGTTTCCGTTCTCGTCGGTCTGCACGGTGTAGAAGTCGGTGGTGTCGGCCGCGTCGACGAGCACGACGCCGTCGTTCGCGGCGGCCGTCCCGTCGGCGAGGGATAGCTGCCCGTCGACGACGATGATCCCGGGGGTAGCGCCACCGTCATCGGCGCCGCCCACCGTGACAGCGGCCGTCTGACCGCTCGCGCCGTCGTTGCCGGCGTAGTCGACCGCGGCGTCGAGCGTCACGTCGTAGGTGCCGTTCACGGGCGGGTCGAAGTGGCCGAAGTACCGGTACGAGTCGCCGTACGATCCGGAGTCGAAGCTCTCGTCGCTGATCGTTCCGACGACGGCACCGGACTCGTTTCGGACCGAGACGTCCAGCACCGTCAGTCGTTCGCTCGCGTTTACGAGGACGAAGATCCGGTCCCCGCTTCCCTCCGACGCGTCGAACTCGTTGATGGTCGGCGGCGTCGCGTCCGAGGCGAGCGACCGGTCCAGGCTGAGCCAGACGTACGTGTCGGCGGCGTTGCCGTCCGCGTCGGTGGCTTCGACCGTCAGCTCCCACCACCCGTCGGAGCTCGCGCTCGCGGCGTCGACGGTGAACGACCCCTCGTACACGTCGTCCCCGTCGGGGTCGGTAAGCGCGACAGTCCCGGCGCCGAACGACGACGCGTCTGCCGTCACGGTGTCGACCCCGCTCTTCGCGTCAGTGACGGTCACCGCCACGTCGACGACGTCACCGTCGGTGACCACCTCGTCGTCGAACGGATCGGAAGCGGTCAGGTCCGAGATGGTCGGCGGTGTGAGGTCGCGACCGGTGACGAGCGTCAGCTCGTTCGTGGTCTCGATCGAACGCCGATTCCGCACGTTGTACGCGGTGATTTCGATCCCGTACGCCCCGTCCGGCGACGCCGAGGTCGTGTTCACGGTGAACGTCCCCTCGTACACGTCGTCCCCGTCGCCGTCGGTGAGGGCGACGGTGCCGGCGCCGAAGTCCGAGGCGTCGGCGGTGACCTCGTCGACCCCCAGGCCGTCGGTCGCGGTCACCGAGACCGCGACCTGGTCACCGTCACCGACGTCGTCGTCGGGCCCGTCGAGGTTCGCCGCCGTCGGGCCGGTGACCGTCGGCGGGTCTAGGTCGCTCGTGTCGATGAACATGTAGTTGGCCCGGCGCTCGTGCGAGTTGCCGGCCGCGTCGGTCGCGTTGGCCCAGACGTACACGAGACCGTCGGGATCGGCCGTCGCCGCGTCGACGGTGACCGTCGCGTTGTACCACCCGTTCCCCTGGTCGGCGAGGGTCACGTTGGGGACGCCCAGCACGTCCGTCCCGCCCACGACTGTGAGGTTCGAGAAGTCGGTCACCTCGACCGAGACGCGAACGCTGTCTCCGTGCCCGACCGACCCGTCGCCGTCCGTCAGGTCGGTGACGACGACACTGTCGACGTACACCGTCGTGTCGAGGTCGAGCGTCGTGGTCGCGGTCGCGGTCCGGCCCAGGTCGTCAGTGGCCGTGACCGAGAGTCCCCGAAGATACTCGAGGTTGTACGGCATGTCGACCGCGAACGTCCCCTCGTAGACGCCGTCGCCGTCGGGGTCACTGTACGTGACGTGCCCACCGCCGAACGAACTGGCGTCCGTCGTGACTGAAGTGACGTTCTGTCCGGTGACGGTCGCGCTGAGCGCCACTACGTCGCCGTCCGTGACGATGCGGTCGCCGTCCCCGGCGTCCACCGCATCGAACGCGGTGATCTCGAACACGCCGGACACGGTCGCGCTCGCCGTCTCCCCGTTCGCGCCGTCATTGTCCGCCGCGTCGGCGGCGGTATCCAGGGTCGCGTCGTAGGAGCCTGGGGAGAGCGTCGAGGTGTTCTCGTACGTGAATGTGTTGTAGCCCGATTCGGTGAAGTCGGCCGTCTCGAGCGTCGTGACCGTGCCAGACTCGTTGGCGAGGGTCACCACGATCTCGTCGAGTCGTTCGTCCGCGTCGAAGGACACCCGGAGTTCGCCGTTGGCCGGACTCGTGGCGTCGAAGTTCGAGACGTTCGGAACCCGGGTGTCGTTCGCCAGCGGCGCGTACACGCCGGCGGTGACCGACCCGGAGACGACGTTCGAGACGGTGTCGACGCTCCCGCCCGAGGGCGACCAGGAACTCCCGTCGTAGTGCCACAGCGAGAGGTTCTCCTCCGCCACACCAGCGGCCGCCGCGTCGGTGTAGGAGACGTCGACCGTCGGGCCCCCGGAGACCTCGAAGAACTGGCCGACGTGGTCCATGCCGTCCGGGGTCGGCCTGGCGCTGACGCCCTTGATCGTGGCGCTCGCACCGCGGAGCGTGACGCCCGGTCCCCCGGACGACAGCGCGGTGTTCTCCGCGTCCAGGCCCGCTGTGGCGACGAGTTCCACGTCCCAGTCGCTGTTCCCGGACGCAGTGTTGTTCAGGACCGTTCCCGAAGTAGTGCCGTCGAGATAGAGACCCGAGTAGCGGTTGCCGGTGGCGAGGTTGTTCGTCAGCACGACGTCCACACTCCGTATCTCGAACCCGTGCTCGACGTTGGCCGTCGCGGTGTTGCTGTCCAGTTCGTTCCCGTCTCCGTAGACGACGACGCCCGAATAGTGGGTGCTCTGGACGTAGTTGCTCGTCAGCACGTTGTCGTCCGAGGCGACGTAGATGCCGTCCTGGAGGGCCTGCGTCGAGGAAGAGCTCTGCCCGTATACGTAGTTGCCCTGGAGGACCGTCTCGTTGCTGTCCGAATCGAGGCGGATCCCGTTTCGGACGGTTCGCTGGGTGTCCCACTGGTCGGCCCGGATCTCGTTGTCGGTCAGGTTGTTCCGGTACGCACTGTCCAGCTGGATACCAACGTCCGAAGGGTTCCAGACCTCGTTCCCGACCAGCACGTTGTCGTGTGAGTCGACGACGTAGATACCGCTCCCGGTGGTACCGGCGTCGCCCCACTGTCCGGGCTTGTCGATGGCGTTGTTCCGGATCACGTTGCGATCCGAACCGGCGTACAAGGCGATGCCGTTCGCGTTGGCGCCGGGGTCGTTCGAACCGCTCTCGGGTTCGATGGTGACGCCGGTAACCTCGCCGTCGTCGGCGCCGTAGAGCCGGACGCCGGTCGAGAAGTAACGGGTCGTGACGTCGCGGACGACGACGTTCGAACCGCCGCTGACGCTGACCGCCGACGGACCGTTGCCGCTGCCGACGTACGTGATCACGTGCCCGTTGCCGTCGAACGTCACGTCGTCGGCGTCGATCTGGATACAGTTGCTCGAATCCGACGTGTCGACGTCGTTCGCGAGCGTGTAGTGGCCGGTCGTACTGATCGTCTGACAGTCCGTGACGAGCGTCGTCGATCCGGATCCCGAATTCCCGGCGCTCGCTACGGCGACGGGCTGGACCACCGGCGCGACGGACGCGGCGACGACGAGGATCGCGGCCGCGATCGCGCGCACCGCGCGTGATCCGGTCATTCGGTGCCCCCTTCACCGGCCGTCTCGCCTGTCGAGCCGTCCGACAGCCTCACTCCTATCGCGTTCGTCCGTTCCGATACGACCCACCGATTGTGCGCTCGTTCCTTCATCTGATTCGTGTTACCCACCGTCGTCGCTTCGCCAGCGTCCCACCGGACGCCGGGGCCAATACTCGCTCTCACTGAGGGCTACCAACCGTCGCCGCGGGCGACTCGCCGTCCCGCCAGCTCACCCGCTCCGGTATTCCTCCAGGACGATTTCGGCGGTCATCTCGCCCGTCTCGCCGTCGTAGTAGGCCGTGTAGAGCGCGAGGCTTGCGTCGGGGTCGATGCAGGACTCGAACTCGGGCTCCCCGTCCCATTCGTCGGAATCTGGCACCCGGATCGCTGTCTCGTAGCAGTTCAGCCCGGCGTACTGGTTCCGGCCCTCGACGTTCGCCGTCATGTAGCCCGCGTCCGGCGTGCCGGAGAGGCGCCAGCTGTTGCCGACCGCGAGTTCGCGGTGCTCGTAGTAGGCCGTCAGGGGGCTGAACGGGCCCAGCGTGAGATAACTCGTCATCTGAATGACCGCGTCGGCGTCGTCGCTCTCGTAGTCGACGTCCCGCAGGTCCCAGAGGATAGAGGCGTTCTCGCCCGTCACCGTCCTGGTGACCGACCGGTCGCCGTCGTCGTAGGTGGCGTCCGCGGTCACATCGCCACCGTCGACGGACTGGACGTCCCAGGTTATCGTCGCGGTCTCGTCGTTCCCGACGACGTTCACGCGGTAGCGGTAGTACTCGCCCTCTTCGAAGGAGAAGCGCTCCCACTGGGAGACGGCGTCGTCCTCGCCGCCCCTGGCGTCCTGCACGCCGCTGTCACTCGACCCGCCATCACCTGATCCCTCGTCGCCGAACGCGTCGGCTACTCCATCTCCCCCGGCACCGTCCGTGGGATCGGCCGGCGGGAAGTCGCCGCCGCTGCATCCGGCGAGGGCGACGAGCAAGACGACGACGCAGGCGACGAGGCATCGTCCCGTCATCGATCAACCCGTTCCGGGCAGGGCCTGCGTCCGACGAGGGACCGGTCCGTTTGCCATTCGCCAATTAGTTTGAATACTGACGGTTCTGGGGTATTTGTGGTGCGTTCGCTCATACTCATCCGCCGAATTCCCGGCCCACCTACCAGGATGGGCCGTCTCTCGACCGATACGTTTCTGAAAGGTAGGTGGGTGTATAACAATATCTGTTCGTGACATGAACAACGTTCACGCCGTGAACATCGGCCGTTCAGTGGGCGACTACCTGGCGAATCGAAAATTCGTGCCGGCGCCGAACGCTACTTCGCGAACTCGTCCCGTCGGATCGGTCTGGCGTGCTCGCGAAAGCGTTCGAACGTCTCGTTGGCCCACGACAGCACGGCCTCGTTCTCGGATATCAAGGTCGCGGTCGGCATCCCGTCGTCGTCGATGAGGCCGACGAAGACGGTCTCGTCGTCGTAGATACCCAGCGAGACCGGGACGTCCTCGTCGGTTTCGAACAGCGACACTCCCTCGAGGGACAGGGACGTCCGCACTCGCTCGGAGAGGTGGCCGTCGGCGTGAATCGCCTCGATGGTCCCGGTGGTCATGACGACTTCGGAGACCTGCTCGTTCTCGCGAGCGGCGCGGATCTGGGCGTCGATGGTGTCGCCGGTGACCGCCGCGGCCAGAATTCGCACGCCCTGGGCACTCGCCATCACGTCGGGAGCGATCCGCGCGACGGCGAGCGGATTGCGCTCGTCGGCGCGGATCAACTCGGCGTCCGCGAATCGACGAACGTCGACGGACAGGAATTCGGGCGAGAGCGAGCGCGCCATCGGCTCCAGGACGTCGGCGGCCGCCAGCGTCTCGCGGAGACGGGCGACGTCCGTGGCGACGGCACGGCCGACAGCGGTTATCTCGAACTGGTCGTCCGCCGGGACGGCCCAGCCCCGTCGGTCGAACTCGGCGAGGATACGACCGACGGTCACCCGGGAGGCGCCCGTCACGGTCTCCAGGGCGTGGCGGTCCTGCGGTCCCGTGGTCAGCGCGTCGAGCACTTCGATGCGGTTCTCGGAGCGCGCCAGGTACGACACGTCCGGCGTATGGAAAGCCCAGTTCGATACCGACGTCACCTCTCGGAGCGCGCCAGGTACGACACGTCCCCGAGGTCACCAGTCATACCGTTCCTGGGCGCGGTGCCCTCAAAAGCGCTCCGCGTAGTTCGCACGGGGACGGACGCCGCCCGCCTGCCCGGCCACCCACCCGCTCGCCTCCTCGCCCGACCAGTCTATACCAGCGAGTCTTCGAGCCACTCGTCGAGCGAGACGGCCTCGTCTCGATAGGCGTCGAAGCTATCCATGGCCCACTCGCGGACCGCCGGGTCGTCGCTCTCGACGAACACCGCTAGCATCCCCGTCTCGTCGTCGTAGGCGCCGAGAGCGACCCGGTCGTCGAATATCGCGAGGCCGCAGGGCAACTCCTCGGCGACCCACAGCGTCAGGTGGCCGCTCTCGACCGCGCCCGCCACCGCCTCGCCGTAGTCCGAGACGATCTGGTCGATCACGGACGGCCGATAGACGATTCCCGTGGTCATCCCGCCCAGTATCTCCTCGCGGATCTCCTCGACGTAGATGGGCGCTATCGTCGTCGTGTCGTAGCCGGAGAGTGAGTCCGAGTCGCGCACGCACTTCATGAACCGCCGGACGGGGGCGTAGGGGTCGCCCTCGTCGGCCGTCGTCACCGTCGCGTCCGCGAGCCGGTCGACCGGAAACCCGAGTTCGTCGAGTGGCACCGTCCCGACCAGGGCGCGGAGGTCCCGTGCCGTCGCCACGAACGACCGGAACTCGTCGAATCGGTCGGCGACGATGTCGCCGAGGAACGTCGTGGCGTAGGACTCGCCGTCGGTCCCCACCCACTCGCGGTCCTCGAAGGCCGCGAGGATCCGTCCGAGGGTGACCCGATCGATCCCGAGGCGGTCCTGGAGGGCCGGACGGGTCGCCGATCCCTCCCGGAGCGAGTCCAGCACGACGACCCGGTTCTCCGAGCGGGCGAGAAATTCGACGTCGTCGGTCGGATCGGGCATCTGGGATTGTCGTCCTCACCCGACGAGACGGCGAAATCGGGCATTAGTGTTGCGGCACTGGAGCCGCGACCGTTCGTGTTCAGTCCTGCGTCGACACCACGACCGTACTCCCGGCGAGGTCGCCGATGCGCTGGTGCTCGTCCGTGAGGTACGCGACGACGATGCCCAGCAGGTAGAACATCGGGAGGCCGTCGACGATGCGGAGCACGTTCCGAGCGATAGCGCCCACCCACGAGACCGGCGACCCGTCGTCGTTTACGACGACGATGCCTCGGCTTCGCTTGCCGAGGGTCTGTCCGTAGTACCCCTCGAATCCCGCCTGGTAGCCCAGCAGGAGGAATGGTGCGATGATCTGCACGGCGAATATCGCGCCGACGCCGTCGTACGGGCCGCTCAGGAAGAGCGTCCCCGCGAGGTACGCGAGGAGCATCACACCACCCACCACGAGTAATCCGTCCACGAGCAGCGCTTCCGCCCGTCGGTCGAGTACCCCTGCGTGCTCGCTCATGTCCGGTTCCGGATGTCGTTCCATTGTTCGACGAATACTCACTGCTACCGGGCTTAAATTTAGGTACGGACTCACGGACCGATATCGGGAGAAGCGCCGGTTCAGTCCCCGAAGGGGTTACCACCGCCGCCCATGCCACCCATTCCGCCACCGCCGCCACCGCCGCCGCCCTGCATCTGCTGCATCATGCGCTCCATGTCGCCGTCGCCCATGCCCTGGAACTGCTTGAGCATCTGCTCCATCTGCTTGTGCTGCTGGAGCAGTTCGCGGATCCGTTCCTCGGGTTTGCCCGACCCCTTCGCGATCCGTTCCGTTCGGCTCTGGCCGACGACGCGGGGGTTCTCCAGTTCCTCCTCGGTCATCGAGTCCATGACGATCTCGAAATCGTGCATGCGCTCCTGGGTGACGTCCATGGCGTCGTCGGGCAACTGGTCCATCAGCCCGCCGCCCAGACCCGGGATCATGTCCATCACCTGGTCGAGCGGGCCCATCTTGTTCATCGTCTCCATCTGCTTGCGCATGTCCTTGAGGGTGAACTGCCCCTCCAGCATGTCCTCGGGGTCCCAGTCTTCCTCGTCGGCGCCCGTCTCCTCCATCGCGCGCTCGACGCGCTCGGTGAGCTGTTTCAGGTCGCCCATGCCGAGGAGGCGCGAGATGAACCCCGACGGCTCGAAGCGCTCGATGTCCTTGACCGTCTCGCCGGCCCCGAGGAACGCGATGGTCGAGTCAGTCTCGTTGACGGCCGCCAGCGCGCCCCCACCCTTCGCCGTCCCGTCGAGTTTGGTGATGACGACGCCGTCGACGCCCTCGGCGATGGCCTCGTCGAACTTCTGGGCCTGGTCCTTGGCGCCCTGGCCGATGGCGGCGTCGAGCACGAGCAGCGAGTGGTCGGGTTCGACCGTCCGGTCGATCTGTTCGAGCTCCTCGATCAGGTCGTCCTCCAGCGCGTGCCGACCGGCGGTGTCGACGATCTGGACGTCCGCGTCCGCGGTCGCTTCGAGTCCGTCGCGAGCGATCTGGACGGGGTCGTCCGAGTCGGGCTCGCCGTAGAACTCCACCTCGGCGCGCTCGGCCATCTGCTTGGCCTGGTCGTAGGCGCCTGGGCGGAAGGTGTCGGTCTGGATGACGGCGGGCCGGAGCCCCTTCTTCGAGAACCACCAGGCCATCTTCGCCGCCGTCGTCGTCTTCCCCGACCCCTGGAGGCCGGCGAGCATGATCGTCTGTTCTTCGAGGGGTAGTTCGGTGGACTCGCCAACCAGTTCGACGAGTTCCTCGTAGACGATCCGGAGCACCCAGTCACGCGGCGAGGTACCACCCGGCGGCTCCTCGTCGAGCGCACGGGACTTGATGTTGTCCGACAATTCCTGGACGAGCGAGACGTCGACGTCGGCCTGCAGGAGCGAGCGCTGGATCTCCTTGACGATGTCCTCGATGTCCTCTTCGGAGATGCGGGACTTCCCGCGGAGGTTGTCGAGGGTCCCCCGCAGCGAACTCCCCAGATCGTCGAGTACCATTGTTGTCGCGTGGTACGCTGTGGCGGCGGTAAAGCCTTTTTGTCGCCTCTCTCCGGACCACGCTTCGGGACCACAGCAAATTAGCCAGCTAATTTATCTGTGATCACGTCGTAGTTTCAGGTATGTCCAACAGTGTCGAAGACGACACGACCGTCAACGAGAGCTACTCCGTGACGGTGCCTGCGAGCGTCCGAAAAGAGGCGGGGCTGGAATCGGGCGACAAGCTCAGGTGGCGCGTCGACGAGAAAGGTGAACTCCACGTCGAAGTCGTCAAACACCGGCGTGGGGCGTTTTCGGACCTCGAACCCGTCGAACTCGACGAGGAGACGAACGCGGTCGACGACCACGACGCTATCGCCGGCGAGTACTGATGGCCACTGTACTTCTGGACTCGAACGTTCTCATCGGGGCTCGAATCGCCTCTGACCACCACCACGAGACGGCTCACGCGATCACGACGGCGATCGACGGCGGTGCGCTTCCGACTGGCCGAATACCCGACGAGGTTCTGTCCGAGGTCCTCAACTATTTACACACGAGAGCGGGGAACAAGGTAGCGATCGAGACGCTGGACGCGATTCAGGCCAGCGTCGACCTGGAGGTGGACGGAACGACGAAGACCGATTTCGACGCGGGGCGGTCGCTGTTCCGACAGTACGAGGGACTGTCGTTCACGGACGCGATTATCGTCGCGTACATGCGCCGCACGGGGATCGACTACCTGTATAGCTTCGACGACGACTTCGACGCGGTCGGCGAGATCACTCGACTCGAGACGCCGACGAATCCGTTTGCATAGTGGGTTTGGCGCCCCTCTCGTGGGGCCAGAATGTCATTCCGCGTTCTTCGTGACGCTCCACGTCGATACGGGGGGTATCGCTCACCGACCGTCGTGAAGCCTAAAACACATATAACTGGATGACAAACTTGAATCAAGATGATCGACGAGCTGAAACAACCGGAGTACACCGGTGAAAATCGCTGCATGCCGTGTACGGGCGTCAACCTCCTGATCGCCGTTGTCGCCGCGGCGGTGGCCGGCCGCCGGTCCCGGAAGGCGGGCGCGGGCGTCTTCATCGCCTCGGTGATCCTGATCTATCTCCGTGGCTACCTCGTCCCGGGGACGCCCACACTCACGAAGCGCTACCTCCCCGACGACGTCCTCCAACTGTTCGGAAAGGAACCGGCCAGACCGGCCCAGAGCGGCCTCGGTGCTGGTTTCGACTCCGACGGGACCGCACCGAACGGCGCCGGCGACGGCCGTGCCGGCGACGGACGCGTCGCGCCCGCCACGACCAACGGTGGCGAGACTGCCGAGTCCGCGACGAACAGCGGCGCGGTCGACGCCGCACGCGACGAGGCGGGCGCCCTGGACCCGGAGGTCATCCTGTCGAACGCCGGGGCCCTCGAACAGTGCGAGGACGGCGAGGACCTGTGCCTGTCCGAGGCGTTCAAGCGAGCGTGGGACGACGCGATGGCCGACTTCGACGGGGAGGAGACGGCGGACCTGGCCGAGCGGCTGGTGGCCCAGTTCGATCTCGACGTCGACGAGTGCGAGATCGAGACGTTCGACGACGGCCGCGTCCTGACGGACGGCGACGGTCGCATCGGCCAGTGGCCCTCCGAGGCAGCGATGATCGCCGACGCGGCGGGCGCGGCCGTGCTCCGGAGCCGGCTGTCGGACTGGGGGGCCCTCTCGACCCGCGAGAAGGGGAGCCTGCTGAACGGCCTCCGGCTCTTCCTCGAAGAGTGTCCCACCGGCGAGGGTGGCATCGAATTCGGCCAGGAGACCGTCGAGTCGTGCTGTAGTTCCTACGAGGTCGTCGCCGTCACGTGCGAGGAGACCGGCGACCGCCTCTTCGAGGAGCCGATCCGCGAGTAGGCTATCCGGTCGCCTCGGAAGGCTGTTCGGGCGTCCCGGGTCGGAGGAGTGGGTATTACGGTCGTCCCGCGACCACCGCCACCATGTCCTACCACCACGTCGACCCCGACGACCTCGACGCGTCCGCGGACTACCCCTGTGACCGCCGGGCCATCTCCGACGCCGCCGGCCTGAATCTGCTCCACCTCGCGCGGTACACCATCGAACCCGGTGAGCAGTTACCCCGGACCTACCACTACCACGAGCAACGCGAGGAGGCCTTCTACGTGCTCTCTGGGACGCTCCACATCGAAACTCCGGAGGTGGAGTTCGTGGTCGGCGAAGACGAGGCCTTCGTCGCCGAACCGGGCAGTCCCCACCGTGCGTTCAATCCGGGCGACGCCGACGAGGACGTGGTCGCGCTCGGAACAGGCTCCCCGCGGACGGACCCGGCGCTGGAATACGAAGAGGGCGAGGAGTGAGTGCGGGTTTTCCGTCGGCGCCTCCGTGACCGGTGGCCTGGTGCGGCAGTCACTCGCTGTCGGGCGAGAGTAGCACGCTTTTAGACCCTGCCACTCCCAGTTCGGTACATGACGAGCAAACAGGCGGTCCAGGACAAACTGGTCGAGAGCGGCGTCGTCGCGGTGCTGCGCGGGATCGACGAGGAGGACATCGTCCCCGTGGCGAAGGCCATCCACGAGGGCGGCGTCACGGCGCTCGAACTGACGGCCGACGCCAAGCGCTGCAGCGAGATGATCGCGGCGGTCGACCGGGAACTCGCGGACACCGACGCGGTGATCGGTGCGGGAACGGTCATGGACGCGGCGGCGGCCCGGAACGTCGTCGAGGCGGGCGCGGAGTTCGTCCTCGCGCCCAACGTCAACGAAGCGGTACTGGCGGTGTGCAATCGCGCCGGCGTCGTCTCCGTCCCGGGCGTCATGACGCCGACGGAGGCCGACCGGGCGATGGCCGCGGGCGCGGACGTCCTGAAGATGTTCCCCGCCAGTACGGTCGGCCCGGGCCACATCGGCGCGCTGCAGGGACCGCTGGGTGACGTGCCGATCATGCCGACTGGCGGCGTTTCGATCGACAACGTCGGAGACTACTTCGAGGCCGGCGCAGTCGCCGTCGGCGCCGGGTCGGCGCTGGTGAACTACGAGGCCATCGAGGAGGGTGACATGGACGGGGTCCGCGAGCGGGCCGCCGACTTCGTCGCGGCGGTCGAAGCGGCGCGGGAGTAACCGTCGCGCCAGCGGGACCAAACGCGTCGAGTGGCGACCTGGGGCACGTGTGAGGGGTCACGTGGGGGCGCACTGACACGCTGAGGGCACCCGACAGTTGCCGACAGTCACCCTTTGTTATGGCCGGAGTTTTCACCGGAAGGTTTCGCATAGACTGGCGCTACCAGGTGTAACCGACTGCGAGAAACTGATTCGATCGCTGTCCGAAACGGTCCCGGTCCGTCAGTACGCCGTCTCCCGTCAGTGGCCGGCCTCGTGGGGGTTCAGTTCGGTTCCGTAGTTCTCGGCGTGGTCGGCGTAGTCGATGAAGCGCGGGGCGTCGGGGTCGAACGGCCGTTCGAGGGAGTTGAAGGCCTTCTTCTTGTCCCAGGACTGGAGGCCGCCGACCGCGCCGCGGTCCTCCAGGTCGTGGTAGTCGAGGTCTTCCTTCGTTAGTTCCCAGGCGTCCAGCCCGTGCTCGGTCCGGACGATGACGGAGGAGTACTCGTCGCTGGACCCGACCGAGCCCACGGTGAGGTCCGCACAGTAGCCCGTGAAATCGGCGCACTCGTCACACCCCTTCAGCGCGGCGCCGTGGAACTCCTCGACGTCCTCGTCGACGATCAGTCCACCGTTCCGGTCGTACACCATCATCTTCCCGTCGAGGACGTCCATCTTGCCGACGTCGTCGAGGTCGATGCCGCGCTGCTCGACCAGTTGCTCGCCCATCAGTCGCTCGTAGTTGAAGTTCTTCGTACACATCAGGGCGATAGTGTAGTCGACGGCCCGGACGCCGGCCTCCTGACTGGCGTAGTCCCAGTCGAAGTCCTGCAGGGCGCGGATCCCCTCGATCTCACAGGGCGTCCCCACGAGTGCGAGCGACATCTCCTCCGGGTCCTTGTCGGGAAGCTTGTGCTCCCACTGGTCGAGGCCGAGGTTCCCCAGCGCCATCGTCTGGTTGTAGATGCTCCCGGCGCTGTCGATCAGTTCCTCCGGCGTGGTCGCCAGGAACGACTCGGCCTTCCACGGCTCGTCGTCGCTCTCGGTCGCGACCAGCGCGCCGTCGATCTCACCGGCTTCTAGCAGGTGGATCAGGACGCTCGTCACGAGCCCGCCGTCCTGGGACCCTTCGCGCCACTCCTCTTCGACCTTCGCGGAGAACTCCGTGATGGGGTCACCGGCGCCCTTGACGTTGTCGTCGCCGCCGGTGATTTTCCACTGGCGTTCGTAGCGCAGCCCGCCGCGGGGACAGAAGTCCCAGCACATCGAACAGCCGGTACACATCTTCACCAGTTCGGGCAGGCCGTCCTCGCCGATGCCGATGGAGTCGGAGGGACACGACGCGACGCAGGTGCCACACTGGATGCAGCGACCCTCGTCGATGACTGCCTCGTCCAGTTCCATGAACCACGTCTTGTCCGCGGGCGTCTCGATGTCGTTCATCTCCGCGCGAATCCCGTACGATGGCGTGCCCGGCTTGGCGTCGTTCGGAGGGTTGACTATCTCGTCGGGGCGCCCGTCCTCGACGTCCTGGCTGATCCCTTCTGCGGGTTTCGTGAACTCGACGTCGTTCAGTTTGCCGTCAGGCGAGACGTTCGCGGCGGGTGCGCCACCGTCTGGAACTGCTTCGGACTGCTCGCCCGTCCCGCTTTCACAGCCGCACGAACTCCCACAGCCACAGCCGTCGCCGCTCTCGGCGGCGTGGTCGTCCGAGTGGTGGTGCCCGTGTGCGTGGTCGCCGGCGGCGTCCCCGTGCGCTTCTGGGCCCGAAACGTCGCTGTGGTCGGTCTCTGGACCGTTCGGGACGCCGGGCATACGGCCGTCACCGCTTGCATCGTTCTCGCTGGCTTGCGGGTCACTTCGTTCCCCGCTCGCCTTCTTCGAGGGCCGATCCTCGCTCGGCTCACGGCTCACTTCGTTCTCCGTTCGCTGTTCCGAGGTCTCACTCTGTTCGACCTCGCTCTCGTCGCGCCCCTCGCTAGTCATCGGCGACACCCCCTTCCTCGTCGTGGGCGACCCCACCGGCCACGTTAGCGTCGGCGCGCTGCATAATCTGGCGCAGGCGGTCGTTGTCCACTCGGCGACACCACTCGTAGAATCGTTCATCGTCAGAGCGCTCGTCGGCGTAGGCGTCGAACAGCTGTTCGAGCGCCGGGATGACGCTCCCGGCGGGCACGGCGTTCTCGACCCAGTCGAGGAACTCGTTGTCCGAGCCCAGGCTCCCACCGAGGCCGAAGTCCATCCCCTCGACGATGTTGTCCCCTTCCTCGTTGGTGGTTCCCTCGGGGTCGTTGACGTTCACGGTCTCGCCGCGGAACCCGATGTCGGCGATCTGGGGCTGAGCACAGGAGGCCGAACAGCCCGACATGTGCATCCGGACGACGTCGAGGTCGTCGGGCGTATCGATTTGCCTGTCCAGCGCCTTGGCCCACCTGCGGACCCGGTTCTTGGTCTCGATGATGCCGTAGTTGCAGAACTCCGAACCGGTACACCCCACTGCGCCCCGGGAGAAGGGCCCGGGGTCAGGCCGGTAGTTCCGGGCGAACGGTTCGTTCAGCAGGTCGCCGACGTTCTCCGGTGGAACGTGGGTGATCAGGAAGTTCTGGTCCGTCGCCAGCCTGATGGAGGCGTCCTCCGTGCCGTACTCTCTCGCCGCGCGGGCGGCCTCGGCGAACTCGTCACCGCCCATCCGCCCGGCGATGACGTTGAAGCCGACGTACGTCAGGTCGCCGCCCTTCTGGTCGTGGACGCCGACGTGGTCGCCGGTGTACCCCTCGGTCAGGTCCGTCCCGCGGGACGGCAGGTCGACCTGGCAGCGGTCGCGGACCGCTTCCTCGAATTTCTCACTACCCATCTGCTGGACCAGGTAGCGCATCCGGCAGACGCCGCGATTGTTCCGGTCACCCAGTTCCTTGAACGTCTGGGCCACGGCGCGGCAGAACTCGACGGCGTGTTCGGGCAGGACGAACATGTCCAGCGGCGAGGCCATCCGCGGGCCGTCCGAGAGGCCGCCGCCGACCTTCACGTGGAAGCCGTAGTGGGGCTGACCGTCGATCTCCTTTTTCGCCGGCGTCATGCCGACGTCGTTGATCTGGGACTGCCCGCAGTCGTGCGCACAACCCGTGATGGTCATCTTGAACTTCCGGGGGAGGTTGGCGTACTCCCGATTCTCCGTGAAGAAATCAGAGACCGCCTCGATGACCGGCTGGGCGTCGAAGCACTCGTGGTCGTCCAGGCCGGCGGCGGGGCAGCCGAGCACGTTGCGCGCCGAGTCGCCACATCCCTGGATTGTCGTCAGGCCGACCTCGTCGTACCTGTCCCAGATCTCGGGGACGTCCTCGACTTCGATCCAGTGCTTCTGGATGTCCTGGCGAGTCGTTATATCGAGGTAGGCGTCGCCCCAGATCGAATTCTGTTCCTCGCCGCCGTGCTCCTCCGGCGCGGTAGCGTACTCCTCGGCCACCTCGCCGATGACCTCGGCCTGCTCCGGAGTAAGATAGCCGCCCGGGACCTTCGTCCGCATCATGAAGTAGCCGCGCTGGCGGCCGTGGGAGTACATGCCGGCCCACTTCAGGCGCTCCCACTCGCCATCGCCCGCGCGCTTCTCGATTTCGTCGAAGGTCAGCCCCTCCTCGGCGTACTCCTTCACGTCCTCGATGACGTCGAGTGGGTGTTTCTCCTGTTTGTACCGCTCGACAGTATTCATGCGTACCGCCCCCGCGACGATGTGCCACGATCACTCATGTCGTAGTCCTAGTTGACACGTGCGCTCTTCAAGCGATTCGTCACGGCGAAAAGCCCCTCACCTACTCTGACGAGGTAATTGTTGCCGGTTGTGGCTGCAACGCCGCCCGACGAATACGTGCCTACTGGCTCCCTCATGTCGGTTCCACCGTTTTTGACCCTCGACAACGAGTCTGATCGTCACCGGTCTTGGAAAATGTTGCCGCTACCTTGCCCTCGCGGGTCACTCCGTTCCCCGCTCGGTATTAAGCTGGTCGCTCACTGCGTTCGCGACCAGCCTACTCCTCACGGGTCACGCTGTTCGCCGTTCGGACGATAGTTGGGCCGCTCGCTTCGCTCGCGCCCCAACCTACTCCTCGAACAACCTATCGACCACTTCTTCGGGGTCGAACCGTTCGATGTCGTCGTACCCCTGTCCGGTCCCGAGGAAGAGAATGGGTTTCCCCGTGACGTGGGCGACGGATATCGCGGCACCGCCCTGGGAGTCGGCGTCGGCCTTCGTCAGGATGGCGCCGTCGATGGCCGAGGCCTCGTCGAACTCGCGAGCGCGGTTGACGGCGTCCTGGCCGGCGACCGCCTCGTCGACGAAGACGGTCATGTCCGGGTCGACGACGCGGTCGATCTTCTCGAGCTGGGCCATCAGGTCGTCGGAGGTGTGCAGGCGGCCGGCAGTGTCGCCCAGCACCACGTCGACGTCGTTGGCCTCGGCGTACTCGACGGCGTCGTAGACGACTGCCGCCGGATCGGAGCCCTGCTCGTGGGAGATGAGGGTCCGGTCGAGGTTGTCGGCGTGTTTCTGGAGCTGCTCGTTGGCGCCGGCGCGGTAGGTGTCGCCGTTGGCCAGCACGGACGAGAGCCCTCGCTCTTCGAGGTACTGCGAGAGCTTGGCGATAGTGGTCGTCTTCCCGACGCCGTTGACGCCGGTGAAAATGATGACGACTGGCTTGTCGGCCGCGGCGATCCGCTCCTCGAAGTCGAACTGGCCGACGCTGATGACGTCGAACAGCGCCTCCCGGAGCGCGTCGCGGACCAGATTGCCCGTACTGGAGAGCCGGCGACGGGTCTCGCCGACGAGGTTCTCCTTGACGCCCTCGAGGATCTCGCCGGCGACGCTCATCTCGACGTCGCTGGAGAGGAGCGCGAGTTCGAGGTCGTCGAGGTGGTCCGCCAGGTCCTCCTCGTCGATGACGGACTTGCCCGACGCGAGAATCTTCGCGCGCTGGGCGAACCCGCGGCCTGAGTCCTCCTCGTCCCCCTCTTCGTCCGTAGCGCCGTCCTCGTCTTCTTCGTCGGCCGCCGCTGGATCCTCGTCTTCCCCGGTCCCGTCCTCATCCCCAGGTTCGGCCGCCGTCTCTGCGCTGGCGTCGACGGACGCCTCAGGTTCGGCAGGCTGGTCGTCTGCGGCCTCGGCGTCTGCCGATTCGTCCTCGGCGGCCTCGTCCTCGGCGGCCTCCTCCTCGAGCGCCTCGTCGTCCACGTCCTCCTCGACGTCGGACGTGAAGTTCCCGAGCTTGTCTTTCAGTCCGTCGAACATCGCTGCCCTACTCGCCGTCCTGCTCGCCCTGCTCGGCCTGCTGTTGCTGCATCATCTGCTGCATCTGCTGCTGTTGCATCTGCTGGGCCTGCTGTTCGAGCTGTTCGGCTTCCGAGTCGAGTTCGGAGACCTGGGCCTGCAGTTCCTCGATGCGCTCGTCGATGGTGTCCTTCTTCGTCTCGAGGCTGGAGATAGCGCCCTCCTCCTCGCGTTCCGCGGCGTAGCCGCCGCCGAGCGAGACGATGACCTCGTCGATGTCGGCGATCTCTGCGCGGAGGTAGGCGTCACCGCCGAGCGGGACCTGCACCGTGTCGCCGCTGTCGAGCGTTTCGATGGCCTCGATGGCCTCGTCGATCTCTGTCTGCTCGTCGCGGAGGTTCTCGATTTCGTTCTCGATGGCCTGCTGTTCCTGCTCGATCTGTTCGATCTCCTGGGCCAGCTGCTGGGCCTGGCCGCCGCCGCCGCCACCACCGAGGCTCATGCCGCCACCTCCGAGATGTCGACCTGCGTGCGCTTGAGGCCGTGCTTGGAGCCGAACTCGGCGTAGGCGCGGTCCTCGGCGACGTTTTCGTTCGGTGCCTCGATCGTCTTCTCGAACTGCTGCATCCCGTCGCGGGCCTGGAACGAACCCGTCACAGTAAACTCACTCATGTCTGCGGGTGCGAGTCATAGCGGGAAGTATCTTCCGTCTCCGCCTCTTTCGCGGCTCCCTGAAACGCGGTAGCGACGCGCTCGCTATGGTGCGAAAACGACGGCGAACGGCGGAGAAATGGATTCCGACGAACTTAGTCGATGTAGCCCAACGCGTCGTCGATGCGGCCCAGTTCCGGGCCGGTGGTGTCGTTACCGACGACGTAGCCGTTCTCGTTGGCGACCAGTCCGGAGCCGACGAGCGGGCCGCCGTAGTTGATCGTCCCGATGTCGGCGGGCACGCCGAGCAGTTCCTCGAGGGCGTCGAGTTCGCCGTCCGTCGACTTCGGGTGACAGAGGACGCCGCGGTTGTTCGCCACGGCGGCGGTGCCGACAGTCTGGACCGTCGCTAGCGTGCCGCGCTCGACGGGGACGTCGAGGGCGTCTTCGACCGCTTGCACGGCCTCTCGGGAGAGGTCGGCGTGGACGTAGGCGCCATTGTCGTTACAGCAGACGACGTTACCGGCGGCGTTGATCCGGCCCGGCAGTTCGTGGACCGACAGGTCCGTGGCCTCGGCTATCCGGTCGCGTTCGCGCTGGGTGACGCGACTGGTGACGAGCAGGCCGTTCTCGTTGCCGGTCGCGAGCGCGCCGACGGTGCCCGACCCAGCGACGGTCGTCGGGACGACGGGTACTTCGAGTTCGTCGCCCAGGTCCTCGCGGAGGTCGTCCTCGACGTCCGGTCGGACCAGGAGGCAGTCGTCGGTCGCGCGAGCGAACACGCCCACGTACGCCGACCCGGAGAAGACCGCGCGAAGCAAGGTATCAGTCCGCGGTCTCTGCTTCGACGACGCTCTCGCCCTCTTCGTCGAAGCGGGCGGCGCGGACGCGAAGCTTGCTCGGCGGCTTCGAGCGGCCGCGGGCCCACACCGTCTCGTTGATCGAGGGGTCGAGGCGGACCGCGTCCCCGTCGACGGAGAAGTGCGTGGCGAGGTGCTCGCGAATGAGCGACATCGCGCGGTCGGCACGCTCCTGTTTCGGTTCGGCCTTGGCGTCGCGGAGCGGGACGGTGACGACGCGCTCCTCGAAGTCGTTCGCGCTCATTATTCGTCGGTGTTGCTACGGCGCCAGTTGCGTCGCTTCGGGTTGCGCTGGACGTTGCGGTCGGTCTTGAGGGTGACCCACGCCGGGACGCGGCTGTTCTGGTTGTCGAGTTTGGCCAGACGCTGCTTCTTGGCCTTGGATTTCTTGCTCATAGTGTCCGTCTGTTCCGCGCCGGGGCATAAATGTGTGTTCTTTTCACCGGAGGCGGACGCGGGAGGCGGGCGGGCCCCGCCACGCCGCCCGACCGACGGAGACCGTGAACGCCGTTATCAACCGCGGGAATAGGCCACGAACAGTTATGCGGGAGTATCGGAGAGCGTATCGACATGAGACGACGGACGTTTTTACGGAGCGCGGGAGCGGGCGCGATGGCGGTCGGTAGCGGCTGTCTCGGCACCGGCGGGGACGTCGTCGTCACCGTCACCGAGAGCGTCACCGTCGGGGCGGGCGACGGCTGGGTCAGGGAGGTACCGGACGTCTCCGACCCCGGCGGTGCCGTCTCCTACACGGTCAGGTCGAGACAGCGCGCCTTCGACGTCTACTTCTTCGTCGGTGAGGCGCAGTTCGACCACTACGACGCGTTCGTCAGCGGCGGCGAACCCGAGGAGACACCGCGCGGTCACTCGTCGTTCAGCAAGGCCGCAGTACCGAAATCCGACGCGGAGGGCGTGTACGAGGCCGCGACCGACGACGGCGGCGCTCGCGAACCGCTCGACGCGACCGGGCCGTACTACTTCGTCGTCGACCACTCGAACTACCGGCTGGAGAACCGTGTCGACGAGTACGGCGAGGACCTGTCCGCGTTCGTCGACCTGAAAGTCGTCGAACAGCGGAGTATCCGCTGACGGACCGCCCCTAGACGAACGCGAGCGGGACCATGATCAGCACGCCCACGAGGGCGCCGGTGACGAGTTCGCGACGGCCTTTCCCGGGAAGGTCGGCGCCGTGTTCGAGCGCCTCGGGGACGAACTCCGTGGCGACGAGGTAGATCATCGCACCCGCCGCGAACCCGAAGCCCAGCGGCAGGAACTCCTTGGCGAGCGAAACGAAGTAGAACGCGATGACGGCGCCGATGGGCTGTGGGAGCGAGGAGAACACCGCCCACCACACCATGCGCCATTCGCTGACGTGTAGCGACCGCAGCGGGATAGATATCGCGACGCCCTCGGGGACGTTGTGGATCGAGATGGCGACGGTCATGAACACCGCGAGGACGGGCACGGCGACGCCGAGCACGCCGACTGTCTCCGCCTCGGCCAGGCCGAGTTCGCCGAACGAGACGCCGACGGCGACGCCCTCGGGAAAGCTGTGGATCGTCAACACGCCGAGGATGAGCACGAGTTTCCGGAAGTCGGCCTCCTCGTACTGCTCCGGGCTGTGTTCGATCCCGTCGACGAGGCGGTGGCCGACGACTACCAGCACGACGCCCGCGGCCATCCCGGGGACGAGCAACACCGGCGACCCGTAGGCGAGTCCCTCCCGGAGCAGGCCGAACACCGACGCCGCGACCATGATACCCGAGGCGAGCCCCCAGAGCCCGACGTTCCAGCTATCTGAGAAGTCGTCGACCACGAAAAACGGGAGCGCGCCCAGCCCGGTGGCCAGCGCCGTGATCAGCCCCGCGACGAACACGAGCCCCAGATTCTCGACCAGCGCCATACTGAAAGGTAGCCCGGCCCGTCTACATAATTATCACGAATCTGATTGTTTTGGCGGTCCTAAACCAGGCCGGCCTCTGTCCTAGTATGCCATTATGTTACTTACACCCCTAGCACAGCAAATTTATACAGCTTTCCCGGCACTCGGCTCACATGGCCACGACGAAACAGATCAGCAGCCGACAGACGTTCAGGGTCGCGGATCCAGCCGACGACGACGGTGACCTCACTGTCATCGAGACGGTCACCGACACGGCGTTCCACGTGGTGGACTACGCGGACCCGCTGCTCAGGGACAAACTCGCCGCCCGCGACGCCGGCAGCACCGTTCGACTCGACCTCGCTCCGGTCGACCCGGCGGGACTGGACTGGATGGTCACCCGCGTGCTCCCGGGGAGCCCGGCGCTGCCGGCGACGACGCTGGAGTGATTCGAACGCCCGTCAGAGCGGAATCGATGCGACCGTCGAGTACTCGGGTCCGTCGTCGGTGCGTACGCTCTCGGTCAGTCGCACCTCGTCGACTGAGAGCGTGCCGACATCGGGGTCGCGATTCTGGACGACGTCCTGGACGAGTTCCTTGCCGCCAGCGTGTTTCATGCGCGCGAGCGTGACGTGCGGGGTGAACTCGTGGTCCTCCCGTTCGAACCCCATCGCGACGGTGCGCTCCTCGACGGCCTCGTGGAGCGCCGTGAGTTCGTCGCCGCCCTTTCTGGTTCCCAACCAGACGACGCTGATGTACGCCAGCGATGGAAAGACGCCGAAGCCGCCGAACGCCGCCTCGAAGGGCTCGAGGCCGCTGTCCGCGACGGCGGCCCGGAGTTCCCCGACCAGGTCGTCGACTCGCGCCTCGTCGGTGTCGCCGAGGAACTTCAGGGTGACGTGGGCCTGCTCGGAGTCGGTGAAGTCGAGACCGCTCGCGTCCGCGAACAGGTCCTGGACCGCTGCCACCGCCTCGGCGAGACCGTCGAGGTCGACGCTGACGAACAGTCGTTTGCTCATATCGCCGAGTACGCGCGCTCGACGGAAAATCCCGTGCCGGTCAACGAATCCCGCGCCGGTCGATAACTGCTACCATGCGATTATATGTCGCTAGTACAGTAATGGCAATATTAGAACAACCCTCTTGGTCGTTCACCGATTTCGCTCCGATAATGGCAACTCAACAGCAGCCCACGACCGAGACGTACACCTGTCCCGACTGCGGAAGCGCCGTCGCACGTCGCGTCGGCACGTGGGAGTGCACCGACTGTGGTCACGTTCCGCGACACGGCGCCGACTGAGGAAACCGGTTTCGATATCTGCGGGACGTAGCCCTTAACACTCCGCCTCGCCAAACGGAGGCTATGACTGACCGAGAGCGCGACGACCACGAGTTCTCCGAGGGGCAGGGCTTCGGGGACCCGTACGACCCCTTCGACCTGGACCCGCCGGAGCTGTCCGTCGACCCCGACAAGGTGGATCCGGTCGACTCCAGGGTCGTCACGGACATGCTCGACGAGCGCAACCTCTCGAAGGGGGAGGTCGACGCCGAGGACCTGCTCGACGTGGGTGTCTCCTACGTCCAGATCAACCGGTACGAACAGGCGGCCGAGACGTTCGAGCGGGCCGCGATGTTCGCCGACCGCCTCTCCATCGAGCAGGAGGCCTGGGCCAACAAGGGCGCGGCCCACGCGGAGATGGAGGAGTGGGACACGGCCATCGGCGCCTACCGCGAGGCCATCGCCATCGCCGACGAGGAGGACGCCGAGCGCGACCCCGAGCGAGCGAGCCAGGGCGCCCCGAGCAGCGAACACACCGCGACTGCGGAGACGAACCTGGCCTACGCTCTCTGGGAGTCCGGCCAGACCGAGCAGGCCCTGGAGCACGCCGAGCGCGCCGTCGAACGGGACCCGCGCTTCGCCGAAGCCTGGTACAACCGCGGCTTTTTCCTCCTCGAACGAGGGCTGGCCGAGGACGCCGTCGAGGCGTTCGACAACGCCATCCGCCTGGGCTTTCGCAACGCCGAGATCCTCGGCGAGAAGGCCCGCGCCCTCGAGGAGGTCGGCGAGTACGACCGCGCCCAGGAGATCGCCGAGGAGGCAGAAGAGATGCGCGAACGGGCCGAGGAGGAACTGGTCGAGTGATCGCCCCTGGAGGTCGCTGACCGATGCTACTCAACGAACGCGAGACGGACGAAGGACTCCTCGTCTCCGTCTGCGACCCCGACGTGCTGGGCGAGACCTTCGAGAACGGGAAGATCTCGCTCACCGTCGACGAGGCGTTCTACGACGGCGAGGAGGCCGACGAACAGGCCGTCGTCGACAGCCTCGCGCGGTGCAGCGTCGCCAACCTCGTCGGGACCGACAGCGTCGCCCTCGCCGTCGAACACGGGTTCGTCGAGGAGGAGAACGTCCTCGACCTGGAGGGCACCCGTCACGCACAGCTCCTCTGGATGTAGCCCTCTGGATGTAGCTTTACGGTCGCCCCGCTGTATTCTCCGGGCAGATGTACTCCCGCGAACACGCCCTGCTCTCGCTGGCCGTCGGCCTCGCCGGCGTCTGGGCCCTCTCGCTCCCGGACGTCGTCCCCTGGTGGGCCGCCCTTGGGTGGGCCCTCGTCGTCGGCGTCGGCATCGACTTCGACCACTTCCTCGTCGCGCGCCTAGTGAGCGGCGACTGGTCGGCGCTCGCCCGCCTCCTCCGAAATCCGCTACTCCCGCTGACTGACCCAGGGGGCATCTTCGCGGACGACGACCTCTGGGCGATCCAGCGGCTGTTCAGTCACGTCGTCATCGCCGGCGGACTGGTCGGCGCGCTGTGGCTCTGGAACCAGCCGTTCGCCGTCTTCACCGCCGCCGTCCTCTACGCCCACCTTCTCTCGGACCTGGCGTGGGACAACTATCACCTCGAGGCGTACCAGCGCCGCCACGCCGAGTACGTCCGCAGAACGGAACGGGCGGATGGCACAGCGGATCCGGACGGCTCGGCCGACGCGGACGCGCGCGCCGACGGCGCCGACGTCACTCGATCGTGAGTTCCTCGAGCTTCCATCCGCCGTCGAAGACGACCAGGCGGAGGGTGTGGTCCCCCGCCGGTAGCTCTAGCTCCTCTCCGACCTCGTCCCAGCTGTACCAGCCCCCCGTCGGGTCGAACGTCAGTCGCGCGAGCGGGTCGTCGTCGAGGACGACGCCGACGTCGCCCCCGCCGAAGGCGCTCTCGGCGGCGACCCGCAGCGACAGGTCGTAGGTCCCCGCCTCGGGCACGGCCACCTCGTAGGCCAGCCACTGGTCGGTCGATAGCCAGTCCAGGTCCCGCCCGCCGACGCGTCTGAGCGGTCGCTCGTTCGCGCGGTGTCGGTTCCGGTGGAAGTACGCGTGGTACTCGCCGACGGCTATCGTCGCCGGCAGTTCGTGGCGGTCCTGTCCCGGTCGGTCGTTGACCGACGCCCGGTTCCGGTCCGTCTTCGTGCGATCGTACTGTATCGCCTGTCGCTCTGTGCTCGATACGACCTCCTGACCCCTCGATCCGTCAGCCCCCATGGTTCCCTACGCGTCCCCACCACGAATTAATCATTCCGATCGTTCAGCGAAATATACCGTTGGTAAGCCCCTCTCTCGACCGATACCAGACACCTCAGTGACACCAATTCGCGCTCGGGTTCGGGGTCACCCGCGGAACGGTCCCGTCGGATCGAAGGAAAGTTGGCCATCCAGCAACTCTAGTTACACAATGAGCCAATCCGAGTCCGACGTTCTCGACGTGGCCGCCATCCGCGAGGACTTTCCCGTCCTCGACCGGACGGTGGGCGGCGAGCCTCTGGTGTATCTCGACAACGGGGCGACGAGCCAGACGCCGACGCAGGTCGTCGACACCATCGTCGACTACTACTACACTTACAACGCCAACGTCCACCGCGGCATCCATCAGTTGAGCCAGGAGGCCTCTATCGCTTACGAGGAGGCTCACGACACCGTCGCGGAGTTCATCGGTGCGGACGGCCGCGAGGAGGTCGTCTTCACCAAGAACACGACCGAGGCGGAGAACCTCGTCGCGTACGCGTGGGGCCTGAACGAACTCGGCCCGGGGGACGAAATCGTCCTGACCGAGATGGAACACCACGCCTCGCTGGTCACCTGGCAGCAGATCGGCAAGAAGACCGGCGCCGAGGTCAAGTACATCCCCATCACCGAACAGGGCCGCCTGGACATGGACGCCGCGCGCGAACTGATCACCGACGACACCGAGATGGTCAGCGTCGTTCACGTCTCCAACACGCTCGGTACGGTGAACCCGGTCGGGGAGATCACCGACATCGCCCACGAGCACGACGCACTGTCGTTCGTCGACGGCGCCCAGTCCGTTCCGACCCGCCCCGTCGACGTCAAGGAGATCGACTGTGACTTCCTGGCGTTCTCGGGGCACAAGATGTGCGGTCCCACGGGTAGCGGCGCGCTCTACGGGAAGGAGGAGGTCCTCGAAGCCATGGAGCCGTATCTCTACGGTGGCGACATGATCACGAAGGTCACCTACGAGGACTCGACCTGGAACGAACTCCCCTGGAAGTTCGAGGCCGGGACGCCCTCCATCAGCGAGGGCATCGCGCTCGCCGCCGCCGTCGACTACCTCGAAGAGATCGGGATGGATCGGGTCCGCCGCCACGAGGAGGCCATGGCCGAGTACGCCTACGACCGCCTGAACGAGTTCGACGATATCGAGATATACGGGCCGCCGGGCGACGACCGCTCGGGTCTCGTCGCGTTCAACCTCGAGAGTGTCCACGCCCACGACCTGGCCTCCATCATCAACGACTCCGGCGTCGCCATCCGCGCCGGCGACCACTGCACGCAGCCGCTCCACGACAAACTGGGCGTGGCCGCCTCCGCCCGCGCGTCGTTCTACATCTACAACACGCGGGAGGAAGTGGACGTGCTGATCGAGGCGATGGACGAGGCGCGGCAGCTGTTCGCGTAATCCCTCGTTGACGGCCACGAGCGGATCGAGTGGCCGCTTTTTCGCCACCGTCAGAGCTGTGCACTGACGAGCCTGCGTTCACTTCGTTCACGCAGATCACGTTTTTCGACGAGCGGGCGCCGGTCACGACGAATCGGACGTGCCAAAAATGGGAGGTGGCGTCCGTCGCAGTCGCTCGGGGGTCGACGCGTCGCTCGGGCCGGGCGACGGGACCGATGTCGGTCACCGGACCCCGATCAGTCGGCGGAGCCCCACTGCCACTCGGCGCGTTCGATCTTTACTTCGAGCGTGCCGATCCGGTCCTTTAGCGGGACCGCCGTGAGTTCGGGATGGTCCTCGGCCAGGTCGCGGGCCCGTTCCAGGTTCCGGCAGGCCTCCTCGTAGCGCCCGATGGCGTCTGAGCTGTTCCCACCGAACGCTTCGGCGGCGGCCTCCCGTTCGTCGGCACGGGAGACGAGCGCGTCGACGAGGTTACCGACGACCCAGGCCAGCTGGAAGCGCAGGGCCGCCTGGCTCGCTCCCGCCGGGCCGTCCCAGCCCGCGGTAGCGGTCTCGCGGTAGCGGTCGAGCGCTTCCTGCCAGGCTGCGATGGCCGCCGCGTCGTCCTCGGCCTGGAGAGCGCGGTGACAGGCCCGTTCGGCCTCGTTCAGCAACGCCTGAGCGACGGTGTCGAGGGTGTTCGCCTGCGACGTCAGCCGGTCGCTGAGCCCCGGGGCCTCCGCGTCGTGCAGGACCGACGCGACGTCGCGGATGACGGCCGTCGCCTCGACGACGGCGGCCACGCCGTCTGTGAACGCGCCGGAGCGCTGGGCGCGTCGGGCGTCGTCGATGAGTCCGTCCGCGCGGTCGAGTCGCGAGCCGTATCGGAGCTGCTCGAGCCTGTCCTCGACCGGCGCGATCTGGTCTCGCATTAGTTCGGTCGGCGCACCGTCGTGGTGAGTCGCACAGTGGTGGGCGTTCGAGAGACGCGTTCGCGTCTGCTGAATCGCGCGCTCCGGGTCATCGCCGGCGTTGATGGCCGATTCGACGCTCGCGAGCGACCGGTGGGCCTTCTCCAGGGCCTCGAACAAGTCTGTCCAGGCCGTGCCGACCCGGGAGACGTAGGAGACGACGTCCTCCGCCGTCTCCGTGTCGGCCGGGACGAACCTGACCGTGCCCGTCGTCGTCGAGAAGACCAGCGTCGTGGAGAGCAGGGCGTTCCGAAGCTCCACGCTCGAGACCTGCTCCATGTCCACGGTCAATTCGGGCTCGGCGAGGTCGTCGCCGAGCAGAAAGGAGACGCGCCGGTCGGACACCACCGCGTAGGCAGCGGTATCCGGGCCGGGTTCGATGGTCGTCGTTCGATCCGCCGTCGTCTGTTCGATGCCAGCCGCGCTGGCGAGTACGTACTGAATCGCTTCCCCGTCGGCGAGCGACGTCTCGAATGACCCGACATCGAGATCCCCCCGCGTCTGCGACGCGTCAGCGACGAACGCTTGCTTGGATAGTTTGCTTACTCGATTGAACATCAGCCAACCCCCATTGACAATTTACGGATTCGCGAATAATTATAACCTTGGATCGGGGGAAAACTATATTGCCAGCAGCCGCGCTTAACGTGATCTTAACGGTCGTCGCTACGCCGGTGAGCACCCAGACGTGACGGATCGGTGTGATGGCACACGGCTCGACAGCGCCGTCGTGACGTCCCGTCGTCGAAAAACAGCGGCGAACGTCTCACCGACCGTGGACCGTCACTCTCAGGCGTCGCCCCACTGCCACTCGCTGACCTCGATTTTCTCCTGGAGCTCCTCGAGCCGTTCGTCGAAGCGGTCGGCGTCGGTGTGTGGATGCCCGTCGGCGAGGGCCTGGGCCGTCTCTACTGTGGCCTTCGCCGCCTCGAACCGTTCGGTCGCGTCGTCGCCGCTGTCGTCGAGGTCGTCCCCTTCGGCTTCCAGTTCCGCGCCGCGTGCACACAGGGCGTCGATGCGGTTGCCGACGACCCAGGCGAGCTGGAAGTCCAGTGCGTCCTCGTCCACCCCGCCAAGGCCGTCCCAGTCGGCGTCGCGGACCGTCCGGTACCGCGCCAGTGCGGTCTCCCAGGCATCCGCTGCGGTGTCGGCGTCAGCCGCGTCGAGTGCCTCGTGACAGGCGTCCGCGGCGTCGGTGAGCAGGGACGTCGCGTACTCGTCGATCGCCGCGGCCCGCTCGTCGATGGACTCTGCGGCCCCCTCGCCCGCGAAGGCCTCCCCGTCGAGCGCGCCGCGGGCCTCGTCGAGCCGTTCACGGGCCTCGACGAGCGCGACGACGGCGTCGTCGAACGCGTCTTCCGTCTCGGCGTCGGCGAGCAGGTCGTCCACCCGGTCGAGGCGGGCCTCGACCTGGAGCTGGTCGAGTTCGTCCTCGACGGGTTCGAGTATCTCCAGCATGGCCTCGACCGGCCCGTCCTCGTTGCGCGTGGCGTGGTGATGGGCATTCGAGAGGCGCGACTGGGCGGTGGTCAGCTCCTCCTGGGCGTCCTCGCCGGCCGTGAGCGTCGTCTCGAAGGCCTCGATGGCCTCCCGCGTGGCCGCGATGGCCCGGTGGAAGTCCGCCCAGCAACCGCTGAGGCGGTCGATGTACTCGGCTACCTCCTCGATATCCGGCCCACCCGAGGGTGTGAACTTGACCGTCGTCTGCTCCTCGGACGCGACCACGAGACTCGAACTGAGGAAGCTGCTACGCACCTTCGAGCTGGCGACCATCGGCAGGTCGAACTCGATGTCGATAGAGGGGTCGTCGGCGTCGCTCCCGACGAGAAAGAGTACCCGGAAGTCCGTGACGATGGCGTATGCGTCGTGGTTCGACCCCGGCTGGACGGTCGTCGTGCGCCCGTCCTGGGTCTGCTCGATCCCCTTCGAACTCGTCAGGACGTACCGAACCGTCTCCCCTTCCTGGAGGAGCGGACCGAGGGTCGCGGTTGCGTCGCTCCCGGCGGCCGACGTGCCCGACGGGTTAGATAGACTCTGAATACTGTTGAGCATCCCGACTCCGTTAGTTCCTCACATAGTCGTGGGCTAATAAGCTTTGTTGGATATCTACTATCAAGTTTGACAGGGCAGTATAATTGACGCTAGCTGTATGGCGAAAATAAATCGCTGGTCCGCCGACAGTACTCGACGTCGGCCGGTGTGGGCAGTTGTCGATGGTCGATCGGGCCCTCGCTTCGCTCGGCCCCGACCGGCTCGCACCGTCCGGCTCACGGGTCGCTTCGCTCCCCGTTCGCTCATAAGCCGGCCCCTCCCTTCGGTCGGCGCCGGCCT
>Ga0075105_1000276_pt1 | contig 30072 bp, 31 predicted proteins | sample AntDeeMetag02WF5_FD_69800 | JGI IMG/M metagenome (GOLD analysis project Ga0075105, IMG submission 69800) | Saline lake microbial communities from Deep Lake, Antarctica - Antarctic Deep Lake Metagenome 02WF5 | ecosystem: Environmental > Aquatic > Non-marine Saline and Alkaline > Saline | place... | reverse complement strand
CGGTGTTGATGAGGACGCCCGCGGCGATTGCGGCGACCAGGACCATCGCGATGAACACGATGAGCGTCCCGATCCCCACCTGACCACGCTCTTCCTCGTCTGTGATGAACTCGAACATTGTTTTGTGGTTCGCCCCCACCCGAACGGGTCTGCTTGGGGCTTAGTCCGAAAATTCCGACAACTGTACTAAAGTCTATGGGCGTGGTTATCATCGCTGAAAAACCCCGTTAGTAGCCAGCAAAAGAGCTAAGAGAGAGTGTAAACCCGACTACGTATGGCAGCAAGCATCGACCTCGAGGGACTCCGCCACCGGTTGAAGCTGCTCAGGGATAGCGGTGAGACGAGACTCCTAGAGAACAGGGACGACGTCGACTGTCCAGTCTGCGAGGAACCGTTCGACGAGGTACTGGCAACTACCGAGCGGACGAAAACGCTCTCCCCCGACCACTCCCTCCAGTTCTGTCTCCTTCGGGAGGCTGAGCGATTAGTTGTCTTCACGCACGCGTGAGTAGGGTTCCGCTACCCGATTCTAAGCACTGGTAATCGAGGGGGAAATCTTTTATAGCTACTTTGCCCGCTTTAGCCACGAATGCTGGGTGCCCTTCGGAAACTGCTCGGGCGAGGGTCCGAGCGGACGGCGACTGACGGCGGTACAGACGCCGGCCAGTTCTCCTTCGGTGAGCACGACAAACACGGGGCCGCTGTCCGAAAGCGGTACGAGCTGGACACCGCCAAGCTCGACCCGTCGCTCCCCCCGGAGGCGGCCGACCACCTCGACGATATCCTCGAAGAGAACTCGCCTGGCCCGGGAGCCTACGTCCCTGCCTACGAGTCAGCGGGCGTCGGCGCTTCGGGGTTCGTCTCCGCTCACGAGGTGTCGGTCGATGCCGTCGTGGACGCCGTCTTCGACCGGCTCCACAGAGAGGGGCTCGACGAGGAGTCGCTCAACCGGGCGGAGGGCGAACTCCGGGCAGGGATGACCGCAGTCGTCCGGGATGCCGCCACTGGTGTCGCAGAGTTCGGCGACGCCGGGATCGAAGACGAAGACGAACTGAACGTCGAGGACGACGAACTACTCGACGGTATCGGGATGCCGGTGTTCATGCTTGACGTCGACGGGGAAGTCGTGGCGTGGAACAACGCTCTCGAGGAGTTAACGGGTTGTTCGGCGGACGAAGCGGTCGGCACGAAAGGTGCCTGTGACGCCATCTACGCAGACGGGAGTCGGTCGATGACGCTGGCCGAGCAGGTGCTGGAAGCACCCAACAGCGCCGAGGTCGAGTTCGACGTGTCGCGCGCCGACCGGGAGTACGTCCTCTACGAGGACTCGGGGACCATGGTGACGCGAGCGGGCCACGAGCACGAGATCGAGTTCAGTGCTCGACCGATATTCGACCGCGGGGAACTAATCGCCGTGGTCCAGACCGTCAACGACCGTACTGAAGATGTCGCGCGTGCGAACGCGACGGAGGACCTCGTGACTGAGCTGCGCTCGACGATGCAGGAACTGCAGGACGGTCACCTGGAGTCCCGGGCGTCGTTCGAGCAGGATGGACACATCGACGACCGGCTGGTGCAGGTCGTCGACGACCTGAACTCTATGGCCGACCAGTTCGAGCGCCTCGTCGGGCAAGTCGACGGGAAGACCCAGGAACTGGCGTCCTCCATCCAGGAGGCGACGACCGAGGCGAACGAGATCGCGTCGGTCGTCACCGATCAGAACGAGATGCTCTCGGACGCGGCCAGCGAGATGCAGAACTTCTCGGCGAGCATGCAAGAGGTCGCGGCGTCCTCGGACCAGGTTGCCGCGGCCGCGGAGCAGGCACAGACCGCCGCCGAAAGTGGTCTCGACGCGAGCAAGGGCGCGAGCACGGCGACGAACGAGGTCATCGACATCAGCGACGACCTGGTGGACAGCGTCTCCGAACTCGAGGAGAAGATGGACGAGATCGAGGACGTCGTGGAGGTCATCGCGGAGGTGGCCGACCAGACGAACCTGCTGGCCCTCAACGCCAACATCGAGGCGGCGCGCGCGGGCGAAGCAGGTAGTGGCTTCGAGGTCGTCGCAGACGAGGTGAAGGAGCTCGCCAACGAGACGCGTTCGCACACGGAGCGAATCGCGGGGAGCATTGAGGAGGTCCAGCAGCAGGCCAACGAGACGGTGGTCGCCGTCGAGGAGTCCCACCAGCAGATTCACCGCGCGGGCGACGAGATAGACGACGCACTGACGGCGCTCGAAGAGATCGCCGAAGCCGTCGACGAGGCTGCGACCGGTATCACGGAGGTCGCTCGGGCGAACGACGAGCAGGCCTCGACGGTCGAGGACGTCATCGTCACCATCGAGGAGGTCCAGGACCAGGCCGAGGGCGCCGCGGACGCGTCCGAACGAATCGTCAGCGCCACGCAGGAGCAGTCGCGCGCAGTTCGCGAACTGAACGAGCGCGTCGACCAGCTCACTAACACGGAGGAGAACACCAAATGACGCTCAACCCACGCGAGTACGACCCGGAGGAACTACGCACCGCCGCCCAGCAGGGTGACGACGAGAACATCCGCGAGCTGAAGCGACGGCTCGCCGAACAGGAACAGGAGACCGACGAGTCCGTCCGGTCGGGACAGCTGAAGCAGCTCCTGTTCATGCAGTCGAGTGCGAGCGAGGACCGACTCGAACGCCCGTACCTGCAGACCATGCCGGGGAAGTACGCCGCCGAGATTACACTCTTCGAGTGGCTCGAGTTCCTCCTCGAGCGGGGCGGCGTCAAGCGTTCGCTGCAGGCCCTCGACTACTACGAGAACATCGGCTGGGTCGGCGAGGAAGCGAGCGAGAAACTGCGCAACCACGTCCGGGGCTTCGCGGGACCGGCGGACGAGGAAGCCCACGCGGACCTCGGAATGGCCGACCACGTGCTGAGCCTCGTCTTCATCGCCCGTCTAGCCTCGATGGAGTAGCGGTCGTACTCGCTGTATAAGCGCCCCCTATCCGATTCATCGAATTGAGAACTGGGGGAGAACATTAATTACGCGGGACTCTCGTGTATTATCCCGATGAAGTTTATCCACCTCACCCCGACTGCCCTCATTCTCCTGCAGTTCGGGGCGCTGGCCGTCGGTATGGCCAGTTGGCTCGATGACGACGAGGGGTCGGGGGACTCCGAGGGTGACGAGGAGTTCGGAATGGACGACGATTTCGACGACGAGTTCGGGTCGTTCGACGATATGGACGACGACGGCGGTGGAGGTGGGGGAATGCAGGACTCCTCTGTCAACGAACTCGAACACCGCATCGAGGAACTCGAGACCGAGGTGTCGAACGTCGCGTCGAAGGCGAACACCGTCCGTAGCGAGAACGAACAGATCTCCGAGAGCGTCGAGGACGTCGAGGAGAACGTCCGCAAACTCCTCGAGATCTACGAGATGGTGACTCGCGGCGTCAACCCGTTCGTCGACGACGTGAATCCGGACGCGATGGGCGGCGGCGGTGACGCTGCCGGACAGAGTTTCGGCCTGTTCGACGAGGAGGAAGCGGAAGAGACGGCCGACGACGACCTCGACTCGGACATCGCGGACGCGGACGCGGACGACTTCTTCGAGGACGACGCCTTAGACGACGGGATGGAGGATCTCGAGGACGACGAGGAGATGGACGAGTTCGGGAAGTTCGAGGACGAGGCGGAACTGGACGAGGAGACTGGTGACATGGACGGGTTCGACGACTTCGAAGCCGACGAAGAAGAGGGCGAAGCAGACGACGGCGGCAGCGGTGACGGGACGTCCTTCGACGAACTCAAGGAGGAGTACGAGTCCGGAGACGCCGACTGGGCCGAGGGCGAAGCGCCCGACGACGAGGGTATCGAGGCCGACGAGAAGCCCGACCTCGGGTTCGACGACTCCGACCTCGAAGCGGAGGCAGGTGCCGAGGACGACGCCGAAGAGGATGGGTTCGAGTTCGGAGAGACAGAGGCGGACACGGGTCCGAACGAAGCGAGTGAGGAGGCCCCGGCGCTTGGTCTGCGGACGCGCGGCGAGGGGCCACACCTCGTCGATCCACCGAAGGGCTACCTCGGGGACGTGATCTGTCTCGAGTGGCTGGACTACTTGCTCACCGACTTCGGCCCGAAGAACACGGTGCGCACGCTGAACTACTACGAGCGGATCGGCTGGATCGGCGAGCCGGTCCGGGACCAGCTGTTCGACTACCTGGAGGGGCTCACGGACTCGGACTACCTCTACCGAGAGGAGTTCGGGACGACGGAACTGACGATGGACGACCACCTGAAGAGCCTGGACTACATCGAGGAGCTGGCCAGCGACGACATCGAGCGTGCCATCGTCGACCGCTGTGAGGACCTCCACAGGAATGGGATTCAGCGTTAGTGGCTCGGCGGCGATCCTGTTCATCGCCGCTTTCGTCAGCGTCGGAATCCTCTACTCGGCGGCCTACAACGGCTACGAACGGGTGCAGGACGCCGACGCCGGTCACGGGGAGCGCGTCCTCGAGCAACGTAACACCGAGGTAAACGTCACGAACACAACGTACAACTCCACTGACGACATACTGACGGTGAACGTGACCAACGAGGGTGCTACATCGTTGTCGGTGAACGAGACCGACCTGCTCGTCGACGGCGAGTTCTACAGCCGCGACAGCTACGAGAACTGGACCGTCGACGGTCAGTCGAACACGACGCTGTGGCTCCCGGGAGAGACGTACAGTATCGAGGTGAACTTGAGTGCTGAACCCTCTCGCGTGAAGGTCGTGACGTCGACCGGGGTCACTGCGACGGGGGTGGTCTGAGTGGCCAGCGTGTCCTCGTCGACGCTCATCATATTCATCGCGAGCATCCTGGTAGCGGCGTCCGTCGCGGGCACGATGACGAACGGCGTCCAGCGGCTCAGCGACGCTCTCGGCGACAGGAGCGTGGACGTGAGCAAGGAGATTCAGACAGACGTCGAGATCATCAGCGACGCAGGGAGCCCGGACTCGATCTACGACGACGGCAGCAACAACCTGACGGTGCTACTGAAAAACACGGGGTCGAACAGCCTGGGGGCCGACCCGGACATCGTGGAGTTCATCGTCGACGGCCAGTACCAGACCGGACTGACGGTCGAGGTCGTCGACGGAACTAGCTGGACCCCGGGTAATGTCGCTCGCGTGAACGCGACGGGCGTCGACTTGGAAAGCGGCGACCACCGCATCGTGGTCATCGTGCACGGTGACGAGGAGGTGTTGGAGTTCAGAACTACATGAGCACGAGAAATCTCTACTCCCTCGGCCTGGACGCGCACGACCGACTGAACAACGAGCTGGGCGGTGGGATTCCCGGCGGCAGCATCGTCCTCATCGAGGGCGACTACGGCGCGGGGAAGTCCGCCATGAGCCAGCGGTTCACGCACGGCTTCTGCGAGGAGGACCACTCCGTGACGCTGGTCTCGACGGAGCTGACGGTTCGCGGTTTCATCGACCAGATGCACTCGCTGAGCTACGACGTCGAGGAGCACCTCCTGAACGAGGACCTGCTGTTCTTCCACGCCGACGTGGACACTGGACAGAGCGCGCTCCGGACGACCGACATGGACGAGGACGACGAGGGGAACCGGAAACAGCTACTGAAGCGGCTGATGGAGGCGGAGAAGATGTGGCAGGCCGACACCGTCATCATCGACACGTTCGACGCCATCCTCCGGAACGACCCGCAGTTCGAGGCGCTCGTCCGTCAGAACGACGAGCGGCAGGCGGCCCTCGAGATCATCTCGTTCTTCAGGGACGTCGTCTCGCAGGGGAAGGTCATCGTTTTGACGGTGGACCCGAGTACGGTGGACGAGGAAGCAATCGGGCCGTTCCGCTCGATTGCCGACGTCTACCTCGAGTTACAGATGGTAGAGGTCGGCAACGACGTCCGCCGTTCGATCGCCGTACGCCGGTTCGCCGGCATGGGCGAGCAGGTCGGTGACACGATCGGGTACTCGGTTCGGTCCGGGACCGGTATCGTCATCGAGAGTCGCAGTGTGGCGTAGGAAATCACCATGGCAGACCACGGGAGTAGACAGATCGGGCACGAACTCCGGGAGACCGCGAGTCGTTACACCCATCTGCGCGAGTACCTCCAGCGGTTCAAGCAGTTCACGGGCGAGTTCCCGGAGCTCATCGACGAACCGGACGACGACTGGGAGGCCGACAAGCCGAACGTGCTCTACCCCGTGGGCGGCCCCATCTACTGCCACGTCTACGGCGACCTGGGGAAGGACACGAAGTACTACACCATCGAACCGGAGCTCTCCGGGCCCGAGGCCGCGGTGTTCGCCAACGTCCAGGAACGCATCCTAGAGAAGTCCGTCCAGAAGCCCGCTCCGGAGGCGGAGGCTGAGTACGACGACCGCATCGAGGAACTCCTGGAAGAGACGGTTCGCATCAACGACGAGGACGAGATGGGAGTCTTCCACCGCGTCCGCCAGCTCCCGAACAACCTCGGCTCGCTGGTGCGGAACTTCGACTCCTCGTCGGTCGCGGACACGATGGTCAGCGACGAGCGCGGGCAGATGTCGATGGACTCCGGCGACCTCTCCACACAGCAGGTGAAGGCGGGGGCCCGCCGGGTCGCGTCGGCGCCGACCAGCTTCGCGAACCAGTTCCGTGCTGCAGTGCCGGTGATGCGAGAGGCTCTCGAGGAGGCGTTCGGGTTCGGGCGCATCCCCGTCGACCAGACGACCTACGAGAACATCCGCTACCAGCTGAACCGGGACATCGTCGGACTCGGACCGCTCGAACCGGTGATGCGCGACCCGTACAACGAGGACGTTCACGTCATCGGGCCCAGCGGCTGCTACGTCGACCACGGCACCTACGGGATGCTCGAGACCACCGTGGACTTCGGCACCCCCGAGGAGTTCGACAGCTGGCTGCGGAACATCGGCGAACGCATGGGTGACCCGGTGTCGGACTCCGACCCGATCGTGGACTCGACGCTCCCGGACGGCTCCCGTATCAACATCATCTACAGCGACGACGTCTCGCTGAAGGGGCCGTCGCTCACCATCCGCCAGGGCGACGACGTGCCGCTGTCAGTCGGCCAGATTACGAAGTGGGGGACGCTGTCGCCGGAACTGGCTGCCTACCTCTGGCTCTGCCTTGAGAACGAGCAGACGGTGTTCGTCGTCGGGGAGACGGCGTCCGGGAAGACGACGACACTGAACTCCATCATGTCGTTCATCCCGCGGGACTCGAAGATTTACACCGCGGAGGACACCGCGGAGGTCATCCCGCCCCACGAGACGTGGCAGCAACTGCTCACCCGCGAGGGGCAAGGGGAGAACTCCGCAGACGTGGACATGTTCGACCTGGTCGCGGCGGCGCTCCGTTCCCGCCCCGACTACATCGTCGTCGGTGAGGTGCGTGGCGCCGAGGGTCGCATGGCGTTCCAGGCAGCCCAGACCGGTCACCCCGTGATGCTGACGTTCCACGCCAGCGACATTGTCTCGATGATTCAGCGGTTCACCGGTGAACCAATCAACGTCCCGGAGACGTTCATGGACAACGCCGACGTGGCGCTGTTCCAGAACCGCGTCAAACAGGGCGACGACGTCCTGCGCCGTGTCACCTCGGTGCAGGAGATCGAGGGGTACTCCAAGGAGATGGGCGGGGTCGTCACCCGGCAGGCGTTCTACTGGGACCCCGTCGAGGACGAGATCGTCTTCCAGGGCCGGAACAACTCCTACGTACTCGAAGAGCAGATTGCGACCCTGTTGGGCTACGCCGACACCCGCGAAATCTACGACGAGATGGACTTCCGCGCGGAGATCATCGAGCGCATCATCCAGGAGGACCTGATCGGCTACCACGACTTCAACGACACCATCGCGGCGTTCCAGCGGGACGGGGTCGAGGGGCTACCGTTCACCATCTCGCGCGGGTTCTAACATGTCCACCGAGGAAGTCGAAGCGACAGGCACGCTGGAGAATCTGGAGCTCGGGGACATCGTGGACTCGGTGCTGGAGTCCTACCGGCAGATGCCGATGCCGACGTTCCAGTACGTGCTGTTCATCGTCGCGCCGGGAGTGCTGTTCTTCATCTTCTCGGTCGTCTCGGTGGTGGTCTTCGACCTGCCGATATTCCTCACGCTGCCGATACCGATGCTCGGCCTGCTCGGCCTGGTGGCGGCGGTGCTCTACCCGAAGATCCGACTCGACCAGCGCCGGACGCGCATGGAGAATCGCTTCCACCTGTTCGTCACTCACATGACGGTGCTGTCGACGACGAACATCGACCGGGTGGAGGTGTTCCGCCGCATCGGTGCCGAGGAAGAGTACGGACCGCTCGCAGAGGAGGCCCGCCGCATCGTCCAGCTCATCGACGCCTGGAACCAGAGCCTCGACGACGCCTGCCGGATGCGCGCGAACAAGGTTCCCAGCGACCTGCTGGCCGACTTCCTCGACCGGCTCGCGTACACGATCAACTCCGGGGAGAGCCTGGAGTCGTACCTGACCACCGAGCAGGATGCCATCATTCGGAACTACGTGACAGCCTACGAGGGGCAACTGGAGAACCTCCAGGTGATGAAGGACCTCTACCTGTCCATGGTGCTGTCCGTGACGTTCGCGCTCGTGTTCGCAACCGTCCTGCCCATCCTCTCCGGGACGAACCCGACCATGACGGTGTCCGCCGTCGTCGTGCTCTACTCGTTCATCCAGATCGGCTTCCTCTACGCCATCTACACGGTCGCGCCGAGCGACCCGCTGTGGTACTTCCCGGAGAACCGGACGACGTGGACGGAGTGGAAGCTCCGGGGCGCGACGGCGGTCGGCGGGTTGCTCTCCGTGGCGGCCGTCGTCGGCGTGATGGCGGTCCTGTTCAGGTGGACGAGCGTCGACCCCCGGTCGGTCCCGCTCCCGCTGTACGCCGCGGTGCCGACGACGCCGCTGCTCATCCCCGGCATCCTCGCGCACTTCGAGGAGGAGCGCGTGAAGGACCGCGACGACTCGTTCACGAGTTTCATCCGCGGACTGGGGGCCAGCGAGACGGCCCGCCAGACCACGACCACTCGGGTTCTGGAGACGCTGCGCGACAAGAACTTCGGCGCGCTCTCGGGGCTGGTCGACGACCTCTACAAGCGGTTGAACCTCCGCCTCGACGCCTCCCTGGCGTGGCGGCACTTCACTGCGGACGCTCACTCCTACCTCATCCAGAAGTTCAGCGAGATGTACCTCATCGGGCGCCAGATGGGCGGGGAGCCCAAAAACCTGGGAGAGCTCATCTCGCGGAACATGAGCGAGGTGCTGCAGTTGCGCCAGCGCCGCTCGCAGTCCGTCTCGACGATGATCGGCGTCCTCTACGGTATCACCGCAGCCGCGACGTTCGCGTTCTTCATCGGCCTCGGCATCGTCGACGTCATCTCGGGACTCGGACTTGACTTCTCGAACCCCGCGTTCAACGTCGGCAGCATCATCAACACCGAGGTGTACGACATCCAGCTGATCGAGTACCTGCTGGTGGTGACCATCCTGGTCAACGCGGTGCTCTCCTCGCTGATGATCCGGGTCATCGACGGCGGCCACAAGGTCAACGCCTACGTCCACTTCGTCGCGATGACGTGGATTTCGGCCGTCATCGCGGCGCTGACCCTGGAGCTAGTCGGGTCGCTGCTGGCGGTCTGACGACGGAGCCACACTTATGTACTGTACCCCGCTACGTGGCGATAGATGAACGAGGCCGGAGGCGACGGGTACGTGTTCGCCGTCGCCAGCGGGAAGGGTGGCGTCGGGAAGTCGACGACGACTGCGAATCTCGGAGTCGCGCTCGCCAACGACGGGTTCGACGTGGCCCTCGTCGACGTCGACCTCGGGATGGCGAACCTCGCGGGGCTGCTCGGCGTCGACCCCGACAAGACGCTTCACGACGTCCTCGCGGGCGAAGCGTCGCCAGCGGAGGCTGCCTACGACACGAACGGCCTCACCCTCGTCCCTGGCTCCACGGAACTCGAGCAGTTCGCCGAGGCTGACGCCAAGTCGCTGCACCGCGTGGTGAACTACCTCCGGGCCCGCAACGACGTGGTGTTGCTGGACGCGGGAGCGGGCCTGAGCTACGACATCGCGATGGCGATGAGCGTCGCCGACGGCGTGTTGCTGGTCACGACCGCCGAGCTCGCGTCACTGACCGACGCGACGAAGACCGGGCAGCTGGTGACCAAGCTGGAGAAACCGGTCGTCGGCGCGGTGTTCACCCGGACCGGCGACGGCGGCTTCGACGACGTCGAGGGCATCGCTGCCGCGCTCGGCACGACGGAGGCAGTGACGGCCAGCGTTCCCCACGACGACGCGGTAAAACTGGCCGTGCGCAAGAGCCGGCCGGTCGTCGACATCAAACCGGAGAGCCCGGCAGCGCGGGCCTACGACCGTCTCGCCGCGAAGCTCGCGGACAGCGTGGGGATGGAGCCGACCACGACGCCCGACGCGGGCTTCGAGTGGGTCGACCCCGACACGGGAGAGACGGCGGAACCGGCGGGCCAGCCAGAAGAGGCAGCGGAGGAGGGGCCCGTCTACGAGATCTCCCTGGAAGAGCTAATCGAGGAGGCGGGCCTCGACGAGAGTCCGGACGCCTCCGAGCGGCGCGTAAAACTGTTCGACCGCGTGAAGTCTCGCTTCTCCTGAGCGGACCCCTTCAGTCGCGGATGACGATGCTGTACATCACGCAGATGTACCCTGCGGTCGTGAGGAGGTAGTTCGCCGTCAGCAGCGAACGTGTCTGTTCGAACCCCGTGAGGAAGGCGAGCAGCGTCGTGCCGAGCGCGGCGGCGACGACGAGTCCGAACCCCACGGAGAGGTAGAGCATGGCGGACCGTCCGGTGTTCCGGTAGGCGCGGACCGCGAACCAGACCATGCTGAGGCCGGCTGCAGTGAGCGTGCCACTGAACACGAGGTAGAGTGCTTCGATGAGGCGCATATCCAAGTGTCGTACAGTGGTCACCTACACCGCGTATAAATCTGTGGCCGCAGTTATTACCTAGGAGAATTAGCCTTCGGAACGAAGGTCGCTCCACACGTCGACGAGCGCGTTCTTGGCCTCTGTGCGTTCGGTGGTGTCGACGCGCGTCTCGTCGACGCCGAACTTGACGGTTATTTCGTCTATCTGCCGCCGGTACACTTTCGTGCGGCGCCCCTCGTCGGAGAGCTCCTTCCCCTCGAGTTTGAGGAGGTCGTGGTCGCTCAGCTCCTCGATTCGGCGGTAGCTTGTTGCGATAGGGATGTCGAGCTCCTCGCTGAGCTCCTGGGCGGATTTCGGGGCGTGCGTTGCTTCGAGTATCTCGGCGTTGTACTTGTTACCGAGTACCCGCAACACGTCCACCGGCTCCATCGAGCGAAGGATGGGAGCGGGGGGAAAAAAGACTGTCGGGCCTGTTGTAGACCCAACGCTTAATCTGGTCGGTTGCAGAGACCTCCGTATGGCTGACGAAGAGACGGACGTGCTGGAGTTCTCGCTGGACGACGGTCGCTACTGTATAGACATCGGACACGTGGACGAGATCGTCGACGCGACGGAGGACGTGACCCAGATCCCGAACGCCGACGCGAACGTCGTCGGCGTCGTCGACCTGCGCGGCGAGACGACGACAGTCGTCGACCCACGGGTCAACCTGGAGGTCGACGGGGAGCCGGACGGCCAGCGCATCGTCGTACTCTCGGACCACGACGCGACCGGCCTGCTGGTCGACAACGTCCACGAGGTGGAGTCCGTCAGCGAAGCCGAGCTCGACGATTCGGCTGCTTCGGAAACGACTCGGGGCGTCGTCAGGCGCGAGGACCGTTTCGTCGTCTGGGTCGAACCCAACGCCCTGGTGTAGGAGTCCGTCCAAGTCACCGTAGTCGTTGAGGAGCCCCGGTATCAGTTCAACAACCTCCGCGTCTGAATCAACTGCCGCGAACGAGATTCTCCGCACGTCCGACGGCCGGCAGCGCGTACGGCTGTACGGCCACGATGTGCACCTCCATCTCGGTGATCGTTCTGAACGCTGCTCCGGAGGGGCGCCGCCGAGTCCCTGGACGGTTCGGAGTACTCGCTCAGTTCGCCCTGTCGCGTGTCGGTGTGGCGCTGTGAGACGCGACGTTGACAATCAGATGGCGTGAAACCGGTGGTGGTGCTGTAGTTGTTACGCGCCGGAACCTGCGCCGCCGCTCTCCTCGATGCGGTCCTCGTACTTCGCGAGCGCTTCGTCGACGGCCGCGCCCGCGTCGTAGTCGAGCTCGTCGGCCAGTGCGAGCAGGCAGAACAGGGCGTCACCGAGTTCGTCGCGCTCGACGTCGGCGCCCTCACAAGCGCCGTAGTCGGTGCTCTCGTTGACGTTCTTCGCGAGTTCGCCGACCTCGCTAGCGAGGTCGAGGACGCGATTCTCGGGGGGTGCGCGGAGGTCGTTGCCGTCGAGGAACGCGGCGACGCGCGCTTGCTCGTCCATACCTCCCTAGTCGCGACCCCCTGCTTCACTCGCCTGGTTTTAGGCTACCCGAATATATTTTCTCGGAAGCAAAAGCGATATTCGTCACGTCTGCGTAGGTCGCGGTATGGAACTGACGGGTACGCTGGCCTTCGTCTTCGTCGCCGGGTTGCTGACGGCACTCGCCACGGGACTGGGTGCCCTCCCGTTCTTCTTCGTCGACGACGTCGACGACCGCTGGCGCGTCGGCCTCTGGGGGCTAGCCTCCGGCATCATGCTATCGGCCTCCGGGTTCGGGCTGTTCCGGGAGGGGCTCAACTACGGGACGCCACTCGAAGTGGCTGCGGGCGCTGCAGTGGGCGTCGTCCTCGTCCTCGCTGCCGACCGCATTATCCACAGCTACGAGTTCGCGCCACGGGAGATTGCCGAGGCAGACTTCAAGAAACTCGTGCTCATCGCGGGCGTCCTCACCGTCCACTCGTTCCCCGAGGGCGTCGCCGTCGGCGTCTCCTTCGCCGACATGGGACTGGATGGCGGGTTCCCGATTCTCGGGTTCACCGTCCCGCTGCTCGCCGTCTTCATGACCATCGCCATCTCCATCCACAACGTCCCAGAGGGGCTGGCCGTCTCCATCCCGCTCCACGAACACGGCGCGCGCCGCTGGAAACTGGTCGGGGTCGCGGTGTTCACCAGCGTCCCCCAGCCCATCGGCGCGGTGCTCGCGTACGCGTTCGTCCAGGTCGCACGGACGTTGCTCCCCGTCGGCTTCGGCTTCGCGGGCGGCGCGATGGTGTTCCTCGTCCTCCACGAGTTCATCCCGGAGGCCAGGGAGGTCGGCGAGCGCCTCCCGGGCGGCGGTGCACGCGAACTGGCGACCGGTCTCGTCCTCGGCGTCGCGGGGATGGTGCCGATGCTGTTCGTCACCTGAGCGGCCGGAGCGCCGGACTTTTGCCGAGTGCCCGCGGAGTCGAGGGTGTGCCGACTCCAACCGTCGCCGCCTGCCAGACCGACGTCGCGGACCTCGACCCGGCGGCCAACCTCGCCACCGTCGGCGAGCGTCTCGCCGGCCTCGACAACAGCGTCGACGTCGCGCTGTTCCCGGAGTACGCGCTCACCGGCTTCGTCGCCGACGAACGAGTCTACGACGCCGCGCTCGACCGGGAGGGGGAGGAACTCGACCGACTCGCAGCCTACGCCGCCGACTACGACGTCGCCGTACTCGCCGGGTTCGTCGAGGACGCCAGCGAGGAGTACTACAACACCGCCGTCTACGTCGCGCCGGACGGCGACCGGACGTTCTACCGGAAGCGAAACCGCTGGGCGGGCGAGCGCGGTGTGCTCTCGGCAGGCGAGGAGGCAGTCACTGTCGAGACGCCCGTCGGCGAGGCGGGCATCGTGACCTGCTACGACCTCAACTTCGTGGAGGTGAGCGCGGCGTTCGCCCGCGACCGCGTCGACGCGCTGTTCGTCGTCGGCGCGTGGCCCGGTTCCTACAGCGAGAACTGGCGGCTCCTCCTGCGGGCCCGCGCGCTCGACGGCGTGCGCTGGGTGGTCGGCTGTGGCCGCACGGGACGGCGCGAACTCCCGGACTCGCCGGTCGTCGAGTACGCCGGTCGGTCGGCAGTCGTGCGCCCGGACGGCGCAGTCAGCGCGTCGCTGAACCGCGACGACCGCACGCTCGTCGCGGACCTCGACCCCGACATCCTGGCCGAGCAGCGCGAATTCATCCCCGTGTTCGCCGAGGATTCGTAGCTAACCGACACCGGCGCTGCTCGCTCAATACCACTGGTAGCACCCTACCTGGCTGGGACGACCGTCGCACCAAGGACTACCGAGGATAGCAGCAGCACTCAGCAGTTCTCGAAGGCCTGCTCGCGCTCGTGGATGGCCGAGGACGCGCAGCGGACCGGCGTCTTGAGCGCCTTCATCCCGATGGGTGCGCCAGCGCGCTCGCCAGCGACACGGAGTGCCGCGGCGGCCCACACAGCAGGCGCGTCGTCGAGGTCCTGACTCCCAGCGGCGGTCGAGAGCAGGTCGCGGGCGGCCGTCGCGACGTACTCCGAGGCTGGGAGGTGTTCGCAGTACCAGTCTATCGCCTCGTCCGCCGTCTCGGGGGGTGGGTTCTGCTCGTACAGTAGTTCGCGTTGCTCCTGGTAGCGGTTCCTGATGGTGACGTGGGTCACGTCCGCGAGCTCCGTGAGCGTGTCCTGGCGGACCTTCATGTCCGCCTCCACGCAGGCGTTGTAGACGGCGGCCGCCGCCCACCCGCTCGGGGACTTCCCGCCCGCGATACCGGCGTCCTCACAGGCGTCCACGATGTCGCTCGCGCGCGCCGCGACGTCCCCGGGGAGCTCGAGTTCCCCGACGTACCGCTCGACGTACCGCGTTGCGTCCGCGAACCCGGAGAGGTCGATGTCGAGTTCACTGGTCACTTCCTTCGCGCGGCGCAACAGGTGGGTGCGGTCGGCCCCCGTCGCGTCCACCACCTCGTCGACGGTCCGCGGCACCCGTTCGACCTTGCAAGCCACGTAGAGGCACGCGGCCGCCGTCGTCTCGACTGAGTAGGGGTGTGTCTCGCGCTGTTCCCGGTGCCGGCGGAAGACGGCGCCCGCGGTCTCCTCGGTCTCTCCGGGGACGCTCAGGGCGTCAGCACCGTCTTCTATGGCGTCGAGCGCCTCGCCGACAGTGCGCGAGTCGACACCAGTCTCCTCGGTCGTCATCGAATCGTCCGACAGTGTGTGGTGAGACGACATATAACTCGGGGTGGAGGGTGTCGACCGAGGGCTACGTCGACCCCTGTCCGCGGCCAGACGTTTTCCACGTCCAACGCGTAACTGGGGGCATGGCAGACACCCACGTCGAGACGGAGGTAGAGATCGAGGTCGACTCGTCGGAACTAGAGGTCGAAGTCGAAGACACCGAGACGTTCGAGGCCGAACTGGAGGAGCCCGGTCTCGAGATAGCGGTCGAGGCGGAGATATCGGTCGCGGAGTCTGGAGCAGATACAAGCGATGAGACGGACGGCGACGAGAACTACGAAATGGCAACGAGCGAGGGCGACGAAGCGCCGTAGCTTACAGTTCGAGCCAGGACGTCGACAACGACTCGTCGAGGAGGTGCCAGCGCTGGCGTGGGCTTTCGTCGTCGGCGACCTCCACGACGGCGTCGAACAGCGGGAGCAGCGCCTCCACGGCGGTCGCCGGGACCTGGCGGCTGACGTGGAGGTGCCCCATCCCGCCCCGCACGGTGATGGCGCGCTGAAGTCGCTCGACGCAGTTCGCCGCGGCGGCGAGGTCCTCGGCAGCGAGCAGACTGCCGAAGGAGTCCACGCAGACCCGTAGCTCTCCCGTGTCGAAGCCGCTGGCGGGTGCGAGCGCGTCCAGTTCCGACTCCGCCGCGTCCGCGAGGGAGGCCAGGTCGTCGGTGACAGTGGTGGAAGACGCCGGTGTGGCGTCGTTCCCCTGAGCGGCCGTCGCACCGCGGGCGGTCGTGTCGAGGACCACGGTCTGACTGTCGTCCGTCGACTGGTGGGTCGCGGCGCCGTGACCGTCGGCGTGTGCGGTGTCGGTCCGGACGAACAGTCGGCGCCTGTCGGCCAAAACGTCCGAGCCGAGCATCCGGTCACAGCCCGCGTGGCCCCCGTCGCCGTTGGCTGGCTGGACGACGAGGAGCATGCATCCCGTGGTCTTCAGTTCGTCGAGCGCGTCGCCGAATGCTACCGGGGAGTCGGCCCACCCGCGGTCGGACGCAGTATCTGCCATCTGTACCTGTATCCACGGCAACCACTTTGATAAATATTTGGTGAGGGAGTTGTTAGATAAAGCTGATCTCGAATCGAAGCCGGCAAGCACGCCGCTCTCCATCACCGATAAACCGCCCGGACCGGTACCACGGACAATGACGGCCGACCTGTTCTCGCCGCTGGAAATCCGCGAGGCGACGATCCGCAACCGGCTGATGGTGTCCCCGATGTGCCAGTACTCCTGCGAAGACCGGGACGGCCTGGCGACGGAGTGGCACCGCACACACCTCGGCTCCCGCGCCGTCGGCGGTGCGGGCGTCGTGATGACGGAAGCTACGGCGGTCGAACCCCGCGGCCGCATCTCCCCCGAGGACCTGGGCATCTGGAGCGACGAACACGCCGACGCGCTGGCACCCATCGCGGAGTTCGTCCGCTCGCAGGGCGCGACGCCGGCGATTCAGCTCGCCCACGCGGGACGAAAAGGTTCGACGGCCCGTCCGTGGGACGACCGCGGTCCGCTCGGTCCCGGGGAGGGCGGCTGGGACGTCGTCGCCCCGAGCGACGAACCCTACCCCTACGAGGACGACCAGCGGGCCACCCGGAAACTCGACCGCGACGGCATCGACGCCGTCGTCAAATCGTTCCGGACGGCCGCGCGACGCGCCCGAGACGCCGGCTTCGAGGTGGCGGAGATTCACGCCGCCCACGGCTACCTCCTCCACGAGTTCCTCTCACCGGTCGCGAACCACCGCGAGGACGAGTACGGTGGCAGATTCGAGAACCGGACGCGCCTCGTTCACGAGGTGACCGAGACAGTCCGCGAGGAGTGGGGCGAGGACGCCCCCGTATTCGTCCGCATCTCCGCGACCGACTGGCTCGACGACAGGGACTCCTGGGACATCGAGCAGTCCGTCCGACTCGCGGACGACCTCTACGAGGCTGGCGCCGACCTGATAGACGTCTCCTCGGGCGGCATCCACCCCGACCAGGAGATCGACTGGGTCGGGCCGAACTACCAGGTCCGGTTCGCCGAGCGCATCCGCGACGAGCGTGAGACATCCATCAAGGTCGGCACGGTTGGCGGCATCCGGACCGGCGCGCGGACCTCGCCGTCGTCGGCCGAGAGTTCCTCCGCGACCCCTACTTCCCGCTGCACGCCGCCCATGACCTCGGCTGCGAGGACGCAGTGGACGTGCCCGTCCAGTACCGCCGCGGCTTCTGAGCCGCGCGCCTCACGACCCGTTCACACGCTCCCGGTAGCTTGAAGCGGTACGACGTTTCGGAACTCAGTATGCCCGAGTTCCGTCCCGTCCCCGAGAGTGATGTCCCCGAGTTCCGGTCTCTTGTCAGCTACGCGTTCCGCCCACACGAGGGACCCACGGACCCCGAAGACGTCGACCCCGACGACATCCCAGCGGCGTGGAAACTGGGCCGCCGCCGCGGCCTCTACGACGGCGACGACCTGCTGACGGTCTGCAAACTCATCGACTTCTCGACGCGCGTCCGCGGCGACTTCCACCCGATGGACGGCCTCTCGGCGGTCGCGAGCCCCCCGGAGTCCCGACGGCAGGGCCTCGTCGGCGACCTGCTCGCCGCGACGCTCGAAGAGACCCGCGACCACGGCACCTACCTCTCCGCGCTCTGGCCGTTCAAGCGCACGTTCTACGGCCAGTACGGCTGGGCCACCTGCAGCCGGGGCGTGGAGCACGATGTCGACCCCGAGATGCTGTCGTTCACGCGTGACCACCGGCACGGCGAGTTCGTCGAACTGAGCGAGGACGAGTGGGAGCGACTCGACCCGGTCCACGACGCCCACGGCGCGCGCTACGAACTGACGATGGACCGCACCGAGGAGTGGTGGCGCAAGCGCGTGTTCACCGGCTACGACGACGACCCGTACGTCTACGGGTGGGAGCGCGACGGAGAACTCGCTGCCTACGTCGCGTACTCCGTCAGCGCGGGCGACGACGGCAGAGTGTTGAGTGTCCTCGATATGGCGCACGTCGACTACGACGCGCTGCTCGCGCTCCTCCGGTTCTTCGCGGACCACGACTCGCAGGTCGACAGCGTGCAGTTCTGGACGCCCGCCGACGCAGACCTGCTGGACGTGATTCCGAACGCGGACGACCTGGACGCGACGCTGCACGTCGGGCCGATGGTCCGCATCGTGGACGTGCCGGAAGCGCTGGAAGCGCTCTCGTTCCCCGAGGAGATCTCTGGCTCCGTCGTACTGGACGTCGACGACCCACTCGCGGCGTGGAACGACGACGCGTTCAATCTCGTGGTCGAGGACGGAGGGGCCAGCGTCGAATCCACAGAAGAAGACGCTGACGTCGCCCTCGGCGTCGGCGCGCTCTCCCAGCTGTACGTCGGCTACCGGGGCGCGGCCGAACTCGCCACCGTCGGCGACCTGGACGGCGTGGAGGCCGCCGTCGAGTTCCTCGGCGAGGCGTTCCCCGAACGCGAGACGCTGCTCCGCGAGGGGTTCTGAGCACTCCTAGAGTTAGGGAGTCGTGCCGCCTCGGTCGCCTCGATGGCGAACTGGTGGGGGGTCGCCGCCGCTGTGGGTGTAATCGTCGCCACGAGCGCCGTGGCCGTCTTCACCGTCCCGCCGTACGTGTTCGTCACCGGCTTCCTCGGTGGCGCCGGAGCAGTCGCGTCTGAGGGCGGACTGCGGTCCGGCCTGTGGCACGGCCTGCTCGTGGGCGTCGGCGAACTGCTCGTCGTGCTTGGCGTCGTCGCGCTCGTGGTGGCCGTCTTCCAGCCCTAGCAGGTCACACCCGGGTTCGGTCTGTCGCTGGCGTTCCTCTCCCTCGTCGGCGCGCTCGCGCTCTTCGAATCCACCGTGGCGGGTGCAATCGACGGCGTCCTTCACCGACCCGCGTCCGACAGCGCCAACCGGCGCTGAATCGGGTTAACTGTCCGAAATCCGGGTCGAGCGACTCCATGCTCCTTATGGGTGGCGCTCCCAGGAACGAGTGCGATGATAGAACTCGTCGACACTGTCGCGACCATCGGTATCGACTTCACGAACGTCGCAGCGGCCGGCCCGCCGTCGGACCTCCCTTCGGCGGTTCCGGAGTTCGTCGGGGACATCCTCGGTTCGATACGGTCGTTCCTCGACGGCTCCATCGAGAACCTCGGGAAGACCGTCCGGAAGCTGACCCCCGGCGGGAACTGAGACCGCTCAGACGGGTTCGAAGCGGTAGCCGTCCCACTCCTGACTGTCGGGTTCGCGGATACCGACGCCCGGTTCGCGGAGTTCCTCCGCGTACACGGGTTCGACCTCGTCGCCGATGTCGACGTCGTCCGCAGTCGTTAGCTGGCCGAGCGCGCGGACTGCCTCGCCGTCGACGTCGAACTCGACGATGGCGAGGTGGTTCGGTTCGCGGACGCCCGGCGGCGTCGCGTTCGAAGTGGTCCACGTGACGACCGTCGCGGTACGGTCCGCGAGGTCGACGGTCTCCGTCTGCTTCTCGCCGCAGTCCGGGCAGCGGGTGTGGCCGGGGTACGAGAGGTGGCCGTTCGGGCAGCGGTGCGCGTCGAAACTCTGGTCGTCGTCTGTCATGGCTGTTCGAGGATGGTGGTGGTTACGCAGTTGCCGAAGCCGCCGACGTTGCACGCGAGGCCGACTTCGCACTCTACCTGCCGCGGGCCGGCGTCGCCGAGCAACTGCTGGTAGATCTCGTACGCCTGTGCGACCCCGCTCGCGCCGAGCGGGTGGCCCTTGGACTTCAGGCCGCCCGAGGTGTTGATGGGGAGTTCGCCGTCGCGGTCGGTGACGCCGTCCTCGATGGCCTTCCAGCCCTCGCCCTTCTCGAAGAAGCCGAGGTCCTCGCTCTGGAGGAACTCGAGGATGGTGAACATGTCGTGGAGTTCAGCGACGTCGACGTCGTCGGGACCCAGGCCTGCCATCTCGTAGGCGATCTCCGAGGAGTCAACGACGCCGCCCATCGTCGTCGGGTCCTCGCGCTCGTGGACGACGTGGGTGTCGGTGGCGCCCCCGATGCCGGAGACGACGACGTAGTCGTCGGTGTACTCGCTGGCGACGTCCTCCGGGCAGAACAGCAGCGCCGCGCTGCCGTCCGTGATGGGACAGAAGTCGTAGAGGCGCAGCGGGTCCGCGACGACCGGCGAGTCGAGCACCGTCTCCAGGTCGACCTCCTTGCGGAACTGCGCGTGGGGGTTGTCGACGCCGTTGCGGTGGTTCTTCACCGCGACCTTCCCGAGGGACTCCCGAGGGGCGTCGTACTCGTCGAGGTACTTGCGCGCGGTGAGCCCCGCGAAACTCGGGAGCGTGACGCCGTGTTTGTACTCCACCGGGTGGGTGAGGCTGGCGATGACGTCCGTCGCCTCGCCGGTCGACCGGTGGGTCATCTTCTCGCCGCCGACGAGCATCGTCAAGTCGCTGGCGCCCGACGCGACGGACTGCCAGGCGGCGTAGATGCCGGCGCCACCGGAAGAGCTGGTCTGGTCGATTCGCGCGGTGTAGGCGCCGATCGCGTTCAGGTCGTGAGCGAGCGCGTTCGGCACGCCCGTCTGGCCTTCGAACTCGCCGCTTGCCATGTTCGAGACGTAGAGGTGGTCGAGTTCGTCGCCCGCGACGCCCGCGTCGTCGAGGCACGCGTCGCCGGCCTCCGCCAGCAACTCACGCACCCACGCGTCGCGGTCGCCGAACTCCGTCATCGACGCACCGACGATTGCTACTCGGTTCATACACCTCCGTCACCCGAAGGCGTCTTTTAGGTTTTCACTCCGGGCGGACGGGTACACACCCAAAGGTCCATGTGCTGTCGCGAGCGAGTAAGCGGCGACAGTCCCGCATGGAACCCGACAAACGCGACCGCGAGGTGGACCGCGAACACGTCGCGTCGCTCCAGCAGCAGGTCGAGGCGGACTCCGTGGACGCGCTCGTCGCCGAACTCGACAGCGAGGACGCCGACGCACGCGCTGGCGCCGCGTGGCGACTCGTCGAGGCTGCGTCCTCGAAGCCGACGAAGGTGCGGGCGCACCTCGACAGCGTGCTCGACCGCGTCGACGACGACGACGTCTGGGTGCAACGCGGCGCGACGTGGGTGCTCGCGGAACTCGCGGATCGACAGCCCGACGCGCTCTCCGTGAAGTTCGGGGACCTCGTCGAACTCACTCGCTCCGCGGACCCGCTGGTACGACAGAACGGCGTAGTCGCCGTCGCTGGCGTGACGAAGGCCTACCCCGCCCGCGCGAGCGCAGGTCTCTCGAGCATCGCGCCGCTCACTCGCTCGGAGGACGCGCTGCTCAGGCGTTACGCGAAGCAGGCGGTCCGCGAGGTGACGGCGGCTATCGCGGACCGCGCGGAGGACGCGGGCTACCCGATGCTGGTCCGCGCCCACCCCGAGTTCGTCGACCTGTTCCCGGAGGGCGTCTCCGTCGTCACGGTGAACGCGGACGACGACCGCTCCCGGCCGGTGTACGTCTCCTTCGGGCAGGACGCACCGGCGGTCGCAGAGGACAACGAGGACGAGCGCCCGAATATGGGTCCCCCCGACGAGGTGCCGGACCCGCCGAACGTCGTCCTCGAGGACGACGACCTCTCACCGAATCTGAAACTCCGGCGGGGGGTACTGACAACGGACTTCCGCGCGGACGTCGACGAGGACAAACTCGAACACGGCCTCGTCACCTACCGCCGGTTCCACCGCGACGAGTCGGCGGTGCTGAAGGCGTTCCACGAGGCCGTCGAGCGGTGGGCGGCCATCGACGACCACGACCACGTGGTGTCGATACTCGGCCACGGTGAGCGCTGGCTGGCGACGCGCTACGACGATGGCGAGACGTTCGACCGACGTGGCGTCCCCAAGATGCTCGCCGAGGCAGTCTACGACGCGATGAGCATCACGAAAGCGGTCAGTTACGCTCACGCGCGTGGAGTCGTCCACGGCGGCCTCCATCCCGGGACAGTACGATTCGTGGATACGGGCGGTCGGACCTGGGACGCCCCGGTTGTCGGCGACTGGGGGTTCGCACACGGAGCCAGCGGCGTGCAGACACCGCCAGTTCCGGTCGGGTTCGCGGCGCCCGAACACCGCGAACCCGAGCGGTACGGTCGCTTCGACCAGTCGACGGACGTCTACGGCGTCGGCGCGATGACCTACTACCTGTTCACCGGCGAGGCGCCCACCGACGGCGACACCCTGGTGCCGGCGACGGAGTGGAATCCGGCGCTCCCCGACTCCGTCGACGAGCTGTTCTCGCTGTCGCTGGCGTCCGAGAAGGCGGCGCGCTACGACACCGTCATCGACTTCCAGCGCGCGCTCGACGAACTGGTGCCGGAGCTCGGCGGGGAGGGGGTGGCCTGATGGCGACAGCGGCCGCGAACGTGCTCTCGGCGCTGGAGTTCACCGGCTACGGCATCGTGCTCGTCTCCGGCGTCGCGTTCACCTACTACGCGCTCCAGAACTTCGAACTCGACCGCATGGAGGGCCACGAGGACTTCTGGAGTTACCTCTCGTACCTCGGCATCGCGCTGTCGGCGTTCGCCCTCTGCGGACTCGCGCTGATGCTGGGCGGCGGCAACGTTGTGCGGGCGTTCGGCGACCTCTCGCTGCTGTTCGGTATCGCGTTCGTGGCGTTCGCGATGCGGGAGGTGTACTACGACAGCGCACTCGCCCCACCGCCAGAAGAACGCGACCTCTCGCTGGAGCAGGTGCGGACCATCGAGTTCGCGTTCGTGCTGGTCATCGCCGCCGAGTGGGTCGTCGTCGTCGCGCTCGGTGACACCACTGCCACGGCCATCATCAAAGGGGTCGGCGCGCTCGCGTTCGCAGCGTACGGCGTGGCGTTCAGCGAACGACTGGAGGCGCTGGCGCACGGCACGACGATGGACACGCTCCGCCGCCACCTCCTCATCGTGCTCGTCTGCGCGACGGGCGTCGCAGTCGCGGGGCTCGTGGCGCTCGTCGCACCCGCTGCCGTGGCCGACTCGATGTCCTACGTCTTCCTCGTCCTCCTCGGCGGCCTGCTGGTGCCGCCGACGATCCGGCTCCAGCAGTCGGTCGCGGGCATCTCGTGAGCCGACAACGACACACCTTTTAGGCCAGCCTAAATAGAAGGCTGTAACCGATGAGCCGAGACGTCTGCGTCGTCGTCCCCACGATACGCGAGTGGGAGTGCGTGCACTCGTACTTCCGGAACGCCCGCGACCACGGCTTCGACCTCGACCGCCTGTTCGTGGTGCTCGTCACCGAGGAGTTCTGTGACACCGACGGGATGCGAGAGATGCTCGACGACGAGGGCGTCGCCGGCGCCGTCTTCGACGGGTCGGACCGCGAGGAGTGGTTCGACGAACACGGCGTCGCCGACTACAGCCACCTCGTCCCCGCCGCCAGCCACGCCCAGACGTCGTTCGGCCTGCTGTACATGTGGGCCAACGACTTCGACTACGGCGTGTTCGTCGACGACGACACGCTCCCACACGACGAGTGGGACTTCTTCGGAACCCACCTCGACAACCTCCACTACGAGGGCGAGGTCGAAGCGGTGACCTCCGACGAGAACTGGGTGAACGTGCTCTACCAGTCCGACACCGACCTCTACCCGCGGGGCTACCCCTATTCGGCGATGGACGAGGACGTCGACGTCGGCACGACCGAGGTCGACCACGTCGTCGCCTCCCAGGGCCTCTGGACGAACGTCCCTGACCTAGACGCCGTCCGCATCCTGATGGACGGCGACCTGCAGGGACAAGCCCAGACGCGAACCGACTTCGAGGACTTCGAGCGGGACTTCGTCGCGCGCGAGGACGACTACCTCACCGTCTGCTCGATGAACCTGGCGTTCCGCCGCGAGGTCATCCCCGCGTTCTACCAGTTCCCGATGGACGACAACGCGTGGGACGTCGGGCGCTTCGACGACATCTGGAGCGGCGTCCTGCTGAAGCGCGCCGCCGACCTGGTGGGCGGCGACGTCTACAACGGCGCGCCGCTCTGCGAGCACAACAAGGCTCCACGCTCGACGTTCGACGACCTCGCCAACGAGGTTGCGGGCCTCGAACTCAACGAGCACTTCTGGAGAGAGGTCGCCGCCGCGGAGGTCGGCGAGCAGTCGTACGCAGCGGTCGCACGCGCAGTCGGCGAGCGGCTCGCGGAAGGGGACTACGAGGAGTACAACAACGGCGCCTTCCTCAACGAGTGCGGCGAGTACCTGCTGGACTGGGTGGACTGCCTGGACGCGGTCGCCGACCAGCGCGTCGCCGCGACGGCCGACGACTGAGTACGAACCGGTAGCTATAAGAGTTTTAGGCCGACCTAATTCCCCTATGAGCGATGGATTCGGACGCACGCGTCGGCGCTTCCTCGCGGCGACCGGTACGGTAGCTGCGAGCGGTCTCGCGGGCTGTTCTGGACTTCTCGGCGGGAACGGCAGCAGCGGGCAGCCGGGACTCGCGGACTTCCGCGGCTCGGGGCCGCTCGTCTCCAGTCGACCCGCACCCGGCGGCACCTCCATCGAGGACCTCCCGGACCTCGAGGGCAAACTCAACGTCTACCTGGGCGGCGGCGAGGGCGGCCGCTACGAGAACCTCCTCGAACTGTTCAACCGCTACTACGACGGCTTCGAGGCGACCTGGAGCGTCCAGCCCTCCTCACAGCTCGCCAAGCAGATCGAACAGGAACACGAGAACGACACCGTCCGGGCGGACGTGTTCTGGTCGGTCGACGCCGGGTCGCTGGCCTACGTCGCGGACGCCGGTGCGACGACGCAGCTCTCCTCCGAGGCGCTCTCGCCGGTCCCGGACGCGTTCAAGACTGGCCAGTGGGTCGGCGTCGCAGGACGCGCACGCGCTATTCCGTACAACACCGAGCAGTTCGCGGCCTCCGACATCCCGACCGACGTCGCGGCCTTCGCCACCGACGACCGATTCTCGGGCGCGATGGGGTGGGCGCCGACGTACGGCGCGTTCCACTCGTTCGTCACCGCGATGCGCCTCCAGCGCGGCGACGAGGCGACCCGGCAGTGGCTCCAGAACATGGTCGACCAGAACGTCGCCCGCTACGACAACGAGTTCCTGGTCTCCGAATCGGCCGCCAACGGCGAAATCGGAGCCGGGTTCGCGAACCACTACTACGCCATCCGCGTGCTCGCGCGCCGAGAGAACGCACCCCTCGGCCTCGCGTTCACGAAGAACGACGCGGGCGCACTCGTCAACGTCTCCGGCGCGTCCGTCCTCGGCGGCTCGGGCAAGCAGGACCTCGCGAACCTGTTCGTCCGCCACCTGCTCTCCGCGGAGGCCCAGGAGTTCATCGCCACCCGCGGCTTCGCCTACCCGATGATCTCCGGCGTGGAACCGGTCGGCCCGCTCCCGACCATCGACGAACTCGAACCGCCGGAGATCGACCTCCAGAAGCTCTCGAACGTACAGCCCACGCTCTCGATGCTCCGGGACGTCGGCATCCTCTCGTAGATGGCGACCAGCGAGCGCATCGAACGGCTGAAGGCCGCTGCCGCGGGCGACGACGGCGCCAGCGGCCTCGGTCTCGCGCTCGTCGCCGCAGCCGTCGCCGCGCTCGTCTCGCTGCCGCTCGTCGTCCTCTTCGTCCGCGCGTCGAACTACGGGCTCGGCCACCTGCTCGGGCTGTTCACCTACTCGGGCAGCGTCACGACGCTCGTCAACAGCCTCGTGCTCGTCTTCTGGGTGACCCTCGGCTGCGTGCTCGTCGGCGTCCCGCTGGCGGTGTTGACCGTCCAGACCGACCTCCCGGGGCGGCGGTTCTGGACCATCGTCGCCGCGCTCCCGCTCGTCGTCCCCAGCTACATCGGCGCGTTCACGTTCGTCAGCGCGTTCGGCCCCCGGGGTGACCTGGCGGACGCGCTCGCGCCGCTCGGCATCGAACGCATCCCCGCCATCTACGGACTCCACGGCACCGCACTCGTGCTGATTCTGTTCACCTACCCCTACGTCTTCCTCACGACGCGGGCCGCGCTGCTCTCCTTCGACGGCACGCTGGTCGAAGCCGCGCGCACCCTCAACCACTCCCGTTGGGAGGCGTTCAAACGCGTCACCGTCCCCCAGATTCTCCCCGGCGTCACGGCGGGCGCGCTGCTCGCCGCGCTGTACGCACTCTCGGACTTCGGCACGCCATCCATCATGCGCTACCAGGTGTTCACCCAGCAGATATACGTCGCCCAGCAGAGCCTCGGCGTCCCCGAGGGGTTCCCGGCGCTGCTCTCACTACAGCTGCTCGGCGTCGTCGCCGTCGTGCTCGCCCTCGAATCCCGCCTCGGCGGTGACAGCGCGGCGTACATCTCGCGGGGCTCCCGCCAGCCCGGACGCATCGAACTCGGCGCCTGGACGCTGCCCGCGCTCGCGTTCTGTACCGCGGTAGCGGGGCTCGCCCTGGCCGTCCCCCTGGGCGTGCTCGTTCTCTGGCTCGAACAGGCGGGCGCGACCGTCTTCACGTTCGAACCCGGGGTAGCGTGGAACTCCGTGAAGGTTGCCGTGGCCGCCGCGCTCGCCGCCATCCTGCTCGCGCTCCCCGTGGCGGGCTACTCGGCGCGCTCGGACTCCCTCGTCTCGACCGTCGCCGACCGCCTCACGTACGTCGGCTACGCCGTCCCGGGTGTCGTCATCGGGCTCGCGCTCATCTTCTTCTCCACGGAGTACGCCACGTCGCTCTACCAGACGCTCCCGCTGCTCGTATTCGCCTACGTCGTGCGCTTCCTCCCGCAGGCCGTCGGTACCGTGCGCTCGTCGGTGCTCCAGGTGGACCCGAAGCTGACGGAGGCCGCGCGCACGCTCGGCCGCTCGTCGACGGCTGCGTTCCGCGAGGTGACGCTGCCGCTCATCGCGCCAGGCGTCGCGGCGGGCGCCGCGCTCGTCTTCCTCACGACGATGAAGGAGCTCCCGGCGACGCTGATGCTCAGTCCGTTAGGCTTTGAAACCCTGGTCTCCTACATCTGGCTCGTCAGAGGAGCGGGCTCGTACGGCGCGGCCGCGGTGCCCGCGCTCGTCCTCGTGGGCGTGTCGGCGCTCTCGATGGTCGTCATCCTCGCACAGGAACGATACAATGGCTGACCCAGACGTCACGACGGAGACGGCGACGGAACCCGGAGACAGCGACGCGAAGGCCGAGCCGGACGAACCAGAGACGGTGCTGGAACTCGACGGCGTCACGAAGGAGTACGGGACGGAGACGGCGGTCACCGACCTCACGCTCACCGTGCGCGACGGCGAACTCCTCACGCTGCTCGGTCCCTCCGGCTGCGGGAAGACCACGACGCTGCGTCTGCTCGCTGGCCTCGAACGCCCGACCGAGGGCACCATCTCGCTGTCCGGTGACACCGTCGCCGGCCCCGGGACGTTCGAGGACGCCGAGACCCGCGGCGTCGGCATCGTCTTCCAGGACTTCGCGCTGTTCCCCCACCTCTCGGTCCGGGAGAACGTCGCGTTCGGGCTGACCGACCTCGACGACGAGGCCACCGCGGAGCGCGTCGACGCCCTCCTCGAACTCGTCGACATGCCCGGAATGGGCGAACGCTCGCCCGACCAGCTCTCCGGCGGGCAACAGCAGCGTGTGGCGCTCGCCCGGAGCCTCGCGCCCGAACCCGACATCCTCCTGCTCGACGAACCGTTCTCGAACCTCGACGTGCGACTCCGTGTCGAGATGCGCGAGGAGGTCCGGCGTATCCTCAAGGAGGCGGGCGTCACCGCTGTCTCGGTCACCCACGACCAGGAGGAGGCGCTCTCGATTTCGGACCGCGTCGCTGTGCTCAACGACGGCCGCCTCGAGCAGGTCGGCGACCCCGAGTCCGTCTTCGAACACCCCGAGTCGCGGTTCGTCGCCTCTTTCCTCGGCCAGGCCGGCTTCCTCTCCGGGCGCGTCGGCGAGCAGACCGTCGACACACGCATCGGTTCCTACGACCGCGGGCTCCTGAAGGGGCTCTCCGACGGCTACACGGGCGCGATGGTCGACGTGCTCGTGCGCCCCGACGACCTGCGCGCCGTTCCCGCCAACGAGGCGAACGCGAACGGCGTCATCGTCCAGCGCCAGTACACCGGCCCCTCGTTCATCTACCACGTCGAACTCGACAACGGCGACGTGGTGCGCTGCCTCCACAACCACGCCGAAGACATGGACGTCGGCGAACCCGTGACGGTCGATCTGGTGTCGGACCACTCGCTGGCCTGGTACCCGACCCGATAATGGACGACCAGCGCGTGCGCGGGGCCATCGATCGCCTCCCCCTCGCACCGCTCGCGCTCGCCGGCGTCGCCGCAGTCGTCGCGTTCGCCGTCTCCGTCCACCTCTTCCCGTACCACTCTACGAACCACGACGAGGCGGTCTACCTCCAGCAGGCCGCGATGCTCATCGACGGCCAGCTGTTCCTCCGCCCGCCCGTCGAGGACGCGTTCCGGCCGTGGTTCTTCGTCGACTCGGCGAGCGGCCTCTACCCCAAGTACGCGCCGCCGACCGCCGCGGTCTTCGCGCTCGGCGAACTCGCGGGGTCGTTCCGCTACGCGCTACCCGCCGTCGCCGCCGCCACCGTCGCCCTGCTCTACGGCGTCGTTCGGGAGGTATTCGACCACCGGACCGGCGTGGTGGCCGGCGTCGCCCTGCTCTGCTCCCCGCTGTTCCTCGTGCAGTCCGGTCTCTTCCTCCCGTACGCGCCGACGACGATGCTGAACCTCACGTTCGCGCTCGCGTACTTCCGCGCCGAGCGCACCGGGAGCCCACGATGGGCTGCGATCGCGGGCGCGGCGACCGGACTCGCGTTCTTCACGCGACCGTACACGGCTGTACTGTTCGCCGCCCCGTTCGTCGCGCACGCCGTCTGGACGCTGCTGCCCGCGCTCCGCGACCGCTCGACGGGCCCGGTCGTCCGGCGCCGCAGCGCTACCGCGGCCGTCGGCCTCCTCGGCGTCGCCGTCACGCTCGCGTACAACGCCGTCGTCACGGGGTCGCCGCTGCTGTTCCCGTACCAGGCGTTCGCGCCCCTCGACGGCCTCGGGTTCGGCCGCCGCGCGATTCTCGGCTACGAACTGACGTACACCCCCGGGCTCGCCGTGCGCTCGAACGCCGAGGTGGTCGGGGAGTTCCTCACGACGTGGGGGCCGTTCGGCGCGCTCGGCACCCTACTTGCGGCTGTCGGCGTCTACGCGACCCACCACCGTGGCTGGGACTGGCGCCCGGCAGTCCTCGGAGGGTCGGCCGTCAGCGTCGTCGCGGGGAACCTCCTCTTCTGGGGGAACCGCAACGTGCTCGGCGCGCTGGGCGACCCGACCGACGGCCTCGTCTCGACGCTCGGTCCGTACTACCACTTCGACCTGCTCGTGCCGGCGAGCGCGTTCGCGGCAGTCGGGCTGCTGGCCGTCGTGGACGTGGCCCGGCGCTCGGTCCGGAGACGCGTTTCGCCCGGCCGCGCTCGCCCCGCTGCGGTCGCCCTGCTGGTCGTGACGGGAGCGGTACTCGGCGCCGCGACGGCGTCCGTCGCCGGGCCGCAACTCCGGGAGAACGCCGACCTCACGGACCACTACGAGGCCGCCTACGAACCGTTCGAGCCGTCGCCGCCCGCCGACTCGGTGGTGTTCCTCCCCGAGCCGTACGGGGAGTGGCTCAACCACCCGTTCCAGCCGCTGCGCAACGACCCCGGGTTCGACGGGCGGACCGTCTACGCGCTCGAGGAGCGCCAGTTCGCCGTCGTGGACGCCTACCCGGACCGCGAGCTCTACCGGTACGTCTACCGGGGGTCGTGGTCGCCGTACTCGACGCGGCCGGTCACGCCCGACCTCCGGCGCGTGCAGGTGGTTTCGGGGGACGCGCTGCGGACCGGCGTGCGTGTCGGCCTCCCGGAGTGGACGGAGAGCGTCACCCTCACGCTCTCCTCGGGCGACGAGCGGGTCCACCACGCACTCGGGGCGGTGGACGCCGGTG